>Ga0116105_1000131_pt1 | contig 23450 bp, 16 predicted proteins | sample June2015DPH_6_20_FD_89716 | JGI IMG/M metagenome (GOLD analysis project Ga0116105, IMG submission 89716) | Peatland microbial communities from SPRUCE experiment site at the Marcell Experimental Forest, Minnesota, USA - June2015DPH_6_10 | ecosystem: Environmental > Terrestrial > Soil > Wetlands >... | reverse complement strand
CAACATCCCGAGCTAGAGATCGTGCGCGCTGCGCTCGATCAAGACACAACAGTGGAGAAACGGGCGTAGCCGGATTGAGTTACGGCACACTTTACGGCACACCCAAAACATCAACTCCGGTAAGTGCTTGAAAAGATGGTGAGCGCGGAAGGAATCGAACCTTCAACCTACTGATTAAGAGTCAGTTGCTCTGCCAATTGAGCTACGCGCCCTAACGGGGAATATTTCCGGTGGGACAATCGGTTATTTTAGCACGTTCAGTATACCCGGTCCTCGTGCACTCGGCGACTCTGCGGAGATTTCGCGGCACTCAAGATCGTTGTTTCAACTCCGCGATTCGAATCGCGTGCACGGTGCCCAAGGTTCATTACTTTTCGGACTTCCTTGCCGTACTTCAACTGCGAAAATGGCGCGTTCGCAAAGGGACTTTTGGAACCGCGCGTTAAGGAGCAAACTCTCGAATTCCGCGCTACACTTTCTTTCAGGTTTTGACCGCGCTTGAATCGAATCCAGGGAGATTCAATATGAAGAAATTTCCACACCTTGCCATGCTGATACTTGTTTTTTCCACCACTGCTCTCTCTGCCCAGAGCAGTGGCTCACCTTCCGGCTCACCTGCGCGGCAGGAACCATGCTGGAAACAGGCCGGAATTACTCGACCAGTAATGGAACAGCGCCGGGCGATTGAGCGCGATGCTCATTTACAGATTGCAGCAGTGTGCGAAAACTCGTCTCTGACGCCGCAGCAGAAGCAAGAGCAGGCGCACGAAATTCGGCAACAGGAACAGCAGAAAGTTGACGCAATCGTTACTCCGGAACAGCAGAGCGCTATACGTTCCTGCCAGCAGCAGCGGGGGCGAAACGGGGGGGCCAACGAAGGGCATCATCCAGGCGGGTCGCCGTGCGGAAATTTTGGGGCATCGCAAGGACGGCAAGGACCTGCGAACGGCAACACAGGCGGGACTCCTCAGACGCCTGAGAACTGATGTGCAAATGAGTGCAGTGTCCCGAAGCAAAAAAGTTCTACGAGCGCTGCCGAATCTCGGCCGCCAGAGCGCTTGAGGCTTCGCTGGCCACCGGCCGGCGCGGCGGGAACTGCTTCGCGTCCAGCGGATGGCGCTTTTCCACCGTGCCAATCACGGGGGCATCTTCCATCCCATCCGCGTAAGCCATCGAAACGAAACGCTGTTCCGAGCACAAACGGTCGATCAACCGCTGCTGCCAGGAGTTGAGCACGGCATGAGGAAGAATGGGAAAATGGCGAAACATCCACAGAAAATAAGCGCGCTGCAGAAATGATGGCATTAAGTAGCGCGGCCCGATCGGCGTCTGCACCTGAACCACACCGTCCGCAAGTTTATCAATCCACATGAAGAGCCCCACCTCTAAAACGCTAATTTTGGTTGTAGCAATTCTAGGGCCGCAATTATTGCACTAAGGTATACAGAAAGGAAAGGGTTTTCTCATATTTTTGTGGAAATCAGGCCGAAATTTCTGGTAGGAAGTTCATCCGCTGGATCTCGGCCGCCACCCCGAATCTCTCGCCCGGAGCCCGTTCCACCCGCAAAATGCGCGCATGGCAGCATACCCAGCATTTTTCGCCTCCGGTCAGCTCGGGCGGCAAGATTAAGACCAATTCCATCTCCGAGCCCTCTGCCAGGCGGTTATTGGTGTATAGGAAGACGCCATTGGTGCTGATGTCGCGGGTCTGCGCGTCTAATTCTGGCTCCCCTCCGGGCTTTCTGACGCGAACTGGGACGGTGGCGACAGTTCTAGGGGCGGAACGACGATCATTCTTAGAATTCATATTAAGCAATTAATAATTTTCGAGAAGAAAACACTAACGCCAGCGGAGATTGTTTCCGCTGGCGTTGGCAGTATAGACGAACTTTTGCGGCGACTCGATGAGTATCGCTTTAGATTTCCGGCCGGCGCAGACGCGCGGCGGGCACCACCAGCGCCTGCTCGATGGTCGGAATATTAGTGCCGCGCAGCTTGGCCTCGGCTTGCGCAAGTTTGTCGGACTGGCCGGTCTCGTAATAGGCCTGGACCAGAAGCTCCATGGTGAAGGGATTGTCGCGATCTTCTTCGAGATACACAATCGCTTCCTCATATTTTTTCTGATCCATCAGCAGCGAACCGGCAGCGCCGTTGTATGAAATTTGAATCACGCGATTGCGGTTGACGGCAGCCATGGCCTCAAGTTGCTTCAGAGACTTGTCGGCTAGAGCCGCGTCACCGGCATGCGCGGCGCGCACGGTGCGAACGCGGAGGATGCGCGCGAGTTCGTCATCTTTGTCGGATTTCGAAATCGTGCGGTGGCCAAGCGAATCTTCTGCGCTCTGCAGATATTTCAGCGATGCGTGGTCGTCGGTCTGGTATTCGGCCAGATGCTGGAAGGCCTGCGCTTCCTGCAGGTCCTGTTCTTTGGCGTGACCCGTTTCCGCAACCTCAAGATACAGTTTGTCGGCTTCGGCGAATTTTCCATCGCGCACCCACGTCATGGCCTTCTGCATGGTGTAGCTCAGACGGTCGGCTTCGTTGTGCGCATAGCGGATCGCCTTGTCGTACTCAACCCGAGCCTGATCTTGATTTCCCATCAGCGCGTAAGTATCGCCGAGCCCGACCTGTGAGGTTACGAAATCGGGATCGATCTTCAGCGCCGTGCGATAGTGCTGCAGCGATCCTTCGAAATCTCCGGCCATGCGCTTGAGTTCGCCGTAAGAATCCTGAGGATTCGGTTCCTTCGGCAGCAGCGCAACGTAGCGATCCATGGCGGCGAAGGCTTTGACGAATTCGCGATTGCGCGCTTGGGCGTAGGCCAGATCGTTGAGCGCCGGCGGAAAATTCTTGTCGATGGCCAGAGCTTTCAGCATCATGTGTTCGGACTGCTCGGTTCCCTCCTCGCCCATCAGCCAGTTGCCGGCGAGATAGAGCAGGTGCTTGTCTTTGGGATACATCTCAAGCATGTCGTTCATCGCGGAGATGCCGCCGATGAAGTCGCCCTCCTGAACTTTGGCGATCCAGGCCACCATCAACTGCTCACCGGGAGTGGCCTTGGGCGCGGCGACTTTGGCTTTTTCGCGGGCCCCGCTCACTTCTTTGGGATCGCTGCTGTTGAAAGCGATCCATGCCCAAGCCACGGCGAGATTGGGATCTTCTTTTACTGCCGCACGCCAATCGTCGTTGCAGCGCTCAAGGTAGAGGTTTTCGTAATCCTGCATGCCCTTTTCGTAGAGCTCGCGAGCCGGCGCGGAAGACGTGGTGATCGGCAGTGAAGTCGTACTAGCCTGCTTAATATGATGAGCAAACGCAGGCGCGGCAAAGCACGCGGAAAGAATTAGCACAGCGCAGATGGAGCGGCGCATTGAGTTCTCCAGGAAAGATGCTTTTGGGGAGGATTACAACGGCAGAGTAACAGCGGGGTAATCAGCGGAGTAGGTGACGGAAGGCGTACGACGGGCGTACGGTTGTGAGTTCGGAACGATAAACAAAACCCCCGCCGCAAGCGGCAGGGGTGATTAAGACACAACTCTCCTAGAAACTAAACTTGGCTCCCAGCTGAATACCACGCGGACCGCCTCCACCGAGGAACGGGTTGCCGATGCCCACGTCGCCGGTGGCGGTAATGGGATAACCGCCTGTGCCCGTTTCGAGAGTGTTTGCTCCGTTGAGCGCAAAGCCATTCACTCCAGGATCGGCGATAAAAGCCGGCAAGAATGGATTGGCGAAGTTCGGGTGGTTCAAGACGTTAAAGAAGTCGGCGCGGAGCTGGATCCGCACGCGCTCGGTGATTGCAGTGTCCTTATAAATTGCCAAGTCCCATTGCTTGAAGGTGGGACCATGCAGCATATCGCGGCCCTCGGTTCCGAAGTGACGCGTGCCAGGTACGCAGTCGGTATTTACGCCGTTTGCTGTTCCCCCATCCGTGGCTGCGCTCACACTGCATGGAATCGCGAATGAAGTGAGATCGACGAAATCAGCGGGATTACGCTCATGATAGACAATCGGCCCAACCACATCGGGGCGGTCGTCGCCCTCACCGCTTCCACTGTAGTCATCCTCGAAGTTGTAATTCATCTGGAAAGGCTGGCCGCTCTGTAACGTTGCCGTGCTATCGAAACCCCATCCATTCTTTAGACGCTGCATACTCCCGCCCATGTTCGGCACTTTGTAGCTGAATACCCAGGTAAAGCGCTGTGGCACGTTGAAGTTCGAAGGTCCATATTCGAGGTAGGGGCGCGTGCTGTCATTCGGCTGGGCTGCGTTGGGTTCGAAATCCTCACCGTCGCTGGAATTATCTAAGGACTTCGACCACACATAGTTGGTGATGTTGGTAATTCCGTGCCAGTTGGTGAGGCGAAGGCTCGCTTGCAGAGAGTTGTAATTCGACTTGCCAGTCGAGTTCTCCTGCATAATGTAGAACGAGCCGTAAGGATTGCTCGAGTAGTTGCGCGGAACACTGTAGCTCCCGGTAATCGCTCCTCCGGGACACGGAATGGTCGCCACGCCATTAGGACAATCGGAGGCGGTGATCTGCGCCTGGCTGGGCTGGCTGATGTCGAAGAATCTCCACAATCTGTGCCCCTCAGAGCCTACGTAACCGAGTTGAAAAACCGCATGACTGCTGAGCTGATTCTGGATATTAAGGTTGTAGTTTTCCATGTACGGCATTTTGATGTTGCGATCGAACCCGAAGGAATCGCACTCAAAGTTACAAGCACTCTCATCGCCGAACAAAGGCTGGCCAGCAGCAATCGTACCGGTGACGCCGGCTGAGTAAATCGGATTCGGTCCAATCGGGTTGTAAGCCGGACCGGGATCGAAGAATGGCGGATAAGGCAAATGTCCGAGGGCCATATCCTGAGAGAAGGCGTCAAAGAACATCCCCCATCCAGCGCGAACCACAGTTTTACCCTTGCCTGCGACATCCCATGCCACGCTGGCGCGCGGCGCGAAATCCTTGCGATCGGGATTGTAGAGGCTGCTAAGGCCAGGCTGCCCGACCTGCGTCAGAGTGAACGTATTTTCCACCGGATCGAGACTGGTAATGTTACTTAGCTGATGGTTCTTTTCGCTGATAACGCCAAAGTAGTCATAGCGCAAACCATAGTTCAAAGTCAGGTGCGAGGTAGCGCGAAAGCTATCCTGTACAAAGAAGCCATAGCTATTTTCAAACGTATGGCGGAGTGTGTTTCCCGCATACTGGAATCCGCCATCGACTGTCCCGTCGAGAAGATCAGTAAGATCGTTGAATTCTAACTTTCCGCGGAAATACTTGTCGAAATATTGCTGAATGCTGGTTCGATAAAAGTCGCCGCCGAATTTGACGTCGTGCTTGTTGAGCTTCCAGGAGAAGTTATCGATGGCTTGGTTATTGGTGTCGAAACGATGCCGGGGGTCGCTGGAGCTGGCGCCGAGCTGGGCGAAATGCCCAACTGTAATGATCGGCAACCCCTGACCTGCTAGCCCAACGGTTGTACCCAACCCGATCGAACTGGGTGCCACGTTGGAATCCTCCGGGAAGAAGCCCTCAGAGAAGCGGTTCCAGCCGTAGCGCAGTTCGTTGACCTTGTTCGTCCCAATCGTGTGAACATATGATAAAGCCACTAGCTGCACTCGCGTGGGAGTAAAAGTGTTGAAGCCGGGAAGCTGGCCGCCGCTGGCTGTCAGAGCTAGGGGAAACGATTGCACGCTGTCGCCGAAGAAATAGCGACCGGTGAGGATGTTTTCTGTGTTGAAGTTCTCGTCCACCTTGGCAATGAAGCTCGTGAGCTTATTGAGTGAGGGCGAAATCACCGAACTGTTGGGGGCCGTAGGGCAGCCAGTGTCTGTGGACGCAACGTTGAGATTGGGAGCGGGCCACGGGTCACGGGCAAGGAGAGCAGCAATTACAGGGTTGGTTGCCCCTCCGTCGAGGGCGATTTGAGCTGGAGAGGGAACGCAGGCCAAAGTCACTACTCCCACCCCCTCCTGCTGCCCTTCGTAGTCCGCAAAGAAGAACGTCTTGTCCTTGACAATCGGTCCTCCCAGGGAGACGCCGTACTGATTGTTGTGGAACAACGCCTTGGGCTGACCGGAAAAGTTGAAGTAGTTCCTGGCATCGAGCGCGTCATTGCGGAAATATTCGGCGGCCGTACCATGCCACTGATTCGTGCCGCTCTTGGTGACGATATTCACCACTCCGCCCGCATTTCGGCCATATTCTGGCAAGAAGTTGGAAATCACATTCAAATCGGCGACCGCATCAATAGGCAGGATCGCGGATGGCGTTCCAAACACGCCAGCCTCGTTGATGGCGGGATCGTTGCGGTAGCCGTCGTTCATGTCGGTGCCGTCCAGCAGATAGTTATTGGAGCGGCCACGCGCGCCGTTCATCGTGAATTCGCCGTAGGAGCCGGGAGAGTCGGAAATCTGGTCTGGCGAGCCTGCAACGCCTGGATTCAGGAAAATCAGCTTGGTATAGTCCCGCCCGTTGACCGGGAGATCTTTCACTGTCTCTGCGGTGAGGACGCCTCCTAGGTCGTTTGTTGTGGTTTCCACCATTGGGAGTGTATCGCCGGAGACTTCCACTTTGGTCGAAACCTGACCGGTCTTCATGGCCGCATCCACTCGCCGCTCGGTAGCCACGTCCACGACCACGCCATTCGCTTGGAACGTCTGGAAGCCGGTCAGCGTCACAGTCACCGTATAAGTCCCAATCTGCAACTCCGGCAGCGCATAGCTGCCGTCGGCGCTGGTTTGGGTGGTGCGCTCCAGCCCGGTGCCTGCGTTTTTCACGGTGACGGTGGCTCCGGCTACTACTGCGCCCGAGGGGTCGGTTACGGTGCCCAGGATCGTGCCACGGAAGGTTTGCGCCGAAAGGCTGATGGCGGTCAGCAGCACAAACGCCAGAACGATGCGCGCTCTCATAGAGTCTCCTTGAAGCTTGTCATTTTCGGGGAGTAGATGTCGTTGCGGGAGGCCGGATTTTTAGGCCGCTTACCGAGAGGCGTGCAATTCCTTACGTACAAACAAGATGTAACCGCCCCAACCGCACACCAAACATTATCGAAAGCCCATCCCAACAGTCAACCATTCAGTTGTGATCCAACCCATAGATTTTCCAAATGAGGCACTCGAAAGTAACTTCGGAAGAAAAAAGCGATCATTCTGCTCGATGTAGGGGCAACTGAGGAGAGATCTCTACTCGCCGACGAAACGCAGGGCTCCGAGATAACGAATCTAGAAACTGATCGTTACGCCGCCCCGCACCGATCGGGCTGATTGTACGAAGTAGACGGTCTGCCCGTCCTGACCGATCACCGGGACATAGCCTTGGGCGAGCAGATTGCGCACATCGAGAAGGGCTTCCATGTGAGCGGGGAGAAAACCCAAGGTCGGAATAGGCTGGCGGATAAATAGATTCAAATAAGGATCGGATTGCCCGGGCGAAGCGTTAAACATATCGACCGGCGTGAGCGCAGGGCCGTTGGTCCACCTGTAGGATGCGATCCAGCGCGTTTGCGTGCGATTGAGCTTGCCGCTCAGCCTCGCGGACACGGCCTGGCGCCGTTCGGTGGCGATCGCCTGCTCGGCATCCTGAATGTCTACCCCAGGCTTGGTGAGGTCGAGAACGTTCCCGTAGGCGAAATCCAGCGTGGCTGTGAGATCGGAACGCATCTTGCGCTCCAGCACCACGCGCAGGCCGTCGGAGTTTACGGTTCCGCCGGTATAGGTGAACGTGCCGGAGTAAACATCGGGCAGAAGCGATCCGCTGGCCGCGGTTACCGCGCCGGCGCCGAGCAGCGCGGTGTTGTTTACGTGGTCATCGAATGCCGCAATCTGCACATTGGTCTTCCCCAGTCGCCGCGAAACATTCAATTCCTGATGGCGACCTCTTTCCAGCTTGGTAGCGAAATTGGTCACGCTAACGCGGGGATCGGTTTCGCTCAACTCTGAAGGAACGGAATTTAATTCCTGCGCCTCCCAGGAACTGGGCAGAGACGTGGCGTAACTATAGCCGACAACGGTGTGCGGCGAGAGGTGCAGATCGACCGAACCGTAAGGACGAAATGCGGACACGTGCCCAAGGAACTGTATAGTCTGCAACTCGCTGCCGAATTTCAGCTCAAGCACGTTGCCCACGGTCACATCGTCCGCCGCGGAAAATCCAACGGCCTGCAATGACGCGTAGTGAAGATTTGGGTCGGAAGGAGCGAAACGGTGAACCACGACGCCCATCGAGGGTCCGGAACCGTCGGGCAGCCGATGCGAATAATCACCCCGCAGCACCGCCGCCGGAAGACTATCGCCGTAGCCCACATTTCCGCTCACACTGACCACGTCCGTGGAGAAAACCGAACGCTCCAGCGAAAAACCGGTGCTCATATCCGAGCCGCTGCCATAGCCCTCGGCCACTGATCCCGCGAAGAAAGAAAGGCTGCCTTTCAGATCGTGGTCTTGACTGTCGCCTGAGGAGGGATCGTCGAGCATTCTCAATACCGGCCGATTTGCCACCGAACGCAGCGTCCACTTCCAGTCATCGTCATCGTCAGTGCCGCGCAGCGGGCCGACGCGCAACGCATTGAGCAACGTGCTCAGAGTGATGTTGAGATGCGTATTAGCGCCGGCGTGCAGACCGATCTTGTCGCGCCAGGCCGGTAGAAACGAAGGAGCCGAAACTTTGACCGTATAGAAACCGGGCACCAGATCACTGGCGTAGTAGAATCCCGCGCCATCGGTGAAAACAGTCAACGTGCGGGCCGCGGTGCCAATGATCTCGACGATTGCGCCCATCTGGGGAATGCCGGAGCCATCGCGTACATAGCCGGAGATTGCCCCCGGCTTGTCGGCGCCCCACACGGGAAGCGACAACGCAGCGATCACAGCCCAAGTTCCGAGCTGGCGAATCTTCAATCCCACCCCCAGGGAATCAAACAGGCCGCTACTCTACCGCAAAGGTCGCGGAGGGATCGACAGTCTGTTTGGAGATGTTGTCGTTCACTTTAATTTCAATCCGATAAACGCCCGGCTGCAGATTCGCCAAGGCAATTGACTTTTGCAGTGTCACTTGTTCCCCAACGTTTCCCATCGTGTCGGTGGATTCAGTCTTCTGCACCACAGATTTGTTGGTCGCAATATTGACGATGTCGAACTCAAACGTCGCGGAAGGCTTGTGGGTCTTATCGTCGACCCCCAGATTGTAGACCTGCATCCAGAAATTCGCTTTTTGATCTCGTGTACGCTTGAACAAAGCGGGCTTTCCGTCGGCAGGCGCTACCCGCGGACGAACCTTGGTTACGCCAATCACGAAGCTTCCAGTGCTCACATCTTTTGTGGGTACCGGCTCCATCTGGTCGGCCACGATCAGCGATGAAGTGGACAGCTTGTCGTCGGAGTATTCTGGGACGACAATGCCGCGGCTCCACAGGCCTTTGCGATCGCCGTTCACATCTTTCACTGCGATCTCAACCTTGTAACGGCCAGGACGCAACGGCAGCGCCTTCCAGTAGACAGAAGAGTTCTCCGCCGTGCGTGGCAGCAATTCGGCCGGAACATCGACCTGCGCGGTATCTTCAAAGGTCTGAACCACACGCCCGGTCAGAGTACTTACGCGGCCAAAAATATTTACCGTACCGCGCTGTACGCCATCCTTATTGTTAAATGTGATGTCGCGGTACTTCACTTGAATCGTGATCGGCACCAGCACCGTATCGCCCGTCACCTTCACATAGTCTGAGCGCACATCGAAGGGCATCAGATTGGTGATCAGCTTGGTGTTGACAACTTCTTCCAAATCCTTAAACTTGACCGGCGGTGGCGCTTGCAGCTTGGCATACTGTTCCAAGCGGTCGAACTCTTTCGTCTGCAAATCCGAACTCATCGGACCCGCCCCCAGTTGTTCCATGCCGCCGCTAAACCGAGCCGCTTTGTTCGACATGCCCATCTGCTCATAAAGCGTTAGTCCGGCATTGGGCGTGTACTTGAGAGCATCCTTCTCGGAGCGGTCGATCGTCATGTGGTAGTCGCCGCACATGCAGGTGTCGACGAACTCGATGATGACTTCCTGCCCGACGCCTTCCAGATAACGATAACGCCAGTCTTCGAATGGGAAAGTCGAGGTCTCGCCGCCGCCCTCTTCCATGGGGCGCTCGTAAGTTCCGCCGGAGGGGTGCGAATCGACCTCATCGGCCGGGCCATACATGATGTAAATGCGGCCGCGGTCCGTCTTCCATCCGGGGATGCCGGCGGCAAAGTGCTCGTTAGAATAGGCGATGCGGCGATAGTGCTCTTCTTTGTATTCGTTTTCTTCGGTGTCGGGAGTGGGATCGCGGCGCTGCCAGAAAGCTTCAATAAAGTTGTCCCGTTCTTCGTCGTTCGAGAGCTGTTTGAAGGCGGCGCGCTCTTCGTCGGTGATAATCCAGACCACGTCTTCGTTCAGCCACTTCTTGTAAGTCTTGCTGAGCTCGATTTTCAGGGCGGCTTTCTGCTGTTTCTTCTGCTTCTCGTTGGGCTTGCGCTTAAGAGGATCAGTGGCATCGGCCGGCTGCGCTTGAGGATCGGCTGCCTTTGCACTGGCTGGCGGCGCAGCGGCCGGTTGCGTTGCCGCCGCGGGATCGGTGGCGGCAGCCTTGTCGCTCTGCGCGAGGGCGGGGACCGCTAATCCCGCGGCCAAAGCCAAAATTATGAAAGACGAAAAATAGCGCGAACCAACCCGGACCATGAGAGGGACTCCTACGACGCTGCAGCTGCGACGTATCATTCTAGGCCACCGTGGCAGTGAAAGCAAGGTTAAGTCGCATTAAGAGAACGGCATGAGCGCTGTAGCCACAATGTGGTTGGAAGCGTGGGGGGCCCGGTTGAGTTGCCCGGCAAAATCGCAATCGAAAAGGATTTTTTTGCCCTCCATGCGCTGATGATTCATCACGTCGTGGAACCCCGGACGCCCTCGTCCGGGGAAAGCTCCGAGGAGTCCGAAAAACGGCTGGTGCTGTGCCGGGCGGACGGAGGCGTCCGCCATTGCTTGGTCGCTGTATAATTGTGCGTTCCGGGTCCGAACCTCGGCTCAAGGTCCCCAGGTTGTTCTCGATTGGCATCTCTTGATGGAACTTTCCTCCCTGCAGGATCGTAGTAATTAGAAGTGTCCGCCGGAACGAGACGTTCGTAATACGACCCCGGACTCGTGTGACGGAGACCATGAAACCCTGGAAAAAAATCGCGATTGGTGCGGGCGTGGTAGTGGTGTTGGCCATCATCGTTGGCGTCACCGTGCACCAGAGCGGCAAGAATGTGGTTACGGTACAGACTGGGAAGGTTGAACGCCAGGACTTGTCGTCGGTGGTGAGCGGTTCGGGTGAAATCAAGCCCAAGACTTACGTGAACATCGGCTCCAATGCCTTCGGCAAGATCACGCATTTGTTTGTGAAGGAAGGCGATCACGTGAGGAAGGGGCAGGTGCTGGCGCAACTGGAGAACGTGCAGTCTTCGGCGGATGTAACCGCGAACCAGGCATCGCTCGAGGCCGCGCAGACTGACGCCCTTGCCGCCGACGCTGGCCTCAAGACATCGGAAGCCGATTTGCGCCGGGCCCAGGCCGATTACGACCGCAATAAGCTGGATTGGGAACGGGCGCAGAGTTTGTTCAAAGATGGACTGATTTCTAAATCCGATTTCGACAGCCGCAAGAATTCCTGGGCGACAGCCGACGCCGGACTGGTACAGGCGCAGGCGAGGGTAGCGCAGGCTAAAGCGCAGAATGATTCTGCCGACAAGCGCGTAACCCAGAATCGAGCAACGCTCACACGTTTTACTGATGTCTTATCGAAGACAACCTATGCAGCGCCCTTCGATGGCGTCATCACAAACTTGCCGGTGCGCGAGGGCGAGACGGTGGTAATCGGCATTCAGAATTCGCCGGGAAGCACTCTGATGACTCTGGCCGACATGTCGGTAATCACCGCAGAAGTTAAGATTGACGAGACCGACATTGTGAACGTTCGCCTGGGCCAGCCCGCAGAAGTGGCGATCGATGCGATTCCGAGAAAAGTTTTTCACGGAACGGTTTCCGAAATTGGGGACAACGCCATCGTCCGCTCGACCGGCGTGGCTACGTCGCAACAGGCGACTGCGAGCGAAGAGGCAAAAGACTTCAAGGTGGTCGTAACCGTCAGCGACCCTCCTGACGACTTGCGCCCGGGGCTCTCGACTACTGCCAAGATCACTACCGCCGCGCGTAGCAACGTGCTCTCCATTCCCGTTCAGGCGCTCTCGATCCGCACAAAGGCGCAATTGGAGCAGGAGAAATCTACTCCCGGCTCGGTGCACGCCGCGGCTCCCGCGCCAAAAGAAACCGCGTCCAGCAATAAAGATTCCAAGCAGGATATTCAGGGCGTATTCGTTATCCGGAACAAGAAAGCGGAGTTTGTTCCTGTGACAACCGGCATTACCGGAACAAGCGATATTGAAGTCCTGGACGGCTTGAAGGAAGGTGACGAAGTGATCACCGGCAGTTACAAGGTTTTGCGCACCCTGCGTTCTGGCAGTAGCGTTAAAATCGATAACTCTGTGCCCAAAAAGGAAGACGCTTCGTCGTGACGTTCGCTGGCTTCATCCGTCCAATGGTGGAACCGGTGGGCGTTGGTTTCGAATCAAAGTTCTCGGATCAGGGTTCGTAGTAAAACCACAAGTCGCGGCAAGCGGAAGCGCGAAGTTGAAAATTAACGCGGAGAGCTCAGTGGCACCGGAGCAGGAGAAAAACATGGCAACCGCCGAACTACTCAATATGCCTCAGAAAGCTGCCCCAGCTTCGCCGCAGTCGTGCATGATTGCCGCCCTGGATCTGTGGAAGACCTACGACATGGGGTCGGAACAGCAGGTACATGCATTGCGCGGGGTCAATTTACGGATCGAGCGCGGAGAGTATGTGGCCATCATGGGCCCATCAGGCTCCGGAAAGAGCACGCTGATGAATCTGATCGGCTGCCTCGATACTCCCACCAAAGGCGAGTATTGGCTCAACGGCAATCTGGTGAGCGAACTCGACGACGATGAACTGGCGCGTATTCGCAACAAGGAAATCGGTTTCGTATTCCAAACCTTCAATCTGCTGGCCCGCGCCACCGCGCTGCACAATGTGGAACTGCCCTTGATTTACGCCGGCATCGCCACCGACGAACGAATCGAACGAGCCAAAGCGGCATTAACCGCCGTGGGTATGGGGTCGCGCATGACCCACAAGCCGAACGAACTCTCGGGCGGCCAGCGTCAGCGTGTGGCTGTGGCGCGCGCCCTTGTGAACAAACCTTCCATCATCCTGGCGGATGAACCCACCGGCAACCTGGATTCGCAAACGGGAAACGAAATCATGGCGTTATTCGACCGGCTGCACGGGGAAGGAAACACAATCGTGCTGGTAACTCACGAGCACGACATCGCCGAATACGCCCACCGCGTGGTCAATATCAAGGACGGCGTTGTCGAACGCGACGAGCGCAAGAAGTAAGTCTGGATGCGCAGCCCTGGAAACGCAAAGTTTTCACGGTGTCAATTCGAGCGTTATTACCCCCAACTTCCTACCGATTTAGCGGCCTCGGACACGATAATTTCTGCTGTTGGTTTTGTCGGGGCCACCACCACTTGGTCGCGCCCGGCGCGCTTGGCTTCATAGAGCGCGGCGTCGGCCGCCGCCATCAAATCCTTTGGCGACATGCCATGCTCGGGAAATGCCGCGACGCCCACCGAAAACGTGACCATGCCCAGCGACTTGCCCTGATGCATGATCGTCAGTTCTCGCATTCTTGCGCGAAATCGCTCTCCCCGCGAGCGCGCGCCTTCCTGATCGGCAGTAGGCAAAATCACAACAAATTCTTCGCCGCCAAAGCGGCAGACGAAATCCTCGGCGCGCACGTTTTTCAACAAGAACGCGGCAGTTTCGCGTAAGATCGCATCGCCTGCGTCATGTCCGTAGGTGTCATTGAAGCGTTTGAAATGATCCAAATCGAGCATGAGCAGACCAAGCGATTGCCCCGCTCGTCCGGCGCGACGGACTTCGCGCTCCAGTATCTCTTCCAGATAGCGGCGATTGTAAAGTCCGGTCAGAGCATCCCGCACCGATTGCGTGCGCAGGGCTTCGCGAAGGCGGATGTTAGCGATCGACAAGCCCACCTGTCCCGCGAATGTTGTTTTGAATGATAGTTCGGAAGACTCCAGTTGCGGCACTTCGTCAGTGGCCTGAATGTGCACAATGCCGAGGGTTTCGCCTTGCGCCAGGATGGGGATGCACAAGTAGCTATGGTTCACTCCGTCGGCGTGCGGGCAGCGCGCCGTCATATCGCCACTGAGCACCAGATGAGGATGCCCGGTGCGTAGAGCCCAGCACGCGGTCGGTTCAAACTCCATCGCAGGTATTTGGCAATCGGTCCACGATCCTATGACTTCCGCCACGGTATGTCCGCTATTCAGCAACGCTACCGCTCCGCGGGCGGCAGGAAATATTTTAGGAGCGTAGCCCAGGGCGGCGGCAAAGACTTCGTCGCGGCTCATGCAACTCTGCAGCAGTTCCCCCATCTTGGCCAACATGGTGGCGCGCTCCGTGCGTTTTTGTAGTTCGGACATCATTTTTTCGTTTTGCACATCCAGTTCGTTGCGGGCAAAATCTCTCTCTATCATCTCCTCCTGCAGACGCGTGTTGGCGTCCGCCAATTGCATGGTTCGCTCCAAAATCTGCTCTTCGAGAATCTGCTGGTTGTGTTTCTGATTCTCAATATCGGCGCACGTGCCGAACCATTTGAAAATTATTCCCTCGGAATTGCGGATGGGGTTGGCCCGAACCAGGAACCACCGGTAGCCTCCATCCTTGTCTCGCAGGCGATACTCCGTCTCGAAGGGGTCTCCCTTGAGCAGAGAATTCTCCCATGTTTGGATGCAAGCGGCCAAGTCGTCAGGATGCACTGCACTCGACCATCCTTCTCCCCGGCTTTGTTCGATCGTCAGTCCGCTGTATTCAATCCATCGTTGGTTCGTGAAGTCGATTCCGCCCTGCGGATCGGCGGTCCATACGATCTCCGGAATCCCCTCTGCCATGGTTTGGAAGTACTGTTCCCGCTGCAATCGCGTGTTCACGTCAGCCAATTGTGAGGTCTGTTCCTGAATCTGCCCTTCCAAAGCCTTCTGGTTTTGTTTCTGATATTCGATGTCTGTACATGTGCCGAACCATTTGACGACATCTCCCTGGGCGTCTCGGATGGGATTGGCGCGGCCCAGAAACCACTTGTACCGTCCATCTTTCCCCTGCAGCCGATACTCGACATCGTAGGGTTCGCCGGTGCACAGCGCGTTCTGCCACTTGGAGAAACACTTCTCCAGATCTTCGGGATGGACGATGTCTTTCCAAGCCGAGCCCGCCAGTTGATCGAAAGTTTTTCCTGTGTACTCGTAGCATTTCTGGTTGAAGAAATCGTCGTCTCCATTGGGGGTCGCGGTCCAAATAATCTCCGGCACTGCGTCCGCCATAGTGTGGAAATACAATTCGTTTTGACGCGCGGTATTGAGGCTCTCTCTATATAACGTGAGGTATCGATCGAGAAAAGATGCCGCCACCGCGCCCGCTAGCAAGAGCAGACTGCTACCGCCGATCGCCAAAACGCCAAAGGTAGAGACGCTGAGAGACCCTGCCAAATCGGGGACGCTGTCAGAGGGATGAAAGGACGCCGCCCACATTCCCGTGTAATGCATCAGCGGGATGGCGCTCCCCATAATGAGCGCGCTCGAAACTTTGCGCCGGCTCGCTTTCTCCTCGTTTCTGCTGCGGAAAGAAAATTCCAGAGCCACAAACGAGACAGCAATAGCCAGCAGGATGGAAAGCGCTACAAGGCTGCGGTTGTAGCTGATCACCGCGGCACACCGCATGGCGGACATGCCGATATAGTGCATGGCCGCAATGCCTCCGCCCATGGCTACACTGCCCGATGCGACTTGCCACCAAGCCATTTCCCGCCGGCTGACTACATACAATGCAATGCCGGACGAGGAGATGGCAGCCAGCAAAGAAATCAATACTGTAGGCAGGTGATAGAAAACCGCCATCGGCGTGGTTAACGCAAGCATGCCGACATAGTGCATCGACCAGATCCCCACGCCCATTGCGGTACCGCCAAAGGCCAGCCAAACGCCGCGCATCCAGCCATGCGTCGACGTTACCCGGCCCGCTAGATCCAGCGCGGCGTAGGAGGTAAGCATTGCCAGCGCCACGGAGAGCGTGACAAGCCCCCAGGAGTAGGTGCCGTTCATGGTTGTCAAATCGTGGCTCACTCCACACCACCACCTTTCCCGACATCTCTGTCGGGCGATAACGAACCGACCCTCGCTCGCGCGCAAAGCGGCTAAAGCCCTGTCCTACATATCGGCGGTTTGCAAAGCGTGGGAGTTAGAAAACGCTAAAGATCCAGGCGGTCAGGCAAGGTTCCGCGGGGAAGTTCGGCGGAACCTGTGATGAAGGAGTTTCCGGGCTGGTTTGGCGCGTGCCGTTTTCGAGAACCTTAGCGCGTCGCGGCGGTATCGGACGTCCGCGCCGGGCCTGCCAGGAAGAAGTTGTGATCGTAGAGGTTGCGGTACATCAACCCGGCGATCTCTGCTGCTTTGGGACCAAAGGTCGGACGTCCCCCCTCCAGGAAAACTACAACCACGATTCGTCCCACGCTGGTGTTTGCGTAGGATGCAAACCAGCCGAAGCGCGTGCCTGCGTGCGAGCAGGTTCCGGTCTTGCCGAGGATTTCCTCCTCGCTAAAATTCAGACCCAGACGACGCGCAGTTCCGTATTGCACCGCACCGGCCATTCCAACTGAAATTTCCGGGATCAATGGAGCGATGTCGAGTTGGCGTTTGATGCGCGGTTGGAAATTCGTAATCTCCTCGGCAGTGGTGGGATGCTGCAGATAGTAGAGCGTGCCGCCGTTGGCAATCGCAGATACCATTGCCCCGAGTTGCAGCGGGGTCATGGAAATGCCTTCCCCGAAGGAACACATTTTCCCTACGCCGCCGAGCTTTTCCGAGATCACCTCTTCGGGATAAGTGCCAACCTGCTCGCCCGGAATGTCATAACCGGCCAACTCCCCCAAACCATACTGGTGAGCGTAGTAGGCGACCTTTTCAAAACCCAGTTTCCGTCCGAGAGCCTCAAAATAAGCGTTGTTGGAGTGTGCCAGAGCCTCGGTAAGATTCATGCGGCTGCGGCCGCCCAGCGAGACTTCCGTTTGGCGCGAAACCAAGCCTTCATTGAGTGCGGCCAACGCGACGGACAGCTTAATGGTCGAGCAAGGTTGCGCGCCGCTGGAGAGCGCCAGTTTCTGATTCACCATGGCCAGGACGCGGCCGCTGGTAGGTTCGATCGCCACAACGGTGCCGTTCATGTTGCCCAAAGCGTCGATAGCCGCCTGGCGTACCACCGGATCTTCTCCGTCGACCATATCGCCGCCCGTAAGGCCTTCGGCGAACGAACTCATGTAGAAGCGCTCGTGATAGCTATGGTGGCGAACGGTGGTTGAGGTCGGGGTCGGGGTCGCAATTGCCTTGTGCGTTGCAACAGTTCTGCCGGCGACATGCCCGGTTGTGGTTCGACTACTTGCCAAATGGCGCATGCGACGCTTGGTATGCTGGCTCTCGTTGACCTTCGTCGTGGACTTCGGCTTGTTAAGAGTGCGCGGATTGACGTGCGCGGCCCAAATGGCGGGCGCGAAGCAAACGACCGCTGCGATTACAACCAGACGAAGATAGCGCGATCCCAACGTAGACATCGTGGCCCAATCCCTTTAAATTTTCGGATTTCTTACTTGTTCTGATGCACGAAGAATGCCAGCTTAGTACCAGACTCAACCCGGAGAAGCCAACTTCGCGATAGTACGGGAGTTATAGTCCTTACGCAATCATAAAGTTGCATTTACTGTGAAAACGGAATGCGCCATAACTCACTGTACTAGAAGAACTTAATCGAGTTTTGGCGCAGTGTTACGACCTAGGTAACTGGTTACTGGGTTACTGAAAAGATACGGCACTGTGTCGCAAACATTTTCCCAGAGTTTTCTAATAACCCAGACACGGTCATCACGATCACATCACGTCGTTGCGCTTGCGCAGGAAAGCCGGAACGTCCAGATCCTCTTGCTCGAAATTCGCCACCATCGCACTGCGCATGCTTTCGAGTGAAATCACTTCCGCGCTCGCGCGCGAAGCGGTGACCGGAGCCGATTCCGCGACCTGCTCCTCCATCACCACCTCAGGCTCAGTCTCGGAAAAAACCGGTGCAACTGGCGCAGATGGAAAATCCATGGCCTCATCATGCGATGACGCGAACGAGTGATGCGCTTCCACCTTTCGATACTGCGTTCGCGGCACTTCGCGAAATCCAGTCGCGATAACAGTGATCTTCACCGAATCTTTCATCTTCTCGTCCATCACCGCGCCGAAAATAATATTGGCGTCTTCGTGCGCTGCACTCTGGATGATGGTGCAAGCCTGCTGCACTTCAGCCAGCTTCAGCGAAGCTGACCCCGTAATGTTGATCAGAATGCCGCGTGCGCCATCGATCGCACCGGCCTCGAGCAGTGGCGAAGCAATCGCCCGCTGGGCAGCCTCATGGGTGCGGTTCTGGCCGCTGGCAGTTGCCGTACCCATCACGGCGTAACCCATGCGCGCCATAATTGTTTTCACGTCGGCAAAGTCGCGGTTGATGATGCCGGGAATGGTGATGATGTCGGAAATTCCCTGCACGCCCTGCCGAAGAATGTCATCGGCGATGCGGAAGGATTCGAAGAAGCCCGCGTTCTCTGCAACGGCGAGCAGCTTCTCGTTGGGAATCACGATCGTCGTGTCCACCGATTCCATCAGCTCCGCGATTCCCTTCTCCGCTTGCGTCATGCGCCGCTTGCCTTCGAAAGAAAACGGTTTGGTAACAACTGCGACGGTGAGCGCGCCCATTTCGCTGGCAAGCGAAGCGATGATCGGCGCGGCGCCGGTGCCCGTGCCGCCGCCGAGACCCGTAGTGACGAAAACCATATCCGCGCCTTCGAGCGCTTCGATAATCTTGTCCGAATCCTCGAGCGCAGCTTTGCGGCCAACTTCCGGATTTGCCCCGGCACCAAGGCCATTCGTCAGCTTCACGCCCAGCTGCAGCTTCACTGGCGCGCGCGACATGCGCAGCGCCTGCAAGTCCGTATTGGCTGCAATGAACTCGATGCCTTCGACTCCGGCGTCGATCATCCGGTTGACCGCGTTGCCTCCACCGCCCCCCACGCCGATGACTTTGATCTTGGCATCGTTGAGAGGCTCTTCGTTGAAGCTGATGCGAATGCTCGAATCGTTGGTCATTTTATTCACCCTTTTTGTAACGCTCACTTCCGTTGTTACCTCATGTGGTCCATTACGTCCAAGCACCCCGAATGCTTATTGATCCACACCGCAGGGCCCCCGCCGAGCATGGGCTTTTTCGAGGAGACCTCAACTATCCAGAAATCTTTATTCGACCCGTCGACCAGAAGCGGTCGGACCGCCTTAACCGTATCCTCTCCGTAATGCGCAACAAGCGCCGCGTCCGCGATACGTTCTGCCGTTTTTTCGTCTGGGACGTAATCCTTATGTTTCTTCTCGGCAGCGTTCGCAATCGCGAACGCCGAAAGCAAGACTGCGACCATCAAACATCCACGCATTGAGCGACCCCTGTTCTATCCGACCAGCATCGCCTTCAACCTCGATCCCCACCGCTCTCCCTGAAACCCACGCGCCAGGCGCGCCCGCTGCCCGTAGTTCAACATCCCAAGCACAGTCGCATACTCAGGCTCAGCCAAATTAGCCGGCATTTTCGCCAGCGGCATGGGCCAGGACAATCGCACCGGTCGCCGCAGCACCGACTCCGCCACATCGAAAATTCCCGGAAGCCGCGAACCGCCGCCGCTCAAGACAATGCCCGCTAAACACGCGTCAAACATTCCCACCTGCCGCAGATTGTCACGCATCATTTCAAACAGCTCTCGCGCGCGGGGCTCAAGAATCTCGGCCACAAGCCGTTGCGGCAGCAGACGCGAAGGCCGGTCGCCGACCGATGGAACCTCGACTTCATTTCCTTCAGGGATCAACGTGACGATGGCATTGCCATAGACCTTCTTGATTTTTTCGGCTTCAGCCAAAGGCGTACACATGCCCATCGACAGGTCGCTGGTGAAGTGATCGCCGCCAATGGGAATCACTCCGGTATAAGCCACCGCGCCTTGCAGAAAAACGATCAGCTCGGTCGATCCCGCGCCGATGTCGGCGAGGCAGACCCCCAACTCGCGCTCGTCGGCGCGCAGCACGGCGTCGGCTGCCGCGAGCGGCTCAAACACAGTGTCATCCACGTGAACTCCCGCGCGATTCACCGCCGTAATCACATTCTGTGCCGCGCTGGCAGCCGCCGTAACCAAGTGCACTCGCACCTCCAACCGCGCCGCCATCATGCCTAGCGGATCGTGCACGCCCGCCTGATCGTCGAGAATGAATTCTTGCGGCAGCAGATGCAGCACCTCGCGGTCGGCAGGCAATGGAATTGCGCGGGCACGCTCAACCGCCTGCTTGATCTCGTCGCGCCCAATCTCGCGCGGACGCGTCCCCAGGGTGATGCCGCCGTGGCTGTTGACGCCCCGCACATGCGCCCCGCCAATGCCGACAATCGCATGCTCGACCGCCGTGCCCGCCACATCTTCCGCCGCTTCCACTGCCTTCTGAATGGCTGCGACTGCCTTATCCAAATCGACGATTACACCCTTCCGTGAACCGCGCGATTCCGCTTCGCCGTGCCCGCGATAGCGCAGGCCGCCGTCAGTCACTTCTGCCATAAGCGCGCAAGTTTTTACGCTGCCAACATCGATTGCGGTTAAAAGGTTCCCCTGCTGCTTAGCCATTCGTCAGATAGTCCCTATGAATTCTTTGCTGCTCATTAATCGCTCGGCTCCTGATCGCTTTGCGTCTTTGCAATCGCAGGGCTGGGCTTTTGGCCGCCGCTATGTGCCGATATTTTTGGGGTCCCCGCAATCCGCGCCGGCGACTTCTTCGCCGCCGTATTGTGTCGCGCCGAAGCGGTATGAATCGGAGCCGCCCGTAACACTGGCTTCTTCGCGGCTTTAGCGTTGCTCGCCTTCTCCGTTGGAGCACTCTTTTTCGTAAGTTCGGAGGTCGAGTGTTGTGCCGCCACGGCCTTTCCCGCTTTTGGCTTAGAGGCGGGCTTTTTCGCTCCACTGTCAGCCCCCGCAGCCTCGAGTTTCTTGGGCGTCAGTTCGAAGGCTGGTTTCGGTATCTGTTTCTCTCCCGGGCCGATTCGCGTGAGCAGCGAGGCCGGTTTTACTCCCGCTGCTACCGCAACCTTGGCTGCCTTCGGGCTCAACGGCACCTGCTTCGCCGTCCGCTCCATATCCGGATTCACGATGATCTGGTTGTCGTAACGCAGATCCACCGACTCTAATTTCTGAAACTGCTGCCGCCAGCCTTGCGCATGACTCACAAATATTTTGTAGCGCGGCAAATAGTCGGACGATCCCAGATGCACCAGCACGTCGCCCTGCGGATCGTTCACCCGCACCTTCACGTCCTCCAGATCGGAAAGATCGACCTCGCTCAAATCCTGCGAATAGCGCGCGCCGCCGGCATCGAGTTCTCGCACCATTTCGAGATACGCCTTCATGCGCGGCGCGCGTGTGGAAAGCGGCTCGCCCGTATTCATCCCAAGAATCACCGGAAAGGAATATTTATGCTTGGGCGAAAGCTCCATCAGCACGCCGCCAGCATCGATCAGGAACATGCGTGGGCCAACCCGTGCAAATGCCACAGGTGTGCGTTCATGAATCTGCACGGCAAGACGATTCGGGACAAAGCGCATCACGCTAGCCGACTCCACCCATGGAATCTGCTCCAGTTGCGCCTTTTGTTGCGCCAATGGAATGAAGAAAATATTGCGTCCAATGTCGGCGCCCATCACTTCCATGATTTGCGCCTTGCTCACGTTCTGCATCCCCGTGATTTCGATGTTGTCGCTCGACTCCACCCGGAAGCGCCACGAATGCTCGCCGTAGTGATACAGCGCGGCCGCGCCCAAACCCAGGACACACACCGCCGCGACGGCAACCACGGCCCACAACAATCGATTGGCAGCTTTCCTGGGAAGTGAACTTCGCCGGGCGGAGACACGTTTTTGCCCGCGCAGAAACGGAGATTCCTCATCCACGTCCAGGTCTACGAGGCGCGCGTCGTCGATCTGCGAATCGAGGATCCCCTGGCGCGCATCGTCTTCGCGCAAAGACACGCCGCTGGGTGGGTACAACTCCTCCTGCAAGATGGTAAGTGCCGACTTCCGCGCCATCATTTCAGGTCAGTTGTCGAGAGGAATCGCTGAGCCTTCAAACTATAACTTTATTTTTGGGAGAACGATAGACCAAAGATTGGACATTTGCACAAGCAGGAATCGGATTGGGCACGGTGCTGAAGATTTCGCCAATAACTCTCCACAAAAAACCAAAGCGGACGCGGTCACCTCTCCGCGTCCGCCTTCTGTAGGAGGAAGATATTTACTCGGCCAAGCTCACAACGGATCGACGTGAACTACTGGAACCGAGATCCTAACCTGCGGAATGTTCACCCGTACTCGCGGGCAGACTACTGAATCGAATGTCGCCGGCTCCATGTGCACTTCGGCGAGCCGAGCCTCGACCCGCGCCCGGTTCGCTTCCATCCGGGCGAAGGCCGCTTCTTCGCGCGCCGACATCGCCTCAACCCGCGCCATTCCACCCTGCGCACGAGCCATCCTGGTCTGGACACGCGCCATCGCAGTCGCCAGACGGCAAGAAGCGGCTTCATTTCTCGCCGCCAGCATCTTGCTCTTGGCAGCAAACCAATCCGCGCGCCCCGTGGCCAACCCCAGAACCGCCTCAGAGCGGTTTGCTACCTGGCCAATTACCCGGTCAACAGCCCTGTGCGCTCCGGCGTCGTGATAAAAGCCGTTCAACCCCAGTGCCAAAACCCCTGCCGCCAGCCATCCCCATCCCTGTGTCGATTTCATGACTTAACCCCTTATGCATCAATAGACGAAGGGCATTTCAGTTCGTTAGCAATGAGAGATACGCACAATACAGAATGTTTGTTCCGTCTGGAAATCTACTCCTGCGTTATTTATTCCAGCCGCGTTCGGGACAACATCGCCGCCGTGTCCCACTGCGCCTCTAGGCGAGTAATGCGCCGGTCGTGCTCTCGCAACTCCACGGCCACATCCTTAAGTTCCTGCGATGTACGGCACAATTCGTCTTAGAGCTTCAAGGCCGACTGCACGGCAGCAACCGCCTCGCTGAATACGCTCATGTCCGATCCTCCGCAGAATTCGTTTGGCGGCGTGCTCGCAGGTCGCTAAGAATCGCCAGCGTTTCGTCCAGGTTGCGCCGCACCGTGGCCCGCGTCGCAGT
>Ga0116105_1000130_pt1 | contig 23643 bp, 20 predicted proteins | sample June2015DPH_6_20_FD_89716 | JGI IMG/M metagenome (GOLD analysis project Ga0116105, IMG submission 89716) | Peatland microbial communities from SPRUCE experiment site at the Marcell Experimental Forest, Minnesota, USA - June2015DPH_6_10 | ecosystem: Environmental > Terrestrial > Soil > Wetlands >... | reverse complement strand
TCAACACGGGCATTTTGTTTATCTGGGAGAGCGGGAATGCTCCGTGCAGCGACGGCACCAGAAGGTGATTGAGGAGGCGCCGTCGCCGATTATGACGGCGGAGCTGCGGAAAGCGATGGGTGAAGCGGCGCTGAAGCTGGCGCGCGCGGGAAATTATACGAACGCGGGCACGGTGGAATTCCTGGTGGACGCGCAGAGGAATTTCTATTTCCTGGAGATGAACACGCGGCTGCAAGTGGAACATCCCGTGACTGAAATCGTGACCTCACTTGATCTGGTGAAATTGCAGATGCGCATCGCGGCGGGCGAACCGTTGCCTCTCTGCCAGGAGGATATTGCATTGCGCGGCCATGCCATTGAGTGCCGCATCTATGCCGAAGACCCGGACAACAACTTCTTTCCATCGCCCGGGAAAATCCTGGATTGCGGAGTTCCGACCGGGCCCGGGATTCGGCTGGATGAAGGAATTTACGCGGGCTGGACGGTGCCAAACGAGTATGACCCGATGCTGGGAAAGCTGATTGCGTGGGGCCGCGACCGACAGGAAGCTCTCGCGCGACTGGGCCGGGCGCTGGAGGAATATTACGCGAGCGGGATCAAGACCAACGTGTCGCTGTTTCGGCGGATCCTGGCGAGCAGGGATTTCCGAGAAGGCGCGATTTACACACGCTGGCTGGATGATTTTCTGAGCGCTGCACCTACTACGGAAAACCGCGACGGCAACGAAGATACCGGGACCGAGCAAGCTGCAGCAATTGCCGCATTTTTGTGGCATACGTCGCACGCTCTGGGCGCGAGCGCTTCCGAAACGCTGGCGATTCCGGAATCAAAATGGAAGACGGAGGGTCGGCGGGAACAAGTCGATCGCGAACCATAGCCGCCTAGACGTCGCCGCGGGACGAACAGAGGAATCGTGAAACTGCAGATTGAGGTTGCCGGAAAAAAGCGCCGCGTTGAGCTCACGACCGTGGGCGAACGCCCGCTATGGGCGATTGACGGCGAGCGCCTGGAAGCGAACGCGACTGAGGTGTCGCCCGGGAGCTATTCGATTCTTATAAATGGAAAATCGTTCGATGTGCGCATGGAGCGCTTGAGTGGAGAGCTGCGAGCTGTTACACGCGGCCGGGAATTCAGGATCGTAGTCCAGGATGAACGCGAATGGCGGCGCGATCGCGGTGGGAGCGCCGAGGCGGAGGGCCGCCAGCAGGTCTTGGCGCCAATGCCTGGGAAGATCGTGCGGGTCCTGGTCCGAGCGGGCGATACGGTTCGCGCAGGCCAGGGCCTGCTGGTGGTAGAGGCGATGAAGATGCAGAACGAGATTCGCGCGCCCAAGTCAGGAACGATTGACCGGGTGCGTGTCATCGAGGGCCAAACCGTGAACGCAGGTGAAGTGGTGGTCGTAGTAAGTTGAGCGGTTGTTCCGGCTTCATTAGTAACCTTTAAGTTCCCTTTTTCTTCTCGTGCCTTTCCCTAGCACCTTGCTTTCGCCAGAATAGTTCCAATCCGAGCTGGGATTGAGGGCTTGGCAGGCGCAGGGTACTGGGGGATTCGCGATGTACTTACACGTGCATTTTGCGGCGGTTGCCGCTTGGCTTTTGCTAGCGATAGCGGGCCTGATCTGGGTGATGGCATGCGCGCTTGCAGCGACGAAGATGGAAAAGGAAGGGATTACCTTCTGGAAGGGATTCCTCGTAGGGATGTTGCTGAGCCCGCTGGCCGGACTGATCGTAATTTTTATCGCCCGGATGGTTCGTCCAGAGCGGCCTTTAGCGCACGACGTCGGCCGCGGATAGGCTCTACCCGCCACTGCAGTACCTAAACCCAGCAATAGCATTTTTTCGCTACGACTTTGAGATTATCTTGAGGCGGGAAGTTTTCCTGCGGATTCCAGAATTTGCCGGGCCAGGTAGTTGGTGACGTGTGAATCGTCACGCGCTTCGATCATGTACGCCGAACGCAAAAGCTGCTCCTTGCGGTTGCGCAGCATGTCGCGAATGGATTGCTGCACTTGCGGATCGGAGAGTTCGCGCTGACCTGCGGGCTCTTTGGCGACAAGCTTGAGGATACGGTACCCGCCGTTCTTCACGCCGATGGGTTGCGTGACGTCGCCCGGCCTCATCCCCAGAACCGTCTTCTTCAGCAGCGGATCCGACTGATTCAACGCAGACTCCGGAACGAATCCGAGATCCCCGCCGGTGGCGGCCGTCGAATCCTCTGAATAGTCCATCGCGAGCTGGGAAAAATCGGCGCCGCTTTCAAGTTTTTGCTCGATCAAGCTAATTTTGCGCTTGGCTTCGGGTTCGGAGGTGGCTTTATCGTTCTTGCGGTTGTGGACAGTAGGGTCAGGGTGCGGCGTAACGACGATCTGCGCAATGTGAAACTGGAGTTCAGCCACATTGAATTGCGCGCGATTCTTGTTGTAGAAGTCGAGGACGTCCTGATCCGTGATCGAAATTTTTGCCACCACCTCGCGATTCAGGAGCTTCTGCACCGATAGTTGGCGGCGGATGTCCGCTTTTAAGTCGTCCACCGTGAGTTCAGAATCCTTCAACTTTTTCTGAAATTCTTCTTCAGTGTAGGGGCTCTTAGACTCAGTGAATTTGTCTTCCACTTCCGCATCACTGGCGACCAGATTCAATTTGTTGGCGCGCTCGAGCAGAATTTCGTTATTCACGAGTTCATCGAGGATATTCAGCTTCAGGGAGAGCGCCTCTTCCTGAGAGGGCGCGGGACCTTCCGCGTTAACACGCGTGCGAAAGTACTTCTCCACCTCGGAGCGCTGGATTTCCTTGCCATTGACGACGGCCCAGACGTCGGGTCCGGGCGCGGCTTCCTTCTTGCAACCGGCAACGCACACACTCCCCAGCACGAGAGCGACAGCCAAGATTCGTCGTGACAAACTGGACTCCTTCCAGGGGAGGGCCGCCTTCACGCGGCCTTTTGCACGCGGCCGGAGCGGATGCAGGAAGTGCAGACGCGGATGTGCTTGCGAGCGCCTTTGACCACAGCCTTGACGCGCCGCAGATTGGGATTCCAGCGGCGTCGCGTCACGTTATGGGCGTGGCTGATCGCGTTGCCGTACAGCGGTTTCTTACCGCACATTTCACATGCTAGTGCCATTGTAGCTTCACTCCGCACATCATAAATTGTCGATTTGCTTGCGAATGTATGTTAGCAGAGTCTGCCCATAGCGGGAAGAGTTTTGGGCGCCGCGCCGGAGCGAAACAACATTTCGAACTGGAGCTGCTTGGTGGCAAGAGCGGATTATTTCCGGAGTTCATACTGCCTTGGAAAGTCCCGCCGCACTGGTACTTTCGGACCATTGACCCAACGCAATCGCAACGGCTAGTTTGACGTGGACGATCAGGAAAGGCCTGAAACTGGCCAAGAGGTAGGGGTGTGTACCGTTTAGACACACACCCTGAAAATTTACCTCTTGACGGCAACTAAACACTTATAGACTCCGCCGCGTAGTGTCCCTACTCGGAGGGGTCAATGAGTAAGTGGTTAGCTGTAGCGGTTCTGGTCATGTTGGTATTGGCCAGCGCCGTCGGTCTAAAGGCCATCACGCTTGCGAGTACGTCGGCTCCTGTGCCACCAACTCCCTGGGCGAGTACATCGGCTCCTGTGCCGCCAACTCCCTGGGCGAGTACGTCGGCTCCCGTGCCGCCGACTCCTTGGAAGAGCACGTCGGCCCCGGTGCCACCCACACCCTGGAACTAGAGTCAGGGAACTCCCGCTAGCCGGGAGTTGAGTGGTCGAGCACCGGAAACGAAACTTCGATGCTTGGACCACTCGATTATTTGATCTGGCTTGTAGGTTTCCTCGCGGAAATCGGCGTGGTGGTGTACCTGCTCTCCCGCAAGCAGGCATTTCGTCACTTCCCTATTGCTTTCTACATGTTATGCGATGCGTTGGTCACCTGCGGCCAATATTATTGCGTCCACCATTTTGGCTTTGACTCCACAACATACGTCTATTTTTACTACTACACCGACAGCTTGCTGAACGTCTTGATGTTCTGGGTCATTATTAAGTTCTACCAGGAAACCTTCGCGGAAATGGGTGTGAGCAAGTACATCCGCGGGGCCGCCGTGATGCTGATACTTTTGACGGCCGTTTTCTCCTACGCAGTTGTGCATCAAAATCGGACGCACCTGACTAGTCATTTCGTTGTGGAGATCGGCCAAAATTTCTATTTCGTGGGAGTCGTACTCACGTACCTGTTGTGGGGTGCGATATTAAAATTGCGCGAGACGCGAACGCGGCTGATCCAATTAGTTCTGGCGCTTGGAATATATTTCAGCGCCGATGCTTGCACGTACGCGTTGCGTAATCTGTTTCCGGGGCTGGAACCGAACCTTCTGCGCTGGTTCCCGCCATTGGTGGGAGTGTGGTTGCCGCTGGCATGGGCTTACACGTTCGCGCACGTTCAGGAGGATGCGCGTCTGGAACCGGCGCGCTTGCTGGTGAGAGCGCGATGATCGCGGCAGTTATCTGCGTGGTGTCGGCGGCGATCTTTCTGCAATTCTTTGTGTCCTATTGCCGTTCGATCCTGGCCTCCAGCCGGAACATCGCGCTTTCCGACCGAGTGCGCGAAGTCACTGGCCTGGCCAATCAGGAAGTGGGCGCTGATGATTTCAATCGCCTGCTGCAGTTGGTGCGATTGTGCCCGGAAAGGGGCGACGATCAGTCAGAAATTCGCGCTGTAGGAACGTATTACGGTTTGCTTGCGGTGCTGAATCGCGTTTCGCGCCCTATGGCGCCCGGATTTTCAGCCTGGTTGGAGAAGGAACGCAAGAATTGTTCTTATTTCGCTGCCGTGGCACTGGACCGGCGCATTTCCTATAGCCGAGACCTCTTCACTCAACAAATTACCGACCGGCTCTGAGCCTGCAGAATCTGCGCAGCGAGCTGGTGGGTCCGCAGTAGCGCTGCCCTCGACCCTACACAATCGCACTGCTACCATGGAGTATCCTGATCGAGAGCTCATGAGGGGACCGGCCTGTGCGAGTTCCGCTGGAACAATCCGTACTGGCAAGCGTGCAGTCGTCGCGGATGTTGGCGGCGGGCGACCGTGTGGGCGTAGCTGTGTCGGGAGGCGCCGACTCGGTGGCGCTGTTGCGCCTGCTTGATCGCTTGCGCGACGACCTGGGTGTCACGCTGGCGGTTGTGCACTTCAATCACCAGCTGCGCGGCGCAGAGTCCGAAGGCGACGCGGCCTTCGTGGCAGAGCTGGCGGGGTCTGTTGGGCTGGAGCTTTTGATTGCTCGCGAGGATGTTGGAGCGGAGGCCAGACGCCAGGGGTGGAACCTGGAGGACGCGGGGCGTCGGCTGCGCTATGCATTTTTCGAGCGCCTCATCGAAGAGGGGCAGACAACGCACATCGCGGTAGCGCATACGGCGGACGATCAAGCCGAGACCGTCCTGGCGCACTTGATTCGGGGAACTGGCCCGACCGGTCTAGGGGGAATTCATCCCCTCGCCGGCGCGATTGTGCGTCCGCTGCTCGGTACGCGACGGGAAATTCTGCGCGAGTATCTGCGCGCGAACGGCCAGACATGGCGGGAAGATTCAACGAATCGAGACGTGCGACGGACACGCGCGCGCATTCGCGAGCAGCTGTTGCCGGTGCTGGAGCGCGATTTCTCGGGCGCGATTGTGGATCACTTGAGTGAGCTGGCGCGTCTTGCACGGGAAGAAGAAATTTTCTGGGACGCCCTTGTGGAAGACCGGATGCAAGCTCTCGCGCAGATGCACGGCGACGAAATCCACGTCGCTGTTGATGCACTTCTTAGGCCGCTAATTCTTCAGATGGGCGCCAGTGAAAACCTTACTTCTCCGAAGTGCAATCAACCCGGGCCGTTGCGCATGCTTACGGAACGATTGGTCCGCCGTCTTTATGAAGGAGCGCGGGGGCACCGGCGGGAGCTGGGTGCGAACCACGTGGAACAAGTGGTTCAGCTTGCGAGCGGATCCAGCAGCGGCCACTACGTGGAACTTCCGGGCGGAATTATCGTTCGGCGAACTTTTGGCGAACTGATTTTTTCGCTGCGGGAAGCTGCCGAGCTTTCTGGCGGCGATGGAACCGCGAAACGAGCAAAAACGTATCAGTACGTTGTGAGCCTGCCGCTGTGCGAGACAGCGACTATTTCGGTTGCGGAACTTGGAAAGTGCTTCCGGCTGAAAGTGATTGACTGGCCTGTGACGGAGAGCGACACTAAGAGGGACGCCAGCGCCCTCGATGCAGACCTCCTGCGCTCTCCTTTGATTTTACGGAATTGGAGGCCTGGCGACGCCTATAGGCCACAAGGCCGGCGCCACGAACTGAAGTTAAAGAGCATGTTCCTGGCTGGGCGGGTTCCGAGCGGGGAGCGCGCGGCGTGGCCGGTGCTGGAAAGCGGCGGGCGAGTAATCTGGGCTCAAGGGATGCCTGCCGCAGACGATTTCCGAGCGAGAGAGAACACGCGAACTGGAGTTGTGATCGAGGAGCAAGGCTTCGAAAGCGGCCGGATGGTTTGAATATCCCAGGGCGTATTTCGCATCTAAGAAGTGGTTGCAGCCGTTTTTGGCATGATATCGGTCAGGTTGGAACAGGTGAGGTAATCAGGTGAACTCAACAGTCCGAACAATTTTATTTTGGCTCTTAATGATCCTGTTGGCGGTTGTGTTGTGGAGGATGGCCTCGACGGGAGGTCAATCCGCGCACGATGACGAACCCAACTACACGAATTTTCTGGCGAAGGTGCAGAACAACGGCGTCAAAGATGTGCAGATTTATCTTTCGCCGAACAGCGCCGAATTGCAGGGCGAGTACCGCGAAGGCGGAAAATTTCGCGGCGTGACGATCGCCAATACCGCGATTCCGGACGTCACCAAGGTGCTGCAAGACCACAACGTAATTTATAACTACAAGGAAGTGAAGAACGCGGACTGGCTGACGTTCCTGGTGAATTTCGGGCCGCTGCTGCTGCTGGTGCTTTTCTGGGTTTTCATGATGAAGCAGATGCAGGCGGGCGGAAACAAGGCACTGAGTTTCGGGAAGTCACGCGCGCGCTTGCTGACGGCTCAGCAGAAGAAAGCGACGTTCAAGGACGTCGCCGGAATCGATGAACCGAAGGAAGAGCTGTACGAGATTATTGATTTCCTGAAGGACCCGCAGAAATTCCAGAAGCTTGGCGGGCGCATTCCGAAGGGTGTGCTGCTGGTGGGACCTCCAGGAACGGGTAAGACTTTGCTGGCGCGCGCGATTGCGGGCGAGGCGAATGTGCCGTTCTTCTCGATTTCCGGTTCGGATTTCGTGGAAATGTTCGTGGGCGTGGGCGCGAGCCGCGTGCGCGATTTGTTCGAGCAAGGCAAGAAGAACGCGCCCTGCATCATCTTCATTGATGAAATTGATGCGGTCGGGCGGCATCGCGGCGCTGGACTGGGCGGCGGCCACGACGAACGCGAGCAGACTTTGAACGCGTTGCTCGTTGAAATGGACGGATTTGAATCAAACGAAGGCGTCATTCTGATTGCGGCCACGAATCGCCCTGATGTGCTGGATCCAGCGCTGCTGCGGCCGGGCCGTTTCGATCGCCGAGTGGTAGTGCCGCGTCCTGACGTGAAGGGGCGCGAGGAAATCCTTCGCGTGCATACGCGCAAGGTGCCACTTTCCGAGGATGTTGATCTTTCGGTGATTGCGCGCGGCACGCCAGGCTTTTCGGGCGCCGATTTGGCGAATCTGGTGAATGAATCGGCCCTGTGGGCGGCGCGGCAGAACCGCAAGTTTGTAGCGATGGTGGACTTCGAGATGTCCAAGGACAAAGTCCTGATGGGCGTCGAGCGAAGATCCATGATTTTGTCAGACGAAGAAAAGCGCAACACGGCGTACCACGAGGCCGGACACGCGCTTGTGGCGGCAATGACGCCGGGCGCTGATCCGCTGCACAAGGTGACCATCATTCCGCGCGGCATGGCGCTGGGCGTAACCATGCAATTGCCAATCGACGACAAGCACACATACACCAAGGAATTTCTGGAAGCGCAGCTTGCCGTACTGATGGGCGGGCGCGCGGCCGAGGAAATTTTTCTGCACCACATCACCACCGGCGCCGGGAACGATATCGAACGCGCCACCGAGATCGCGCGGCAGATGGTCTGCGAGTGGGGCATGAGCGTTCTGGGGCCGCTTACTTTCGGCAAGAAGGAAGAAGCGATTTTCCTGGGCCGTGAAATCGCGCAGCACCGGGATTATTCGGAAGACACCGCGATCAAGATTGACGGCGAAGTTCGCAGCATCGTCACGAACGGCTACAGCAAAGCGCGCAACATTCTGGAGACGCAGCGGGACAAGCTCGAGCGTATCGCGCAGGCGCTGCTGGACCGCGAAGTCTTGGATGCAGTGGAATTGAAGCTCTTGATGGAAGGCAAGCCGCTTCCGGAGAAGATACCGCCTCCGCCGCCTGCTGCGCCGCCTGTACCGACGAAGGAGCCGCAACTTTCGCTGCGTCCTGAACCGCGGCCGATTCCGGGTCTGGCAAAGGGCGAAAAACCGGCACCAGCTTAGAACCGCATAGACAATGATTGAGTTTTTGGGAACCCCGTCTCCAAAGAGGCGGGGTTCTTTTTTTTCTAACAAGCGATTCCCCGAGAGCGCAGCGGTAAGCCGAAGTGCGCGCCTACGAGGTGCGGACAAAGGAGGAGACGTTGAATCTCGCGCTATATACCGAGCAGAGCGCCGGCGGCGGTGCAACCAGGTGGATGGCGCTACGGAGGCGTTCGGGCCGGCACGGGATGCACATGCAAACTACGGCGCCGATCTGATGGCTGGTGGCATAGTCGGATGGCAGCGCGGAGGTCGTGAGTAGGATCACGGGAATGTGCTGCAAGCGCGCGTTAGTCTTCACAATAGCGCAGAGGTCCTTGCCGCAGATTTCATGGCCTTCGGCCTCGGCGAGAATCACATTGGGCGTCTCGCTGTGGAGAATATCCAGCCCGTCTTGCGCGGTGGAGACAACCACGACGTGGTAGCCATCCTTTTCAAGGATTTCGCGCAACGCGCGCGCGGCTGCCGAATCCGACACAACGCAGAGGACACGAACTTGATTGGGGAACGGAGAGGAGGGAACCGCCCAAGCTTCCTGCTCGCAAGGACCCGATAAAAACTGCAAAGCGAGGGCGTACGTGAGGTTCGGCAGGAGCACGTTACGGATTACTTGTGCGTTGCGCGGCACATTGATCGCGGTCGGAGCGCTCCAATAAGGACAGGCGACCTGGAGCTTTTGACCGACGGAATAGCCACCTCGCGAAGTGGACAACAACAGGCCATCGAGGGAGACGTCGAGGCTGGTGACAAGGTCCTCAAAGACATCGAGCGTCCCCACTCCACCGCGAATCTGGACCGGAACGGTGAACATGCCTCGTTTACGTTTGCGCCGGTCGACACCGATTTTAACGGGCTCTTGCTGGGACACGTGCAGAGTAGGAACGATCTTGATTTGCGCGCTCACTGTGGGTTCACCCGCCTGAGGACCGGATAGATTCTAAACCAGACTAACAATATGCCGAGCAATTGCTGCTGTACCATATGCGCACTATTGCGTCGAACGATACCCCCACTGAATCCACGGCACTTCCGCACTGCGGTAGCCATAGGTGATTTGCATATCGGCTGCACCGAGAAAGTCTATAGCACGAAAACGTCCATCGACGCGTACGGGGTTGGTGCGGACGATATCTGATCCGGCAAAATTGGCGTAAAATGCGCGTATGACTCAGAAACCGTTGGATACGTTCATGGTTAGTTGCCCTTGCTGCCAGGCGAAATTGACGGTGGATCGCGAGATTGGCGTGGTGTTGTCGCACGTGCCTCCGCCAAAGCCGCCGCCTTCGGTGGACCTGGACGATACAGCGGCGCTGCTGCGGCAACAGGTGGACGCGGTGGAAGCGAAATTCCGCGCGTCGGTGGAAGCGGAGAAATCGAAGGAAGACGTACTTGCGCGAAAATTCGCCGAGGGTTTGAAGAAGGCGAAAGACGGACCGATCGAAAAACCGCTGCGAGATTTCGACCTCGATTAGACGCGCGATGCGACCGCGGCGGATTTCCGAGAAGCGCCGTGAGCATTGGCCTATACCTCTAGTTTTGACTCTTGCTGTTTTACTCGCCTTAGCGCTGGCGACTTTGTCTTTCGTTCAGCCGGAAGTCTCGCTGCAAGCGCAGCAAAAATCAAAACTGCCTCGACCGCAACGCCTCGATGACGGTGTCAGCTGGAGACGGGATACGGCGACCGGAGAACTGACCGCGATTCCGGCGGGCAGCGCGGCGAAGGGTAATGGCGCGAAACCGCCGAGTGACGTCGGGAGCGATGCTGCTACTCATGCGATCTCGGTGGTCACGCAGATTGTTCCGGTGACGTGCAGCGTGATCGGCGCGGATGGAGTGGCGGTTCGCGGATTGCAGGCTGGGGATTTCCGGGTCTTCGATGAGGGCGTGCAACAGCCGCTGACGTATTTTGACGCTTCCACCACGTCGGCCAGCGTGGCTGTGGTGATCGATGCCAGCCCCAGCGTGCTGCGCGAATCAGATGAAATGAGAAATGCGGCGCAGGCGCTGGTGGATGCGCTTTCGTCCTCAGATCAAACCGCGATCGTGGATTTTTCGGCGCACGCCTATCTGCAGCTTCCTTTTTCCGGCGATTGGGGACTGATCCGCAAAGCTGTGGCGCGTGTGGACGCGCGCTCGCTGCTGGAGGATACGGGCGGTTCGAACATTTACCAGGCGGTGTTCCTGACCGCGCATGAGCTGTTTGCGGGGCGTACCGGGCGCAAGGCCATCGTCCTGCTGACAGACGGACAGGACAGTGGGCTCGGGCTCACGCTCGATCCCAAGACGGCGGGGCCTCGCGCAGGCTGGCCGCGCGATCAGCTGACATTTGACGACGTGGCGAGAGCGCTGGCGGCGGAGGACGTTGTTCTGTTTGCGGTGTCCACCGAAAGCCGCCCGAAGATTATGACGCCGGCCTGGGTGCAGTCCCATGCGAGCCAAACCCTGGTGACGTATGCGGCGCAAGGATGGGGCATACCGGCCTACACCTTGTACCTGGCGGAACTGACGCGACGATCCGGCGGGCAATTGTATTTCCTGCGTGAAGCGGAAACGCTCGCGGATACGTTTCGCCAAATCGCGCTCAAGATTCGCGCAGAGTACACTCTGGGATTTTCTCCTGCGAATAATGGTAACGCAGCGCCCCATCCTGGCTGGCACCAGCTGCGCGTGGAAGTGATCGATCACGGTGAGCCGACCGTGGTGCATCGTTCTTCGTACTACGTGACTGCGACGCCGTAACACCAACCTTCTGGTGCGCTGACATCTTCGACCCTTCAGGACGAGTACCTGCGCTGTCGTGCTTAGGCTTTTGCAAAAACCGTGATTCAATAGCGGGCGATGTTTCATCGGCGACAATTTCAACTGCGATTGCCCGCGCGCACGCTCGCGCTGGGCGAACGTACGTTGGTGATGGGCGTGCTGAATGTGACGCCCGATAGTTTTTCCGACGGCGGATTATTTTTGAATGCCGACGCAGCCGTAGCGCAGGCTTTGGCCATGGAACGCGCTGGCGCCGACATTATCGACGTGGGAGGGGAATCGACGCGGCCCGGCTCGCTGGGCGTTTCGGCGGAAACGGAATTGGGGCGCGTGCTTCCGGTGATCGAAAAGCTGCGCGGCAAGATTCGGATTCCGCTTTCGGTGGATACAAGTAAATCGGTGGTGGCGGAGGCGGCTGCAGCGGCGGGCGCTGAGATTGTGAATGATGTGACGGCGCTGCAAGACGATTCGCGGATCGCGGAGGTGGTGCGGCGACGCAAGCTCGGGCTCGTGCTGATGCATATGCGCGGGAAGCCACGCACGATGCAGAAGACTCCGTTTGCGCGCGACGTGCTGCGCGACGTCACGACAGGTTTGCGGCATGCGGTGAAATTGGCGCAGCGAGCAGGAATTGCGAAATCGCACATTGTGCTGGATCCAGGGATAGGATTCGGCAAGAGCTACGAGCAGAATTGCGAATTGCTGGCTCGATTGCCCGAGCTCGCGCGCTTGGGTTATCCACTGCTGGTGGGCACTTCGCGAAAGAGTTTCATTGGCCGACTGCTGGAGACGGGTGAGGCGCGCGGGGGCACTGGTCGAGATCGAATCTGGGGCACCGCGGCAACGGTTGCGGCGAGCATTCTGCAGGGGGCGCACATCGTTCGGGTACACGATGTGGCGGAAATGACGCAGGTGGCGCGAGTTTCGGACGCGATCGCAGCTCCAGGGCTGACGCGCCGCCGCTAAAGACCGGTGATCACGCCGAGGCAAGATTGCACGCTGCAGCGACAGGCGAATTAAGCGGTTGCTACGGAGTGAACGATCGACTTTCTCGGACATTTTCGGGGCCTTACTTCGGTCCAGCGCAACACGTTCATCGCCTGTTTCCTGGGGTGGTCGCTGGACGCTTTCGATTTTTTCATTTTGGTTTTTTGCGTCAGCGCTATCGCCACAGAATTCCACGCGCAGGTTTCCGCAATCGCCGAAGCTATTTTCCTGACGCTGGCGATGCGCCCGATAGGTGCGTTTCTGTTCGGGATGATTGCCGACCGCTGTGGCCGGCGACCGGCGCTGATGATCGACATCGTCGCGTATTCAGTATTCGAGCTGGCTTCCGCGTTCGCTCCTTCGCTACATGTTTTTCTGATCATGCGGGCGCTGTTTGGGATTGCGATGGGCGGCGAGTGGGGCGTGGGCGCCGCACTGGCCTTCGAAACATTGCCGCAAGAAAACCGCGGGTTTTTCTCCGGGTTGCTGCAAGAAGGCTACGTGGTGGGTTATCTGCTGGCTGCGCTCGGCTACGGCACTGTTTTCCATTATGTAGGGTGGCGCGGAATGTTTGTGATCGGCGCGCTGCCGGCTTTCGTAGTGATTTTCATTCGCACGAAGGTAGAGGAATCGCCTGCCTGGAGGCAGGGTCGCGGAAGCGCAATCGGGGTGGGGCGAAGCTTGGGGACGGATATTGTGAAGTACCTGGGCACTTTCGTTTTTCTGACGATATTGATGTTCGCATTTAACGTTTACAGCCACGGCACGCAGGACCTGTATCCCACATTTCTGCAGAAGAATCGGGACTTTTCGCCGAAGACCGTGGGAATGGTCGCCATTGTGTACAACCTTGGCGCGTTGATGGGCGGAATCTTTTTCGGCTCGTGGTCAGAGCGCATCGGCCGGCGCAAGGCGATCGTGATTGCGGCGGCGCTGACGATCCCGATGATTCCGCTGTGGATTTACTCGCACACCGCGCCGATGCTGGCGTTCGGAAGTTTTCTGATGCAGTTCATGGTGCAGGGGGCGTGGGGTGTGATTCCGGCGCACTTGAACGAGCTTTCGCCGCCGGCGGTGCGCGGGACGTTTCCTGGATTTGCGTATCAAATCGGCAATTTGCTGGCTTCGCGAAATTCCGTGATTCAGGCGAAGCTCGCGGAACGTTATTTCGGAGGGAATTACGCGCCGGTGCTGGCCTGGACTGCTCTGCTGGTTGCCGCACTGGTTGTGGTCGTGACGATCAGCGGGCGGGAGGCGAAGGGTGCGGATCTTTCGGATACGAGGTAGAGGACGCCACGCGGGCGGTTCTCGAACCGCCCCTACTGCCGGCGATTGCAAGTTCTCGCGCACCCGACTTACGAGTTTGCAAGTTCCTGTGTTTGAAATGGCAGGCGCCTGAGGCGTTTTCCGGTCGCGGCAAAGATTGCGTTCGCTACCGCTGGAGCGGTGGAAGGCACGCCGGGCTCGCCAATTCCTCCAGGGGGTTCGTGGCTCGGTACGAGGTGGACTTCGACCCTGGGCATGTCAGCGATACGGAGCATCGGATAATTATCGAAATTGGACTGCTGCACCTGGCCATTCTGAATCGTGATTTCATCATAAAGCGCCGAGGTGAGGCCGAAGACCACGCCGCCTTCGATTTGCGCGGCTACCAGGTCGGGATTGATGACCTGGCCGCAGTCCACCGCGACGACGACGCGGTCCACGCGCAGCGTGCCGTCTTTTGCTACGGTTACTTCCGCGACGTGGGCGACGTAGCTGCCGAAACCGTAGAGGCCGGCGATGCCGCGGCCACGCCCCGCCGGTAGCGGCTTACCCCAATCTGACTTTTCCGCGACGAGATTCAGGACACCGAGCAGTCGGTCAACATTGACGGGCGTTTCGCCCTCGTTATCAGCGCCGCCGGCTGGTTTCTGTTTGGTCGCGATCAATTCGCGCCTCAGCGCGAGCGGATCCTTGCCACTGGCTGCGGCAATTTCGTCGATGAAGCTTTGCACTGCGAAATGATTCCAATTCGTGTCCACCGCGCGCCAGTAACCGCGCGGAACGGCGGTGTGCAGGAAACTTTGCTGCAGAAAATAATTCGCCACTGTGCCGTTGGGAAGCCCGGTGCCAGCGATTTCGGTGCCGCCCGTGTCGGGTAGCTCACCGCCAAGAAAAGTGCTGTCGGTCGAGGGAGCGGCGATGTGATGCAGCCATGAAGTGACTTGACCCTGCGCGTCGAGTCCGGCGCGCAGGCGATGGTGAGAGATGGGGCGGTAGTAATCGTGACGGATGTCGTCATCGCGGGTCCAGATCACTTTTACAGGCGTGCCCGCCGAGCGTGAAATCAAGGCGGCTTCGACGCCGTAATCAATGCAGAGCCGACGGCCAAAGCCGCCGCCGATCAGAGTGATGTGAATCGTGAGAGCGGATTGCGGCAGATTCAGCACGCTGGCTAATGCGGTGGCCATGCCATTCGGATTTTGCGTAGGAGCCCAGACCTCGCATTTGCCGTCGCGGACGGAGGCGGTGCAGTTCACGGGCTCCATGGTCATGTGCGCGAGAAACGGAGTTTCGTAATCGGCTTCGACGGTTTTCGCGGCAGAGGCGATGACCGCGTCGGGATCACCGATTTTTTTCAACTCCTTGCCGGGAGTTTTCAGCAGTTCGGTGAGGGTGGCGCGTTGTTTTTCGGTCGATTCCTCGGCACCGGGACCGTTGTCCCAATCGATGGTGAGTGCGCGACGGCCAGCGATGGCTTGCCAGGTGGAATCGGCCACGACTGCGACGCCGCCCCACAGATAATGCTGATGGCCGGAATCTGGCTTGCGCTCTTCGCCGAAGAGCGGCGGCATTTCGACAGCGGGCACTTCGAAGACTTTTCTGACGCCGGGGACAGCCAGCGCGCGAGTGGCGTCGAATTTTTTCACTTTGCCGCCGAAGACCGGAGGGCGCGCGACGACAGCGTAGAGCATGCCAGGAACTTTTGTGTCGATGCCGTAGTGCGCTTCGCCAATGACGATGTGCTGGTTATCCACGCGGGCGCGCTTGGTGCCGACGATGCGATAATCCTTGGGAACCTTCAGCGGGGCGTCCGTCGGAACTGGTACAGAAGCGGCTTTGACCGCCAGCTGGCCGTAAGTTAGCTTTCGCCCCGTTTTTTTGTGCTCGATCACACTGCCGCCGGCGGCGCTGCATTCGTCTTTCTTTACGCCCCAGGTCTCGGAAGCAGCGGTGAGCAACATATCGCGCGCGGAAGCGCCGGCTTTGCGCAGCGGATCCCAAGTGCTGCGGATACTCATGCTGCCGCCGGTGGTCATGTCGCCGTACTGCGGATCGCAATCGCCCTGCTCGATTTTTACGCGCGACCAATCGGCATCCAGTTCCTCCGCGAGGATCATGGCGAGGGCCGTGCGTACGCCTTGGCCCATCTCCGAGCGAGTCACGACGAGACGAATGTCGCCTTGCGGGTCGATCGTGATGTACGCGTTCGGCTTGAAGCCCTGTTCGGGCGCGCTCGGCGCTGCGGCGAACGCGGGTACATAAAACGCGAGCAGGAGGCCGGCGCTGCCGGCAGCGCCGGATTTCAGAAATTCGCGGCGCGAAGCATTTGTTGCAGCGCGCAGCGTGCTCACTGGGCGCCTCCTGCGCTGGCTCGCAGGCGGGCGGTGGTCAACAGCCAAAGCGAGGGAGCATCGGGCGAAACTTCCACAAAATGTTGCCGGCCGTTCACGGTGAGCGAAATTGCATCCATGCGGTTTTCCCCCGGCGTGCGTCGGGTGAAACGAAACTGTACGTTCAGACCGCGCGAAATGCAAATTGTGTGCGCCGATTGGCGAGCGCGGGCATCAAAAATTACAGTTTCGCCAGATCCGGCCGAAAAGGGTAAAATCGGGTGGATCGATCTAGTGCTAAAGGAGCCGTTATGAGCGCGCCATCTTCCACAGGACCTTCCGCCGCCACGGTGAGTGCAGTAAAGGAAAAAGCGAAACTGCTGAGCATTTATTCAATGATGGCCACGACGGCCGCTGGCTCGGGACACCCGACTTCGTGCATGTCCGCCGCTGAGCTGGTCGCGGGCGTATTTTTCCACGCGATGAAGTTCGATCCGAAAAATGCGAACTCGAATGACGCTGATCGCTTTGTGCTATCCAAAGGTCATGCCGCGCCGGTGCTCTACGCGGCGCTGGCCGAAGCAGGCGTGTTCCCCGTTTCGCGCGTGATGACGCTGCGTGAGTTTTCCAGCGAACTGGAAGGACATCCTACGCCCCGGATTCACGGCGTAGATGCTGCGACCGGATCGCTCGGGCAAGGGCTTTCAGTAGGCGCGGGTCTGGCAATTGGCGCTCGGATGGACAAGAGCCCAACGCGGGTGTACGTGCTGACTGGCGATGGCGAATTGGCCGAAGGGCAAGTTTGGGAAGCGGCTGCATTCGCGGCGCACTACAACCTGGACAATCTGACGGTGATTGCGGACATCAACCGGCTGGGTCAGAGCGAACCGACGATGTACCAACACGATATGGAGCGCTACCGGCTGAAGTTCGAGTCGGAAGGCTTCGATACTCAGGTGATTGATGGGCACGACGTGGCGGCCGTGCTGGCGGCGCTGGACCGCGCAAAGACGGTCAAGGGCAAGCCGCAGGCGATAGTGGCGCGGACGATCAAGGGCCACGGGTTCAGCCAAGTTGCGGACAAGCTGAACTGGCATGGAAAGCCTTTCTCGAAGGAACAGCTCGCCGCGGCGATTCAGGAACTGGGCGGCGGACCGACGGTGCCACCCGACCCGGGAAAGTCCTACGAACGCACGCCTCTGCCGACGCCACCTGATTTCCCTGAGCCTCCGGCTCCAGAATATGCGGCGGATGCTAAGGTGGCTACGCGCGAGGCATACGGATTCGCGCTGAAGCGGCTGGGCGCTGCGAACAAGCATGTGGTGGCCATTTCTGGCGACGTGAAGAACTCGACGTTTTCGGAGATATTTGGCGACGCCTACCCGGATCATTTCTGGCAGGGATACATCGCAGAGCAGAACTTGGTGAGCGTTGCGGTGGGATTGCAGGCGCGCGGCAAAGTGCCCTTTGCCGACACATTCGCCTGCTTCCTTTCGCGCGCGTACGACAACGTGCGCATGGCGGCGATCAGCCGCGCGAACATCAATTTGTGCGGCTCACATTGCGGCGTATCCATCGGCGAAGATGGGCCATCGCAGATGGCGCTGGAAGACATCGCGATGTTCCGCGCGATTCATGGTTCGGCTGTTTTTTATCCGAGCGACGCCGTTTCCACCGAACGGATCACGGAGACCATGGCGCGACGTCCGGGGATCAACTATTTGCGCACTTCGCGGCCGAAAATGCCCATTCTGTATGCGAAGGACGAGAAATTCCCCGTTCCCGGCTTTAAAGTGCTGCGGAAGAGTGCAGACGATAAGGTGACGGTGATAGGAGCGGGCGTGACGCTGCATGAGGCGCTGAAGGCAGCGGATCAATTGAAGGCAACGGGCACCGCAGTGCGCGTGATTGACCTGTACTGCGTGAAGCCTCTGGACGGCAAGGCGCTGGCTGCCGAGGTCGGTGCTACGGGTGGGCGGCTTGTGACAGCGGAGGACCACTGGCCGGAAGGTGGTTTGGGTGAAGCTGTGCTGCACGCATTGGCTGCTGCGGGTGCACCGCCTGCAAAGTTCAAGCTGGTCGCCGTTACTGACATGCCTCACTCGGGAAAGCCGGACGAGCTTGTGGATGCGTTTGGAATCTCGGCACGGCACATCGTCGAGGCTGTGAAGGGCGTGCTGTAAGCACGACTCACTGCCGTGCGGTCTGAAGAGCGTTGCAAGGTCCTCCGGTGATCCGGAGTTTCCGCCGAAGTTGGGGACAATCTGTTCACGCGAGCCGGTTTCGCTCTCACATTAAGTGTTTTCGTCACTATTGCCCCAACTATCGAAGCGTTGGTGTTCCACACGGAACTAAATCGAGGATAAATTGACGGAGAAGCGCGTTCTAGTTGGGGTTTTACCGGAAGTAGTGGTGCTCGATTCGGGCGATCAAGCGGAATGGATATCGAATGCGGGGAACATCAAGATTGAGTTCGACTCGCAGCGTTGCCCGTTCTCTTCTAACGTATTCCAGGCGCCGCCGGGAGTACGCCTGGTCAGTGGACCGCTGCGCCCGGGACTGAATCCGGGCTCTTATAAGTACCGGTTGTCGCTAAATGACGTAGTTTTGGCGCAGGGCGAGGTTCTGGTCCGGGAAAAATAGACACCCGGCACCGGGAACCATTGCGAGCCCTTCGTGCGCTCCTAGTCGCCGGCTGCGGCTGAGAATGCCCGCTCACGCTCTTGCGACACCGAATCCGCTAGAACGCGGCGGACCGGCGCCAAGAGCGACGCGGGAACGGGTCGTTCGCTCGCGACGCTCATTTCCGCTACTTTGCGAGGGTATTCGCGACGACGGTCCAGCCGCAGACCGGATTCCTGCAGCAGGTCGCCGGTGAGATTCGGGTCGTCGGTGCGTTCCACGCCCCAGAAGCGCAAGCGCTCCTCGCTTTTCTGCAAGAGTTGCAAGGATTCTTCGAGCTTTTTCATCCCGGCGTTGAACGATGAAGCGAGAAAATAGACCGATAAGGACCAAGCGCCGCGTTCAAATTGCACGCGGATGCGGATGTTGTACTTGCCGTTCTGATTCTTCTCCATCGCGCAGTGGTATAGGTTTCCAGACGCACCGCTTTTGGTGGACATCATGCTCCTCAACTTCCCGTTACCGGCGGACTCGACCGATCCTGTCCGGATGCGGCCTCGCTTTGCTTCCGAAATACCCGCTGCGAGCCTGCCTGCCCTAGAATTCTTCAGCGCCATAGGAACACTCCTTTAAAACGTCTGTCTGTTGAGCGCCAAGCGACATAGGGCTGGAAGGCAACTACCCTAGATCCCCGAGTTACCAGGGAAGAGGACCCCGCTGGCTACGGGGCAGGCTCTGCGGATAGAAATAGTCTAGCGAAGAGGGTACCGGACGGCAAGAGAAGAGTAATAATTATTTAAGCTGCTTATTTTCAGATACTTAAGATGATTTTGAGCCTGTCAACTTCTTCATCGCGTCGGCGTTGATTACCAACTTTCCTTCGCTCTTCAGCCGGTTCTCAAGAGCCACGCGGAAGGCCTCGAACGCAGCGTTCTGCTTAGTTTGGAGCAATTGCTGACGGATTTGGTCGGCCTGCAGCACCACCGCAGCGTCGTTGACGGGCTCGTGGGCAGCGACGCGATAGACGAGCCAGTTCCCTGTGACGGCCTTAGGGTCGCTCACCTGGCCTACGGGCATCGAGAAGGCTGCGTCTAGCAGCTGGCCAGAGCCGACGTCCGGGATCGAGCCCGTACGCGAGAACGAATCCGACGTCTTAATAGCGAGATTGAGGGATTTCGCAGCTTTGTCGAAGGGCTCTCCGCCTTTTGCGATTTTGGCGAGTTCCTCGGCCTTGGATTTAGCCAGCTCGAGTGATTTCTCCTGCTGATAATCCGCGAGCACGCGACTGCGGACCTCGGCGAAGGTTCCCTGGTGGCCTGGCTGAATGTCCTTGGGCGTGACAATCGCAAAACCCTGCGGAGTCTGAATCGGCTGGCTCAGCTCACCGGGACGGAGCTGGAATACGGCCGACTTTACATCCTGTGAATTGGCGAACGCCGCGACCGGGTCAGCAGCGGACGCAAGGGGCAATTCTCCTACGGTCAAATTGAATTTTTTCGCTAGATCATCGAGTGGCTGGTGATTCGACTGGCGAATAGCGGAGGCCATCTTCTCGGAGATGTCGTTGGCCTCGGCGCTGACCTTCTCATCGAGAACCGTGGGCTCAATGCTGCTGCGGACCTCTTCGAACGGCTTGGTGTGAGCCTGCTCGTGATCGATAACTTTGATGATGTGAAAGCCGTATTGAGTCTTCACCAGATCCGAGATGGACCCCTTGGGCAGGGTGAAGGCAGCCTGCTGGAATTCGGGCACGGTCTGACCTTCGACGATCCAGCCCAGATCGCCACCTTTGGGTTTCGTGCCGTCGTCCTCAGAGAACTTCTTGGCGAGATCCTCAAAATTCGCGCCGCTCTTGGCCTTCTTCAGAACATCTTCGGCTTTCTGGCGAATTTCCGCGATTTCGGCATCCGTCTTGCCGACCGTTTTGAACAGGATGTGCTCAACGTGGACGCGGTTCTCGACCTTGTACTCATCGATATGGGAATTATAGTACGCGCGAAGCACATCATCACCGACCGTGGTGGTGGCACGCAACTTCGCCAGATCCAGCAGGGCAAAGCGCGCCGAGCGCTTCTCTGGAACCTGATAGAGCCCCGCGTGCTTGGAATAATAGGCCGACAATTCCGCATCCGTCGGCTGGATCGTAGGCGCAAGTTCCGAGGGCTTTAGCAGGACGTATTCAAGCTGAACTTTTTCGTTGCGACGGCGATATTCCGCCTGTATTTCGGCGGGGCTAACGGTGATCCCATCCGTGACCAGATGTCGGAACTTATCCTGCAGCATCTGGTCCCGCAAGAAGTCCTCAAATTCCGGAATGGACATACCGGTGCGGGTCTGGACCTCGGTGGTGTAGCGGTCTTTGAGCCAAGTGTCGCCGTTCCACGCAGCCGGGAGAATCAGCTTAATGCGATCCGAGAGTTCCTGGTCGGTAACACGGATACCGAGCCGCTGCGACTCTACCGTGAGCGCCTGTTTGAGAATCATCTGATCCAAAACTTGTTTGGCGTACAGGCCCTTCAGAACATCGGGGACCGATTGGCCGTGGAGCGCGGTATTTAGCTGGCGTTGCACGTCCGTGGCGGTGATGCTCTGCCCGCCTACGGTGGCGACGGCATCGGGACTATTGGTGAACGCGGCGCTGCCCATTCCCGGGATCAGATAGGTCAGCATGCTCAAGCAGATGACCCCCAGCAGAACGCTCATCCCGATCTTGACCCAGCGATTCCGTTCCAGGTCCCGTTGCTGAATGCTTTTCAACATGACTGTCTGTAGCTCCCTCTGCCTTGGCAAATCACGCAATTATAATGGAGTTGACGTGCGCGGCTCAACGAGATTCATGCCGAAGCAGCCGAAATGCGCGACCGGCGCCTGCTGGCGCCTAACCGCCGTATTGCCAGGGAGAACCGGTGACGGTCAGCGGCTCGACCTGTTTGCGTAGCACGGCATCTAAGACCTCAAAGACTACGACAGCGTGATCTCCCGGTGTGGCCACAATTTCCAGAGCCTTACATTCCAAGTAGGCACCCAAGTTTTCCAAGACCGGCGCGCCATTAGATCCTGCGACGTAGGGCTCGCCGTTCAACAGCCCCTGCGACTCGGTGGTCGCTGCAAAGAATTTCTGCGCGATGAGTTGCTGGTCGCTGCTGAGCACGTGAAGCACTGCAGCGCGGCTTTCGGTCACACATTGGAACGCGCTGCCATCTTTTCGCAGAGCAACCATTAACAGCGGCGGTTTGAAGGAAGACTGCGAAACCCACGTGATGGTGGTGGCGCCAAAGCGCTCTGCGCTGCGGGAAGTGAGGATATACATGCCGTTCGTTAGCAGACGCAGGACTTTTTGCTTGGTTTTGGAATCCATAATTGCGAGCGCATTTTACTGCAGTGGACGGAACAGGGAGGACACTATTTGTAACGGAAGTACTGTTCGCAGATTGTTGCTGTGCCAAATCTTAAATTTTGGAGTTACCGCGGACAGGGTGGGTGTTTTTCGGCGGTCGCCAATCCGACTGCGATCGGGCTCCCCGCTCTCCCCTTTTTCTGCGCGCACTACTGCGCGAGGATTTTCTTGATTTCTCCGGCTTGGCTGTAATTCGGATTGATTTGCAGGGCGTATTGCAGCTGTTTCTTGGCCATGTCGATGTTGTTGGACTTCAAGTAGGCCATCCCGAGGTGATAGTAATAGGTGGCGTTTTCCGGATTGCCCTTCACCGCATCCTGGGATTTGATGGCCTCCTGGAACAGATCAATCGCGGCACTATAAACGCCCTGCTGATAGTAAGCCCATCCGAGCGTGTCGGCGGAATTCGGGGAATCGGGCATCCCCTTGCGGCCAATTTGCGCCAATGAGAGCGCAACATTAACGTTGCCACCGTGCTCGAGCATCAGGTAGGCGAGATTGTTTGCAGCAAGCGCATAATCGGGCTGAATCTCCAGCGCCTTTTTATAGAGATCTTCGGCCTCCTGCCACTGGTCGCGTGTTTCGAGCAGGCTGCCCAGCGCAACGTAGATGCGAATGTCGCGAGGATTGGATTGCAGGGCGCTGCGGTAACCGGCGATCGCCTGATCGACGGAGCCGCGGGAAATCTGAACGCTCGATAGAAGCAGGAATGCATTGACGTTGTTCTTGTCGAGATCAGTCGCTTTCTGGAAGGCTTGTTCGGCTTTGGCAGAGTCCTGGTTGCGAAGCTCGACTTGACCGAGCAAAACGTAGAAACCGCTGCTATCGGGGACTTTCGCAATCTGATCCTGCACGATGCGCAGGGCGGCGGGCAGTTGCTTCTGTGCGAGAGCGACATTCACCAAACCGGTGAGAGCGTCAAGCCCAGATGGATTTCGCTGCAAAGCGTCGGAATAATATTTCTGGGCTTCGTCGAGCTTTTTTTGAACCGCGCGTAAATCGCCCATGCGCGCATAGCCGGCACTCTTGTCTGGAGCTGTGCTGATCGCTCTTTTGAAATCCGCCTCGGCCCCCGCCTGATCTTTCTTCATTAACAGAGCTTGACCGTGCAGGATGTAGCCTTCCGGGGAGCGCGGATCAAGCATCATGAGCTTTCCGCCGGTTTCTTCGAGCAACGACTCGTCACCGCGATGGATTGCAAGCGAAGCCAAGGCGCGAAGGGGTTCCATCATGCCCGGTTGGAGCTTAGAGGCCTGCCGCCATTCGGATTCGGCCTGGCCGACATTTTGCGTCGCGGCGTATGCCAGACCGAGTTGAAAATGAGCCATGGCGTTGTCCGGAGAATTCTTCACGACCTGCTCCAGCAGGTGGACGGCGTCGCCGGATTTTCCCTGGCGAATCAAAATCTGACCGCGCAGCGTCATGGCGCCCGGATCGGAGGGCGAATTCTTCAGGAGCGCGTCGGCAACCTTGCTCGCATCGTCCAGGCGATTTTGCTGGAACAGCAGCTCCGCGTACATTTTGCCTACGATCGAGTCCTTGGGATGCGCGGAGAAAAGTGAAGCAAGCTCCGCAAGCGCTTTGTCCCACTGCTTCTGACCCAAATAGAATTCGGCGAGCATCCGGTAAGCCGACGGATTGTCCGGGAGAGCGGTCTTAGCATCCTGCAAAACCTTTTCCGCCACGTCCAG
>Ga0116105_1000126_pt1 | contig 24647 bp, 23 predicted proteins | sample June2015DPH_6_20_FD_89716 | JGI IMG/M metagenome (GOLD analysis project Ga0116105, IMG submission 89716) | Peatland microbial communities from SPRUCE experiment site at the Marcell Experimental Forest, Minnesota, USA - June2015DPH_6_10 | ecosystem: Environmental > Terrestrial > Soil > Wetlands >... | reverse complement strand
CACCCGCGCCAGGCCGGTGATGACTCCGGCAGCCGGGGCGCCGCCCCATTCCTCATACATGCCATGCGCGGTGTAGATTCCTAGTTCGAAAAATGTTCCGGGATCGATCAGCAACTCGATGCGTTCGCGCGCGGTGAGGCGGCCTTTCTTGTGCTGATTCTCTATGGCTTTGGCGCCGCCGCCTTCACAGATAGTTTCGCCTTCGTTGCGCACCTGGGACATAAGATCGGCCAGGAAACGCATGTTGGCCTCGAAGCGCGCAGAGGTGGGATCGATTTTCGTGGTCAGGACATTCGCTGCCTGAAGATTGCCAACCACGGGAGTTTCGCTGCGCTCGGCCATGACAGAAGAGAAGCGGACTGACTACGGTATAACACTCGCTCGTGGACGCGCAATTCGGCGGCAACCGTACTCAAGCCAACTATCGCGATTGTAGAGTGCGTAGAGCTTCGGCCACAGGGTCATCTGCGATTGCGTGAACTAGTCCGAGCGCCAAAGCTCGCGGTGCGTCGATCTTTTCGGCCGTGACAAATATCTCGAGGGCAAGGCTCTTCCCGATGAGGCGGGGCAATCGTTGAGTTCCGCCCCATCCAGTGATCAAGCCCAGGGCCGCGCCGCGATGTCCAAACACCGCATTAGGAGCGGCTATGCGCCGGTGGCAAGCCAAAGCGAGATCGAATCCTCCACCCATGCAGTAGCCGGAGATTGCCGCACAAACCGGAGAAGGGAAGTTCTCGACCGCCTGCATGAGCAACTGGCCCCGCCTAGAGAATTCGTAGGCCGTTGTTGCATCGAGTAGCGCAATCTCCTCGAGGTCTGCCCCGACTGAGAAGAATTTCTGATTTCCAGCGATTACGAGTGGCCGCGGCGACTTCGCCAGGTCAGAGATCGATCCAGTCAGCTGGGGGATGCAGTAGTCCGTCAGGCGGTTTGTGGCGTCTATTGAGCGCAGCCGTAGGAGATAACTACTGCCACTCTCCTCGATGCTGAAAAAAGTTCGATCGTGGGCAGCGCGCACGGCTACGACCTTTTTTCAATCCACTCATCCAGGCGGCAGCCGTCTTCTTCCAGGAGGAAGGTTCCCGCGCCCACGCACTCGCCGAAGATGCGGTGACTTTCAGCATCGCGAGCCGCGCGCGAAATCCATTGCCTTCCAACCCGATACTGCGCGGCGGTAAACCACTTTTGCGGCAGAACCTCGACCAGGCCCGCCTGCAGGTAGAGAACAAAAATGGCGAACGCCGGATCGTCGTCCGACATTGCTTTATAGCTGGTGGGAAGAATGAGTTCATCGACGGCTGTGAACTCGCCGGGCACGCTCACTTTGTGCATGCCGGGGCCGAGACTGAGAGGCATCTCAAACTCCGCGATGGGCGGAGTTTTCGCATAGATGCGCTCGGACGACTGCTTGAACCATCCGGCAATCTCCGCCAATTCGAATGGCTGCATCTGGTTCAGATCGAAAGCTATCACGCGAATCTTGCGGCCTTCCGGACACCAGATGCCCAGCCTGCCCGGCGATATAACGAATGGCCGGCAATAAGTGTTCAAGGCTAAGAGGGGCACCTCCGGCTGTTTTTCATGCGATAAAGACACTACATATCCCACCGGACCTTCTTCGCCGTGGTGGGTCCAAACGCAAGTTCGGCCATCGGCAGTCTGCAGGGCTGGAAACGTCTTCCAATACCACGGAGTGGGACCCACCACATGTTCCAATTGTTGGCGAATCGCAGTCAAAGACGGATCGGACATTGGAGGTTTGATGATGACGTGAATGGAAAGCTGCCAGTGAGAAGACGCGGCCGATCAACCTGTGGTGACGCTGGCCCCCTTCACATTTTCGCGAATGAACCGCACGATGTCATCCATGGCGGTTCCCGGCTGGAAGATTGCGGCCACGCCCAGTTTTTTGAGAGGCTCGATGTCCTGATCTGGAATGATACCGCCAACCAACACCAGAACATCATCCATCTTATTCTGTTTGAGCAGGTCCATCACGCGCGGGACAATCGCATTGTGCGCGCCGGAAAGGATTGAGAGACCGATTACTTGCACATCTTCCTGCAGGGCAGCGCTCGTGATCATCTCCGGCGTTTGCCGCAATCCAGTATAGATCACTTCCATGCCGGCATCGCGCAACGCGCGCGCAATGACCTTGGCGCCCCGATCATGGCCGTCGAGGCCGGGTTTGGCCACCAGCACGCGAATCTTAACCTCTGCCATCGCTACTCATTTAATCACAGCGAGGACGCGGGAGCACAGAGATTTGCATTCCCCCAAGTGGTTACAGGGTCTTCGTATCCAGGCTGTGCCACAAATACCAGCAGGCCAAGCTGCGATAAGGCTCCCAGCGTTTTGCGATTTTTTCCATCTGCTCCGGAGTGGGTAATTTGATCTTCACCTTCTTACTACCTTTTTTGGCTGCGGTAGGTTTCTTCCCCTTCGCCGCTTTAGCGCGCTGCACGTCAAGATAGTGTTTGTACATCGCCATGCGCACCGCGAAATCGCCGGTGGGCAGTACATTCTCACGTTTCAGCGAAAACATGAGGAACATTTGCGCCGTCCATACGCCGATTCCTTTTACCTGTGTCAGATGTTCGATCACTTCAGTGTCGGGAAGGTTCGCCAGGCGGGAAAAATCAAGCAAGCCCGATGCGGTCTTCTCGGCCAGATCCTTGAGATAGCTCGACTTTTGCTTGGATAATCCGACGCCGCGCATCTGCTCGTCGGTCAGTTTGAGAATGCCCTGCGGCGTAAGCGGTTCGCCCGCCAAATCGGTAAAGCGCTTGAAGATCGTTCCTGCGGCATTGCCATTTAGCTGTTGATAAACGATTGCCCTCGCCAGACTGCTGAATTCCGGCGGCCTATGTTGCATCCGGCAAGGACCGATTCGCCGGATAAGGGCTCGCAGGACTGGGTCGGACTTGCGTAAGTGCAGCAGGGCTTTTCGCATGACCCTTTCTATTTATCATAAAACCGCCTTGTAGGCGAATAAACAACGAAGCGCCAGCGTTGGCTTTCCGCCGGATCGAAGGGAAGCCTCGTGCGCGAGAGAATAAGGAGGGATGGACGCCTTCGTCCGCCCACGGGTGAATGAAGCCGACAATTCGCGCACAGCTTCCGCGCTCGCTTTGCCGCGCCGGGGCGGACGAGGCGCCCTTCTCTCCACGATCTTTCTTTTTTATGCTGTCAAGAAAAAAGCACATTTCAGTTTCCGCAATGGAACATGCCCTGCGGATGGTTTCGTTCCACAGGCGGACGGTAGTATATTCTGGTTAGCGTTGGTGCTCGTCCCTTAAGGAATGTTTAAGTGCGCGGGCTGCAGATCGTGTAATCTGGCATGGTACGTTTTTAAACTTACCGCCTTAACAATTCTTCACAAATAATCCTCTCGGGAGAGCCGCCACAGGAGGCGTATGTCAACGGCAGCAACATCGATTAACTACGACATCAAGAATTTGGAACTGGCCGAACTGGGCAAGAAGCGGATTGAGTGGGCGAACCAGTCCATGAAGGTGCTGCAGATCATCCGCAAAGAGTTTATTAAGAATCAGCCGCTCAAGGGGATGCGGGTTTCAGCTTGCCTGCACGTGACGGCAGAGACGGCGAACCTGGCGATTTGCCTTCGCGATGGCGGCGCCGACGTGGTGTTGTGTGCTTCGAATCCGCTCTCCACGCAAGACGATGTTTCGGCCAGCCTGGTGCGCGATCAGGGCATTCCGGTCTACGCCATCAAAGGCGAGGACAACGATACCTATTACCAGCACATCCTGTCGGCGATTGACCACAAACCGCACATCACAATGGATGATGGCGCGGATCTGGTAACGATTCTGCACACCAAGCGCACCGATGCGCTAGAAGGCGTGATCGGCGGCACGGAAGAGACGACGACGGGGGTGATCCGGCTACGCGCGATGGCGAAGGAAGGCGTGTTGAAGTTTCCCATTGTGGCGGTGAACGACGCCGATACTAAGCATCTGTTTGACAACCGTTACGGCACAGGGCAGTCGACCATCGATGGCATTATTCGCGCCACGAATTTCTTGCTCGCTGGATCGAGATTTGTCGTAGCCGGCTACGGATGGTGCGGGCGCGGACTGGCCAGCCGGGCGCGCGGTGCTGGCGCTGAAGTGATTGTGACTGAGGTCGATCCGACCAAGGCGCTGGAAGCGGTGATGGATGGTTTCCGCGTGATGTCGATGCATGAAGCCGCCAAACTCGGCGACGTTTTCTGCACCGTGACAGGCAACAAGAGCGTGCTGACGAAAGAACATTTCGACCTGATGAAAGACGGCGCGATCATTTCGAACTCCGGGCACTTCAATGTCGAGATCGACATTACGGCGCTGGAGAAGCTGGCTTCCTCGAAGCGGACGACGCGCACGTATGTCGATGAGTACTCGATGAAAGATGGGCGCAAGATCAATCTGCTGGGCGAGGGACGGCTGATCAATTTGGCGGCGGCCGAGGGGCATCCCGCGTCGGTCATGGACATGAGCTTTGCCGACCAGGCGCTTTCGGTGGAGTACATGGTGAAGAATCACAAGACGCTGCAGAAGACGGTCTACAAGGTTCCCGATGAACTCGACAAGCGCGTGGCCAAGCTGAAGCTGGAGTCGATGGGAATCAAGATCGACCGGCTTACGCCTGAGCAGGAGGAGTATTTGGCGGGGTGGAGTGAGGGAACCTAGGGCGGCAAGTAGCAATTGGCATTTAGCAGTTGGCGGGGCGGCGTTAGCCGCCCCGCTTGGTTTTGGGCGGCTCAACCATCTAGTTCCTGAGCGCTAGTTCCCTAGACTTTGCTTCCGCAGGATCGATTGCCGCTCCCTTCAAGTCAGCCAGTAGCGCTGTCTGATCTCCGTAGCGATGGGTGTCCAGTACCCACGGGAACCTGCGGATAAAGTCGAACATTCCCGGTTCTTCCTGGCGTAACATCGGCACTGTAATTCCTCTGAATCAGGCTAAATCATGTTTTATGATGTTTAGCATGAGAGGCACTCGTGCTCTATCCGTTACTCTGCCGCCGGAGATGCTGAAGCGGGTGCAGTCCATTCCCAAGCGGGAGAGCCGCACCATGAGTGAGTTGGTTCGGGAGGCGTTGCGGCATTATGAGCGGCGGTCGTGGTGGGATGAGGTGAATGCATATGGCCGCCAGCAGGCCGCGGAGCGCGGGCTGCGCGAAGGGGATGTGGGTCGTCTGATCCATGAAGCACGCCGGGGCGTCAAGAAAGCCGCGAAAAGATAAGCGCGCGGCTTACCCCAGGGGCTGAAGCCCTGTTCTTCTTTAGTCTCCCCATAGGGCACGAGTGAAACTCGATGCCTTCCCGGTCTTCTTTCTTCTATTCCTTAGTAAGCCAGCGCGATTAATTCGGAGTCGATGTGTCGGCCGTATCGCGCAGGCCGTTAGCGTCAAACGTATAGGTGCGGACTTCGCCGCTGGCCCCTTCCGCGGGGAATTCTTTTCCGTTCAGTAAAAAGCTTACGCCGGCGGCGTTGCCGGCTTTTACGGTGATTTCGTGCGCGGCGCGGACGGAGGTGTTAGCGGGGGCGATCAGGGTTTCCGTGGCGACGGGTTGGTCGTCGGCCGTGATGGCTACCCAGGAGGTCTCGGAGGCTCGGATGGTTAGTGTGAATGTTGGAGGAGGTTTGGGCTTGGAAATTTGTGTTCGAGCCCCCACGACAGATGTCGTGACATCCGAATCTGGCGGAGTTGCTGTATCTCGAGTTGTGGATTGAATTGCGGCGGGCGTGGGTTTGAGTGAAGCAGGCGGAGCCGCGGACGAGGTTGCAACCGAAGATGAAGTTGGGGATGATTGCGTAACCGTCGGCTGGGATGCCATTGCCGGATGGCTGCCGCGACGGTGTATCGCCCACAATGCGACCGCCAGCGCGATCAAGATCAACGGGATGGCAAGCATTTCCCAGCGAACGCGGTGAGAAGAGGCGGCAGAGGATTCGGACTGCGTTGACCCTTCATAGCTTGACCCTTCGAACCTCGCCTGTGAAGGAGCGGAGAGATTCAGGAAGGAAGCTGGCGGTGTGGGAAGCTCTTCATAGGGATCCTGCTCGGCGTTACTTTCAACTACAGCCGCATCGACGCGAGTCGCACGATCCTGATTGTGATGGGAACGCTTGGCAATCAAATCGTCTTCGTGGCGTTTTCCATTTCGCCCATCTTCATTCTGACGGTCCTCATTCTGTCGATCCCGGCTGCGTCGTGCTTCGACGCGGCGATCCGGATGGGTGCGTCGATCTCGAGAGGCGATCTTATTGCGCTTGCCGCGTGCATCGTCATTCGATGGGCTGATTTCGGGCGCGGGTCTGACGGCCGCGGCTCGAAAATTCGGCAGAATGGCTTGGGACTGAGCCTGACCTTCGGCCAAGGCGGCGAGATAGTCCGTGATCGCTTCTTCTTCGTCGAGGCCGACCTGGCGGGCGTAGGCGCGGACGAAGCCTTTATTAAAAACGCCGCCCGGAAGTTGGTCGAAGTGCTCGTCTTCGAGCGCTTGCAGCATGCGGGTGCTGATTTTCGTCGTGTTGGCGACGGACTCCAGCGTGATGCCGCGCAGTTCGCGCTGCTTGCGCAATTTTTCCCCGAAGGTTCCCAACGAGTCCGCTCCGGCGGGCGCGAGGCCCGCAATTAGCAATAATCATAGGCGAAGATGGATGCGGATGCTAGAAGAGTCGGGGTATGGGGGTGACCGAAGTGGACGAGCCAACTGGGGCTAAAAGCCCGGTTCATTCTTTTGGGTGACTTAGCGCGGCGCTGAATCGCCGCTCTTCCACCTGCCGCTTATTTCTTTCGCAAGACAAGGGTGAATTGCGCTTTGCAAGTATTGGCGGGATTGTCGAAGGCAGTTGCTTCGCGCTCGCCTTCAGAGGCCGTGAAGAACAGTCCTTGCTTCGGATGTTCGGGCAGGCCGATGAAGCGGGCTTTGCCGTCGGCATTGGTTCCGACCTGCAGGTCGAACTTGTGAAAGCCGCCGAAGCCGTAAGTGATGTGCACGCGGATGTTGGCGGCGTAGACGGGTTTGCCGGCGGCGTCGTTGATTATGAAATCCGCGGTGCAGGGGCCAAGTCCGGCGTCGACGGTGGCTATGGTTTTGGAGTCGTCGTCGGCGCGCGCCGGACTCGCCTCAAAAAGTATCGCCAGCGCCAGGATGGAGATCGTGACGATGCGATGGGTGCTTCGCATACAGATTAGAGTACCGCAAGAGTCGATTCCTAGGTAAGACCAGTCGAGCGGCTGTCCACACATCATTGTTTAGATAATTAGCTATCGCTAAGACCCTATTGGCTTTGCGGGTTCTGGTTACCAACGTTCATTGCCGTCCGGTGGTTGCGAATCTATAATTTTTGGAACTGTCACTCGTCAAAGCAGTTCGTCAGCTTGGAACTTGAGTAACGGCTCAAGGGCCAGTTCAAGCCATAAAGCCGCGGGCGAGATGCCCGCACAAAGGGTACGAAGGAATCCGGCATGTCTGAGGCTGTTGGCACACAACTCACCCGGCAGAGCCAGGAACTCACCATTTTCCACGACGTGGCCAAGGCGCTAACGTCGTCGCTGGACCTCGACTCTATTCTGCAAACCATCATGGAAAAAATGGCGGAATATTTCCGTCCAGATACATGGTCGCTGCTGATGGTTGACGAGCAGAAGGATGAGCTTTATTTCGCGATTGCGGTGGGGGAAAAAGCCGAGGAACTGAAAAACGAGCGCCTGAAGGTGGGCGAGGGAATTGCCGGCTGGGTGGCCAAGCACGGCGAGCAGGTGATTTCAGATGACGTGGAGCGCGATCCGAGATTTGCCAAGCGCATTGACGAACGGACGCAGTGGGAGACGCGGTCGATTATTTGCATTCCTCTGCGGTCGCGCCTGCGCGTGCTGGGCGTGATTCAGTTGGTGAATGTAGACCGCTCGCAGTTCAATGAGCAGGAAGTTTTCTTTCTGCAGTCGCTCTGCGATTATGCGGCGATTGCGATTGAGAACGCGCGCTGGGTCGAGAAGATTCAGGAACTGACAATCACCGACGATTGCACCGGTCTCTACAACGCGCGCCATCTTTATAAGACGCTGGAGACCGAAGTTTACCGTTCGTCGCGCTTCGGATATGAGTTCAGCGTGCTGTTCATCGATCTCGATCACTTCAAGCAGGTGAACGATACGCACGGGCATTTAATCGGCAGCAAGCTGCTGGCGGAGATTGGATATCTGGTAAAGGCGCAGTTGCGGCTGATAGATTTTGCCTTTCGATATGGCGGTGACGAATTTGTGGTGCTGTTGCCGCAGACCGGAAAAGATCAGGCGCTGGTTGTAGCCAAGCGGCTGCGCGATGGGCTGCGGGCGAGCAGCTTTTGCCGCGATGAGGGATTGAACTTGAATGTTCGGGCCTCGATGGGACTGGCGACTTATCCGCACGATGCGAAAGATGCGCATGACATCATCCGTCAAGCGGACGAGATGATGTATCTGGTGAAGAACACGACCCGGGATAATATTGGGATCGCGCAGCGGGGCGTGATGAAGTAGAAAAGTACCGCTGCCGCTGATGGGCTTGAGATGCATCAGGGGTACAATCTCAGTGACATATTGTCCCAGATGCAGAGAGCGGCGCCTTCATGACCATCCTTGCCCGACTGGAACAATGGAAGGAACAGGGAGCGATATCGCCCGAGCAGCACGCGCATCTGGCAAGTCTCTCCCGAGAAGGACCTTTTCCCCTTTTTCTTGAGCTGAACATTCTCCTCTACGCCGGCGTGCTGACATTCGTTGCCGGACTTGGATGGACCGTCAGCACATGGTCGCAGCAAATCGGCGACGTCCTCATCCTTGCGGCCCTCTCCGCCATCCTTGCCGCCTGTTTTTGGTACTGCTTTTCCCGTGCTACCGCATGGTCCCCCACGGAAGTTCCCGCGCCGAGTCCGATTTTCGACTACGTTCTTTATCTCGGCAGCCTTGTCTGGTGCGTAGAACTCGCATACCTGGAGAAGCGTTTCCATCTGCTCTCCGGGCAATGGGACCTCTACCTCCTGGCCAGCGCCGGCCTTTTCTTCATCCTCGCTTATCGGTTCGATAATCGTTTTGTGCTCTCACTCGCTTTGTCCTCACTCGCCGGATGGTTCGGTTTGACTATCTCGGGCTGGCCGTCTCACGGCGACGCGGACTATCGCCAATATGCTCTTCTCTACTCGCTGATCGTTGGCATCGGCGGGACGGTTTCTCAACGGCGTGGCCTGAAACCACACTTCTTCGGCACTTATCTGAACATCGCGGCCAATGTTCTCTTTTGGGCGCTGCTTTCCGGCGTGTTCAATCCGCAGGACTACGGCCTTTGGTTTCTCGGCTTGCTTATCGGGTGTGGCGCATCTCTCGCCTGGGGCCTGACGCGCCGCCAGTTCGTTTTTGTTGCTTATGCTGCAGTTTACGGCTACGTCGGCGTCAGCTCGATCCTTCTCCGCAACATCCCTGATCCAACTGCCGTGCTGGCCTACTTCGTCGTTACAGGAGTCATGATGCTGGTGGCGCTGGTTCTGGTCGCGCGCCGCTTCGGGAGGTCTGCGTGAGACTTTACAGCGCATCGAGCGAGGAGACTCTGCGCGCCCGGCAACTCCTGAAAGAGTGGAGGGACGATGGTTTCCTCACCGAGGTGCAGTACGAGCGTCTGGAAAAAGAAACGGTTTCCGATCTCCGGACCACCAATCTATTTCTTCGGCTCGCCCTGTTCTTCTTCACCCTGATCAGCGTGGCCGCCTCCGCCGGTTTGTGGTTCGCGGTTTTTGTTTCGCGGCCGTCGCAACAAACGACTGGCGCTTTCCTTCTTATCTTCGCTGTGGCCTGCTATGCGGCTGCCGAAGTTGCCGGCTCCCGACTCCGCCTCTATCGTTATGGGATCGAGGAAGCGCTCACCGTCTGCTCAGTTGCTTTCCTTTGTGCGGGAATGCAGGCTGCCTTTTTCAGCAGCATCCTCTATTCGCCGCATCCGGACGCGAGCCAGTTCCTGGTGCCCGCCGCCGGCGCCGTCTTTTCGCTATGGATATGGCACCGCTTCGGGCTCTGGTATGCCTTTCCCGCCGCGATGATCTTCCTCATCTTTCTGCCGAACTACTCGAGCTTCTCCCATGCGGCACAGCATCTGACCGTAGCCGTGTTCTATGCATCCGGGCTGCTATGCGTAGCCGTGGCGCGCTCGCGCCACCACTTCGATTACCTCGAAAAAGTCTATTCGCTCGCAGAGGCATTCCTCTGGTTCGGCATTTACCTCGCAATCAACCTCCAGATCTCGTCGCTGGACCTGCCTGCTCGGCAGTGGGGTGGCAATCGGATCGCCTCTCAATTTGGAAGGCCGTTCTACTGGACCACGTGGGTGCTGATCTGGTGCCTACCGCCCCTCGTGCTCGCGCGCGGCGTTCGCCAGAAAAACCGTCCCGTGATCGCCGCAGGTTTGATCGTGGCCGTGCTCACCCTCATCTCCAACAAGCCATATCTCGGTTGGCCGCGGCATACCTGGGATCCTATGCTCCTCGGCGTATTGTTGACCGGCGTTGCGGTTTTCGTTCGGCGCTGGCTAGACCGTGGCCTGGGTAGACAGCGCAACGGGTATACCGCCGAGCGCCTATCGGGAAAGGACGAACACTCGATTGGCACGGCGTCCGCTGTATTCGGCCTGATCACTCCCAGTTCGATCACGCCAGTCGCTCAAACAAACAATCAGGGCGTGCGCTTTGGCGGGGGAAGTTCCGGCGGCGGTGGCGCTTCCAGCGAATTTTGAGGCCGGCGGCTGGGAGAGCTCTGAATCGCGGTTTCTTCCGCGATGCTGCCCACGTATAATTCCCCCACCCATGGCCGTCACCGCAGGCACGAGGTTCGGTCCCTACGAAATCCAATCCCAGCTCGGCGCGGGTGGGATGGGCGAAGTGTATCGCGCCAAAGATACGCGCCTTGACCGCACCGTTGCGGTTAAGGTTCTCGCGGCCCATCTTTCTTCTTCTCCCGAACTGAAGCAGCGCATGGAGCGCGAAGCGCGCGCCATTTCCGCGCTCAACCATCCGAATATTTGCCATCTCTATGACATCGGCTCGCAGGATGGCAGCGATTTTTTGGTCATGGAGTTTCTGGAAGGCGAAACTCTCGCTGACCGGTTACGCAAAGGTGCGATGCCGCTGAGTGAAATCCTGAAAGTCGGAATTGCAGTGTCCGAAGCGCTAGCGTTTGCGCACCGTCACGGAATCGTGCACCGCGACTTGAAGCCAAGCAACATCATGCTCACGCCGGGGGGTGCAAAGCTGATGGACTTTGGCTTAGCGAAGCCGTTGAGCACGCAAGCAACTGGAGCGGCATCAGGCTCGGTGCCCTCGTTCACGGCAGCGCCGACCATGAGCGGACCAACTCCGCTCAGCCCGCTGACTACGGCGGGCAGCATCATCGGAACCATCCAGTACATGTCGCCGGAGCAGATTGAAGGCAAGGAAGCCGACGCGCGCTCCGACATTTTCGCTCTGGGCGCGGTGCTCTACGAGATGGCCGCTGGCAAGCGGCCGTTCTCCGGCAAAAGCCAGATTTCACTTGCATCCTCGATTCTGGAAAACGAGCCCGAATCGATCAGCGCGATCAAGCCGCAGATTCCGGCAACGTATGAAAACGTAGTGGCGACCTGTTTACAAAAAAACCCGGAAGAGCGTTTTCAAAATGCACAGGATCTCAAGCTGCAACTGCAGTGGGTCGCGAAGGAAAAACCGCCAGGCGCGACAAGCGCGCCAGATGCGGCATCGAAAGCTCCGGGCAATAGCCAGCGGTTGGCATGGGCCCTGGCGGCATTAGCGATGCTCATCATAGGAGTCATCGGTGGAATCTTCTTCCGGCCTCTCGCTCCTGCTGCCCCAGCGATTCGCACCGTAATCAATTCTCCGGAAAAGACGAGTTTTAACCTGGCAGGAGATTTCGCAGGTCCCCCGGTACTCTCGCCCGACGGAGCGTCGATCGTATTCTCGGCGACCGGAGTGGACGGCAAGTCAATGCTGTGGCTGCGGGCCATGAACTCGCTCGACGCTCGGCAACTCGCCGAAACCGAGGGTGCATACTTCCCCTTCTGGTCGCCGGACAGCCGTTCGATCGGCTTCTTCGCCTCGGGAAAACTGAAAGCCATCGATGTGAACGGTGGAACCCCGCAGGAAGTCTGCGACGCTCCCTATGGCCGAGGAGGAGCGTGGGGCGCGGGCGGCGTGATTGTATTCTCGCCCACCCCGGCGGCGCCATTGATGCGAGTCAGCGCGAGTGGAGGTAATCCGGTAGCGATTACGAACATCGATGTCAATCAGCATACTTCGCATCGCTGGCCTTTTTTTCTGCCCGATGGCAAGCATTTTCTTTACGTCGCAATTCACCACGATCCCGCCAAAGCCGTGAATAACACTCTTTACTACGCCGCGATCGACGGGAAGGAAAATCGAGCGTTGTTCCGCTCGCAATCGAACGCGGTGTACGCTGATGGGTCTCTCTTGTTCGCGCGCGGAGACCAGCTGATGGCGCAGCCGTTCGATCCGGCGAAAGGAATATTGAGCGGAGAAGCCCGCACCCTGACGAAAAATGTGATGAACGACGCCAGCACCTGGCACATGGACGCTTCGGCTTCCGACAATGGCGTAATGATTTATGGCAGCGGCGGCGCCAGCGATTGGCAGTTGATCTGGATTGGCCGAGACGGCAAGCAACTCAGCATTGTTGCCGACAAGCTCACGAATCTGCAGTCGGCGGTTCTATCGCCGCGGGGCGACCGCGTCGCCATGGGAATCGATACCGGAGAAAACGATCTTTGGGTGCTCGATCTGGCGCGAGGCGTCCGCACTCGCTTGACCTTCGGTCCCATTGCGAACGCACATCCCGTATGGTCCACGGATGGCCAGTGGATCGCGTACTCATCGGTGAGAAATGGGCAACCGAATCTTTACCGCAAGCGCTCTGACGGAAGCGGTGGGGAAGAGTTGCTGTTCATGGGCCCAGACATCCCTTCGATCGACACGCTGAACCCCAGTTGTTGGTCGCGCGATGGCAAGGAACTCTTTTACACTCTGCGATCGCAGAGCGGCCAGTCGGAGGTATGGGTCTTGCCGTTGGATGGCGAACGTAAGCCGCGCAAGGTGATCGCGCGCGGCGCGAGCGCGAGACTTTCTCCCAATGGCAAGTGGTTGGCCTACGCTTCACTCGAATCCGGCACGCCCGAGGTTTATGTGGAGGCTTATGGCGGCGGGCAGGGAAAATGGCAGGTTTCGATTGGCGGCCAACAACCCCAGTGGAGCCCGGACGGTCAGCAACTCTACTACATGGATCTGACTTTCGACGTGCTCTCTGTTACCGTGAAAGAAAGCGGTGGCGCGTTGCAGTTTGGCCCGCCGCAAACGCTGGTCGGTACGACAAGTTGGTCCGCCCCGGAGGCCTTCTTCGACGTAACGCCGGATGGAAAAAAATTCCTCCTCAACCGCATCATGCAGCAGGTGTCGCAATCGGTCACGGTGGTGACCAACTTTGCAGCGGAATCGAAGAAGCAGACAAACCCGTGATGAGCCCGCTACTTGGATCGAACGCTCATTTCGGCGGCGCCTCCGGCGTCCAAGGATTCGCATTCGCCGCCGCGTTCGGGTTCACGCTGAAAGGCCAGATGTAGAGATTCATTCCCGCGGTTCCCTTCATTTCCACAATTGCATACTCGCCGGGAGCTAGAGCCGCGATGGGCGTAAGCTTCAGCCAGCCGCCGCTAATGTGATCGATTGTGGTCTTAACGGAATCTTCTTCCTGACTGATCTTGCCTCCGCTGGAGCGCTTGATGTCGCCGACAATGCGTTTGCCGTTTTTCACCTTCAGACGCACGATGTGATAACGATCAAATGGGACGCTAGCCTGTTCAGGCTGTTGCGCCTGCTCGCGGCCCTGTGCCTGGGCGCGTGGGGCATCGAGGCTGGGCTGTGATGGTTTCGCGGAGGCGGTCTCGCCGGCCGGCGCCTCGGTAGAGGAATCATCGGGCTTGATGTAGATGGAAGGCACGGCTGCGTGCGCGTAAACCGTCGCATGATCGCCTTCGAGTTCGATGGTTTGCTTGGCGCCTGCGGCCGGAAGGATTACGCCGCGCAGCACATTGGCCTTGGAACGCTCAGCCATGCCCCCTTCGTCCTGTTGCAACTCGACCAGCTGTGGCTGTCCTTTGAAGTTGTCGAGCAGGTACATCCCGAAAAGCTCCGGCAAACGCAGGCCGGGAGCCACTTGCGGCAGGTTGGCCTCTGCGGCTTCGCGCTCCGCGTCGAGTTCCTTATCTAACGCGGCGGCTTCGGGAATGGCGGGTGCCGAACTGCGATCTTTCTCGAACTGCTCAGTGGCGGGCCAATCCACCAGCGAAGATGGCAACTCCTCCCATTCCTCGCGCTCTGCGCTGTAGTAGTGGACGCGGTCTCCTTTGATTTCGTATTTCGTGATCGACTGATAAGAGCCGTCTTTGAGAATGAGGCGCCGGGCAACTTGCTGGCCGTGCGATTGCGCGGGGAGAACAAGCATAGCGAAGATGAGGGCTCCCATCAGGGCGCGAAGTGCGGGTGCCCTTCGAAAAATCATGGCCTTTCTGATCATCGTTTCTTCGATTGTCATTCTCTCGATTATCGCCGATTCGAGGATCAGAGATTCAAGGATATCGGTACAGGTGTTTCGCCAGAGCGGCCTTTCGCCCGATTGGGTCAGTGCGATAGAGTGAGAGCGATGAAACGCAGGTTGCGACAGATTGCTGAACTCGTGAATGCGCGGCTGCTGGGAGATGGAGATGTGGAGATCGCTGGCGTCGCCAGCATCGCATCGGCCACGGCGGGCGATCTGGTGTTCGTGGAGGATGAAAAATATCTCTCGCAGGCGCTGCAATCTGGCGCGGGGGCGGTGATTGCGGCGGTTGCGGTGGGCACGTCGGGGAAGCCGCTGCTGATTTGCGGTCATCCCAAGCTGGCGTTTGCGCGGGCAGCGCAGATGCTGAGGTCCGACCGCAGTTTCCGGACGGATGAAGGTGTGCACTCCACTGCACTGGTGCACTCTTCCGCCCGCCTTGATGAATTTGTGATTGTCGAAGAATACGCCGTGATCGGCGCGGACGTGGAGATTGGCGCGGGGACGCGGATCGGCGCAGGATGCGTAGTGGGGCGTGGCGTGAAGATTGGACAGGACTGTCTGATTTATCCACGGGTGACGATCTATGCGGGGACAGCTGTGGGCGAAAGGGTGACTGTACAAGCCGGGGCGGTGTTGGGGAGCGACGGCTTTGGATACGTGCGCGACCCGGAGGACGGACACTATGAGAAGTTTCCTCAGGTTGGGCGGTTGGTGATTGAAGATGATGTGGAGATCGGTGCCAACTCGACGATCGATCGCGGCGCGCTGGACGAGACGCGGATCGGGCGGGGAACGAAGATCGACAATCTGGTGCACATTGGGCACAATTGCCGGATAGGCGAAAACGTAATAATTGCGGCGCAGACCGGGCTTTCCGGGAGCATTGTGATCGAGAATGATGTCGTTCTCGGCGGGCAGGTCGGGATTGGCGAGCATGCGCACATTGAAGAAGGAGTGATGCTGGGCGCGCAGTGCGGTGTATTGCCGAATAAGATTTTGCGCGGCAAGGGCGTAGCGTTTTGGGGAACTCCGGCGCAGCCTCTGCGCGAATATTTGAAGCAATTGGCCCGACTGGCGCGGTTGGGCAAGAAGAAGAGGTAGCGTGGCGATCATTGTGGTGGGCGGGCACTCGCGAAGCGTCGGCAAAACCAGCGTGGTTGCAGGATTGATCGCCGCGTTGCGCGAATACGATTGGACCGCGGTAAAGATTACGCAATACGGGCACGGAATTTGCTCAGCGAATGGAGCACCATGCGATTGCACCATCGACGATCACTCGTGGGCCATCTCGGAGGAGAAAAATCGGGATGGCGAGTCCGATACTTCGCGCTTTCTACTGGCGGGAGCGGCGCGGGCGTTGTGGGTACGGACCGAGCAGGGAAGACTTGCGGAGGCGATGCCTGCGCTGAGGACGCGCCTGGACCCGGCTAGAAATGTGATTGTCGAGTCGAACAGTGTGTTGAAATTTCTGCGTCCGGACCTGTATTTGACGGTGCTTGATCCGGCGACGGAGGATTTCAAGAATTCGGCGCGAGAGTTTCTGGATCGGGCGGGCGCGGTGATCTTGCATGATCGTTCGCAGGATGGCGCGGCTTGGCAGAAGGTTTCTTTGAAGCCGGTAGCCGCGCGGCCGGTGTTTCGGATTACGCCGCCAGCCTATGTTACGTCGGAAATTGTGGACTTCGTGCGGAGCATCGTGGCGAACGGGACAGCAGGTTCCTCGCGGGCTTTCGCTCGCTCGGAATGACAAGAGTTGAGTGGTTGCCATCGTTTCCCTCCAGCACAATCCATTTTGTTATTCTTGCCGGTGCGGCGAATTCATTACAGCGCGTGGTTGTTGGTGGCTTTGTCGGCCTTGTTGCAAGTTTTGATTTTCCCGCTTCCCGGACTTTATGTTTTATCCTGGATCGCCTTCGCTCCTCTGATAGTGGCGATCTTACGGGCGCGGCCAGCGGGCGCTCTGGAGATCGACGGCTCTACTAACTTACGGGCGGCTATGCCCGGTCAAGCTTTCCTGTTGGCTTACGTTTGCGGGATCTTGTGGTACGCGGGCACATGTTACTGGATTTATGACACCATGCATGAGCATGGTGGGCTGAGCGTCTTCTTCGCACTTCTGGCGTTGTTTCTCTTCTGCCTTTATCTCGGGCTTTATCACGGGCTTTTTGGATTGCTATTGGGGCTGGCTGCCGGGCCGGGCCGCGATAATCGGCTTGCGTTGATTTCTTTGCCATTCCTCTGGGTCGCGGCGGAGTTGGCCCGGACTCGTGTCACGGGGTTTCCGTGGGATCTGCTGGGCACGGCGCAAGTGGATAACGTTTCGTTGAGCCGGATCAGCACCTTCACCGGCGTGTATGGGCTTTCCTTCGAGATCATGCTGGTCAACGTAGCTCTGGCCGCGGCCTTTCTGGTGCAGAAGAAAAAGCGAGGCACGCTTTTGCTGGCTGCCCTGGCGGCAGCTGCGGTGTTGCAGGCGGGTAGGCTAGTCGATGCGCCAGCTATAAACGGCGATCATGCCGCCCTGCTGGTTCAGCAAAATATTCCGGTGGATGAGAATTGGACGCGTGAGACCTTCGAACGCACGCTCCGAGAGTTGACCGATCTTAGCGTGAAGGCGGAGGGTTCGAGGACGCTTTCCGCGGGCGTTGCGGCCGCAAGCAAGCCGGATTTAATCGTGTGGCCGGAGTCGCCGGCTCCATTTTTTACGAACGATCCGTTGTTCCGCAATCCCGTAAGCGAGATGGCTCGTAACACCGGTACTTGGGAGGTCACGGGAGCGATCGGCAGCAGCGCTTCCCGGAATAGTTCAGGCATTTCTGACGTTTTCAATTCAGCCGCGCTGATTAGTCCGTCCGGTGAGTGGACCGCGCGTTATGACAAAGTGCATCTGGTGCCGTTCGGAGAGTATTTGCCATTTCCTAAGTTATTTGCATTTGCCGGCGGGCTGACGAAAGAGGTTGGTGAATTCAAGCCGGGCGAGTCGCGTGCGCCGCTGCACGCAGGTAGTTCGCCCCTGGGAATCTTTATTTGCTACGAATCGGTGTTCCCGGACGACGTGCGCCAGTTTGCAAACAACGGCGCACAGGTTTTCGTAAATATTTCAAACGACGCCTGGTATGGCGACAGCGGCGCCTATGCACAACACCTGAATCAGACGCGCATGCGGGCAATCGAGAATGACCGCTGGATTTTGAGCGCGACCGATACGGGGGTCACGGCTTCGATCGACCCCTACGGGCGCGTCGCGGCACAGCTCCCACGCAAAACACGCGACGCCCTGGCTGCGCCGTATTCGCTGAATCCTGGGACCACGTTCTACACGCGGCACGGAGACTGGTTCGCGTTTCTGTGTGCGATAATTTCAGCAGGGGCGTTGCTCACGCGCTTCGCGCCCAATAAAAATAAGGAAGACCGCAAGAAAGAATCCGCATGAATCAAGAATTGGAACAGGAATACGGCGCGCTCGCCAGGAAAGTGCGCGAACTTCGGGAGTATCTTTGACGCTGACAAACTCCGTCCGCAATTAGCTGAAATCGAAATGCAGTCCGCCGATCCGAACCTCTGGTCGAATCCGCAACGCTCACAACAGGTGATGCGCGAGAAAAAGCGGCTGGAGCATTTGCTCGCCACCGACGCGGATCTTGGACGCCGCAGCGACGACATAGCCGCTTACTTCGATCTGTCGAAAGAGGGCGAGAGCGTAGATGCGGAACTGCGCCGTGAAATCGATGCACTGCGAGAGTTGGTCGACAAACTCGAGACCGAGACGCTACTCTCCGGGGAAAACGATGCGCTCAACGCGATTGTGACTATTCATCCCGGGGCCGGTGGGACGGAGTCGCAGGATTGGGCCGACATGCTGCTGCGCATGTATTTGCGCTGGGCCGAGCGACAGGGATTCGAGACTGTTCTTTATGATTATCAGCCCGGCGAGGAAGCCGGCTTGAAGTCGGCGACCTTCGCAGTGAACGGCGAGTACGCCTTTGGGTTGTTGGCGAGCGAAATCGGGGTGCATCGGTTGGTGCGCATTTCCCCGTTCGACCAGGCGAAGCGGCGACATACGTCGTTTGCCAGCGTCTTCGTCTCGCCGGAGATTGACGAGACCATTGATATCGTCATCAAGCCGGAAGATATTCGCACGGATACCTACCGCTCCAGCGGCAAGGGCGGACAACATGTGAATACTACCGACTCCGCCGTGCGAATTACGCACATCGCTACCGGACTGGTGGCGAATTGCCAGAACGAACGCTCGCAACACAAGAATCGAGAGCGCGCCATGAGCATGTTGCGTTCAAAGCTTTACGAATATGAGATGGAGAAAAAGCGCGCCGCCACCAAGAAGATTGAAGATTCCAAACTGGACAATGATTTCGGATCGCAGATTCGATCCTATGTGCTGCAGCCTTATCGCATGATTAAGGATCATCGTACTAAGGCTGAAGTGGGAGATGTAGATCGCGTGCTGGACGGAGACTTGCAGCCCTTTATCCGGGCCTATTTGCTGGCGCGCCGAGGCGAGAAGCAGGAGAAATAATTGAGAGCTGCTAAAAAAGCTAAAAAGAAAATGCGGACGGTAAAGTTGGGGCCGCGTTTTCTGCGCGCATTCGAGTTTGCAGCCGAAAAACACAGAGGGCAGACGCGCAAGGCGTCCACAATTCCTTACCTCGCTCACCTCATGGGTGTCGCTTCGCTTGTACTGGAGTTTGGCGGGGATGAAGATTTGGCGATTGCTGCGTTGCTGCATGACGTTGTCGAGGATTGCGGCGGTAAGCCGATGCTGAGCGAAGTTCGGCGCCGCTTCGGTTCGCACGTCGCGAAAATTGTCGATGGCTGCACCGATGCTTACACGCTACCGAAACCGCCTTGGCGAGAGCGAAAAGAAACCTATATCCGGCACTTGAAAAGCGCTGACGGGGGCACAAGGCTGGTCTCAGCCGCCGATAAGCTGAACAATGTTCGTTCGATTCTGTCCGATTATCGCGAGGTTGGCGAGGCAGTCTGGGAGCGATTCAACGGCGGGCGCGAAGGCACGCTATGGTACTACCAAACCTTGCTCGCCGAATTCCAGCGCGCAAAATCGAATCGTTTGGTCCGTGAGTTGGAGATCGTTGTCCACGAACTGCAGGCGATTGCGCAGTCTGGTTCTACCCGTCGGTAATCTGGTTTCCGGCCTATAAATTCGAGAACATGGTACCGGAGAACCAGGTAAATCCATGCCAAGCATGCTCGAACAAATTCGCGCCTCGAAGCTGCCCTCAAACATGATGCAGTTTGCGGCGCGCGGCGCGCTGTCCGTGCCTCCCGGCGAGAATATTGAAATTCTGGTTTATCTCGCCAAGCACAATAAAGTCTTCGGCGATTTGGCGCGCATGACGCTCGCGGGGTGGGAAGAGAAGGCTTCACTGGCTGCAGCTTCCGACCCAAAAACCTCGCGGGAAGTGCTCGATTATTTCATTTCTCCGGAGAATCTCCGTCCAAAATTGCTACCGGCTCTGCTCGAAAATCCGTCCGTGTCGGCGAATGCGATAGCGAAAATGGCGCAATCGGCGTCGGGGGATGCGATTGCTCCGCTCCTCGCGAGTTCGCGGGTTCGGGCGGCGAAGGAGATTCTCCAATCGCTGCGATCGAATCCATATCTCAAGCCAAACGATGCCTCCGTTGTTGCCGAATTGCTGAGCGGGAGCGGGGCCGCTTCATCTACAAACCTTCCGGAGAACGGCGCTGCTATTCACGATTCCGTTCCAGAAACCTCTCATGACGCAGTTGTTCAAACAAGCGCAGAGATCTCGAAGACCCCCGAACCTGACAGCCGGTCCACAGCCAGCCTGAAGGAAGACGAAGAGGTCCCCGAAGAAATTGTTTCCGCTTACCTTGCAGAACACGCTGCGGAGATTGGCCCGGAGGAAGGCAAACCGTTTCAAGCGGTCGGAGGAATCGTTGATTTGCTGGGCTCCGATTATTTTCCCGTGGTGGAAGTGAAGGACATTGCTGAAAGCCCGGAGCAAACTCAAGCCAGTTCGGCTGGCGCAGCCTCAGCGCCAGCAGTTGCGACGAAGGGCGCGGCAACAAAAGGAGCAACCCGCGCGACGGCGGCCGCTCCCAAGCGCGAAAACACGATGCAAAAGATCAACGGCCTCGACGTGAAAGGCCGCATCCAGCTGGCTCTGAAGGGCAATAAGGAGGAGCGGTCGATTCTGATTCGCGACGGAACTAAGGTTGTGGCGCTCTCGGTGCTGGAGGCGCCGAAGCTTGCGGACGGCGAAGTAGAGAAGTTTGCATCGCAGAAGAATGTTCTTGAAGCGGTCCTGCGGCAAATTCCCCTGAAGCGGCGCTTCATGAAGAACTATATTGTCGTGCGGAACCTGGTAGCGAATCCACGCACCCCACTCGATTTGAGCCTGGGCTTGATGAAGCACCTGCTGGCGGCGGACTTGAAGAATCTCTCGGCTAATAAGGATGTTCCTGAAACAGTGCGAAGCCTGGCGCTGAAGATGTTTAAGCAGAAGCAGGACGCAGCGAATAAGAAATGACGAAGCAAACGGCATGGATGCAATAGGGGACTTGTTGAAGACAGCCCGGACAATTGCCGTAGTCGGACTCTCCGACGATCCCATGCGTCCCAGCTACGGAGTTTCCGCCTACATGCAGGCCCAGGGATACCGCATCATTCCCGTCAATCCAAAGATTAAGTCGAGCTTGGGCGAGAAAGCTTACGCGTCGCTGCCCGACGTCCCAGACAAGATTGATATAGTGAACATCTTCCGGCGACCGGAGTTTGTGGGGGAGATTGTCGATCAGGCGATCAAGTTAAAAGTGCCTGCCATCTGGATGCAGGAGGAAGTCGTTCACGAGAAAGCTGCGGAGAAGGCCCGCCAGTCTGGCATCTTCGTCGTGATGGATCGCTGTATCCTGCAGGAACACCGTGCGCGCTTCCGTTGACGCGGACTTTTTCTCTTCTTCTCTACGACATAACCTTCACAAACACAGCGCTGGCATCGTCGCGGGGGAGCACTCCGTTGGCGAAGGCGCGGACGTCGTCAAGCACGCTGACGGCAGATGCATCCGGGCAGGAGACATGCCGCGCCAGGCGGTCGAGACCGTATTCCTCTTCGCCTGGGTTGAGCGCTTCGGTAATACCGTCACTGTAAAAAACCAGTCGCGAACCGGGCGGTAGTTCAACGGTGCTTTGGGAATAATCTCCGCAACTCAAGCCGAGAGGTAGTCCATGCTCGGTCTCGAGAAAACGCGCCTGTTGATCCTGCACCAACAGCGGGGGCAGGTGCCCCGCATTGGCGAAGGTGACGCTGCGATTCGCGGGATCAAGCACGGCGTAAACCAGCGTTACAAATTTTCCCGCAGGAAAATCTTCCACCAGCAAACTGTTTAGTTTGGTCAAGACTTCGCTCGGTGTGCAGCAGGCCTCGGCAAGCGAACGCAACATTCCGCGCGTGGCCGACATCAATAACGCCGCAGCCGTGCCTTTTCCGGAAACGTCCGCCAGCACGATTCCCCAGCGACCATCGGGAAATGGAATAAAGTCGTACCAATCTCCGCCCACAGCGCGCGCAGGAATGCTCAAGCCGGAAATCGCAAAGCCCGGCACATACGGAGAAGACTTTGGCAGCAGCGCTTGCTGAATGGCGCGAGCTTCTTCGGCGTCGCGGCTCATAGCTTCGCGCTGGTCGCGCTCTGACTGAAAGCGGCGGGCGTTATGAATGGCGACCGCCATGTGGTCGCAGAGCGCTTGCAGGAGTCGCAATTGCTGGCGCGGAAAAGCGTCGAGGTCCGGATGTGACGCGCTGAACACTCCGACCAAGCGCTCGCCCACGCGGAGAGGAATCGCGACTTCCGAACTCGTTGTTGGTTCACAGGCGATGTAGTAAGGGTCTTTGCTGACGTCAGGCGCATAGCGCATTTGTCCCGTCGATGCGACGTAGCCGATCATGCCCTCTTTGCCAACTTTCAGACGAAAGCCCTTGCTGTGCAGCGTGCAGCCGTGTACTCCCGCCATCACCATTTCTGCGTTTGATTCGTCGTGCAGGTAAACGCTGCTCTCAAGCAGGCCGAAAGAATTTGAGACTTCGTCGATGATGTTGTCGATAAGTTCGTCGAGATCGAGGATGGAGCTTATTTTCTGTGCGGCGTTTTGGATTTTTTGCAGGCTCTCGACCTGCCAGTCGATGTGCGGATGGCCGAGTGGCACAGCACTAGACGCATTGATCGGAACGGTTGCCATGGCACAAGAACCTAACGACTCGATAGGGCTTTGGATGCCGTGCCGGGCGCTACGACTCGGATTTTTCAGCAGGACGCTGGGTTGATGTTGCCTGGTAACGCAGCCGCTTGATCTCCTCCATCCGGTCGTGAATGCGTTTCTCGATACCTTCGTTGGTCGGATGGTAATAACTTCGATCTTTAAGATTCTCGGGCAGGCACTGCATGTCAGCGACTCTGCCTTTTAGGTCGTGCGCGTATTGATAATTCTTGCCATAACCGAGGCCTTTCATCAGCGTGGTAGGGGCGTTGCGCAGGTGCAGTGGAACCGGATCGGCGGCAGTGCGTTCGATATCCTGCTGCACCGAGCCATAAGCTGTATAGAGCGCGTTAGATTTCGGGGCGACAGAGAGGTAAACGACCGCCTGCACCAGCGCAAGATTGCCTTCCGGCATGCCGATAAAGTCGACCGCATCGCGCGCGGCCATGCAGAGCGAAAGCGCATTGGGATCCGCGAGGCCGATATCTTCGACCGCCATGCGCACCACGCGGCGGGCGATGTACAGCGGATCTTCGCCGGCCTCAATCATGCGTCCGAGCCAGTAGAGAGCGGCATCGGGGTCGCTGTTTCGGATGGATTTGTGCAGGGCTGAGATGAGGTTGTAGTGCTCTTCGCCGGCTTTGTCATAGAGCAGTGTGCGCTTTTGCAGAGCGTCGCGGACGATGTCGTCGGTGAGTTCGCCGGGCTTAGCGGTAGATTGTTGCGCCAGTCCGGCTGCAACTTCCAGCACGTTGTAAGCGCTGCGCGCGTCGCCGCTGGTGTAGCTGGCGATTTTTCTCAGCACTTCGTCGGAGGCCTGCAGGTGCATCGTGCCGAGGCCGCGTTCCTCGTCGGTGAGAGCTCGCTCCAAGAGTACGACGATTTGATCTTCAGTGAGCGGTTGCAGCACGTAGACGCGCGTGCGGGAGAGCAGTGCGCCGTTAATTTCAAAGGATGGATTTTCCGTGGTCGCACCGATCAGGCGGATGCTGCCTTTCTCTACGTGCGGAAGAAATGCATCCTGCTGAGCTTTGTTGAAGCGGTGAATTTCGTCGATGAAGACAATGGTGCGTGTGCCATACTGCCGGGCGCGCTCGGCGTCGGCCATGACCTGCTTGATTTCTTTGATCCCGGCGAGCACGGCGGAGAACTCGATGAACTCCGCTTTCGTCATGTTGGCGATAATTTTTGCGAGCGTAGTCTTGCCAGTGCCGGGAGGTCCCCAGAAGATGAGAGACCCGGTGTCGTCGCGCTCGATCTGAACGCGCAGAGGTTTGCCGGGACCGATGAGATGCTCCTGGCCGGCGTATTCTTCGAGCGTGCGCGGGCGCATGCGGTCGGCCAGCGGCCGAGTGCGGTCAGTGGCACTACTCGCTTCCGGAATGGGCTGGAAGAGTCCCATAACAAGATCGTCGCTTCTTGGCTTTAGCTAAGGGCCAAGAGCTAGCGGCTAATAGCGCTTCGCTGCCTCGCGGCTTCGTACAATACGATGCTCGCCGCTACGCCGGCGTTTAGTGATTCTACCTGCGCGGCGTGGGGGATCGCGATGGATTCGTCCATCTGCGCCATCAGATCGCGAGGCAAGCCCGAACCTTCGTTGCCGAAGAAGATTGCGGCGGGACTCTGCAGGTCTGCTTGGCCGAGAGGCGTTCCTTTATGCGAAGAGGTTGCGATCAGACGTATGTTTTGCGCGCGAAGTTTCTTCACGACCTCTTCCAGCTTTCCTGACTTCGATTTTCCATGATTGTGAAT
>Ga0116105_1000124_pt1 | contig 24889 bp, 18 predicted proteins | sample June2015DPH_6_20_FD_89716 | JGI IMG/M metagenome (GOLD analysis project Ga0116105, IMG submission 89716) | Peatland microbial communities from SPRUCE experiment site at the Marcell Experimental Forest, Minnesota, USA - June2015DPH_6_10 | ecosystem: Environmental > Terrestrial > Soil > Wetlands >... | reverse complement strand
GCTACGCCATCTCCGTGCCGGTGGAAGTGCAGACGGCAGGCGGCAGCATTTCGCGGCTGGTTTCCGGATTCCCCAATTTCCATTTTGCAGAAATCGATGGCACCGATCCCGTGGCCAGCTACAGTGCATTTCAGCGCGCGGCGCAATATTGCCGCGAGGGACACGGCCCGGCGTTCGTGCATGCGCATGTGATTCGGCCCTATTCGCATTCGCTCTCGGACGATGAGCGCTTGTATCGCCCGGACAGCGAGCGCGAACGCGATGCCGCCCGCGATCCCGTTTCGCGCACCCAGATGTTTTTGCTGCGCGAAGGAATCCTTGACGAAAAAGGCATCAACGATCTGGAAAAGAAGGTCGACGAAGACCTGCAGATTGCGGTGGATAAGGCGCTCGAAGCCCTGCCACCCGCGCCTGAGAGCGTGATGAATTACGTTTACTCGCCCGATGTCGATCCGACGTCAGCGGCATTCGACTCCCAGCCGAACGGGTCAGATTCGAGCGATGGCAAGAAGCCTGCCGCCAAGACGATGGCCGATCTGATCAACACAACCTTGCGCGACGAAATGAAGCGCGATGAGCGCATCGTGATCTTCGGCGAAGACGTGGCTGACTGCAGCCGGGAAGAATATCTGAAACGCAAGCTGGTCAAGGGCAAAGGCGGCGTTTTTAAGCTCACTTTTGGCTTGCAATGCGAATTCGGCAACGACCGCGTGTTCAACTCGCCACTGGCCGAAGCTGCCATTGTGGGCCGCGCGACGGGAATGGCCACGCGTGGCATGAAGCCGGTTGTGGAGATACAGTTTTTCGACTACATCTGGCCGGCGATGATGCAGATTCGCGACGAACTCTCCGTGATCCGATGGCGCTCGAACAACGTCTTTTCCTGTCCGGTTGTGATTCGCGCCGCGATCGGCGGATATCTGACGGGTGGTGCAATTTATCACTCGCAATGCGGCGAGAGCGTATTCACGCACATTCCCGGTCTGCGGGTTGTCTTCCCGTCGAACGCGCTCGACGCCGCGGGCCTGCTTCGCACTGCCATTCGTTGCGACGATCCGGTATTGTTCCTCGAGCACAAGCGTTTGTACCGTGAAACTTTCGGCCGCGCGGCTTACCCCGGCCCCGATTACATGATTCCGTTCGGTAAGGCGAAAATCGTAACCTCCGGAACGGATCTCACAGTGATCACCTACGGTGCAGTCGTACCGCGGGCGTTGCAGGCTGCACAGAAAATCGAGCGTGAGCACGGCGTGAAAGTGGAACTGATCGACCTGCGCTGTTTGAGCCCGTTTGATTGGGAGACGATTGCCGCGTCGGTCGAAAAAACCAACCGCGTCCTCGTGGCTTATGAAGACACTCTAAGCTGGGGCTATGGTGCGGAGATCGCCGCGCGAATTGGCGATCAGCTTTTCGACAAGCTTGACGCTCCAGTGCGTCGCGTCGCCGCGAAAGATACCTTCGTGGCCTACCAGCCCATTCTGGAAGATGCCATACTGCCCCAGGCGGCTGATCTTTTCCGTGCTATGAAAGAGCTGGCGGAGTACTGATATCCGCCAGCGAGCGCAATCGGCTACTCTCGTTTACAACCCTGATGGGCTATGCCGTTGGTGATCTCCTCTCGACATTAGAACCGCCTTAGAATCAAAACTCCAAAGACCTACCGACCCTCCTCCGGCAGACTCTTGGCGAAGCGCGTCGTGCAACGGGCGGCACGCTTGCAGAATAGATTTCCACGAAGGAGATAACTATTTATGGCGAGTGGAACCGCTCCCGCTCTTGATCCCAACCTCAAACCGAAGGACGAGGCCTCGCAATCCGGCGAGTCAAAGCCTAAAACATTCGGGCAGCGCATCAAAGCCTTGCTACACGAGATGTTTGCGGGTCGCGAAGAACACCTGGGTTGGCGCCAGTAGAAGGCCCGCCGCCGCTGTCGATGTTGCCTCAGCCTAACCGGTTTCTGTCGGCGTGCAAGGCTGTCCCAGCGATCCGCTCCAACGGGACAACAAGGTTTACCGCACCCCGGCAGATGGCTTCTTTCGGCATTCCAAACACAACACAGCTCGCCTCATCCTGCGCAATGGTGACTGCGCCGGCTTCCTGCATTTCGCCAAGACCTTGAGCACCGTCATCGCCCATTCCGGTCATAATCACGCCAATTGCCTTTGAACCAACGGAAATCGCCACCGAGCGGAAAAGCACGTCCACGCTGGGACGATGGCGCGACACCAGCGGCCCGTCAACGATTTGAACGACAAGCTCTCCGCCTTTGCGATTCACCAGCATGTGGCGGTTACCGGGAGCGATCAGCGCTCGCCCATTCTCCAGTCGATCGCCGTCTCGCGCCTCCGCTACCTTGATCGGGCATTCTTTGTCCATGCGGTCTGCAAACGCACGTGTAAAACCTTCCGGCATGTGCTGCACTATCGCAACCGGCGGGCAGTCAATCGAAAGTCCTGCCAGAAAAACTCTTAAAGCCTCCGTGCCGCCGGTTGAGGCTCCAACCGCAATCACGCTGTTTGGTGGGGCGCCCTGACACTGCAACTTGTTTTTTCTGGGCAGTACGACATCGGCCTGTAGCTTAGGAGTCGCCGGCATGGGTCGCGGCCTGATCTGCGCCTGCGCCGCACTCCAAACCGCATCCATCAGCGTCACGGCCGCCTCGTGCAGGAAGTCTCGCACGCCGACCTTCGGCTTTGTAATTACTTCGACGGCTCCTTCCTCCAGCGCGCGCAATGCCAACTCTGTACCTCGGGCAGCCAAGCCGGAGCAGACCACAACTGGGGTCGGCATTTCGAGCATGATCTTGCGGATGAAAGTCAGTCCGTCCATCCGCGGCATCTCGAGATCGGTTATGACCACATCCGGACGGTCCTTCTGCATTTTGGCCCAGGCAATCAACGGATCGGCCGCTGCCTTCACATGGATTCTGGAATCGGTGCCCAGAATAGACTGCATCACTTGCCGCACCATCGCCGAATCGTCAACGATCAGCACTTGCAAACCATCTCCGTTGGTTGGTGATGCGCTCGTCACAGTTCCTCTCTCTTTTCGTTTGCCTTTTTGTAGATGGTGGGCTCGAGCGAACGAATTTGCGCAGATAGAATGCTGAGGTTTTCCGCATGTCCCACGAACAGCAAACCATCGTCCATGAGATGGCGCACGAGATTCGTGACCGCTCGCTGCTTGGACGCAGAATCGAAATAGATCAACACATTGCGGCAAAAGATCGCGTCGAACGGGCCGCCGCTCACATCGGATGCCTGGTCGAGGTTCAATCTGCGGAACTCAATCATCCGTTGAACCTCCACCCTCACCTTCATTTCTCCATCTCGTTCAGCCATTCCGCGCAGCATGAAGGCGCTGAGCAGGTCTTTCGGCACCTCGGCCGATCTCGTAATCGGATAGATACCCTTGCGTGCTTTCTCCAGCACCCGGTTCGAAATATCCGTAGCAAGAATGCGCGCGTCCCATCCTTCCTCAGCCGGAAGATGCGTCGCTAGCAGCATGGCAATGGTGTATGGCTCTTCTCCAGAGGAGCAACCGGCACTCCAGATTCTGACTATTCTGGACCGGGCACCGCTGTCGGCGAGTGCTCGCCAGCGCGGGAACACACTCTGCATCAAAAACTCGAACTGCCTTGGCTCACGAAAAAATCTGGTTTCGTTCGTGGTGATTGCGTCGATCATCCGCTCCCGCTCTTCGTGCTGATCGATCTGAGAGACGCATTCGTAGTAGCTTTCCAGCGAAGTCATTTCCAGCGCGCGAAGGCGCCGGAACAGGCGCCCGCAAAGCAAGGCAGTTTTTGCGTGGCCAAGCCAGATTCCGGTCTCCGCGTAGATAAGCTTCTGGAATTTGTGGAACAGCGCAGGAGTTACCGTGAGCGGAAACGCCTGCGCAAGCGGTGAATCAATAGGTTCGGACGCATCCCGGCTTCTTCCTGCCGCTGCTCCAGCAGACACTGCTTAAGCTCCAGCCTCGAAGTGCGCCTCTCGAGTGGTTTCGCCAACAGCAGTTTGTTCGGCGGTTGATTCCGTGACCGCCAGCAGTTCGTCCGCGGAGAGTACTTTGTCGATGTCCAGAATCAGACAAAACTTCTTCCCGAGTGCGCCCATGCCAAGCAGATATTCAGGCTTAACACGAGTACCGAAAAGCGGAGTCTCTTCAATCTCCTCGGCGGACAGGTCGATAACCTGGCTAACAGAATCCGCCAGGACGCCCATGACCAGACTCTCTCCCTGAAACATGATCTCCGTGATGATGATGCAGGAGAATTTGGAAATGCGGCTGGGTGACAACCCGAACTTCACGGCCAGATCGACTACCGGGACGACCTTGCCGCGCAAATTCGTGACGCCGCGAATCCATGCCGGAGTGTTGGGCACAAAAGTGACGGTTTCGTACTCGACAATCTCGCTCACTTTCGCGATTGCGATCGCGTACTCCTCGCCCGCAGTGAGGAAAGTGAGATATTGTGTTGTGCTCAAGGGGAGTGGTTGGTTCCCTTGGTTTGAAGCTCCCATAATTCAGATCCTCTGATCTCTTCGTGTGCTCTAGAACGGAGCGAAGTTAGCTTCTTCCTCAGCCTTATGATTGGCGTGCTGAGTCAGGCTGCTTTGTGCGGACGCGTTCCTGAAGGCCGGATTCAGAGGCATGCTCACATGCTGTTTGCCGTCGCGCTTGCGGTTGGCACTTTGTTCTCCGGTCACGCGGAAGAAGGTCATTAACTGCTGCAGTTGTTCGGACTGAGCCGCCAGTTCCTCGGCAGTGCTGGAGAGTTCTTCCGCGGAAGACGCATTTCGCTGCGTGACGGAGTCCACCTGAGACATAGCCTGATTGATTTGAGTAACTCCGCCGGATTGTTCCGTGGATGCCGCCGCAACATCTTGCACCAGGTCAGCAGTCTTCTTGATCGATGGCACCAGGTCGGTGAGCAGTTGCCCCGAACGTTCCGCTACACTCACGCTCTTTCCCGCGAGTCCGCCGATTTCCTGTGCCGCCAACTGGCTTCTCTCGGCTAACTTTCGGACTTCCACAGCAACCACAGCAAACCCGCGGCCCTGGTCTCCGGCGCGCGCGGCTTCGATGGCCGCGTTGAGGGCAAGGAGGTTGGTTTGATACGCGATCTCTTCGATCACCGATGTCTTGGCGGCAATCTGCTTCATCGCTTCAACGGTCTCTTTCACCGCGTTACCACTTTCCTCGGCGGCCAGTGCGCCCTTCGTAGCCGCCTGTTCCACTTGCCGGCTGTTATCGGCGTTCTGGCTGATGGAAGCATTCATCTGCTCAAGGCTGGAACTCATCTCTTCCACAGAAGCCGCCTGCTCGCTGGTCCCCTGAGAAAGACTTTGCGACGAAGCAGACACTTGCTGCGCTGCCGATGCCACTGCCGCCGAGCCCTCGCGCACGTCGCGAATGATGCTGGAAAGCCGACGGCTCATCTCCTGCATGGCCTTCTGAAGTTGGCCCGTCTCGGATTGATTGGTAACGGCAATCTCCTTCGTCAGATCACCGCTGGCAATCCGCTCCGCATGCTGCACCGCTTGCTGAATGGGCACGGTAATGCTCTTGGTCACGCTAAGAGCCACCAGAGGAGCAACAATCATCGTCACCACAAAAAGTAAGAATGCAATGCGGCGGCCGTTGGTGAAAGCCTCCTGGCCTTCCTTCATACTCTGCTCCATGGCGGTGGTCTGCAGATCGATAAACTTCTGCCACGAAGCACGATAGGTATCCAGCGCGGGGATCACTTCTTCGCTCAAGGCGGCCAGCGCCTGATCACGTTTCTTGTCGCCCAACAATTTCTTGGCCTTGTTCCGCGCAGAGATGTAAGCCTGCCGGTTCTGAGTAACGATCTCAAACATGTCCCGCTCCTGCTGGGAGCTGAGACTCTTCTCGATTACCGCAACCTGCTTGCTGATTTCCTGGCTGACCGCGTCGTTTTCAGCATTCAGCTTTTTCTCTTGCTCTGGATCTGTGACCTCAAATAATTGCAGAGTAATGCGGGCATTGGTGATCGAGTTCTCGATGGTCTGATGCGTCTCCTCAACCGTGTTGTACCGCTTCTGCAACGTGGCCGACATGTCGGAATTCAGATGGCCGAGCCAGGTCAGTCCAAAACCGCCTGCGGCAATGACGCACAGCAGGATGGTCCCAAAGACCACTCCCAGCCGCGTGCCAATTTTTTGATCTCCCCAATTCTTCATGGTGCTATCCCTCTCTCAGAAATTACTTTTTTTCTTTTTTCTTATGCTTGCGTCTGCAAACCCGATTGCATCATTCCCCGCAGCAGGCTGGGCACGTCGAGGATCAGCCCGACACGTCCGTCGCCTAGCACGGTGGAACCTGCGATTCCAGGAACCGAGCGGAACGCCCTGCCGAGTGGCTTCACGACTGTCTGCATGTCGCCGAGCAACTCATCCACTGCGATTCCAGCTTGAAACTCGTTCATTTTCACGACCACAACGTTCTCCCGCTTTGGGGCCTTGCCGGACAGGCCGAACACCTGCCTGAGCCGGATATAAGGAATCGCGTCGCCGCGCAGACTGAGAATTCCGCTGGCTTCCGTGCTGCGCTGCTCGATCGGTAACTCCGTACATTCGGTCACATGCTCCAAAGGCACGACAAAAGTTTCCGCGCCAACCTTTACGGAGAAGCCTTCAATAATCGCCAGCGTCAGAGGCAATCGAATGGTAATGATGCTGCCTCTTCCTTCGGTACTCGTTACCTCGACCGTTCCCCGGAGGGTATCAATGTTGCGCCGGACTACGTCGAGTCCCACGCCTCGCCCGGAGAGATCGGTGACCGAATCCGCGGTAGAGAATCCCGCCCGGAACACCAAATCGTAAATCTGCTCGTCGCGAAGTTCGTCCTTCTTTGACAAAATCCCCAGGCCTTTCGCCTTATCCAGAATTCGTGCGCGGTCAAATCCGGCTCCGTCGTCTTCCAGTTTCACAACGATGTTGCCGCCGCTATGAGCGGCCGTCAGCCGGATCACTCCGCAAGGATTTTTGCCTCTGCTCCCCCGCAACTCAGGCTTCTCCAGGCCGTGATCGACAGCATTTCGCACCAAATGCAGCAAGGGATCCTTCAGCAGTTCGAGCACGGTGGTATCGACTTCGACATCTCCTCCCACAACCTCAAGCCGTGCCACTTTCCCATGGCTGCGGGCCAGGTCTCTTACCGAGCGCACAAATTGCCTGAACGTCGGTCCCACAGGCACCATGCGGATGCTCATCATTTCGTTCTGCAAATCAAGGTAGAGGCGCTCCGCTTCACGATGCATCTCGAGAATCACGCGTCCTTGCTCGCCGCCGAGCTGCTCGATCATCTGCCGCAGCCGGCCCTGCGCAATGACGATCTCTCCCGTCAGGTTCAACATGTGGTCGAGCTTCTCGACGTCTGCTCGCAAGGTTCGGTGGGCAGCCGCCGTTCCCGGATCTGCCTTTGCCGCAGCAGATTCTCCCAGGCTCTCCCCGCTTGTCACCACTCTCTTCGAACGCTTTTCCACCTCACGCGCGATTTCTTTCCGGAGTTCCTGTTGCCTGGGACTAAGCTCATGGTTTCCACTTGACGAAGCCGAGATCATGGCGCGAAGTTCATCCACAGCCTTTAGAAGCAGGGAAATCAGATCTGGCGTAGGCAGAGACTGCTGCTCGCGAATAATATCCAGCAAGTCCTCAACAACATGCGCAAACCCGGCGAGTTCGTTCAACTCGAGAGAGCGCGCATTCCCCTTGATGCTGTGAGCGACTCGAAAAATCGTATGTACCAGTTCGGGATCGGAAGGGCTCGATTCCATCTGGAGCAGCACTTGCTCCACTGTGTCCAGTCCCTCCTCCGATTCGGCGAGGAACGATGCGAAGACCGCATCACGATCGAAATCCGCTAAGTCCACCGTTCCTCCTCTCGTCGAAGCACATTTGCGATGCCGATGCTTTTCATTCAGAAATCGCCGCCAAACCTCTCACAGCTGGTCGAAATTCTTAATCGTCGTCATCCCGTCTGTTATTTGGAAGACAAGCCTGCGGCCGTGCTTACCCGAGACCTCTTTTTCCACGACCGGGATGCCCGCAGAGCGGAGAAATTCTTCTGCAAGCTGCACGTTTCTCGCTCCGACCGAATTGGATAAATCCACAGCAAAAGCGCTGGAGCCGCCGAAGATTTTCGCCTGCAGATTTCTGATTTCACATCCCAACGCCCGAACCTTGCTCAACAATTCAGAGTTGGCATTGTTGCCATAGCGCAGGCGGTTCGGCCCATCCGTCGGCCCTTCGGGCAACAGATAGTGATTCATGCCTCCGGCGCGCTTGTGTCTGTCCCACAAGCAGACCGCTGCGCACGAACCCAGGATGGTCGAAATCGTGATCGGTTCACGGGTTACAAAAACCTGGCCCGGGTAGAGAAAGTGCCGAGGCTCTCTGGCGTCCGCGTGCTCGAACCCTTTCAGCGCTTCATCGGGCAGGACTGCAGGATTAAATTTGGGGATGGTCTCTCTCATGCTCTCATCTCTGGTCCATCACTTCTGGCCGCCGAAGCGATGTCTCTGCCAAACAACAGCGGGCCGGCCTCGTTGCTTAGGAGGTTGAACAGCTCAAAATCTGACCTGTCAAAGGCGGTCTTTTGAGGAAGCAGGCGCAAGATTGCAACAATGGCGATGGTCTGCTTCGCGACGATTATTGGAACGAAAGCTTGGGCAAGTCCCTTGCCGGTGTGATCGCGGCCCGACAGATTGATGTGGCACTCTCCCCGCATTACGCGCTGGTGTCCGGTGTCTCCCAGTGCTTTCTGCAGGTCATAATTCTCTAGATCGATTCCAAATGACCAGAAAACTCGGAAGCTCGCGGTGCGGCGGTCGACAGTGAACAGGCCCATCTCTTCGGAACCGAGAAAGGCGCCTACAATCTCGCGCAGGCCGTCGATCGCATCTTCTTGATCGCGGCTGTCCGCCAACCTCTTGCGCGCAGCCCGCAATCGCACTTCGTTCATCGAATCAGCGTTCATCGAATCAGCGCCCGAGGACTTCGCGCCAACTGCCTCGATTCTTCTTGTGTTCATAGAGTCCTCTGTCGTTGAATCGAGTTTGAAAAACTCTTTTCACAACTGGCTTATTCGCCCAGGTAACTCTGTATCAGCGCAATTAATTCCGTTCCATTCACCGGCTTCGTGACGTAGTCGTTGCACCCGCTTTGAAATCCGGCCTCCATGTAGGATTCTTCGCCGCGCGTGGTAACAAGAACGATAGGAATCTCCCGCGTGCTCGGCTGCTGACGCATTTTCTTGCAAGCCTCAAAGCCATTCATGCGGGGCATCACGACATCCATCAAGATCAGATCGGGATGCTCCTGTTGAGCTTTCTCAACCGCCTCCTGCCCATCGCATGCGGTTACACACTGATACGTGGTGCGCCTTTCCAGAATTTCGCGCTCCATCATCAATGCGGTTTTGGAGTCATCCACCACCAGAATTTTCTTTGCCATGAGTTCTCCTCGAATTTTGTTCCGAGGTTACGCCGGAGATTTAGAAGAGCTCCGTGCCACAACTTCTAGACTCTGTTTTCTAAGACCAAGCCAATTTGGACGCATTCGTAATCGTGTGCATCGCTCACCGTGTTGCCGCAAGTCTTTCCACGTCCACACACTAACCACATTAGTAGTCTTTAACATGGCAATACGTCACATCGGTAGTTACCGGAGTAATTGCGCCCTGGGCTGGGCGTTCATAGGCCTTAAGCTGAGCGCGCATGCGCTCCAGGCAGGAGCGCCGTTGGGATGCTTTCCCCTTGAACCGGTCGGTCAATCGATCTGTGACCTCCGCTCACCTCGACTTGAATCGCACGTCTACTACCTTGTACAGTACTGTTTCTCGCTTTCTGGTTCTTCACGTTCCTCCACAAACAGGAGTCTGCTTCATGCGTCACGCTGTGATCGTGCTGATCGCTGTCTGCAGTTTCGCTGCGATTCCGTTTCCGGCAGCTGTCTTCGCCCAAACCGCCGACGAACTAATAGCCAAGAACATTGAGGCTCGCGGCGGAATGGAAAAGATCAAGGCCATCAAAACCATGCGCATGACTGGAAAATTCGACGGTGGAGGCGGATTTGTCGCCAGCGTGGGCCAGGAGAATCAGCGCCCCGAGCTGATCCGAGAGACCTTCACCTTGCAGGGGATGACGCAGGTGCAAGCGTATGACGGCTCAGCGGGCTGGCAGATTCAGCCGTTTAACGGTAGAAAAGATCCCGAATTAATGGGCGAGGACGATGTGCGGGATCTGCTGTTGGACGCGGATTTCGAGGGCCCGCTCGTCGACTACAAAGAGAAAGGCAACACGGTGGAGTTTCTGGGGCATGACGTGGTGGATGGAGACGACGCGCTACGCCTGAAGATAACTCTGAAGAACGGCGACATTATTTATGACTACCTCGATCCCGATACCTTTATCGAGATCCGCAGAGACATTCAGCAGTTCATTCGAGGCTCGGTTCGGGAACGCGTCATGGGCCTGGGATCGTATAAGCCCGTGAACGGCGTGATGTTCCCGTTCTCCATCACGCAGGGCCCAAAGAATCACCCAGACGATCAGATGATTACCATCCGTAAGATGGAAGCGAATGTGACGATCGATCCCGCCGACTTTATGTTGCCGCCATCTTTGAGGACGGAAGAAAAAAAGTCGGGATTGGTCGGGATTCACTGATTGGCGGAAGCGGTGATCTCCAAGGGCATCATCCTGAGCGCAGCCGAAGGGATCTCCCAGCAAAGAATATTTCATCTGAAAACTTATTCACATAAAAAGGACTTGCAAACATGAAAGCATCCGCTTCCTTTTGGGCAGTCACGTTGCTAGCTCAAGCTTTGTGGTTCGCACCCTTGCGGGTTGCAGCGCAGGAACCCTACCGCTTCGACGCGGCAACCGTTTCCGGTTTGCCAGCGCGCAACATCGGTTCCGCCACCATGAGTGGGCGTATTGCCGCTCTGGATGCTGTTGAAGAAAACGGCCGTATCACGGTTTTTGTGGGCGCAGCGAGCGGCGGCGTATGGAAGTCGGTGAATGGCGGGACCACCTACAAACCGGTCTTCGACCGCGAAGATGTGCAGTCGATTGGCGCGGTGGCGATTGATCCTTCGAATTCGAAAACGGTTTGGGTGGGTACCGGGGAAGCATGGACGCGCAACAGTGTATCGGTGGGCGATGGCTTGTACAAATCAACCGACGGCGGCGAGAACTGGGCGAACGTCGGCCTGAAGGACAGCGAGCACATCGCCAAGATTCTGGTGAATCCGGGCGATAGCAATAACGTTCTGGTTTGCGCGACCGGCCATTTGTGGGACGACAACGACGAGCGCGGGATCTACCAGACAACCGACGGCGGCAAAACATGGAATAAGGTCCTTGCCGGCGCGAATGCTTCGAGTGGCTGCGCGATGATTGCTCGCAGCAAGCAGGAGCCGAAGACAATTTTCGCGGCGATGTGGGATTTTCGACGAAAGGGTTGGACGTTCCGCTCGGGTGGACCGGGCAGCGGGATCTTCAAATCGACCGACGGCGGAGCAACCTGGAACGAGATCAGCGAGAAGAATGGGAAGGGGTTGCCGCCGAAGCCTTACGGGCGCATTGCTGTGCAGGTAGCGGAGTCAAAGCCAAACGTGGTGTATGCCAACATTGAGGCTGAAAAGGGACGCGGCCTGTATCGCTCCGACGATAATGGAGCCAACTGGACCAAACTGGACGCAAGCAACTACATGCTATGGCGGCCGTTTTATTTCGGCAATCTGATTGTCGATCCCAAAGACGAAAACAAAATTTTCAAACCCGATCTAATTCTTCTCCTAAGCAACGATGGCGGCAAAACCTTCAATGTAGTTTCGAACGCGGCCCATGGCGACTTCCACGACGTCTGGATTAATCCTAAGAACACGAATACCGTGATTGCAGGCGACGATGGCGGCCTGTGGCGCAGCGAAGATGGCGGCAACCGCTGGAAGCACCAGATGAACCTGCCGGTCTCGCAGTTCTATCACGTCAGCGTCGACAACGCGGATCCCTATCATGTCTACGGCGGACTGCAGGACAACAGTTCGTGGGTGGGCGATTCGTCGTATCCGGGCGGCGTGACGAATTCGCGCTGGGAAAACATGTTCGGCGGCGATGGTTTCTGGATGTTCGAAGACACGTCCGATCCCGATTATCTCTACGCCGAGGCACAGGGCGGCGAGATTGGGCGCGTCAACCGCTACACGCATGAGATTCGCGACATTCATCCGTGGCCGAATTACAACGAGGGCAAGCTGCGGTTCAATTGGAATACACCAATTCACATGAGTCCCAGCGAGAAGGGGACTATTTACATTGGCGCGCAATTCTTGTTTCGATCGCGCGATCATGGGCAGTCGTGGGATCGAATTTCTCCTGATTTGACGACCAACGATCCGGAGAAGGAAAAACAAGAAGAATCGGGCGGTGTGACGATCGATAATTCGTCGGCGGAAATGCACTGCTCAGTTTATTCGATCTCGGAGTCGCCGAAGAACGGGCAGGTCATCTGGGTCGGCACGGACGACGGCAATGTGCAGGTCACACGCGATGGCGCGAAGACGTGGACCAATGTAGTTGGAAACGTCAGTGGACTGGGGAAGAACTCGTGGGTATCGACCATTGAAGCCAGCCGCTTTGACGAAGCCACAGCTTACGCCACCTTCGACAGGCATACGTTCGGCGACATGAAGCCCTACGTCTATAAGACGACCGATTACGGGAAGACGTGGACCGCCCTTTCGGCGCAGGAGAGCGGCGTTCGCGGATTCGCACACGTGATTAAAGAAGACACCGTAAACCCCAACTTACTTTTCCTGGGCACGGAATTTGGATTGTGGATTTCGGTGGACGGCGGTCAGCGATGGGCGCAGTACAAGGGAAACGACTTCCCTTCTGCGCCGGTGGACGACCTTGTGCTGCAAGCGCGCGAGTCAGATCTGGTGTTGGCGACACACGGGCGCGGAATATGGGTTATCGACGACATCTCCCCCTTCCGCGCGTTGACTCCGGATTTGATGGCAAAGGACGCGGTGTTGCTGCAGGGGCGGTCAGTTGTTCAGTATTTCGAAGTCTCCGGAGGCTGGCCTGAAGGCGACGAATCTTTTCACGGGCGCAGCCGTCCAACAGATGCAGAAATCACCTACTACCAAAAAGGTCGGCATATTTTTGGCGACCTGAAGATTGAGATTCTCGATCAGGACGGCAAGCTGGTAGACACTGTCGCCGGCTCCAAACATCGCGGGCTGAACCGCGCCGGCTGGTCGATGCACATGAGACCGCCGGCAGTCGCTCCCGCCGCCTCCGCCCTATTCGAGGCCGCGCAAGGGCCGCGAGTATTGCCGGGCACGTATACCGTAAAGCTTACAAAGGGTGATCAGACCTACACCGAGCAACTGAAGGTTGGAATTGATCCGCGCGCGAAGTATGGGATGGACGAGCGCAAGGCGCAGTTCGAACTCTCGATGAAGATCTACAAAGAACTCGAGCACATGACCTACGGCGTGGAAGCGATCGAGGGAATTCGCGATGCGGCGAATACGCGCGCTGCGAAGCTTACCGAAAAAGATTCACTCCGAAAGCAGCTCCAGCAGCTTGCCTCCGATTGCGACGCGCTTCGCTCGAAGATCGTCGCAACAAAAGAGGGTGGAATGATCACGGGTGAGGAGCGCATTCGCGAACATCTGGGACAGCTTTATGGCGCGGTAACAGGATACGACGGCAAGCCCACCGACTACCAGGTCGCGCGAACAGAATCGCTCGGCCGTGAACTGCAGGATGTGATCGACGACTTCCAGAAAACGACGCAGAAGGAATTGACCGCAGTTAATGCTGGCTTGAAGAAGAAGAAACTGGAAGTAATCGCTGTGCTCGCCGAGTCAGATTGGCAAAAGAAGAAGGATGAATCTTCGGCGGCTGGCGGGACGGGAATGCGAGCCCGGGAATCTGAAGAAGAAGGGCGGATGCGGGAGAGGGATTAGGAGGGCATCAACCGTCTCCGACTTGGCTCCCGCTACACGAGTTCCAACTCGATCTTCTTTGTCGAAGCGTCCAACTTCCTGATGCGGAATTTGAGAATCTGCCCGGTGCGCGGAGGCTCGGGCCGGGCTGGACCAGCTTCCTTCGATCCCTTCCAGCGCGCCTGCAACATGGAACCAAGTGACGAGAGATCTGGTTTAGCGTCCCGCGGAGACGATGACTCGGACGCAGCTGCAGCTTTGCTCGATTGCGCTTTCGTTGACTCCATGCGGCACTTGGCATGAATGCCTTCGCCCAACTCCACTTGGGCTTCTCCGCCTGAAACTTCCATCATCCGGCCGCTGACCACGTCTCCTTCTTTGTGTTCGGTAATATATTCATCCCACCCCGTGGGGACCAACTGTTTCATGCCCAAACGAAGCTGCCGCTTGTCGGTATCGATTACCAACACCTGCGCTTTTACAATCTGTCCAAGCTTTACTACTTCTTGCGGGTGGTTGATGCGCTTCTCCGCGCTCATATCGCCAATATGAATCATCCCCTCAACGCCTTCGGCAAGCTGCACGAAGGCTCCGAACTTCTGGATGCTAACCACCGGCCCTTCAACAACGGAACCTGCGGCATACTTTTCTGCCGCATCGGCCCAGGGATCTCCCAGGGCTTGCTTCAATCCCAGCGACATCCGGCGTTCAGCCACGTTCACACCCAGAATCACCGCATCGACGATCTCGCCCGGCTTAACAATCGTGCTGGCGCTTCTCAGCTTTTTGCCCCACGACATTTCTGAAACGTGGATCAGGCCTTCGATCCCCGGCTCCAGTTCTACAAATGCGCCGAAGTCCGCAACCCGGGTGACTGTTCCGCGGACGCGCTCTCCGACTTTGTATTTTCCCGCGACTGCATCCCAGGGTTGCGCCTGCAACTGCTTCAAGCCCACTGAAATCCGGCGCTTCTCGCCTTCGGTGGAAATCTTCAAAACCTTCACTTCCACAGGCTGGCCAACAGAAAGCACGTCGGCAGGCTTGCTCACGCGGCTCCAGGAGATATCGCTCACGTGCAGTAAACCATCCACTCCGCCGAGATCGACAAAAGCGCCGTAGTCGGTGAGGCTGCGGACCGAGCCGTTCACCGTGTCGCCTTCTTTCATTTCCGAGTAGCGGCGGTCTTTGGCTGAACGCTCTTGCTCTTCGAGCACAACGCGGCGGTCAACCACAACGTCCTCGTCTGCGACGTCAAGCTTGATGATGCGGCAAAGAATCTCCTGATCGACCAGCTTCATCATTTCTGCCGCGTCGCGAACTCCGCTGCGCGAGGTCGGCATGAAGGCGCGCACGCCGACGTCGACGCTGAGCCCGCCCTTGATCACGCCGGTAACGGTGCCCACAATGGTGGCCTTGTCCGCGAATGCTTTCTCCAGCGTAGCCCAGTCTTTTGGTCTCTCCACCCTCGCGCGAGTAAGTTGGTAGTAGCCTTCGGCATCGCGGCCTTTGATTGAGACCGGGAACTTGTCGCCCACTTTCACGGCCTCGCCGGCAGCCTGGAAATCCGCAAGCGGCAGAATGCCTTCGCTCTTGAAACCGATATCCACATACACCGAATCGGCGGAGACCGCGATTACGGTTCCTTGCAACTGCTTGCTGCCATCTTCGTTAGTGCGTTGGCGCGTGTGGCTTTTTTCGTATTGCGAGAGCAGATCGCCGAAGGACTCCGTCGGCTCAGTTGTGAGTTGTGAAGTCGGATCGTTGCCAGGAATGTTTGTGTTGGACATGAACGAGGAAGATCCTATCGGAATGAATCTCCATTAGAATAGCATCTGGTCGCATTTGGAATCGGCTGCCAACGGCTCACTTCAACGGCATTACTGTTGTAATACGAAAGGAAGCATCAGCCGGGTCCCCATGCCCGCGTCGATGGCCCAGATTTCTTCCCACACCAGTGCGCGGTCGCGCTCGTTCGTGCTCTTTGCGTACCACGCGCGATAGTGAGCTGCCGCTTTCTTCTGCCAGTCGGCCCTTTGAGAATCTGAAATTGGGGCGTAGGGCTGGTTCGGGTTTGCTGCGGTTAGTGTGTAGGCCTCGGCCAGGATGAGATGCACACTGGGCGTCCATTCGTCCGCCGGAAAATGTGACAGGAAACTTTCACCCTCTTTGATGATGTCGGTACAATTCGTTGCATCGGCGTTGAAGTCCCACCGGCATCGCCTGTCGAGTGCAGCCATATGCGCTAGTTCACTCGCAGCTCCCTCCGGCGCCAGCTTGAGAGCCTTCTCCAGTAGATTTCCGGTGTAATCCGTGTTGCCCAAGTGTGCACTGGTCACTGTCTGAATGTCCAACCCTTGCAACTCCTTTATCAAGGCATCGTTGTCCTCGGCGTCGATTTTCTCTTCTTCCGGAGGGACGTATAAACCCGTATTAGAGAATTCCTGACAGTCGCCAAGACGGCCGAGAACTTGATCGGCGAGCAGAATAGCGGCGGTATGCTGTTCCGGCCCGCTTTGCGCGGCCAGATCGAGCCACGTGCGTACGACGGGAATCAATTGCTTGTGGCAATGCAATGGGGCCTGCTCCCAGTGATCCGCAACTTGAGGAGCGAGGAACGACAGCATATCGAGTGTGGGACCCGATGGAAGTCGGGCGAGCATGGCTGCGCGTATGGCAAGCCAGGGCTGACCCGCCTCAGGGTTTATGGTCTTGTCTGGTTCCGGCTGACCATAGTCCAGAGTACCGCTCTGCCATTCCAGCAGAACAGCGGGCCGATCCTCGGGACGGGCCACCTTAGGGTTGCGGACGAACAAGAAATGGAAGTAAAAAGGGTCACCGGATTTGTCAATGGAATAGACCGGATTCCAGTAAACATCTCTGGCAAACTCGATCAGCCTGCCCGGCTCCTCCACACGTCTCCCGAGCAATTGCTTGGCGATAGTCTCAACAAGGCCCTGCGGATCGGAGACTCCCTCAAATTCATGAAGAATCCTAACCAGCCTGCACCCGTGATTTCTAAGCGCATCGCCCGTCTCTGTGGGTAGAGGCGGCAGTGGCTTTCCGTAGATTTGCACTGCCAGCGGCTGGTAGAAGAGTGCGAAACGGCGAACGTGTATTCCTTCGGCAAGATCGATCTCAGCATTGGATCGGAGGCACCACCGCCCTTGCAACTTTTTTTCCTGTTGCTCGGGCCGCTTTAGGTCCCAAGAAATTCCCGAGCCGTAATCGCTGCCCTTGTCCGCCGGGGTTTGAACAATGTCGTCCGGATGCTTGCGGATCCATTCCTCAACCGTCGGGAAATTCGGATTGTTAGCTTCGACGACACTCTGAGAAATGTAGGCATCGAGGGTAGGCTTCGATGTTTGTCCTCCGCTCAGCAGCGGGTATCCAAGCAGCACGAGGGACACAGCCAGGTGACGAAACTTCACTTTCGCCGGCATCGATCGCACCTCTCAGAGAGAAGAGATTCTTGCGAAGTGTATAGCTTGGGCCCTACTTTGCAACATGACCGGAGTGCAAAAAAAGCCCCACTTCTCGCGCGAAGGAGGCGCGAGAAGTGGGGCACCCGTCGGGCTGATTAACCATTACCTTTACATGCCCGGCGTCGCATCACCCGAGTGCAGCACGCGGAACGTGCTTCCGCCGCTGGACCAGACGAGCACAAGCGCGTCTTGGCCTTTCGGCACTGCAGCAAGAGCGTTCTGGACATCGGAAGCACTGCGCACCGGCTTGCGATTGACTTCCGTGATCACGTCACCGCGTTGCAGTCCGGCGTTGTCGGCCGGGCTGCCGGGTTGCACCTGCTCGACTACCGCGCCGCGCAGATCACTCGCTGCCTGAATTTGCTGCCGCACGTCCGGAGTGAGATCTTCCAGCCCCAGACCCCAGCGTGGCTTGTTGCCATTCGAGGCCTCTTTGGTTCCCTGATCGCGGCTGCCCATTTCTTCCAGCGTGACGGCAAATTTCTCGTTCTTGCCGTCGCGCAGAACCTCCAGCTTGATCGTCGTGCCGGGCTGCTTCTGTCCGACTTCAATCTGAAGCTGGCTGGCATCGCTCACCTTCTGTCCGTTGACTTCGGTGATCACGTCGCCAACCTTCAGTCCTGCTTTTGCCGCTGGCGAGCCGTCTTCAACTTGCGTGACGACCGCTCCTTCGTTGTTCTCCACATGGAAGAACTTCGCGTTCTCGGGCGTCACGTCGCTGATGCCGATGCCCATGTAGCCGTGGCGAACTTTGCCGTCACGAATGAGAGCCTCGACCGTAGGACGCACGATCTGAGTCGGGATCGCGAAGCCCATGCCCGAGAAGCTGTCGGAAGAAGAAATCAGGAACGTATTGATTCCTATGACTTCGCCGCGAGCGTCCACGAGCGGGCCACCGGAGTTGCCGGGATTGATCGCTGCGTCGGTCTGAATGAAGCTGCCGGGCGCACGCCGGTTCTGCGAGAACGGGTTGGGCCGATTCAACGCGCTCACAATACCGCGCGTGACGGTGAAGTTCATCCCAAACGGATTGCCGAAGGCCAGAACGGTTTCTCCCGGCTTCAGCTCCGTCGAATCGCCCCACGGCGCATTCGGCAAATCCGTGCCATTAATTTTGATGACCGCCAGATCGGTAAGCGGGTCGGCGCCGATCAGCTTGGCATGCATAATTCGCCGGTCCTTCAACGTGACGTTAATATCGACTGCGCCATCGATCACGTGATTATTGGTAACGATGTAGCCGTCAGGGGAGATCAGCACGCCGCTGCCGATGCCGTGTTCGATCTGCGGCTGCGGATGCATGGGGCGGTTAAAAAACGGCGCGAACATCGGCGGCAAATCCTGGGGCATTTGCTGCATCTGCTCGTCCGTCATTTGCGATTTCCCGTGTGAGGTGACCGCAACGTTTACCACCGCGGGGGTTACTCGCGCAGCCAACGTTTCCATAGCCTGATCGAGCGCGAGCAACGCGCTAACGCTGTTGGTATCGAGCGGCGTGGCGGTCGGGGATACTGCTGCTCCGGTCGCGTACGCTGGTTTGACGATTTCGTAAGCGCCTAAAGACGCTGCCATCGCGACTGCCAGAGCAGGCACAATCAGGCGGCGAGTCAAGAGGTTTTTGTTGAGCCAGGTTTTCATTTCGCATTTTCTCCTTGTGTTTTGAATCGAGGATCTCTAACAACTAAATATTTAGTTTCTAGAAGCAAAAAATTTTGCCTTCAAACAAACCTATGTCGACTTCGGCGTGACTCCTTTTCGCGTTTCGTGATCGGCAGATCGATCCGGATGATAGACCGTCAATTGCCACACGCTGACACTCCAGATGCGCCCGGATGCATCTATCTGTTCTGTGCGCAGGATGACCAACACTGCATTCGCAATGCCCGCACGCGTCGCTGGCTGATCTGCCCTAGCATTGATCACCTGCGGAGAAGGAGATTCGTGCTCCGCCAACTTTGCGGGGATCGGCGCGGCAGCGAACGCGGAGCGATGTTGCTGCCCAGTGTTGTGCTGCGGTATGGAAGATTTCGCGCCGGCCTCATCCGGAGCAAAGAGATTCAAGTTTTGCGCCGCGAAGCTCGCAGGTATCGGTTTGGCGCCGGAATGCGCGGCGCTGGCGATTGCTGTACCGGCAATCGAATTGTAGTCTGCGCCTTCGAAGCCGACCAGGTTGGGGGTGTGAGGCAACGAAATCAAGCATGCTGCTAGGACTGCGGTGACCAAGCCGAGCGCCGGCCTCCAGACTCGCGTAGCCGGTTTCTCTGCTGATCGAGCGCCTTCCAGAATGCGCGCTACTCTCTGCGCGGTAAGCTGCATTCGCTCTGCCATGGCTTGCGCCAGCGCCAACCCGCGCCGTAGAAAGCTCTTCTCCGCCACCGATACCAGGCACTGCGCATATCCACGGTGATCGGAGGTCGCAGCGAGCACGAAGTCATCGCAGGCCATCTCACGCTCACGCGCCAGGCCGCGGCCAATCCACCAAACGGCAGGATGGAAGAATAAAAGTGCGCCTACGATTTTCTGCGCCAGATTCGTCCAATCGTCCCAACGGTGTAGATGCGCCAGTTCGTGAAGAATAACGGCCTTGAGTTCTGCGGTAGTGAGATCCTTCATTGCCCACGAAGGGATCACAATTGCCGGCTTGATGAAACCGATGGCAGCGGGAACTCGGACTTTGTCGGACGTGTAAATCGCTGCCCGCCGCTTCCAACCGAACTCGCGCAAAGTGGCCAGCAGAGCGGGATGCAAGTCGCTCGCAGTTATCGGAACACAACCTTTACGCAATTGTCGCAGCTGCCAAAAGCCGAAAGCTATTTTCGCCAGCCCCGCCCCTGCAAAAATGGCCCATGCCACGAAGAGATACACGGCCCAGGAATCATATAAATGGAAAGCAGACGCACTCGCCGTGCCGGAATTGGGATGCAAACTCTCCAACACCGGCAAAGTAGTTACGGTCAGCAGAGCGGCAAGCCAAACTGCAAAGCGGGTACTGGAACTCTGCCGCTTGACCGCGTGCACCATCAGCCACCCGCACAGCGCGATGATCAAGCCTTCCGCCACGCCGTTGAGCATTCGGCTGACCAGCATTTCAGCGACCGTTTGCCAATGTTCCGTTAGCAACATCAATTACTCGCTCTCTTTCAACATCTTCCGCAGGCGGTTCAATTCCGCCGCTTCTAGTCCTCGATCCTCGAGGATATTCAGAACCAGCAATTCCTGAGAGTTTCCAAAGAACCGGTTTACCAGACGACGGATCTCCGAGCGAGTCGCCTCTTTGCGTTCGACGAGTGGCGCGTAAACGTGCGCCCGGCCATCTTTTTCGTGCTTCAAATAGCCTTTTTTCTCAAGAATACGGATGGTCGTAAGCACGGAGTTGTAGGCCAACGGAGCCTCTTCGCTCAAGCCATCGAGCACCTGTTGAACCGTTGCCGGGCCTTTTTCCCACAGCACTTCCATCAGCCGCAGCTCAGCTTCCGTAAGCGTGGCCGATTTTCGTGGCGGCAAGCACTCCTCCTCTTGTCCTCACATATTGGACGTACAAAGTATCAGATGGTCAACTAGTAAATTAGTTGCAAAGAATTGCAGTCGAGATGCCCGAGTCGAATTGGGATAGATGTGATCCTTATCACCGTCGCCAGTGAGAATAATCACCGCCTTCTTGGGCACAGTCTGCGAAGCTACGCTGTAAGAGGTGCCCTATGGCTCAAGATCAGCGGGATGTTCTGGAAGTTCTTAAGTTCGAGCTGAAATTCATCGAGGACGGTGGATACGGGCGCTCCCCGCGAACACCCTGGCGCCCTTCCTATATTTTCGAAGACTCGCTGAGTTGCTTGAACTTCAACGAGTCGGAGCGGCCGCATCCATGCAGCGAATGCCTGCTGATGCAGTTCGTTCCCCAAGAACGGCAGGAAGAGATTGTTCCCTGCCGCTTCATTCCGCTCACTGCGCACGGAGAGACGGTGAATTCGTTCTACGGCTACGGCACCCAGGAAAAGTTGGAAGATACCCTGAAGGCATGGTTGCGGAAACAGATCGCACGCATCGAGACGGAGCGCGCAGGACAAACGAATGCGTCGGCAATGCCGCAACAAGCCCGCTAGCCTTGCCGTTGGGCCTTCAGTGCCGGGGGTTTAGATGAACCGCCTTTAGAATTGCACCCTTTATTATCGAATTTACAGCGTGAGAGTTGCCGTGAAGGATTCAGAATCCTGGATCGGGCCGAAGGTAAATCCGAACCGCTTGAAAATCCGTTGCATTCCCACGTTGTCGTGCAGCAACTCCGCCACAACTCGAACCAATTTTTCTTCGCGCGCAATCTGAATGCTACGCCGCACTAGCTCGGTGCCGAGACCCTGGTTTTGATACTGATCCGCGATCAGGACCGCTACTTCCCCTTCATTTCTGTCGCCGCGCAGCTTGTTCATTCGTCCCACGCCCAGAATACGATGCTCATGCGTTTGCGGGTCTTTGGAATCGGCTACCAGGACCATTTCGCGATCATAACCACCAAAGCAGATTCGTAGCAGGCGGTCGTGCTCCACTCTCCGGCGCAAACTGAGCGGCGAAAAATAACGCAGGTAGACGGTGCGCTCAGAGAGTGTGCTGTGGAATTTCACCATCAGCGGCTCATCCTCAGGACGGACAGGGCGAATCGTCACTTCGTTTCCGTCCTTCATCTTCCATTGCCAGACATATTGCGACGGATAAGGACGGATTGCGGGCTGCGGCAGCTTCTCCAGAGGGGTTGACGGGCTGTGCAGCACGACTCGCGCATCCAGAGCCAATATCTGCTCCGGCGAAGCCAGCAGAGGATTGATATCGATCTCGGAAATCCACGGCTGATCGACCACAAGCTGGCTGAAGCGAACCAGCAAACTTCCCAATGCCGGCAAACTTACTGGCTTCCGTCCACGCACGCCTTTGAGAGCGTGAAAAATATGCGTCTGTTCCATCATCCGATGGGCGAGTGTGGTATTGAGCGGCGGAAGACCAAGCGCTCGGTCTTTGTACACTTCGACCAACTGTCCGCCGGAGCCGAACAGGAGCACCGGTCCAAATTGCGGATCAATACTGCTGCCGAGGATCAGTTCATAGCCATCCAACCGAACCATCGGCTGCACCGTCACTCCACCGAAGTCGCTGGCCTTTGTTTTTTCCGAAACCGCCGATTGAATGGACTTGTATGCGCTTCGAACCGCATCTTCATTCTGCAAATTCAACTTCACGCCGCCGATATCGGTCTTGTGCGTGATGGTTTCAGAAAAAATCTTTATGACAACCGGAAACCCGATCTCCCGCGCATGCCCCACCGCTTCCTCTTCGCTTCGCGCAATGCGAGTTTCAACCGTCGGGATACCGTACAGCGACAATAGCTGCTTCGATTCGAACTCATCGAGTAGCGTTCGGCCACTCGCATGAACTTTCTCGATGATCCGGCGTACGCCGCTACGCGCCGCGTCGTCGAGATCCGGGCCTGCGGCCAGGCTCGGCGTCTCGTAAAGGCTTCGCAGGTTATAGGTGTAGCGCCACATGTAAGTGAAGGCGCGTGCGGCAGTGTCGGGGAATGGGAATGTCGGAATTGCGGCAGCATTGAGAATGGACACGCCTTCCGCCGTGCTCACTCCCCCCATCCAACATGCCAGCAGCGGCTTGCCGGTAGAGGTCGCATAATCCTTCAGGCGCTTTGCCACTTCGGACGGATCAGTCATCCCCTGCGGACAGAGAATCGTTAGCAGGCCATCGCTGTTTCGATCTTTCGAAGCAATTTCGATAGCCTTGCCGTAGCGCTCGGAATCGGCGTCTCCCAGCACGTCGACAGGATTGTTGTGACTCCAGTGCGGCGGAAGAAAAGCATTCAATGCCTGCATGCTCTCATCGGACAGCACGGCAAGTTCACCGCCATTGGCAACCAGGGAATCTGTTGCGAGAACGCCAGGGCCGCCGGCGTTGGTCAGGACGGTGAGCCGGGGGCCGGTGGGGCGTGGCTGTTTGCTGAGCACCTCCGCCATATAAAAAAGGTCGGCGATGTTCTGCACGCGCAGCACTCCGCTGCGGCGGAAGGCGGCTTCAAGAACTTCGTCGCTTCCGGTGAGAGCGCCAGTGTGGGAGGCCGCGGCCCGGGACGCGGCCTCCGAACGTCCCACCTTTATGACAATGATCGGCTTGCTGAGCGCAACTTCGCGCGCGGCTGCGAGAAACGAGCGCGCGTCGCCAACCGCCTCCATGTAAATGAGAATGCTCTTCGTATGCGGGTCGTCGCCGAAGTGGTAGATCAAATCGCCCCAGCCGACATCGAGCATCGAACCGGTGGAAACAATCGCACTATAGCCCACCTGCTCGAGCGCGCTCCAATCGAGAATGGCGGTGAGCAGCGCTCCGCTCTGACTAAGGAACGCAACGCTGCCTGCTTTGGGAAGATCTTTGGCAAAGGTCGCATTCAGCCCGACCGACGGGGTCATCACTCCAAGACAATTGGGCCCAATCAAAGGCATCGAGCCGCGTTCCAATTGCTCGCGAATTCTCTGCTCCAGCGCAGAGCCTTCCGCGCCGCGTTCCCGGAATCCGGCAGAGATGACGACCGCAGATTTCGCGCCGGCATCCACGCATTCGCCAATGAGTCCAGGAATTGTGGCGGCCGGCGTAGCCAGCACAGCCAGGTCAACCGGCTCTGGCAGATCGCGCACGCTCTTGTACGCCTTTACTCCGAGCACTGCGGAATGCTGCGGGTTCACGGGGTAGACTTTTCCGCGAAAATGGGGATGCAACAGATTCTGCAGGATGGTTCGGCCTACAGTCTCAGGTCGCTCCGTGGCTCCGATTACCGCGACTGAACGTGGATGGAAGAGCGCATCCAGTCCATACCTTTCACTGCCGGATGCCGAAGAATGTTCTTGCCGTTGCAGAAGGTCTGTCCTTGGTGCGTTCAAGAAAACTCCTGTTTCGTTTACACCCCCGGCTAGCAACTACAGGAAAGTGTATGCTTCGCATCTGCCAATTCCAACAGGAGACAGAAAACAACTGCGGGTTTGTGAACGGGAAATTCCCAGTTCTGCCGGTGTGACAATCTGGGTATTAGAGTTTCACCGACGACCAATTTAAGGCTCGGCTTCACTCTGCCGAATACTGGAGCTCCAGGACAGCGTCGGTCTTGTTGGGAAGATCGGCGAGAGCTGCCGTGCCCTGCTCGAATCCTTCTTGAAAAGCCCTCAGGTTCAGATCGCGAAAACTTGCAGGAACAGAATCCGCAACCGCTTTGCGAACCGCATCGGCCTCCAACAAATGCGTAAGGGCGGTGAAGAATCCAACCATTACCGAGTTCAACACCATCTTCTTGCCGAGTTCTTCCGCAATACGCGTTGCCGGCACACTATAAATTTTGATTTCTTTTTGCTTGTCGAGCTCAGATACGCGCACCAGATCCT
>Ga0116105_1000123_pt1 | contig 25101 bp, 23 predicted proteins | sample June2015DPH_6_20_FD_89716 | JGI IMG/M metagenome (GOLD analysis project Ga0116105, IMG submission 89716) | Peatland microbial communities from SPRUCE experiment site at the Marcell Experimental Forest, Minnesota, USA - June2015DPH_6_10 | ecosystem: Environmental > Terrestrial > Soil > Wetlands >... | reverse complement strand
AGTTCCTTCACTAGCGAAGGATAAATCAGGTTCGCCAGCTGAATTTCCTCCGCGTATTTCCTTTGCATCATCAATGTCTCCGACAGATAGCTGCCCATCAGCAGGGCACGCGCACTGTCAGGTCCGTCGATCTTCTTGAAGGTATCAATAAGATTCCGGTAGAGGGCCTCGGCTTTCGCTCCGTCGCCGAGCCGGATATAGGAAAACGCCAGGACCTGTTGAATTTTCCAAAGTGCAGCTTGGTCGAAAGACGGAATCATTTGCGCCTGGCGAAAAGCCTCCGTCAGATTCTTGTTTGCGGCCTGTCCATTGTTGCTCTGAATCGCAATTACTCCGCGCGTGTAAGGAAGCCAAACCGCCAGTTCCCGGTCGGGGCTTGCGATCCTCGCAATGGCACTCTCCGTATCTTTGAGCGTGGACTGCGCCAGCGCCAGCGAACCGGGCTCTCCGCTCTTTGCTTCCATCGCGGCAAGGTTCAGGCGGACTAGAATCGCGCTCTGTGATGCTGGTCCTTCGCCCTGCACGAAGAGGTCGCGCGCTCGGCCATATTCCTGACGCGCGCCGGGAAAATCGGATCGGTCTTCGAAAGCGCGAGCGATGGTTCGATGCAACCGTGCTGCGACCACGGGCTCGGCTTCGAATTGCGAGTCGATGCGCTGGGATGCCTGACTTACCGCATCCACGAACGGCTGCTTGGCGTCTCCACTCTTAAACGGATTGCTCCGCCCCAGCAGATCGTCGGTCAGAAACCGGTTCATGGACGCTGTGATTGCAGCCTCGCGGCTCGCGCGATTTCGTTCTCTCGCCAGTCGAAAGGTGTAGAAGGTCACGAGTCCAATCCACAGTATGAGTGCTGCCGAGGCCGCAGCCAAAGGGCGCAGGTTGCGCCGCACGAATTTATCGGCTCGATAGCGCACGCCGTCGGGCCGCGCCTCCAGCGGTTCGCCTATCAAATAGTGGTCGATGTCGCGAATCAAAGCTTCCACTGAGGAGTACCGCTGCTGAGCATCTTTGTGTATTGCCTTTAGGCACAGCACATCCAGGTCGGCCCAAGATGCTCTGGAAATTTGCCCAGAAGAATCCGCTTGCGGCCCGCAAGAAAAGGCAACCGATGGCGCCACCGGATCAGCGGAAGGATTCGCGGTCACGCCTTGTTGCGACTGCTCGAACGGGAGTCGCCCCGCCAGAATTTCGTACAAGACTACGCCGAGAGAATAGACGTCCGTGTAGAAACCAACGTCTCCGTCGCGAATCCACTCCGGCGCAGCGTAGTCCGGGGACATAAAGCGCAGCCCGGGCTGCGTCTGCTCCGACGGGCTTTGCAAACTATGCAACTCCCTCGCGATTCCAAAATCCAGCAGTCGCGGAGCTCCGCTTTCATCCACCAAAATGTTCGACGGCTTCAGATCGCGGTGGATGATTTCCTGCCCGTGGGCATATTGCACCGCTTCGCAGACCGAGCGAAAAAGCCGCAGCCTGTCTTCGATACTCAGCGGCTTCTGACGGCAGTAATCGACAAAGCGAATGCCCTCCACATACTCCATCACGAACCAAGGAGTCCCGTCCGAAAGCGTACCGGCATCGTAGAGCCGTGCGATGAAGGGATGGTTGAGTTTTCCGAGGGTTCTTATTTCGTGAGTAAAGCGTTCGCGGCGGGCCGGCGACAGTCCTGCGTGCGGAAGGAATTTGATCGCCACCAAATTGCCCGCGTCCTGGCGTTGCGCCAGCCAGACTACGCCCATGCCGCCTTCGCCCAGCACGCGCAGCAGGCGATAAGCACCGAATTCCTGCTGGGTAATCGCCGTTGTGGGCGAGCCGAACACACGATCTGCAACCTCGTGAAGACCGCGATCGAGCAAAGAGCTATCCTGGCTGTCGGTTCGCAGCATAGCCTTCACCTCTTCCGCGAGGCTGTCGTCGTCGCCGCAGGCAGCTTCTAAGAAGGATGAACGCTCAGACTCGGGAAGTTCCACGGCCTGATGAAAGATAGTCTGAATCTTTTCCCATCGCTCACTATCCATTGTGCACTTCCGTTCTCAGTCCTTCGCGGAACGAATTCTGGTCGCCAACCAGGCCCTGGCGGCCCGCCAGTCGCGCTCCACCGACGATTCGGAAAGGCCCACCGCCGCTGCCGTTTCCGCCACGTTCAGTCCGCCAAAAAAACGGTACTCCACAATCGCTGCCTGTCGCGGATTCAATCGCACCAGTTCTTTCAGGCTCTCGTCCAATTCAATCAACTCCACATCGCAGGAAACACCCAGAGAACTCGCGCCATAATTACCCGCCGGCTCGGCCACAACTCCGGCAAGATTTTCTGCTCCGGGATCGCCCAGAGCCAGCACTACGGCTTCGCCCGCCCCGCCCCGTTTTCGGGCTCTCCGCTTCCGCGCCTCGTCCACTAAGACCTGGCGCATAGCCTTGGCCGCGATCGACTTGAAGTGAGCCCGTTCCTTCGCCGCGAGGTGCGGCGAGTCTTTCAGTTTCATCCACGCCTCATGCACGAGGGCGGTCGAGTTGATGGTGACTGCACCTTCGTTCCGCCGCACCGACGATGCCAACCGCCTCAGCTCTTCATAGACCAGGCTGAACACGGCATCCATTTCGCGACGCTCCGGTGGGGTAGGGACGCCGTTCGCGGGGGATTCTCCGCCTGTGCTTGTTTCTGGTCTTGGATTCTCTTCGGGCATGACGGCTTTCATTCTCGTTGCACGCAATTACTCAGTGAGGACCAACACACTCGGGGTCAGCAACCGCCGCGGGGGCCCACGGCGGGATTCGTTCGCTTGGGAAGGAATAGTACCAATCGGAGCCGAGTTCTGCAACCGCAGATTCTCACGCGATCCGATACTTCGACTTATCACAAAAAGGGGACAGTCTATATGTCAACTTATTGCCACATCGTACTCGCCACGGCCTTGGCCTTGCCGCTGTACGCGCAACAAGCTCCGGTCAAAAACACTACAACCACGGCTGCGAAGCCACTCGCCCTCACCGTCGACGGCGTGCTGTCCATGGTCCAGGGCGGGCTCTCCGACGATGTAATCGTTGCCCGCCTTCGCAAGGAAGACAAACCTTTCGACCTTTCGCCAGACGATCTGCTCCGGCTCAAGAAAGCCAAAGTGAGTGATGCCGTTCTCAAAGTGATGATGGATCCCAAGGCCGACGCTACTGCGTCTGCGCAGAGTTCCCCTCAAGGTCCGGCAACGGTCGTGGTTCAATCCCCGCTCTTTCCCGGAATCAGTGCGCCTCGGGCTTCCGGGGCGACGCCTGCATCGGGCGGCAACGCTTCCGGCGATCCCAACGATCCCATGGTTCCGCATGATTCCGGCATCTATCTCTACACCAAGGATCGCGATGGCAAGCCGCAGATGATCGTGCTGGAGCGCGCCGCTTACCAGGGCGCCAAGAGCAGCGGCATGTTCGGCACCGCCATTACGCACGGCATCGTAAAGGCCAAGAGCCGCGCCATGATCAACGGCCCGCATGCCGGCATCCAGGTCAATGAAACCTCGCCGACCTTTTACTTCTACTTCGACGATAAGCAAGCCGGTCTCGGCAAGACTTACTTCGGCGTGGGCAGCCTCTCTAATCCTAATCAGTTCGTCCTGCTCAAACTGGAAGTCAAGAAGTCCGACCGCGAAACCGTGATCGGAAAGTTCAGCGAATGGGGAAGCTCTTCCGGGGCGGACGCCGGCGCGACCGTCCCCTTCAAAGCCGAGCGTATTCGCACTGGCCTCTACAAGGTCACCGTAGATGCCATGCAACCTGGCGAATATTGCTTCTACGCCTCCTCCGGACGCACCACGGCGGCAGGGCCCATCGCCGTCAGTACCACCACAGGTTCCGACATTTTCGACTTCGGCGTTTCCACCCAGTAACCGAACCGGACACACGGGGAAGGTGTTCGGGAAACGTGCTGGATGGTGCGCCGAACCGCGCGATAGCGGCTGCTGGGAGGCCACGAGTTCCCCCTCGTGTCGGCAGCCGTCCGTCGCGGGTGCTGCTTCAGCTCCCGTCTATATCGCGGAGGAGTCGCTCGATGACGGCTTTTCTCCATGCCCTACGCAAATAGTATGTGAAGGCCAATTCCAAGCCGCACCGATTCTGCAGTCCAAATTTAAGGAGACGAATATGACCACACTGAGCAACCCTACTTCACGCCGGCGCGCGGCAATTTGCGCTGCCACCTTCATCCTCTTTGCCCTCTGTGCTGTTTGCGCCAGCGCACAGGCTCCGCCTTACGCGCTGTTCCAGGACTCTACGCTTACGAGCACCACCAACACCATCAACGTGACCCAGTTGCCGGTGGTCACGACTACTGGCACAAGCTACGTCAATGTGGTCATCGAGTTCGACGTTTCTTCCGACGGAACTCTCAGCGTCGCGCCTGGATATCCGCAAATCACGCCGGCAGCCACGCCCCTCGTGCTGGGCTTCGAGGCGGGAAACTATTTTGGTGGCGGAGCCCAGAGTAGTTACGGTATCGACGTCAGCGGCCCTGGCGTAGGACAAGGCGGGAACACGGAGTGGAGTCTTGCCGTGTCGAGCAATGGGAATTACACCTTTCCATCCAATGCCGTCTGGTTTGTGGTTGGAAATATCAAGAACAGCCCACTCTACAGTCGCATCGAAAAAGCCAAGATCGACACGCAGGGATGGGATGCCTTCGGCACAGTCGGCTCCGACGAATGCCTTAGCGGTGAATGTGGCACTTATTGGACCGACAAGACGCTGATAGGACTGGCGCAAATCGGAAATCAATTGTCAATCAGCAGCTTCACCACGACCAACGGGACCACGCAAACCGATAGCAGCACGGCTGTAGATAGCATCACGTACTGTCTGAACAGTCCTTGCGGAACAGGTCAACAGGGTAACGCCCGGCAGCGTTGATACGCAGGGGCGGGCCTATTGGTCCGGCGGCGTCACTTCGACGCCGTCGGCCGTCTTTCATCCCAGACCGAACATATCGCAGCGCAGTTCGAAAGTTGAGCGTTGTGGCTTCGTGATTCTTATGGGAAAATTCCTCGTCTGTTAACCCCTGCTTTCCTCAGAGGGATGAAAATGAGGCCAGACCGCCCAGTCTCCGGAGGTCGATTGTGACTAGGCAACTACAGAGGTTCGCTATAGCCATCTACCTGGCTGGTTTGCTGTTGGTCCCGCGTTTAGAGGCGCAGGCCGCTGGTGGGGAAGAGGTCCTTACTAACGACGATATCGTTGCGATGGTAAAGGCTCACTCCAGCGTGGATGTGATCGTGAATCAGATCCGCAACAACCCGGGAAATTTCACCCTCACCACGAAGAGCATCATCGCCCTGCAACAGCAGGGCGTGCCAGCGAAAGTGATCACCGCCATGCAGGAAAAAAAGGCGGCTCAAGTTCAAGCTCCGGCCGGTCGAGCCGTACCGGGGAATGAGCGAACGCCTCAGCAGGCACGGGAACCGAAGAGTCTGCGGGTCACCGAATCGGTCGGCACGTGGGAGGTCCGCGAATCGACAAATCCCCTGACTGACGAGGTTAGGAAAGTAGTGACGGCGAAACTTCGAGGCAAACCGGAGGGAGAGTTCCAGGTCACCGCCATCTGCGATGACGATAGCGCCATCGGATTCTTCATATCCAATCGGAGCGAGGGTTTGGTACTGAAGAGAAGTCCGGTTGCGCAATCCATGAGTACGACCAAGACCTTCGGCGGGGGCCAGATAGGCTCCATCAGCGCGCCTCAGTCCTGTGTGATGATGAAGGTTCGCGTCAGCACCGGTCCGGTGAACGAGTATGCTTCCCAGGTGTGCGAAGACGACGACCGCGCGCTGTTGGTCTTTCTGGGTAACCTAGCCGATAAGGCCCGGGAGCAGTGGCACACGGTGGGCAAGGCCATCGGGGCAGGAGCGCACGCTATGGGCAACGATCTGGGAGCGGCACAAGTGGATATTTTGTCCTATGGCCTGGGCGAGTTCACGGCGTCGCTGACCCGTGGAATATCGCCCATGATGAGCGCGCTTGGTGTTCCGCAGATGCCCGACGTCTTAAAAGCGAGTTCGATGAGGATACAGCTGCCATTCACAAACGGCGACACTTCGGTGATTGAAATCGATCCGCAGGATCCCACGTTTAGGGCTTACACGGCGAGGTGCGTTGCCCCACCGGCCGCTGCGAGTTCCGCGAGCCGCATGGCAGCGCCAATGGCGTCAACTCCATGCGGCTATGTCTCAGGATGTGAATCGTCTGCGACCGCAAGGGTCACCACGCCGCCGAGCGCGACCGCCCCTTCCCCGATTGACCCGGCTGTGCCCAAGACCGTCACGGTACCTGCCAATCAGATGTGGACTCCAACCGGAATTCTTATTACCGCCAACTCTATGATTGACATTTCCGCCACCGGGGCTGTTTCTATGAAGGGTGCAGGCCCGCTCCCGGTGGGCCCAGACGGATTGGGCCAGGGCAATACACACTATACTTGCAATCCTCTACGCGTTCCCGCACAACAGCTTCCCTGTTGGTCGCTCGTAGGTCTGGTGGGGAACCAGATATTCTATATCGGGAACGAAAACACGTTCCGAGTACCGGCTTCTGGCCAGCTCTTCCTGGGTGTGAATGGTGACCAGTTGGAAGATAACAATGGCTATTGGACGGCAATTGTCTCGGCGCGAGGTCAGATCCCTAGGGACCCTGACTCCTCCGCCGTGCCACAAGGTTCACGGGTCAACCCTCTGCCGGCCGGGGGCATCCCCGTCTCGGCCGGCAGCCGCGGCGTCGCCACAAGCCAAGGGCAACAGTTGTCTGTGTCGTTGGCGGCGCGTCTGTCCGACACCTACGATTTCCACGGCGTAACCACCGAAGCACAGATGCTTCCCATACTAGACAACAGCATCTGGATTCCCGACGGAAAGATATCCGAGAAACAAATCTACGTCATCGCCGGACCGTGCTGTGGATTTAGCCAGGATTTTTACCTCCGCTCGCGAAACTACGGCGACAGGGTCCAGTTCCGTTGGGTGGAGACTTCCCCGGACCCCAACGCAAGGTGCCTGGGTTATCTTGCGGAGACTGCTACCACCACAAACCCCGATGTTCTGTCGCGGATGTATCAATCGATGGCCAACCCGTCGCCCGTTCCGGCCGTTATACGCGAGAACGCCATCCGGTGGAACCGGGGGGTCATGTTCGCTATTAACGGGATGAGGGTGAAGCTGGACGCAGGGCACAACCACGACTGGTTATTCCCCGTCTTGATCTGGCTTTCTAAAGATGGGGTTAAGGTCGTGGCTCGTCCCGCTCCAGGCCAGCTTGAAGAAATCGTCGAGTCGGTCGTTGCACGGCCCGAGGCCGCACACATTGCCCCCGCGGGACGCCAGTTTCTTAAGCGTGCATATAAAGTGGAGCCCGTACCATCGACGCGGCTGTTCGCAAGAGAGGATGGCGTCAAGCTGTTTATGCTGCCCGATGAAGCTTCGCAGCCGATCCTTGCCTTCGCGAAGGATCATAGTGGATGGAGCCCTACGGGCCAGGTCACCATAGACGGCGAGAGATGGTTCGTCTTGCCTGCTTTGTCCACCGAGACGTGGGTGCCGGGATTCTTTGTGCGGGCGGACCAGGTGTACCAAGGGCAGTAAGTGATAAATCGAAATCAATCCAAAATCAACCGGTACGAGGATCGGAGCGCACCTCGCCCAACGGGGGCAAGATCTCACCCGCAAGCGATTGACCGCAAGAGATCATTTCGCGTTTTCGCTACAACACGATGATTCCAACACCCCGGCCGGGGGGCAGGGTATACCGCAATCTGAGGTTGACGATCACTGAGGGAGGGCGGTCAGTCGAACTCGAACACGACCTGCTCCGCGGGGTTGTTCCACACCGGCGCAAACGACTGCCGGTGCAGCGGCGTCGGGCCGAGTTCACGCAAAGCAGCCAGATGCTGCGGCGTGCTGTAGCCCTTGTGCGAGGCCAGGCCGTACTCGGGAAAAACCGCGTCCCACTCGCACATGAGCCGGTCGCGCTCCACTTTGGCGAGAATCGAAGCCGCCGCAATCGAAGCCGAAAGCGCGTCGCCATGAATGATCGCCCGCTGCGGAAGATCGCAGTCGAGCTTTACAGCGTCAATCAGCAACTGATCGGCGGCGGGCTGCAGCCGAATCACCGCTTCGCGCATCGCCAACCGCGAGGCCTGATAGATGTTGATTTGGTCGATGCGTGCCGCATCGACTGCCGCGACCGCCCACGCCACAGCATGTTCCCGAATCCGCGGAGCGAGCAGTTCACGTCGCTCGCGCAAAAGCAGTTTGGAATCGCGCAGGCCGCGAACGCGGTAGTTGCGATCGAGAATCACCGCCGCAGCCACCACCGGGCCAAACAGCGATCCTCGCCCAACTTCGTCCACGCCGGCCACCATCACCGCACCCGATGCCCACGCCTGTTTCTCATATCGCAGCGTACAGCGCAATCTCTTCAACAGACGCAGTTTTGCCGCCGACGGTGAAAGAGAAAACTCGGACGCAAGTTTCGCAGTACCCATGGGAACAGTCTTTCCATCATCTTCCATTGCCTCCCAGATTCTTGCAAGGTGGAAATCCAATCATCCCTGTGGATTCCCGTGCTGCGTGTCTCGTCACGCATCCAGCAAAGGCATTCCACAGCAGTAACCATTACCCGGATTACGAACGTACATTGTCCCTTGGGACATGTACTGCTATGTTTTCGTCAGATCGATTTTGCCAAGGAGCGGTTTGAGCGAAGTGTCACAATCGCAGCAGGACGCCTCGGTCGAGAAGTTGGTGCATCTCGCCCTCCCCGTACGCCTCACGCACATGGCGAATGGCGGACGGGGCGACCTTGAGATGGCCTGCACTTACGACATTCATCCAAGAGGCGCGCGCCTGCTCAGCTTCCGCGATGTAAAGGTTGGAGACCTGATCACTGTGGAACGCGGTCGTAGTAAGTCGGTTTGCCAGGTTGTCTGGACCGCCGATCCGAGTTCCCCGCTGCGCGGGCAGTTCACGGTGGAATGCGTTGAGGGCGGCAGGATTCCGTGGGAAGACGAGTTGCGGCAGATGGAAGAGCAGTATCTCCCCGTAGGAGGAGATCTCCCAAAACACAGGCCGTTGACGAACCGGTCTTTACGAGGCGAACAGAATCGCCGGCGCAGTCCGCGTTTTCAGGTAGAAGGAGACGCCGACCTCGCAGAGATTGGCGGACGATCGCACGTCGAAGGCCGACTGGAACAGATATCGGAGCACGGCTGCCTCATCAGTGCCGGTAATCTTCTTACTCCGGGAACTGGTTTGAGGATCGTTCTCAACATCTACGACGTCAGCGTCGCCTTGAAAGGCAGTGTGAAATACACGGCTGAAAACCGCTCAATGGGAGTTGAGTTCCGCGAGATTCGCCAGGGAGATCGGCCTCTGCTGGATTATGTTCTTAGCCAGTTGAAGAAACCACGCCGCGAAGATTTCGCCGATCTTGAGATTGTCACGGAGCCGCTGGCAGCAATCGCTGGATAGCGGCGAGCGGCACCGTGCAGACGGATGCCGCTGGCCAATTTGGGATTGCTTTACTCGGCGTCGCGCAAGCGGGCCGCTTTGCCTTTCAGTCCCCGCAAATAGTAAAGCTTGGCGCGGCGAACCTTGGAGGAGCGCAGTAGATCGACCTTGTCGATCACCTTGGAATGCAGCGGGAAGATGCGCTCGACGCCCTGTCCAAAGCTGATCTTGCGCACGGTGAAGCTGGCCTGCGGACCCTTGTCGCGCTTGATTACCACGCCTTCAAATGCCTGCAGGCGCTCCTTGTCGCCTTCCTTAATCCTTACGTGAACGCGGACGGTGTCTCCCGGGCTGAACGCCGGAATGTCGGTGCGCCTGGTTTTTGCCAGCAGTTTTTCAATGATGAGGTTTGACATGATATTTAGCCCTTCTAAATTCCAATTTCGATTCTAATTGACTCGTTCACCGAGTCTGTTTCGCACGACTTCGGCGAGAAAATTCCGATCTTCCTCACTCAGCGCCGCGCCCTCCAGCAAATCCGGACGTTTGCGCAAGGTTTTCTCCAGCGCCCGCTGCCGCCGCCACTTGCGAATCGCTTCGTGGTTCCCGGTCATCAAGGCTTCCGGAACGGCAAGCCCGCGATATTCCGCTGGCCGCGTGTAGTGCGGATAATCAAGCAACCCGTTCGATCCGCAAGTTGAATCCGCGCCGTTCAAGCCTCTCGCCCTCTCATCAATCGTAAATGATTCCTGCTGCGTCGACGCTTCGTTTCCGACAGCTCCGGGAAGCAACCGAACAACCGCTTCTACGATGACAGCAGCAGCCATCTCCCCGCCGCTCAAAATATAGTCCCCGATGGAAAGCTCACGGTCGGCGAGAAAGTCTGCCACCCGCTCATCCACTCCCTCGTATCGGCCGCAAATCAAAACGATGCGGTCTAGCTGCGCCAGCTCTCCCGCGATCTTCTGCGTAAACCTTTGTCCCTGCGCCGAGAGCAGAATTACTGACTGCTTCACTCGCCGGCAGAGCCGATCGTCGCGCGGAGCAACATCCAGCGACTCCAAACACTCAAACAGCGGTTCCGGCTTCAGCACCATGCCTTCGCCACCGCCGAAGGGGCGATCGTCAACTGTACGGTGACGATCACGCGTATACTCGCGCAGATCGTGTACGTCAATCTTCACCAAACCCATTTCCTGGCCCCGGCGGGTGATGCCGAAATCCAGCGGCCCACGAAAAAAGTCCGGGAAGATCGTTACAATATCGGCCTTCATCGCGGAAACCTTAAACACAGGGGACACAGGGGTTACACAGAGGTTTTTGCCTACGTGCTTACCCGCTTCTTCCTTGGCGGTCGTGACTGCTCTTGCTTCTCTTCTGCTGTCAGAGGAGCATTCACTTCCAGTAAACCCTCGGGCAAGTCCATCCTAATCTGCTTGTGCTCCAAATCGACGCTTTCGACATAAGCCTCGGCAAATGGGATCTCGTACACCCGTTTGGCAGCGTCGTAAACGATCAACAACGGCGCTTCGCCCGCTCCAAACTTCACATCCTCAACTCGCCCAACTTCACGGCTACCGTCAAGCACGGCACAACCTGCCAGATCGCTGACGTAACTCCAGCCTGCTTCCAGTTTCGAACGCTGGCTGCGCGGGACTTGCAATTCACACCCAACCAGCCCTTCCGCATCGGAAATCGAATCCACCCCAGCGAACTTCAGAACCAGGAAATCCTTATGGGGCCAGAGTTCTTCCACATTCAGTTCGCGTTGGTCATTCCCCTCGCGGGGCAACGCCAGCATCTTCATGCCAACGGTAAATCGGTCGGGAACGCTACTGTAAATCTCGGTCGCAACCTCGCCGCGGCGGCCCTGAGTTTTTACCACCCGGGCCAAGGTAATGAAGTCACTTGTTTCAGGATCGCGAATGGTCCGGTCCCTGCGCCGGGCTGTTCGCCCACCGCCAGTTCTTAATCGATCACTGCTTAATCGATGACTTCCAGCGTATACCGCTTCCGTGCCCGCACTCCGGCAGCACTCAGCAGCGTACGCAAGGCGCGCACGTTGCGCCCCTGCCGACCGATGATCTTGCCGACGTCGTTTTCCGCAACTTCCAGTTCGATCACATCGTCGTCGAGGTGATCGACGAAAACCTGGTCGGGGGCGTCAACCATCCATTTCGCAATCTGCTCGATGAGAATGCGAACGTCTGCAGCCTGTTCTGTCATGGTGATGGATTACGCCACGGAAACGGCCGGAGCCGGCGCGGGCTTGGAGTAGATTTTGCCGACGCGCTCAGACATTTGTGCGCCCTTCGAAACCCAATAGTCGACGCGATCACGCTTCAGCTCGATGCTGGCAGGGTCAGTGCGGGGATTGTAGGTCCCGACAACTTCCACGGGCCGGCCGTTGCGCGCGCGCGCCTTCTCAATCACCACGATACGGTAATGCGGTTGTTTACGCGCGCCCATGCGCGATAGTCGAATCATTAACACAGATGAATATCCTTGTTCCGGAAGAGTCCGGCGAGGTCAAGACAAACACTTATTATGCCGGAGGTTAGGCGGAATGGCAATAGGCACGATGCCAGCTTTCCCTATATTCTGGTAACTCTATCCTAGAGAAGAAATGGTTAAGAAAAACAATTCACCGGTTAAGGGGAGCAAGTCGAGTCGGTCGCGAGCCAGCAAGGCCATTGCTGACTGATGCGCCGACTATCGCATGTCAAATCTGACGGCCCTTACACACGAGGCGAGATGAATCGGCGATAGTTTCTGTGCCGCTCAAGTACTCTGCAACTGCCCGTCCCGCATCTTCCTACGCCCTGCTAGACTCAAATGCTTTGGAGGTAACCTTTGCAGGCAGTCTACATTCTCTCCGCAGTCCGCACGCCGATCGGCAAGTTCGGCGGATCGCTGGCTTCGCTGACGGCGGCCGACATCGGCGTAGTGGCCGCCAAAGCTGCCATCGAGCGCGCTGGGATTCAGCCGGAGCAAGTGGAAGAAACCATCTTCGGCAACGCACGACAGGCTGGCGGTGGGCCTAATCCAGCGCGGCAAATTTCCATTCGCAGCGGAGTGCCGCAGGAAGTCCCGGCTTTCACAGTGAACAAGGCGTGCGCTTCAGGAATGAAGTCGATCGCACTCGCTTACCAGGCGATTCTGCTCGGCGACTCGAGTTGCATTCTGGCTGGCGGAACGGAATCCATGTCGCGGCTTCCCTACTACCTCGAAGCGCGCTGGGGATTTCGGTTGGGCAATCAGGAACTGGTCGACGGCATGTATCGCGACGGATTCTTTTGTCCGATGGCAAAGATGGTGATGGGCGAAACTGCTGAGGTACTCGCCGAACAGTACAAGATTTCGCGTGAGGAGCAGGACGAATATGCTCTGGCGTCCCAAAATCGTGCGGCGCGAGCTATTGCTGCAGGACGATTCAACGATGAAATCGTTCCGGTAGTAGTCGAAAGCAAGAAAGGCGCGACAACCTTCAGTCGCGATGAACATCCTTTCCCGGAGGCAAGCATGGAAAAGCTGGGCAAACTGGCGCCGGTGTTTTCAGAAACTGGGACTGTAACTGCCGGTAATTCCTCCGGAATCACGGATGGGGCCGCTGCAGTAGTCGTGGCCAGCGAACATTTCGTTAAGAAAAACGATCTGAAGCCACTGGCGCGGATCTCGGCCGTTACCTCGGCAGGAGTGGATCCGCGAACTATGGGAATCGGCCCCGTCCCAGCCTTGCGCAAGCTGGAGGAGAAACATAATCTCCGCCTGCACGAATTTGGCCTGATCGAGCTAAACGAAGCCTTCGCCGGACAAGTTCTCGCCTGTGATCGCGAACTGAACCTCAATCGCAACAGGCTCAACGTTAACGGCGGGGCGATCGCGCTCGGGCACCCGATCGGCTGCACTGGAACGCGAATCACGGTCACCCTGCTGCACGAGATGCTCAAGCGCAATACCAAACGCGGCGTGGCTACGCTCTGCGTTAGCGGTGGAATGGGAATGGCGCTGGCTTTGGAGAATGCGGTTTAACTGCACCGGGTCTCAGAAGCGCCTTTCGTTGACGGTCTCGAAACGCGGTCGCTATACTTTGTTAGAGTCGATTCAGGAGCCTAAATGTCCCTTTCCGCGGTAATCGTGGACGATGAGCAGCTTGCCCGCGACGAGCTTGCCTACCTCCTCAAGAACGCCGATGACGTTAGCGTCGTCGCACAGGGAAAGAATGGACTCGAGGCGATCAACCTCATCAAAGAACACAATCCTGACTTGGTCTTCCTGGATGTGCAGATGCCCGGCCTCGATGGTTTCGGTGTCATCAAGAAACTGATCGACAAGAAGATCACGCTTCCGAAAATCGTTTTCGCCACTGCGTTTGATCAATACGCGGTGAAGGCGTTTGAGGTCAATGCGGTCGACTATCTCTTGAAGCCGTTCGACAAGAAACGCGTCGCGCAGGCGGTGCAGAAAGCCCGAAGCCAGCAGGATGCCGATGATTTGCCGGCAGAAAAAATCGATACGCTGGTGCGCATGCTGCAAGCGCCGAAAAGTCAGAGTTCGAAGATTCTGCTAAAGGCATTGGGAAGAATGTTCCTGGTGGACCAGAAGGAAATTTGCTACGCGTCCATTGAGGATGGCGTGATCACCGTGGTTACCGCCGGCGCTTCGGGAATGGAAGGCCATTCGAATTGCCGCACGCTGGAAGAACTGCTGGACAGCCTCGACCCGGGATTATTTTGGCGGGCTCACCGCTCCTACCTGGTAAATATCAATCGAATTCGCGAGGTCATCCCCTGGTTTAAGAGTTCATACCAGTTGCGGATGGATGATAAGAAGCAGAGCGAGATCCCGGTGAGCCGGGCGCAAACCAAGCGGCTGCGCGAGCTGTTCGGCCTCTGATTCCAGGAAATCGTTCTCCATCTAGTAGAAACCGCCCGAGTTTCAGTCGGTCTGAGGAGCTTCAAATCGCCAGAGCTTCCAACCCACTCCGGTCGCGTATCACCAGTGTCGCGCCCTCCAGCCGGATCAGTCTCTTCTTCTTCAGATTGCTGAGCAATCTCGTGACCGTCTCCCGGGAAGACCCAATGCGCTGCGCCATCTCCTCATGAGTCATCGCGGACCGCAATCTCAGCTCCTCCGACTCCTCACTCTTCGGAGCGCACGATAAAAGCAGCCGGGCTAGTTTTCCGGAGGACGAACGCGCCAACACCAGATCGTGGATATCCCGATAGGCTCCTTGGAATTCCCGGCTCAACGCCTGCGCGGCATGAACTCCCACTTCGCTTTCGTTCTGCAACAGGGTCATCAAGTCCTGGCGGCTCACGAAATCCACCTGGCACGCCGAACTGGTCTCGGCGGTCATCTCATAGTTCGTTCCGGAAATGGCGGCGCTCAATCCCAAAACTTCCCCCGCTTCGGCTTGCTTTAAAATTAGAACTTTACCTTCCTTGGAAGTCGTGGACAATTTCACTCTGCCCGAGCAGAGCACATAGACACCCCGCGGACTCTGCCCCTCCACAAACAGTAACGCCCCCGGGGGCATTACGCTGTGGAAGCTGGCGGCATCCAATGATCGCTGCACGGGAGCTGAAAAACGGCAAAAAAAGTGCTGCTTGCTGGCCTTGCAACCCATGCAGCTCTCGATCACATCGAGACCGTAGGGGGTTCTCATACCTGCCTCCTTCGTGAATGAGCGGTGCTCAATTCGCCCAATGTCGTAATCGGTTTCTGGCTGAGTCTTGGTTTCCTGGAGCCTTTCCAGCATGGAACGGGCGTGAGCTCGGGTATTTTCGTTGCCATCGCGCGCCGCCGCAATCACCTCCCACGCCGCGCTTGGGTCGGAACGCCGTTCCCATTCCACCTGGCAAGCGAACAAGTACAGAGGGTCGATGCAAACTGACTCCAAATTGCCAGCCGTCTGTTCAAGCCGCAGTTCTGTCGCTGGCTGCTGGTCCGACCGTACGGACGACCAATGCTCAACCTGCGGCAACGGACCACGCCAGACTTCGTCGCGTGAAGACCGATCACGTTTGGCAGATGGGTCGACTGACTTCGGCCGTAAACGAACTAAGTTATTCGATGGATAATTCCTGGCGACTAACACGGTTCACGCCCCCGCGATCCGTATTGACGAGGACTGCGGCTCGTCTTTCCGCTGTCAGGAATTGTTTGGTTTGTGGCGCTTCTAGTTTTCCCGAGTATACGCAAGAACAGCATTTGTCGTGCCAGATGCGGGGCAAGGTAAGAAAGTTCTAACTTAAAGAAATCACAGTCGCTTGAGAAGTGCCTCGCAGTTATCGCCTAACGTAAGTGCCGACGAGTCGGCACTCTGTGGAAAGTTCGGCACCTTTGCAACCTTCGAAAAATGTCGGCATTTATGCGGAGGGTGGGCCAGAATAGTCTCGCTTGGTGATTCCCAACCGGTCTATTTTCGATTGCAGCGTTGTGCGCTTAACTCCCAAGCGGCTAGCTGCTCCGTTGGGTCCCGCGAGGACTCCCCTCGTTTCTCTGAGGACTTCGAGAATGTGCTCGCGCTCCGCATCTTCGAGCGAACTTTCCTTCCTTCCCGGATTGCCCACCGTGAGCTCTTCCAAAGGCACCCGGAGCGCCGTTCCTTCCGTGAGGATCACGGAGCGCTCGATGACATTCTCGAGTTCCCGCACGTTTCCAGGCCAGTCCCAATTGGCGAGGGCCTCCATTGTCTCGCTGGAGACGGTCTCTATAGTCTTTCCCATTTTGGCTGCATATTTCAGGACGAAATATCGCACCAAATCGGGGATGTCTTCACGCCTCTCGCGCAGAGCCGGCAAACGCACTGGGAAAACATTCAGGCGATAAAACAAATCGCTGCGGAATTCGTCATGGGCCACGCTGGCCGCCAAATCGCGATTCGTGGCAGCGATCAGGCGCAGATCCACCTTGATTGTTCGATTGCCACCCAACCTTTCAAACTCATGATCCTGCAAAACCCGCAGGAGCTTGGGCTGCAGTTCCGGGGAAATCTCGCCAATCTCGTCCAGGAAGAGAGTTCCGCCGTCGGCCAATTCCAGGCGACCGACCTTCTGGCTGACCGCACCCGTGAATGCTCCCTTCTCGTGCCCGAACAACTCGCTTTCCAACAAACCCGTGGGAATGGCTGCACAATTCAGGGTAATAAACGCTCTATCCCGACGCCTGCTGGCATTGTGCAGGGCGCTGGCGACTATTCCCTTACCCGTCCCAGTCTCCCCCAAAAGCAGCACAGTAGCATCGCTCAGTGCCACGATTTCGATCTGGTCCAGGACCTTCTGAAGTGCCGGGCTTTCTCCAATGATTCCATCAAAACCCTCCCGCGTGCTAGAACGGCCTGCCAAATAGCGTTGCTCCCGCCCAAGTTGAATTCTGAGTTGCTCGAGCTTGCGCGCGGTTCCGGCATTTTCAAGCGCAATCGCCAGCAAAGCGGCTACTTGATTTAGCAGCGACAGATCGTCGGCCTTAAAGGCATCCGTGCGGGTGCTGCCCAGCACGATAATCCCCAGCGGCCCACGCGGCCGGATCAACGGTACACAGCACAGCGATTTCAGCCCTTCGGTCAACCAGTTTTCTGTTACCTGTGACTGAAATCCCTCCATCTCTTCCCGGGAGAAGATCAGCGGCGCGCCATCGCGCAGCACTTGCTCTCCCGGGTGCTCCTTCGCGTGGACTTCAGGTATGGGATTCGGCTCCCTCTGCAGAGGAAAGTCAAGCGCCTGCTGCACTAATTTCCCACTTTTCTCATCACGCAAGCACAGGGCCGCATATTCCTGGCGCAAAACTCGGCGGAGATAGGCTGAGATTTGCGGGAACGACCGACGAATATCTTCATCCGACGCCAGTAGTCGGCTTAACTCGATCAGCACCTGCTGCCGCTTCTTCTCCTGCCGCAACATCTCGGAAACACCCTGCAGCGATCGTTCCAGCTTTTTCCTTTCCGTAATCTCGACGGCAATCACACCGATTCGCGTCACTTCGCCGGATACATCCTTAAGAGGAATGTAGTGCTCGATCCAGTGACCGGGCTCGGTCCGATTGGCCAACGTGAAACTAATCTCAAGATCTGCGATTGGTTCCCCCGTAGCCAGAACGCGGCGGAAGTGCGGCTCAATCGCTTCGGCAAAATCGCCGAGAACTTCGCGAACACTCTTTCCCAAATGGGCCGCTGCCGCGATTCCGTTCATTTCGGCTAACGTGTCGTTGACCGCGAGATAACGGAACTCCGTATCCAAAATGCACAGGCCTACTCGCGACGCTCGAAAGTAAGCCGTTAGCAACTGCTCTGACTCCATGAAAACGCCAGGTGTGGAAAATGAAATCGAAATTCCCGACGACGGGGGCGCTACCCTTGCTGGGGGTAGGGTGCCCTTCACATAGCTGCTAGACACAGATCCTGCCGGAGCAGTGAACACTTGATCGGTCTCCATACGCTGCTTCACGCTATTTGTCCCACCGTTTTAGTGGTCGTGGGTCTCCGCGATAAGCAACGGCGATCAGCTGAAAGCGAAGCTGTTTCTCATTGCCTTGGTGTGGATGGCAGTGTTTCCGCGCAGCCTCTGACCCTCGCCAACATATGGCGCAGAGCAACGCAATAGAAAAGAAAAGAGGAAAAAAAACAATTGTGGGGATAGCAATGCGGAAAGGCTCACTCGGTCGCCGGCGGCCGCAGCCGACAAAACTGAGCTGAGGACTCACTGCTGCAAAAACAAACTCGAGTTTCAGTACTTCCAAGGGGCGCATCAACAACAACTCCTGCGGCTCCTCCCCCTCGTGAAGAGCACGCCATACCCGCCCGCACATCTTGGATTTGCATTATAAGCACGGTCTTCGCGGCTTATCACGAAAAACTTTTTGTTTTTCGTTTTTCGTAACAAAATGGCACTGCAAACAAACCTCACGCTAGTGCGGAGCCCCAGGCATCCGTCCGAGCGTAGATCTCTTGAACCCGGGTTATATTAGGGTATGGCCCGCGGCTGGGAAAGCAAGTCGGTCGAAGCGCAGCAAGAAGAGGCCGCGCAGAGGAAAGAGTCCCAAAAGCCTCTACTGACGCGGGAGCAGGCGAGTCTGGTTCGTGAAATTGCCAGCCTCCGTCTGTCTGTTAAGCGTGTCGATGAGCAACTGTCGCGGAGCCAAAATTCTCGGCATCGCGCGATGTTTGAGCAGGCAAAATCCGATTTGGAACGAGAAATCAAGGCCCGAGAGTCCGCTAGGTCTGGCCACTAGACCGGTAAGTCCATCAGACCACATTTCGTTGGGTCCCCTACCGAAGTCCGACGACATCCAGAATTTTCTCAACTGCAAATACTCGTGGTTCCGGTTGGGCCGACGCCAGGAAGGGCTTCTCATCCCTGACGTATAATCGAGATTCATGAAAGCCTACGTCTACGTTTCATTGAAGAAGAGCGTTCTGGATCCCCAGGGCAAAACTATTCAGGGCGCGCTGAACAAAATGGGATACAAAGGCCTCGAGGAAGTACGTCAGGGGAAGTATTTTGAGCTGACACTGGATGGAGGCCTGGGCCGCGACGAGGCGAAAAGCGAAGTGGAGCGCATCGCCCGCGAAGTACTTACCAATCCCGTCATCGAAGAGTTTCGCTTTTCTCTCGACGAGTAGATCCCTGGAGTTCATTGCATGTGCGGAATTGTCGGTTACGTCGGCAAAAAGCCGGTAGTTCCGGTCATACTCGATGGTCTGCGGCGCCTCGAGTATCGGGGATACGATTCGGCGGGCATCGCCGTCTCCGGCAACGGAAACCAACTTCAGATTCGACGCGCGGAAGGCAAGCTGCGCAATCTGGAAGAAGCGATTCGTCTCAAGCCGCTCGATGGAACCTATGGCATCGGTCACACTCGCTGGGCCACCCACGGCCGCCCCACCGAAGAAAATGCCCACCCTCACCGCGATTGCACCGGCAAGATCGTGGTCGTACATAACGGCATCGTCGAAAACTATCTCAGCCTCAAAAAGAAACTGATCGAAGAAGGCCATCGGTTCTCGACCGAGACTGACACCGAAGTCATCGCCCACTTGATCGAAAAATATCTCTTCAAAACGGGCAATGGCCACCACCCCACTTTAGAAAACGCCGTTCGTAAAACGGTAAAGGAACTGAGCGGCGTCTTTGCCCTCGCCGTGATCTCGGTTGACGAACCCGACAAGATCGTGGCCGCGCGCAACGGCCCTCCGCTGGTAGTTGGCTTGGGCAATGACGAGTACTTCGTCGCTTCCGACGTTCCGGCAATCCTCTACCACACGCGCGACATTTTTTTTCTCGCCGATGGCGATCTGGCAGTCGTGACTCCTTCCGGCGTGGAGTTAACGGATTTCGATGGCAAGCCCATCCGGCGCAACGTGCAGCACGTCACCTGGGATCCCATCATGGCGGAAAAGGGCGGCTTCAAGCATTTCATGCTCAAAGAAATCTACGAGCAGCCGGGCGCCGTTCAGGAGACCACCTTGGGACGAATTTCCCGCGACACAGGCCGCATCTTCCTGGAGGAAATGCAAATCGGCGAAGCGGAAATGCGGGCCGCAAAGAAAATCAACATCGTGGCCTGCGGCACCAGTTGGCACGCAGGACTGGCGGGTAAATTCATGATTGAGAGATTTGCGCGGGTTCCCGTGGAAGTGGATTATGGCAGCGAATGGCGGTACCGCGATCCGATCGTAAATCCTGACACGATCACGCTTGTGATTTCTCAATCCGGCGAAACCGCCGACACTATCGCCGCGCAGCGCGAGGCTAAATCGAAAGGGTCGCAAACGCTAGCCATCTGCAACGTAGTCGGCTCCATGATCACGCGCGAAGCGGTTGGAACCATCTACACCCACGCCGGGCCTGAGATCGGCGTAGCGTCGACGAAAGCCTTCAGTTGCCAACTGACTGCCCTTTATCTCTTCGCTCTCTATCTCGCGCAAGTGCACGAAACCATGAGCGGCGAACAAATTCGGGCAGCAGCCGAAGAGCTTACGCTCATCCCCGGCAAACTGGAAAATATCCTCACCCACGATGAAAAATGCGAGGATCTGGCCAAGCGTTTCCAGCGTGCTCAAGACTTTCTCTTCCTTGGCCGTGGCATTCACTATCCGATCGCTCTGGAAGGCGCGCTCAAACTGAAAGAAATCTCCTACATTCACGCTGAGGGATATCCTGCCGGCGAAATGAAGCACGGCCCCAACGCTTTGATTGACGAGAACTTACCAGTGGTCATCATCGCAACCCGCGACGTGAACAATCCCGGCTCGATGCTTCGCTATGAGAAGACGATGTCAAACCTGAAAGAAGTGAAGGCGCGCTCGGGAGTCGTGATCGCGCTGGCTACCGAAGGAGACGAAGAGATTAAGGAGGCCGCGGATCACGTTCTGTATGTGCCGGCGGCGCCGGAAGAACTTTCCCCTATTCTGGAGATCGTTCCGCTTCAGTTGCTCGCCTATCACATCGCCACTCTGCGTGGCTGCGATGTGGATCAGCCTAGGAACTTGGCGAAGTCGGTTACGGTGGAATAGGGAGCCTAACCTGGAAGGTTCCCTATAGGCTCAATGTCGGTGTGGCAAAAATCGTCGCCTTTGAACAGCAATGCCTCGCCCTTCTCCTTTGCCAGAGCATACGAGAAGCAATCGCCAAAGTTAAGGCCTGCTCGATGTCGCCCCTTGCCGAAGTCGCGATACGCTTCACGCGCAATGTGCGCCTGATTCAACGTCACGGGTTCGACTTCGATTTGCACATCGCGCAATAAATCGTCGAGTCGCCGGCTAAGAATCGGATTTCGGTTGCTGTCGACGACGACGGCCGCTTCGACATAGCTCACCACCGACATGCGGCGAGGCCGAGGCCGGCCCAGAGCTTTCCCCAGCGCAGCAGCGTCTGTTTCGCCTCGCAAGATCGCGATAATTACCGATGTATCGACGATCACTTAGGCAGCCCCTTGTCGTCATACAACAAGTCGCCATGATCCATCGACTTGTATGGTTCCTTCCACAAAGGAGCGCATTCTCGCCCGATCTGCAGCAGCCGCTCCGCCAACCCGCCATTTTTTCGCTCGCGCACTCGCTCCAACCGCTCTTGGACCGCCTTATCCACGGCCGCAGTCATGCTCTCCCCGGTAAGCCGTGCCAGCTGCCGTATGAGGCGGTGAGTCTTCTCATTCTTTATATTGAGACTCATGTTCTACCTTCTACCCTTCCCACTCTACCATTCTACCACACGCAACAGTCTGGTCGTCACAAACACAAGCCCCGCGGACCCAACGCCCCACGCCCCGAAAGCCACATCCACAGCCCACCTTGGCGCCGCCCCTACCCTTCGCAGCAAAAACGGCAGAAAATTCCACGCCGTGATGTGGACATAATCCCATGGGTCTTCCGTCATTGACTCGTTGTTCAATCCCCACGCCTGCATCTTGCCCAGGGCGAACGCAAGAATGTTCTTGAAGCGCAGTGCAGTCACAAAAGTGGGATGGCCCAGCGTCTCCATCTGATAAATCTCCAGCGGAAGCCAGAACGCCAGCGAGGCGAGTTGAATGAGCAAGCTGGCTCCGATCACAAGCACGGCGGCACACCAAATCCATCTGCTCAAATCCTCGCGATACTTCAACAACAAAGGCACTACCAGCAACGCCGCCATTTCGACTGCGGTAGATACGTACCGGTCACCCCACGCGAAATCCCCCGCCCAATAAGCATATCGCGCGTAGAAACTGATGTAAGCCAGCAGCAGTAGGAGCGACGTAACCGAATAAGCGCGCACTTCGGCCGACAACCGTTTCCACAATGCGACCAGCAACACGAGGGCAAGCACCAGTAACGGATCGAACAAGAATATCGACTTCTCCGGTTTGAACAGCGCGCCCAGAAAGCCCTCATGAAATGGAGTGTTCCACGGAAAATTCGCCGGCAGCGTTGGGTCTTGAGATCGCAACTCCTGCGCAAACAGCGGGAGATAGGTGCCGGTAAATGTCCCGAACCGGTAAAATTGGTAGAGCCGATCGATCAGCAAGAAGAATGCATACACCGGCGCTGCAATCTTGCAATACGTAATCAGCGATCGCCACCGCTCCCGCCATGGCCAACGCTCAAATCCCACGACAAATATCAGAAGCAACCCGCCAGCCAACAGATCGAGGCATGTCGTGACCCGCGTAAGTAAATTCAGTCCCAGTGCAGCGGACCCCACCAACAGCGCCCTCTTACTTCCTGTTCTGAGCCACTCGAATTGAAAGGAGAATCCGGTCAGCGTCAGCAGCATGATGTAGTTGTTCTCCATCATGTTCTGCGTGTAATGCAGGTGAGTAGTACAGAACATCAATGCCAACATTCCCAGCACTGACTCCCTGATGCTGAATCGCAATTGTCGCAGCAGTCGAAAACCAATCAGCGCGGTCAGAACATTCACCAGAATGTTCGTGCTGTAGCTAACCACAATGCTGCGCACGCCGGGATCGTCACGATATCGGGAAAAGATTCTCCAGTGCGAAATCCACGTCCCTAGCAAGTCGGCGGGCAGCATGAGCAACGACTGGCCAATTCCGTACCAGCTATAGATCCGCCCCCCGCGCCCATGCAGGCCGAATTCGGGATACTCGTCAGGAAAAACCTGCGGCTCACCAGTCCATAGCCAGTGTGTGGTCTGCAGACGATGGGTGGTATCGGCGGTACCCAACTCGCCGGACTGCACCACGAAGGCGAGCAGGCCCGCCGTCAAACACAGCAATACAACGGGATCCGATAACCAGCGCCGAAGGCGAGAGTTCATCGATTGGATGGTAATACACGCGAGCCGCCCTTATTCGATTCATCCCGCGCGGAACTAATTCGTACTTCGAGGCGTCACCCTCACTTCAACCCCACGCCATAAAAATAAGTGTACGTGCCCTGCTGCGCCAGATTTGCCGTGAACGAGGCAAACAACATTGCCTGCCCCATGAAGGTCACAAAAAGATCCTGCTGGCTAACGCTCGGTGTGGTGATTCGAAAAGTGAACAGGCCATAGCAGGGATCCTGCAGCTCACTCAAGTCTTGGTTGTACATATACGAAGTGTTGGCAATCGGATTCAGCGTTCCCTGCACAATCTGATTCCCGGAAGAATCGCTCACCGTCACAATGCCGCCGCTGGTCACCGTCAAAGTTGCATTGGCCAGGCTGGGAGTTCCGCTCTCAACATTGCCCTGGCCCGTACTGGCGTTCGCTTTTTGGTAGTAAATGGCTTTGTAGGTTCCCGCGACGGTCGGGTCGAAAGCGGCACCGGATGCCTTCTTCAAGCCGAGAATAGCGCCGTTCGGCGTATCCACTGCGAATATGCCGTTTGCCGTGCCGAACACATAATCAAAGGTTCCATTGTCGCCCGGATCCGGAACCTTGAGAAAAGTGCCGGAGGAATCAACCTGCGCCGCACTTATATCCAAGGTGCCGGAGTCGAATGGACTCCCGCCTTGATTGCCTTGATTGTACGAGCCGTACGGCCAAAACGACGAGATCGAGCCAGTTCCCCCTGTACCGACGCTTACCGAACCTACTTCCAATCCGCCCGAGGCCGTGCGAAATTGCATGTAGTTGTACGCCTGGCCCTCGAAAGTGGATAGCGAAATCTGACCGCTCTCGACCGCGGTCACCAGCGCCGGAGTATTCGCGCTGGGGCCGGTTTTCTCCGCCTCAATCAGCAACGCGTAGTTTGGAACTTCATACGCGGCAAGGAGGTTGCCCGTTGGATCGTTCAGCGCATACATGCCATCTGAATTTGTCGTGTAAGGGACGGTGGCGCTTGTGTTATTCGAAAGGTCAGTGTAGGCGATGGTTTGCGCGCCGGAGTCAACGGTTATAGTCATGAAGTCGCCGACCGAGGCCGTGCCGTGATAGACACGCGATGCAGGCGTAGCCAGAGTTGTACGGGGACTGGAACTGCAACTCGCAAACAAGCAAACCGCGACCAACAAAATCGTAAGACGAATTGGCATGGGGGTTTCCCGGAGCGCAGAGGCGCTCTCCAGTGCAATCGGCTGGACAAGAGAAGGCATGAGTCTTTTGGTACCGTTCCAACCCAATCTTGAGTAACCCCTACAGACAGGTTTCGAATTACCTCCCCGAAGAATTGTGCGAAAGTTCCGGTTAATATTGAGTTCCGTTTCGAAACGGTAAACTGTATCGGGAAAGCTTAATGCCTACTTGTTCATCTTGTGGTACTGACATCCCGGCGACAGGACGCTTTTGTTCGACCTGCGGGTCGCCCGCCAGTAATACGGACGATCTCGCCACGCTCGACTTCGCCACGTCTTCGTCGCCGCTGCCGCCGAAGCCGGCTTCTGCTTCGTCTTCAAGGCTCACAGGATCCACCGAATACCCAAGCGAAGGCCGCTTTCTTCCTGGACGCCTGCTTGCTGGCCGTTATCGCATCATCGCGCTCCTCGGGAAAGGCGGAATGGGCGAGGTTTATCGGGCAGATGATCTGACTCTGGGGCAACCGGTGGCGCTCAAATTCCTGCCCGATGAAGCCGCACGAGATGAGGGCTTGCTCGAGCGCTTCAAGAACGAAGTTCGCATCGCGCGCCGTGTGTCGCATCCCAACGTTTGCCGCGTCTACGATGTCGGCGAGATCGAAAGCCACACTTTCTTCACCATGGAGT
>Ga0116105_1000121_pt1 | contig 25543 bp, 18 predicted proteins | sample June2015DPH_6_20_FD_89716 | JGI IMG/M metagenome (GOLD analysis project Ga0116105, IMG submission 89716) | Peatland microbial communities from SPRUCE experiment site at the Marcell Experimental Forest, Minnesota, USA - June2015DPH_6_10 | ecosystem: Environmental > Terrestrial > Soil > Wetlands >... | reverse complement strand
CCGGAGGTAGGCGCGATTGCGGCTACAAGGTCCGAGACTTCGACGCCCACTCGTTCCGTCATTTGGGCGCCGGAGGAAAACCCGGTGACGAAGATCTCGTTAGGATTTATGTGGTACTGGCTCGTCAAGTTAATGATGAGCTGCCGCAGAAAACCGGCGTCGTCCGGACAGGAGGTGGCGGGTGGTGAAGTGCAGCTGCCGGACTCGGTTGAGGTAAAGGAAGCGTCCATGAAATAAGCGTTCCAATTCCACTGACCCGTAACGGCATTGTAGGTCGAAGCCGGTTGAACCTCGATGAAAGCATACTGATTAGCAATACTCGACCAACCCCAATCGGCCGTGCTGGGATTTTGTGGAGGGGTATCGTAAGTCGTTCCGTGAAGCATCACAAGCAGAGGCGGATTCGCGGGAAGGACGCCCGGCACAAAAACCTGGTAATAACGCGTGACGCCGTCGAAAGTCATCGTGGTATCGATAGTCGTTCCGGCATCGATATTCTGATTCAGAATGGACGAAGTACTCGTCAGGAAAGTGCTGCTTCCGTTATATTCGGCTGTAATCTGACTGTCGCCTTCCGGCAGTGATGTGCTCGTGTAGGTAGCTGTCCCGCCCGAGAGGGTCCCGCTGCCAAGCTTCTTACTCCCGCTATAGAAAAACACAGTGCCGGTGACGGTGCCGATGAATTCCGGTTTCACGGCTGCCGTGAAGGTCACAGACTGGCCCAAGTTGGCGGGATTCTCTGACGAGGCCACAGTCGTCGTGGTGGTCGCCGGGTTGACAACTTGGTCTACAGGGCTCGAAGTGCTGGTTTTGAAGTTCGAGTCGCCGGCATAGGTAGCTTTAACATTGTCGCTAGCTCCGCTCTTTGTTGCAGCGAGCGTCGTGGTCGTGAACGTGGCCTTGCCCGAACTCAAAGTGCCAGTTCCCAGCACCGTGGCACCTTGCTTGAAAGTCACCGTTTCTCCATTCGGCGGGGCTCCGAGCGTGGAAGTCACCACCGCCGTAAACGTGACCGCCTGCCCGTAAATCGAAGGATTCAGTGAAGAAGAAATCGTAGTCGTGGTGGAGGTAAGCGCGTTCAGGCTTGACGCTCCAGCAATCAACAGGATGAATGCGATGGTAGAGATTTTCACGGACCTGGATTCCCCTCTTATTTTGAACACACCACCAGCTTGTCGTTTGCGCTGAGACCGTTTGAACTCACAACTGAGACGGTGAAAAATACCGCATGATCCGCCAAGACGGGGGGGTGGTGGATGCTCTCCCAAGCATAATCCGTCTGGGGCAAAAGTCAAGAGGGACAAGGGATTTGAGGATGCGTAACAGCCTCAAGATCGGAGCCAAATACTCTGGGAGCGGGTCCTTGAATCAGCTCACACCATGCCACCCCACGCTTCGTGGCCAATAAGCGAACCCCGTCAAAATCGACGTAGCTTCCGTTGCACAGGATCACGTCGGGAGTTGACGGTGAGGAATGTACGGCGAGGCAAACGAACTCGGCGTCGCTGGCAACGTTACCGGATTGCCAAGGCTTGTCTTTGCTTCCAAAAAAGAAACGGACGTTGGCCGCCAGATTTTCGTACCGGTAAGCTCGAACAAACGGAGTGTCGTTTGGTTCGGCTAGGAATGCGAAGTCACCGGGGGAACTTCGGGCCGTTTGGAAAGGAACCAGCAGGGTTGCGAAGTCCGCCGGAAAAGAAACGCGAGCTCCAAAATTCCGCATTGCCGTCTTTCCTTGTCTTCCGTATACCGGCGACCATAAAGTCTGCCGCATTTCTTCTTCCCAACTGTGGTTTTTGACGGGCATTATGGCCAAACCTTGCTCCTGTCTTTCGATCACGAAAACGTGCTCATCCTGCTGTCGGAGGTCTTGCGCGAGGTGCCACGAAATATCCACACCGTGATCACCGCTGCCTTGCAGGACATCCCGCACCAGGAATACACTCGAGCTCAACCCAATCACCCATCGCCGGTGCTCAACTGGCGAAGATAATCGTTGATAGCCATCGTGACTGCCGACGAACAGACTGAAACTTTCGCCGACGGTCCACCGCTCTGCTTTGGCCCGGGCGACGCGTTTCCACGAAAAGGGCCCAACAGGTTCTTCCTGATCTTTGCCATCCACCCGCAGCGTGTTATGCATGGCTGTGCCGCGAAATAGGTTTCTCATATTACTGTCGCCGACGTACTCGCACGTTCCAGAATCGATCAACAGATTGCGGCCGCCGCTTTGAAGGCAGACACTCAGCGCGTCAGCATGGGAATGCCCATAGCTCTGCGACACTGAGGGTGCGCCGTTAATTACCACCTGACTCTTTCCGGCGGCCAGCACGTAGATTCCGGCCGCTTCAAAAGCAGTCGAAGTGGCCTTAGGCGCCTGCGGCTCAAGTTCATCCCAAGCGTTAATTCCCTTTCGTCCGAGAAGCCAGATCGTTTCCTCTCGCAATCCGCCGACGAGTTGTTTGAAATCCGCGCGCTTGAACAGAATTGCGCCCGCGGCCAGCGGGTCGAGCAGGTGGTGTGAGCGGTTGCGTGCAGCGTCAAAGAGCCGGCCACCATCGTCGTCGCCAATCCTGGGTGGCGGCGCTGTCAAGCTCACCCGGAACAGGGCGTTCAGCATGCGCTCTACGGTCTGCATCAGCTCTTGCGAAAGGCTCTGGCCGTTGGCCTCGGCAAGCAGCGCCGCGTGGAGAAAGAAATCGATTGCGTAAACGTGATAGTAGGTCGATTGCTCGAAGTGCCAGCCGTCAGAATTTACCTGCCGTCGTGACTGCTCGAGAATAATTTTCCATCCCAACGACTTCCAGCGCTTGGCAGAGGAAATCTCCGGGTGGAGAACGCCGAGAAAAAACAGGGCGACCGCTTCTCCGAGCAAATGCGTGTTGGCGGAAAAGTATGTCGAGAGATAACGCTCGATGTGCCGCCCGTTAAGCGCCTGCGCCTTGAGCCATTCGCGGCGAAGATCTGACCCCAGCGCGGGCGTGCCCTCGAGGAGGCTGTATACCCAAATCCAGGAGAGACTGCGGAACGCTACTTCCAGGCTGCTGGACCAGTTAATTCCGATAGGGTACGGATTGTTTGCCTGCCAATTGTGCCACTGCGAATGAATTTCCCTAGCGTAGCGTTCTTCACCGGTGAGCCGATACGCTTTCGCCAAGACGACGAGATGCTGGTGCCGGTTTAATTCCCAAGTCACCTTACTGTCGCCGACTTCGGCGAAATCAAGATACTTGACGCGATGAAAGGGTTTTAGCGGGGCGGTCTTTCGATGCACCACATCGCGATGCCAATCGATCACTTTCCCATAGTCGAGATTCTCGTATCCCAACAGGTCGAAGTGATGCTTACAGATTCTATCGGCGCGAGCCACTATCCTTGCCGCTTCTTCTGGCAGTCGTTCGCGAATCAGTTGGAGCAGATCAGGAACTTGCTCGGCGGAGAAGAACAATGCACCGGGTGAGGCATCCGGCAACCGAGGCTCCAGCCCTACAAAATCGATGCCCCAACGGGCTAGCAAAACGTCCGAACGCTTGGAAACTTCCTGCCGGCTACGGTCGAGAAATTCCTGCCGATCCATACTTCGTAGTTTCTCGACGATCTTCCGCCAGTTCGTTCCCGCCATTTTTCTTGCCTGTCATGTGTACAGCCCACCGTTTACGCGGAACGATGGCGATATAGATCGTAGTATCGAGTCCGCTGCAAGCGTTCGTATTCAGGCCGTGCGCCGAAACCGATGTCCCGCATGGAAATGATCCCGGAAAACAGAACCAGTAGTTCCCTTGGCGACCTTCGCATCGAGGACTCGATTTTATTGATCACCTGATCCAGGACGCTCGATGCGAAAGGACTGTAGAAATACAATACCTGCGGCTCTGGCGCCAATTCGTATTCGGTAGCGTCTGCCGTAATCGCCTCGACCTCAAAGCATTTCTGGCTGCTGGAGCGGTAGGTCTTCAGATTTTGCCGGGCGCATTCCGCAAGTTGCGGAGCGAACTCCAAGCCAATTATTCTGCGAAACGGAAATTCCGAAGCGACCAGCAGGACCCGGCCTTTGCCACAACCGAAATCGACGAAGGAATAATTCTGATACTCAATATTCAGCAGGTCCAGCCCCGCGCGAATGATCGCTGGATGATGAGACTGGTATTCGAGACCGTTAGTCTTATGCTTATTTTCAAACTTCAACTGAAGCAGCGGCACCTCGCCGCAAGTGTCCACGGAATGGAGGAGATCCCAGGTCCGGCAACGAAGATTGCCGATTGCCCGGAAAACAGGCTTCAGCCACCTTTGTGAGTTCGCCAGAGATCTAAGGTTCTCCATACTCATAGTGCAACGTGTGATTTTGCGTCAACTCGCTTTGCGTGAGTCTTTCTTGGCCAGAGTGGAATAAAGCTGCTCAAAACGTCGGCGTACTTTGTCGATATGAAATTGAGAACGCGCAAATTCCCTGCCGCGCGCGGCATATTCCGCGCGGGACACAGGATCGCTCACGAGACGCGCAATTGCCTCGACCAGCATAGGTTCGCCTCCCAAGGGGACGAGTACTCCAGTTTCCCCATCCCTGACAAGCTCCGGATTTCCACCTACATTTGTGGCTACGACTGGAACCCCCGCAGCCATGGATTCCAGAATCACATTCGAGAGACTCTCGGACGATGAAATGAGAACGCTGACATCGAGGCTTGCCAATATAGCCGGAATATCATGCCGTTCGCCGAGGAAAAGAACTTTATCCTTGATGCCGAGTTCCGCGGCCATTCGCTCCAGTTCCGGGCGAAGTGGGCCGTCTCCCGCGAGCACGAATTCAACTGCTGGACATTGCTTCGACAGCTTTGCAGCCGCTCGCAGAAACGGAACATGGTTCTTCACTGCGCTGTTCATTCTCGCGATCATGCCGATGCGCAAAATGCCCGGCTGGCGTGGAATGGAAGGCGGGTAATCGGCGAATGCTACCTCCGGTAATCCGTTGGGAATTACTTCCACCTTTGACGCTGGCAAACCCGCCGCGAGCAAACTCTCCGCCGCCGCACGCGAATTGCACACCACTCGATCGCAGAAGCGAAATGCCCAATATTGTGCCTTGAATTGGGCCCTCGTGAGCAAATCCCCGACTTGGCGGTGGCTGCCTATCGCCGGTATTCCAGCGATTCGTGCAGCCGGAATCATCATGAGGTTGGTATAGAAATCGAAGGCATGAGCCACTGCAATACGCTCGCGGCGCATCCTTCGCAGCATGGTCCACTGCGCTCTCTGCGCTTGAATACCGAGCAATCTGCCCCCAGGAGGAAATTCTGGAATCTCACCTAAGCGCACTGAAAGCCCGCCTATCCGGCGCAAACACGCGGCATGTACGTCGAACCGGTCGCGATCCAAAGACTCGACCAGCGTAGCAAACTGGCGCTCGCTTCCGCCGACTTCAAGAGTGTTGCTCATCAGCCAAACGCCCACACGCCCCGCTGTACTCTTTGCTATGTTTGAGGGATGCGGTTGACTGCTCAAAGCGAGTTGGGACAATCAGAAGTCTCCGATTCCAAGAAACGTGGGCGCAATGTCTCAAAAGCGCATTTTCAGGATAGAGCAAATGCCGGGTTCGGCATAGGCAATAGAGCGTTTGCTGGTAGCATTTAACTGTCGCGAAACATTTTTTCGCGCGCATCCGTACCGCTGCTCGTTACCGGATCGAATCATCCTGAACGGCACACGACACTCATGAAGATACTGGTTCTTGACGGCAATCAGAACCAAGCGGTTGCCTGTGTGCGGTCGCTTGCCAGGCGCCGGCACACGGTCTGGGCCGGGGAGTCTCGAGCGTGGTCGAAGGCGAGCTGGTCACGTTATTGCTCCGCAAGCTTTCAGTATGCCCCACCGGAAAAGGATGCCCATCAGTTTCTGGCAGACGTATTGGGGGAGGCGCGCAAAGAAGCGGGCACGCTTGTGCTGCCCATGACGGAAGCAACGACTTCTCTGATTTCTTCCCATCGCGACCTCTTCACTCAAGTCGGGGCGCGATTGGTTCTGCCCGGGCATGCCGATCTTTTGCGGGCCTTCGACAAGAGGCACACCACCGAGCTCGCGCAATCGCTTGGCATTGCTGTCCCGAAGACGGTCTTGGTAAGCGACGCCGGAGAATTGGACGAAGCGTGCAGCTCGCTACAGTTTCCAGTTGTTCTTAAGCCCAGAGCCTCTCAAGAACACTCTCGGGATGGGTCTACACGTGCAACCGGCCGGCCGGCGTACGCGGAAAACAAGACCGAAGCCATTGCGGCGTTCACGCAGATGCGGTATCTGTGCTCTTTTGTGCTGGTTCAGGAGTTCGTAGAAGGCACCGGCGCGGGATATTTTGCTTTGATGAATCGTGGCCAGCTACGAGCCGAGTTTGCCCATCGCCGGATTCGCGATTTACATCCGACCGGCTCGGGCAGTGTTTTGCGCGAAAGCGTTTTGCCAAGTGCATCGATTCGAGACGCCAGCCTCGCGATGTTGCGGGCGCTGAATTGGCACGGTGTGGCGATGATCGAGTGCCGCGTTCGCCCCGACAACGTTCCCGTTTTTCTCGAAATCAACGGACGATTCTGGCACTCTTTGCCGCTGGCCTGCTACGCGGGAGCCGACTTCCCTGCACTTCTGGCCACCATGGCCGAGTTCGGGGACGTAAACTCGCCGCCACCCTACAAGGTCGGCGTTCGGTGCCGTTGGCTGGTTGGGGATTTTCGTCATCTCATGGAGGTGTGGAAGGGCCCTCCGCGAGGTTTCCCGGGCAAGTTCCCCCACCGATTGTCTACTCTTCTCGCAGAGCTCACCCCGATCCCGGGAACGTTCCATGATAATTTCATGTGGAACGATCCTCTCCCGGAATTAGGCGACTGGATTCGCCTCGTCCAGCAGGTGATCGAAGCCCGCTCGCGGTAAATCGCTCTTGTAGTAACAGTCTGTGCACAGCTCATGCGAAGTGACGCCATCGTTTATTTGATGTATCACGAGATGGAGGTCGATGGCCGCCCACTATGCCAGAGCGAGCAGGGTTACGTGCGCTACGTGGTTCGTGAATCCAGCTTCCGCGAGCAAATGAATTGGTTGCAGAGTGCCGGATTCCGCGGAGTATCGGTCTCGGATGGACTGGAGAACAAAGTCACCCCTGGGGTTGTGCTCACCTTCGACGACGGATGCGAAACTGACCTCACTATAGCCGCTCCGATTCTGCACAGTCTGAATTTTGGCGCGACTTTCTACATAACCTTGGGTTTTCTCGGACGCCCCGGCTACATGGTTGCGCGCCAAGTACGAGAACTGAGCGAGGCGGGATTCGAAATCGGCTGCCACTCCATGACGCACCCTTACTTGAATGATCTCTCCGAGGCGCAGCTTGCTCGCGAAATCGCTGAACCGAAGGCTCGCTTGGAAGAAATCGTTGGCCGGCCGGTTCATCACTTCTCCTGTCCCGGAGGACGCTGGAGTCCAACCGTCGCGGCGGTCGCCCGTCAGGCAGGGTACAAAACCGTTGCGACCAGTCGGATCGACGCAAACACTCCCCGGACCGATCCTTTTCAACTTGCGCGAGTTGTAGTTAAGCGCGACGCAACACTAAGGAGCTTTCAACGGCAATGCCGCCGCGAGGGACTTTGGCAACTCCGTTTTCTCACTTCGCTGCGTACAACCTCTCACCGGCTTCTAGGGAATGCTCTGTACGACCGGTTGCGAAGTCTAATTCTGGAAAGAAGAGTTTGACCCTTTTCGGCTTATGCCTGCACCTTCTCCGCCGATTGCCTCGCCGGATCAATCGCAATGACGGTTTCGTCAATCTGCAATCCGGACATTGGACCCAGGTAGGTTCTGCCAATAGACGAGTTCTTGAACCAGAACTTCGCGTCGAAATACGCTCGGTAACAACTCCGGAGCCTCATCGCCGCAAGGAGGTTGGCAGCTGCGCCATCGGCGGCCAATGAATAGCCAAAGGTCTTGAGAGTCGGCCCGACTAGTTCTTCGAACGTCGCCAATGTGTCCGCGCTGATCTTCTTCCTCCAACGCCCGACTGGACCGGCGGAGTCCCCCTTGAAGGAAGTATTCGGCTCGCTCACTGATCCAATTCCTACCCGCAAAATGCGCTCGTAATTCAAGTCGTGACGAATAAACTCTCCGATTTTCGTCAAAGTTTCTTGCGGCTCCACCTGCAGATCCTCGAAGCGCACCTCCATATAATCTTCGCCAAGGCTTCTGCCTTGCTTCCTTCCTCCCAGCACCATCCACTCCCAAAAAACCCCCGTGACCAACAAACTATCTTTCAGGTCCCATGAAAACGGCCGCACCCATTTGTGCGGGCGTGCGTCGAGCGAGAGAGCAACATCGCGTCCGTCGCGAATAATGTGAACGAACAGAGCGTCCGGCAAGGTGGCCTTGATAGCCAACATGTGGAGGAGTTCTTCGGGAGAATTGTCGGCCCAACGGTTTACGCCCTGCGCCTGGGCCATTCCTCCCATTACGATCCGGAGGAAATCGCCGCCATTGTTGCACTCGGACAACACCTTCTCGCGAATCTCTGCCGCATCAAGAAAAGAAGCCCTGAACAGTTTGCTCTCCAGCCATGCACTCACAAGTCTCTCCCGGTTCGCACGAACGCTTAAATCGCCGAAACGCGGGACGAGCAAATTAAAAACGTTCGATTCCGCGAGATAGACTGCAAAATTGCCCGAGGAGAGCAACATGTTGTAAAGCAGCGTCGTCCCTGAACGCGGACAGCCAACTACGAAGACTGGCGCGGTTTCCCGGGTAGAGCTTTCTGTCGATATCATGATCGTTTCGTGCTAGGATTTTATCTCGTTTGCCCGTTGGACGGCGGCACCGCGGCTGTAACAGTTTCTTAACCTTCGCAGTCCATACTGTTCGGTAACACATCGCAAGAAGCCTTCAACGGCGACAACATCGTTCGACATCTACCAACTTACACGAGAGCCTTGCAACTACCATCCACCTGTCGATGAAGATACTCTGGGTCAAGGCAGGCAAACTCTGGCCGATCGATACCGGTGGCAAGATCCGTTCTTTTAACATTCTCAGACATCTGGCTAAGCATCACGACGTTGCCCTGCTTTCATACTACGGAGGCCGGCGCGATCCCGACTATGAAACTGCGATCGTCGAGCGCCTACCGGGAACGACCACTATTTCGACTGGCGCGCCTGAAGGCGCTCTTGGCGCGCGCGTCGATTACATCTCGAGGCTCGCGTCCAATGCTCCGTATGCGGTTGCCAAGTTCGCACATCCGGCGGTGAAGCGTACCGTAACGCAGTGGTTAACAGAAAAGCGATTCGATGTAACTGTCTGTGATTTCCTTTCCGCTTCGTTGAATTTTCCGCCAAGCCTCCCGCTTCCCTGCCTTCTCTTTCAGCACAATGTTGAGACCATACTCTGGCAGCGGATGGCAGAGACCGAGACCTCGCCCTTTCGGAGGCTTGCCTACCACATCGAAGCTGCCAAGATGGCTCGCTACGAGAAGAACGCGCTTCGACGCTTTCACCACATCATTGCGGTCTCGCAGCGCGACCGCGACGAAATGTTGCAGATGGACCCTCGCTGTCGAATCACGGTCGTGCCGACAGGGGTGGACACGGAAGAGTACCGAGTCGCCCCGTCCGCCTCCGCCGACCCTCCACTCGTGGTCTTCACAGGCTCCATGGATTGGGAGCCCAACATCGATGCGGTCGACTATTTCTGCCGCGAGATCTGGCCATCGATCCTGCACACGTTTCCGAACGCCCGCTTCCAAATCGTCGGGCGCAATCCGCATTCCCGAGTTCGCCGGCTGGAAGGTCCTTCTGTTGAAGTCACCGGCCTGGTTCCCTCCGTAACCGATTTCCTGCGTTCCGCTGCGGTGGTCGTTGTTCCTCTGCGCATCGGCGGCGGAACGCGGCTGAAGATTTTTGAAGCCATGGCAATGGGGAAGGCCGTAGTTTCAACTTCAATCGGCGCGGAAGGCTTGGATGTCACTCCCGGCCGTGACTTGCTTATCGCCGATACGCCAGAAAGCTTCGCCTCCGGCATCATCGATCTCCTACAGGATAGAGTTCGCAGGCAAACCTATGAGGAAGCCGCGGCCGCGCTTGCGGCACGTTATGACTGGTCTCAGATTACCGCCGCTTTCGCAGCGGTTCTACAAAATACAATCGATAACTTTTATAGGGCATAATCAGATGCGTCTCTGACGAATTACATTTTTGAGAGATCGCGTGTCACTAAGAATCGGCCAAGAGATGTTGTTCTCATCCGGAATTTGGCTTCGAGTAGGGCGTTGTATTGCTCGCGGAAAAGATTCCATCGAAGGCTGGCGTGATTCGTCTTCGTGAATCTCTCATAACCGAGTTCTGCAAGCCACTTTTCCGTCAATGTCTCGAATATCGCGATCTGTTCCGGAGAGTAGAACTTCTTCCATCGCCCAATCGGACTGGCGCCTTGCTCCTCCTGAAACGACGTGTTCGGGCGGCTGACGGAGCCGATCGCTACTCTCTGAATCTCGTCGTAATCGAGCTCCTGACCAATAAATGAACTCAAGTGCGAAAGCACTTCGCGCGGCTTGGTAACGAGATCTTCGTATCGAATCTCGATATAATCGGCTCCCAACTGCGCGCCGTCCTTACACCCCTTGCGCGTCATCCATTCCCAGTAGACGCCGCCGGCCATGCGCCGTTCTCTCCCGTCCCAGGGAAGCTGCTGCGGCCATCCTTGCTTTTCCATCGAGAGGGCCACATCCCGGCCATCACGGATAATATGAATCACCAACGCGTTCGGTATAGTTTGCTTGATTCGCGGCAGATACAGAATGTGATCTGGAGTGCACTCTGCCCATCGTTTAACTCCCTGGCTCCTCGCAGTTTCCTCCATCACGATGCGAAGAAAATCGCCGGCGTTGCGGCAATCCTGCATGATTTTGGCTTGAAGGGTTTCTGAGTTCAGCCCTGTAGCTTTAAACAAGCGGCTGTTGTACCAGTCGGGCAAGAGTCTCTTCTTGGTTTCATCATTGCCCAAATCGCCAAATGCCGGCTCGAGTGTGTGGAAGACTTGAGACTCAGCTCGATAAATAGCAAAATTCCCGGCAGAGAGCAGCATGTGGTAGAGGTACGTGGTTCCGGAGCGCGGACAACCGACGACAAAAACAGGCGCGGTGGAACGAGATCGGAGTTGCGTGGGCGGATCAGATAAAGCGGGCTGGGGTGGGTGTGGCACGAGAGATAAAATCTAAGGACTTAACCTCGCCGGGGCCACACCCGCGGGTTGCAGGGAAACCTCGCCAGCTGCGTCGTATGCCGGCCGAACCGCGAACTTGCCCGCCTCGAGAAAATTCCGGTGCCACAATTCAAGGATGAGTATGCGCCACAGAATTCCCGACCGGTTGCGCCGCTGTGTTGTGTGTTCCTTGATCAACCGGCGCACACTTTCCGGCTTGAAGTAACCGCGCTGCAAGGTTCTCGGCTCCAGCAGTATGGCGAGAAAGTTATCCTTCAACTCATGTCGCATCCAATCCACCAGCGGGAGCTGAAAACCCTGTTTGGGCCGGTGCAACACATCGGCGGGTATTCCGATTCTTTCGGCAAGTTTCTTTAAGATATATTTTCTTCTGCCGTTGCGAAACTTCCATTCCACCGGCATCGTTGCCGCCCATTCCACCAGAACATGGTCGAGTAGTGGAACTCTTACTTCGAGAGAGGTCGCCATGCTCATGCGATCGACCTTGGTCAGAATATCGCCCGCGAGATACGTCTTGATATCCAGATACATCAACCGGCTTAGAACGTCACTGGCGGGAGCATTGTCATAGTAATCCTGAAATGGCTTGAGAGGATTCCGCAGATGCGCGGCTTTTTCTAGAAATGCGTGCGAAAAGACCGGGCGTTCGCGATGCAGCGCGGGAAGATACGAAACATCGTCGAGATAACGGTCCCGCGTCGAAAGTGATGCATTCCAGATGCGGTTTCGACCATATGTGCCAGAGGGTAAAGCTGGATGAACGTGACGGCGATACAGTTCCGCGAAGCCCTGGGGGACCCAAGTCTCGTGCCGGTTCATGGCAATCGCATAGCGATCGTAGCCGGCAAACAGTTCATCGCCGCCATCTCCCGAAAGCGCGACGGTAACGTATTTCCGAGCGATCTGGCAGACGTGATATGTGGGCAGCATGGAAGAATCGCCGAAAGGCTCTTCCAGCATTCCGGTTAGAAAACTGAGAGTCTGCTCGATGTCAGGATCGACAATCAACTCATGGTGATCTGTCCCGAATCTATCGGCCACTTTACGCGCGTACTTGGTCTCGTCAAACTGCTCATTGCGAAACCCAATCGAAAATGTCTTCACCGGAGCGGAGCTGGCGCGCGCCATTAGGGCCACAACGATGGACGAATCCACCCCGCCGCTCAAGAGTGCGCCAAGCGGAACATCGCTGATCAGCCGGATTCGGACCGCCTCTGCCAGGCGCCTCTCCAACTCTTGCAAAAGCTCTTCTTCTGTCGCTGGCGCGTGGGTGCCAAATGAAGGCACATCCCAATATTGACGTACATCGATTTTGCCATCGCGAAACTGCAGCAAACATCCAGGAGGCAATTTGTGAATTTCTCTGAAAGCCGTCAGCGGATCGGCGATATAACCGAAATAAAGGTATTGCAACACGCCGTCGTGATCTATTTCCGCCAATTCTGGCGAAACCGCAAGTATGGCTTTGATTTCCGATCCAAAAAAAATTCGCCCGTGGTGTACTGTGTAATGCAGCGGCTTTTTGCCCAGCCGATCGCGCGCCAAAAGCAACGATTCGCGCTTCTTGTCGTAGAGGGCAATCGCAAACATCCCGCGAAGTTTTTGGACGCAATCCGCGCCCATCTCTTCGTAGAGATGCACGATGACTTCGGTGTCGCTTTGCGTGTAAAAGTAGTGGCCGCGGCTTTCAAGCTCACTGCGCAGTTCGGGAAAGTTATAAATCTCACCGTTGAATACGACCCAGACGCTCTGGTCCTCGTTGTGGATCGGTTGGCGTCCGCCCGATAAATCAATGATGCTCAAGCGCCGCATGCCTAGGCCAATCGGGCCTTGCACATACACGCCTTCATCATCGGGTCCGCGGTGTACGATGGTTTGGCACATGCGATGCACGCTATCTGCATTGATCACGTCTCCACGCGGGCCGGCGATTCCAGCTATCCCGCACACTGGATCACCTCCGCGGCCTGGCTGCCGGCTGCAGATTTCGCGGTGAGCGGCTTACGGCCCTGCACTGCGATCGGCTGTTCGATGACTCGCATGTCTTCCAAACCGCAACTCTCAAACCAGCGAAATACTTCTTCATACGTGTGCTTCGATTGATACCAGGGGGAGTACCAGTCAAACGTGTCGAGAATTCGCCAACTGCGCTCCGGATGGAATGCCATCGGGATCATGTACGCCAGCGCGCCGCTGGCCGGTCGGCCTACAACCGGAATGCGCTTGAGCACTTGGTGAACTCCGTAAAGCGGGACGACACCGTAGCAAAGTTTGTAGAGAAGTTGCGGAGACATGCGGCGAGTCAGTTTGCGGTAGACATCGCTCATCCGATACCACGAGTTGTATTTGCTATAGAGCCAGATTGCGATTCGCCCTCCGGGTTTCAGCAGGCCGGGCAACATTTTGAAAGCTCGCTCGCAATCCGGAGTGTGGTGGAGCACGCCGATGCTGTAAATAAAATCGAAGGTCTCCGGCGCAAAGGGAAGACGAAAAACATCTGCCTGAAGGATTGTTGCGTCGCGGCCAGCCAGGTTGCGCGCCGCCACTTCCGCAGCCAGGCTCAAGTCGATGCCGACCACATGGGCTCCCCAGCGAGTCGCGACATCGGCGAAGCGGCCCATTCCGCAACCCACATCGAGCACCAGCTTGCCCGCAAGATCTTCAGGGTGGAAGCCGGTGCGCCGCCGGAAGGCGCGCTCAGAACGGTTGCTCTCGGTCGTGTCCAACTGCGTGCGAGCATGCACGTGCCATTGAAAACCGAAACTTCCTGCATACTGCTGCTCATCGACGAAGCGTATGACGCCGTTTACGACCGGATATTTTCGGCCGCAAACTGAACACGTCAAAGCCTCGGTTGAAGGCTCGACCGTGCCCTGGCAACCTAGACAACGCAAAATGGCCAAAATCTCCTCTGAAAGAGCGGGCATAGTTCAGTTCCTGGACTCCTGCCCAGCCGTAAGCGCTATGGCGCTTAACCCGGCGTCACTATTGGTATCTTGCGCCTGAGTCAGCAACACTCCGCGCCTCGTCAATAAATCCAGGTGGCGAGGTGTAAGAAAAAAGTAGTTCTGGCTCCTCTCGCCCCTAAGTCGACGGCGTAGCTTCTCCCCATCCAGCCAGTACGCCTCGTATCCTGCTGCACCCAGGAGCGAAAAGGTTTGGTGGGCGCTGGTTGCGGGATCGTCCGGGTTCGGATTAACCTCGATTAGCATGGCTGGCATACACTTCTCGATTAGCTTTTGAGCCCCCCGCAAACAAGCCAGTTCGTGAAAGTTTGCGTCACATTTGATAAAGGAAATCTCCTGGTTGGCAAGGAACGAATCGAGAGTGCCTTTTTTGACCGTGACACTTCGCCACTCGGGGCGAATCGGACCGTCCAGTCGCGCGTCGTAATGGCATTCAGATCCCCATCTGTAGAGGGGAATCTTCAATTGCGCCGACCCCATGGTATCCGATACGGCCACGTTGAAAGCTTCAACATTGGATAACTTCAAAGCCGCAATATTGTGGGTCAAGAAGTCGAACGTCGGAGGATTCGGCTCAAAGCTATAAACGCGACCGCGGGGACCGACTTTTTCGGAGAGGAATTTTGTGTATCCGCCGATGGAGGCCCCGACATCAACCACCCAGTCGCCTTCGGAAACCAGAAGCCCGACCAACGTCTGATCGTGTTCCGCAGCACCGAGTTTGTGCTTAAGAACATAAGCGTAATAATTCTTCTGCAGAATGTGCAGAACGCTTTCCGGAAGGACGCGCGTTGCTACCCGGCCCATCATTACCTTCGGGTTCCACTCCGACTCTGTTTGCATCAGCTTTCTAGCAATCCACATGCGCCCTCCGGAGACTCGCCTGCAGTTATTGTCCGCCCTCTATCCCGCACGTTAGGTCCACGGCACCGATTTTGTTGTCGGCGTCAAGGCATTTCGGCTAACCGGCCGTCCGGCAAAGGAAAGCCGCCCAACCGCGAAGCCTTTAACCTTCTCTTTGCCCTTTTCGCTCTCAACCCGCGCGGGAAGCGGCGCACGGATGATTCTCACCATGGCGCAAGTGTAACCTATGACGAAATAAGGATAGAGGTTGTATTCCGTCGAGGCGAAACAGGAACCGGTGAGATACCCGACTAGCCCAGCCCACAACGCCTGCGTGAATAGCGTGAATTCCGGATCGTCTCGATAGTGATTTGACTTCCGAAGCTGGGTAATGTTTTTGAATGCGGCTCCCATCGCCATAAGAAATAATAGGAGTGCGGGAATACCCGATTCCGCAGCCAGTTCCGTGTAGGCATTGTGAGCCACATGCCAGCCTTGATCGACCAGGATGAAGCATCCCGGACCCACACCGAACACCGGATGGGTCAACGCCACCATCACGCTCTTCTTCAGCAACTCCCTGCGCGCTTCCAGCGAGCCTCTCTCGCCTGCGCTTATGCCCTCCACATCCCCCTTGAATATGCTTTCGACCCGCGCCCGATAGTGCGCGCTCGACAAAGCTATACACATGCCGACCACCAAAGCGACGGCAGTGACGACGACAACCTGGCGGCGCTTCCCCTTGATCCCGTATTCCCAGACGCAAATCACAATGATGATAATGAGCGCGAGCAATCCGCTTCTCGATTGGGTCAGTACGACGCCGACGGCCATCACCGCCAGTCCCAGAGCCCACAGTGCCTTCTTGAAGCCGCGGGAGTGCAGCATGAAGGCCAGTGCCAGGGGAAAGCTGATCGCAATGTTAATGGCAAGGTCGTTCGGGTTCGATAGGATGCTCTCCTGGATGCCCGAAAGGCGGCCATCCTTTCCGTAGCTGTGCAGCGCGATAGAAAACAAAGTTACCAGTGCAACCGCGCTCGCCTGAATCCAGAGCAACTTCCTCAGTTCCCGCAAGCTGACCACGACCATGCTGATAAGCATCGCAACCACCACGCCTTTCGCAAACTTATCGAAAACCGTGTGGAAAGCGCCCCCCGGCCACATCGCCAAGGGTATGCAGAGTGTCATTTGCACCAGCAGCAGCCAGAGTATCTTGACCGCCGCTGGTACTTTGAATTTTCCGCCGCCCAGCATGCTCGCAAGCAGCGCCACGAATGCCAGGCCACCGGATATTTTCGCCATGGGAATGTAGGCGAGAGCGCGAATCAAATCTTCAGGCCGGTAGTAATAAAGCGCGAAGAACACCACAAGGCAATTGAAGATCAGCGGTCGGCGCGTCAGGGAAACTACAGACTCGGCCCGCGTCCTCCACTTGCCTGACCTTGCCTTGCTTTTTGCCCATGTGGTTTGCATCGTCATAAAGAGCCGATTCGCGCTTACTCCCTGCGCCGCAGGCTACTGCTGGCCGACCTTGAACAGGTCAAAAGGCACAAAAATATCGTGCGGCAAAGTGAGCATCCGTATTCTCAATAGTTTCTCCGTCGGAGGCGTCCATTGCAGGTTCTCGTACAGCAGCAGGCGCTCGCCCTGCCAATTCGCCTCGTTCGTTGACACAGGGAAGCATCCTAGCAACTGAAATTGACTAGTCTGCAATTGCTCTCGCAAAGTGCGTTGCACCTCGAAGCGAACCGCCGGATTCTCGGAGACAACTACGAAGCGAATGCCGTCCCGCCGGATCGCCTCCAGCAAAGCGTCGCGGCCGTGCAGTAATTCTTCGCTGGCCTTTGCCGGACGGATATCGTCCGCATAAAGCAATTTTCTCAGGATCAGAAAATGCCGCTGCCGGTCGAGCGCCCGCATGAAAAACACAAAGTTGCCCGGTACTCTGCCATCGAAGAGAACAATCCCCGCGTGATACCTGTTTACCAGGACTGACGCTACGTTCTCATAGCCGGAAATGAAGGGCCGCTGCTCACTCCATGCCGGCACCGCCAACACTACAACCAGCAATCCCGCAGCGCTTCTCATGGCCAGCCGAACCGGGGGGCGCTGAAAATATCGCGTCAGCAGTCCGATGGCAAAATACACCAGCGGTGGAAACCAATAGATCGCAAACCGCGCGTCTTTTTGACCGAAAAAAGAAAACGTAATATATCCGGCGACAATCCAGCAGGCCATGATGGATGCATAGTCGCGCCTGCCCCACTGCCAGGCCAGGAGCAAACCTAACGCCGCCAGAACAAAGATCATCGGCGAAAAAGAATTCGGCAGCGAATCGGCATAGAAGCTGATCTGCTCCCAACCGGTCATGTGGCGGGAACCCAAGTCAGTCGCCATCGCCTTGCCCTGCATCAGAGCCATCAGCGCGAGAAACGGACCGGCAAGCACAGCCACCATGGCGGCAACCACCAGCCCGTCGCGCGACAATATTCGCTTCCACTTCCGCGTGACGATCAGAGTCAGCCAGCAGAACACAAACAGAAATATGCTGGTTTGTTTACACAGCAACGCCGCGCTCAGCCACAGTCCGAAAGCGTAAAAAGAACGCCGCTGCCCGTCCTCGAGATACCGTATCCAATACCGAATCGCGCCGACGCAAAGGGCGAGGGATGGAACTTCCAGCATCACCGTCTTTTCAAAAATCAGCACCATGGGCAGAAGTCCCAGAACTGCAGTGCTCACTGCTGCGGTGTAGACATCCTGCAACTCCTCGACTAACAAAAACCATTCAACCAGCAACACAACTGCAAAGAGGATCACCGTGAGCCGTGCGGAAACGACAGAGGCGCCGAACAAGAGAAAGCTAATTCCTTCAAAAACGTAAAACAACGGTGGCCAATGCAGTATCGCGACCGCCGGATATTGCGCGTAGTATGCGTACGCATATTGCACGGGGTGGCTTAGCGGCATATCGCGCATTGCATCCGCGACAAAGAGTCCTGTGACTGCGTGTTGCGCTTCATCCACGTAGTAGTCGAATTCACCCAGATGGATGTGGCGGCAGGCCATGACGCAAACCAGCGTGATCACTCCCACCAGTAATGCCCAGCGATTGAGCGCTGCAGAGAGAGCCGAAACGCGCGGATCTTGGCTTACCAGAGTTGGCCCAGCCCCAACACCCGCCTCGCGTTTTAGCGCGTCCATACCGCCCGCCTTCCCGCAATAAAGTTGACCAAAGCCACTACAGCCGCGCAATTCAGCAACACAAAAGTGCCGGACGCATCGGCGAAGCGCGCCAGGAAGCCACGCTTCGCCAGGCCGCTTAAAGCCAGGGCACTCAGTGTATAAAACATCAATTGCAGAATCGTTACAGTACGGTAAAAAACGCCGGATAGGCTGGCTGACGCCACAAGCAGCAAGGCCAGCGCAAATGGAACCGCCAGACGCAATAACTTGTGGCTCACAAATTCAAACCGGATGGGATTACTTCGGCTCAAGAGCCACGGCGCCAGCTGCAACAATTGATAATTCCCATAAAGCGTCCTAACCTTCCGCGAGAATTCCCTTTGTGCCCCGAGGTCCGGGCTATCCCAAGCCCGCGCCCGGGCATCGAAAACGACCCGGCTTCCCTGACGAACTATATGCATCGGAAGAAAAACATCGTCCAGGATCGTCCCCACAGGCACGCTCGTCAGCAGCTCGCGGCGCGCGGCATAGAATGCGCCCGTAGCGCCCACGGTGGAACCAGACGCCGCCTCCAGCTCTCGAACCTGCTTCTCGATGCGCCAGTAGAGGCTGAGACCCCTGCCGCTCTCGCCTTCCGCCGTGTCGCCTAACATCAACTCACCGCTGGCGCAGCCAACCTCCGAATCGGCGAAATTCTCGGCCAGCAAACGCAGTGCACCTGGTTCGATCGTCTGGCGAGCGTCGGTGAAAACAACAATCTCCCCGTAAGCCACTTGCAAAGCGTCGTTCAGCCCTGACGCTTTGCCCAGTGAAACCTGATTCAAAACAATTTGAACTCGCGGGTCCTGCGCATAGTCGCGCAAGATTGGTTCGGTACGATCGGTCGATCCGTCGGAGACAACGACGATCTGGCAAGGCGGATATTCAAGGGCCAACAAATTCTTAAGTTTCGCCGGCAAAACCTGCTCTTCATTTCGCACCACCATCACAATCGATACGGGAGGCGTACACGATCCGCGCCTTACGGGACGGCAGCGCCACATCATGCGCAACCGCAACCAACACAGATAGCCTGCGTATGTGTATGCCGTAAGTGCGGCCGACGCCCAGAATAACCATTTCACGCCGGTGTCCCTTGGTTCCTCTCCAGTTCGCAATGCTCCCGATGCGCCGATTTCATTTGCCGTGACCCAGCACAACAATCTTGAGGGTCTGGAACATGATCAGCAGATCCAAACCTAGCGACGCATTCTTGATGTAGAAAAGATCGTACTGGAGCTTCTCCCGGGCGTCCTCCAGAGTATTTCCGTACTTGTATTGAACCTGGGCCCAGCCGGTTATTCCGGGGCGAACCATGTGGCGCACTCCGTAGTAGGGGATTTCCCGGCTCAGCCAGTCGACAAACTCAGGCCGCTCCGGGCGGGGACCGACGAAATGCATATCGCCCTTGAATACACACCACAGCTGTGGGATTTCGTCGAGGCGCGACACGCGCAAGAATCGACCCACCGGGGTAATGCGAGGATCGTTGTCCAGAGCCCAGGTGGCGCCCGTATCCGCTTCCGCATCCTTGCGCATGGTGCGGAATTTGTAACAGTAAAAGATCTTGCCGCCGCGGCCCACTCGCTGCTGGCGGTAAAGCGCCGGACCGGGCGAACTCAGCTTCACCGCCAGCACGATAAATGGGATCAAAGGCAGAGCCAGTAACAATGCCACCAGCGCAACGGAAAAATTCACCAGCCTGCGTACCAGGCGGAAGAAATTGCTGAAGCGAAATCCTTCGGCGAATATCAGCCAGCTCGGATTAAGCTGTTCAACTTCGATGCGCCCCGATATCTTTTCGAGCCAGGAAGTCGCTTCTTCGACTCTCACTCCCTTGACTCGCAAGTCCAGTAGTTGTTCCACCGGAAGCGTGCCGCGCCGGTCGAGCATTGCAACGATCACGCGATGAACTCCCCTTCTTCCATTCGCCAAGCTCAACAGGTCTGTGGCAACCGATTCGCGAGTGAGTTCACCGGCCACGTTTCCCGTCCAGCCCACCACGTCAAATCCCAATGTTGGCCGCTCTTCCAGTCCGCGAACCAGTCGCTCGGCGCGATCTCCGGTGCCCAAAACGTAAACGCGCTCCCGCAGGAAAGGCTGTTTCACGATCCAGGAGTAGGCTCCGCGCCAGCAGAAGAGGGTTGCGGTCAGGATAATGATGCCCAGCAGCGCCGAGCCATTGCCGGGCATAAAGCCAGGAAATGCAAAACCTATAGCCGAGAGCACAATGGCCACGAATCCAATGACCATGAGAATGCGCAGGGTCTGTTCCCGGTTTTTATCGAGATTGGTGGAATCGTACAGGTCGAGCCAATGGGAGAGAAGTAGTACTCCGCACGTGACTACCAGAATCTTCGCGTAACCGCCTTCAACATTGAGCAACAACCAGCTGTCCTGGTTCCGCAGCATCGTACCCAGAACAAAAGATGCCCAAACAATCAGGGCCTCACCCGCCAACAGCACTAGCGTGCGGAGCGGATAATACACTTTGAACAACCGGATCACGGTTTCCCACTTCCCTAGGTTCTGGTCTGACTTCCGTTTTTCTGATTCTCGTCGTAGTAATAGCGCGAGTATGTGATCGATTCCGCGTCGGCGCCGTTTAACACCACGCCGACCAAGGCTTCTTCCGGAAACTCCGAACGCGCCCGCTGGGCCATATCCACCGGAGTTGCGTTGGAACGCACTACCAGCAACACGCCGTCACATGCCTTCGCCAGCACGCTGGCATCGGAAACCGGCACAACCGGCGGTGAGTCCACAATAATCCAGTCAAAAAGACTCTCTATTCGCTGCAGCAAGAGTTGCAGCCGGCCATTGGCTATGAGTTCGGCGGGGTTGGTGATCTCACTCCCACAGGCAATGAAAAACAAATTTTCCATCGGTCCGCGTTGGATAATCGAGAACTCGTCATTGCGCCCTGCCAGGTAGTCTGCCAGTCCAGGGGAGGGAGTTGTGCCCAGCATCATATGGAGGCGCGGATTGCGCAGATCGGCGTCGATCAGCAGCACGTGACGTCCGTGCTGGCGCACCAGCACTTGGGCCAGGTTCGCCGCCATGAAGGACTTCCCTTCCTTGGGCAAAGCGCTGGTCACCAGGAGCTTCTTGAGCGGCATCTTCTCGCGTGCGTGGTAGAGGCGGGAGCGCAGCGTGCGGAACTCCTCAGCGCCACGTTTGCCTTCGTTGCCATTGAAAAATAGATTTGTTTTTTCGTCCGGAACCCATGGTTGCGGGGCACAACGCGCCAGCAATGTTTCAAAGCTGAACGGGCTCGCGAAGGATGGCATGGCCGCCGTCAGCGGAATTTCCCCGGAGGCGGGAGCCGATTGACTCTGCGCCTGGGAATGCTCGTTCGCAGGCGCAATCGGCACCACTGTGGATGTCGCATCGTAAATCGCCTGAGTAGGAGCATCCTGCCGCGCTGCCCGCTCTTGTTCCGCCTTTTTCAAGGCTTCATGAATTCTGCTCATATTTTTCTTCCCTTGGGGAAATCGTCCTCTGTCTCGTGTAAGCGGTTCCTGTTCGCTAGCGACCGCAACGTTTCCACCAAGTCAATGTTTTCGTGGTCACCGGGAGGCGGGGCCATCATCATCGCTCCCTCCGCCGTCCCCACTGTCAAATCGAAATCGCGCGCTACAGCATCCACCTCTGCCGGGCTAACCACTCTTCGTTGATCGACAAACGCGCTGACTAAACAATGCTCGCAGAGTAGATTAATCACGCGCGGAATGCCGTGCGCATAGCGATGAATCGCGATCAAAGCTTCCGGGTGAAAGATCTGCTGTTCGGCCGCGCCGGCTATGCGCAGCCGCTGCCGGATATACGCCTCCGTCTCTTCCAACGTCAACGGATGCGTCTTCGCCCGCAGGGTTAGCCGCTGGCGCAACTGGCGCAGTTGAGGCTGTTTCAGTTTCTGCTCTAATTCGGGCTGGCCCACCAGCACAATCTGCAGCAACTTCTCCGTGAACGTTTCGAGATTGGTGAGCATCCGGATTTCTTCCAACACTTCTTCGGTCAGGTTCTGCGCCTCGTCGACGATCAGGACAGCGGTTTCCCCGGCGCGATAACGATCGAGCAGCCAGTTGTAAAGGCGCAGCAGCACCTGGCTTTTTAACTTCGAATCGACTGGAATCCCGAAGTCGGCCATCATGTAATCGAGAAACTGCGTGGTGTTCAGCCGCGAGTTGAACACAAACGCAGTCGCCACCTGTTGCAGACGAAGCCATTCCAGCAGCTTGTTGATCAGCGTCGTCTTCCCTGTTCCCACTTCACCGGTCAGCAGGACAAATCCTTTGCGGCTCTGGATGCCATAGGTCAGGCAGGCCAAAGCCTCCTCGGTATGCCGCGTGAGAAACAGATAGCGCGGATCGGGGTTGACGTTAAACGGATTCGCCCGCAGGCCAAAAAACTCTTTATACATTTGCTTGTCTCAGAGGTTGCCTCGCTTAAATCCGCGCAACCTCATCCTGTTTACCGCGCTTCCAGTAATTTCGCTTTCCGTTGCCGTCTGAGCCATCCGCATCAGGAACCCATGGAACGGCCACGAGCATTGGGAGCTCGAGCGCCGCCTCAAGATCGGCTTGCGTCCGGATCGATTTGTCACGCATCTCCAGCCACAGCGCAAGCCCCAGACTCAGGGCCAAACCCGCACCTAATCCGCCGCCGGCAAAAAAGAGCCGATTGGGAAAGCTCGGCGCATCCGGTATACTCGCCGGATTCAGCAGCCGCATCTGTTCGCCTTCCTGTTGCTGCTCCATCCTTAACGTAATGTCGGACTTGCTTTTGTTCGCGAGCAGATCCTGATACGTCTTCTGCGTACTGTCGTAATCCCGGGCTAACTGCTTGTATTGCTCTTCGACGGCAGGGCTGAGCGCAACCCGCCCCTGATAGTTCGCGATTTCATCCTGAAGTCTCTTCTGATCGCGGGTAGCCTGGGAGATCAAATCCTCATATTGGTGAAGCTGCAACCGGAGTTGACGAATCTCCGGAGGTTCGGAGGCGGATGTGTTTCCCGTGGAGGCGCTGGCGGTCTTATCATCCGGGGGATTGTTCACCTCAGCTAGCTTTTTCTTCACTTGCGCGATATCGGCTTTCGTCTTGATCACATCAGGATGGTCGTCTGTATAGCGCGCCTCCAGATCGATCAGTTGCGATTGCAATAGCGAAAGTTGCTGCTGCAAGGTCACTGGGTTGCTCGAACTTTGCGAATTCTTCCACGCGGTCAATTGCTGCGCCAGGACGGATTCGGTATAGGACTTGTCCTGCTGGGCGCGGCTCAGGGTCTGCGTGTTGGCTTCAAGCTGCGAATTCAGCCCCATCAGGATTTTTAAGTTGTTGTCCTCGTCTCCGGGTAGTTGTCCGAGGTACTGTTTTTTGAACGCAGCCAGCTTGGCGTCAAGATCGTCCAGATTGTGTTTTGTATCTTCGACCTGCTTGCTCATGAAGTCGGTCGTTCCCCGCGCCACTTCTTCGCGCGACTTCAAGTTTTCTTCCAGCATCAGTGACGTGAGCTCGTTGCAAATCTGCTGCGCTTCCCTGGCGCTCTTTGCGGTGTAGTTCACGTAGAAACCCGGGACCTCGCCGCCCTGCTGACCCGGCCTTTTCTTGGAGGTACTGCTCGAGAGTTCAGTACCCACCGGCTCAACGGTCATCCCGTTGCGAATCCCTTCAATCACGTCATCCACGTTTTGGCCGGGCTTCACCAAACCCGTGCGGTCGAGCATGGGTTGGAGGCGGCTTTGGCTCAGCACCTGTTGCTGCAGAGTGGCAATGCGTTCGCTGATGTCGGTCGTACTGACTGGCTGAACCATTCCCTCCGGCACTTTTTGGCCCTCCACTAAAACCAGCGACTGCGAGGTGAATTTGGGGGCAAAAAGATACGAAACCAGGAATCCAGCCACTGGAGCCAGCAGCGCCGGAACCAGAATCACTTTCATTCTGCGGCGCAACATCCCCAGATAATCGTCCATCGTTAATTCGCGATTTTCCATACTTAATACTCATCCTGCCAGCGGCATAGGCTGGCGATCGTCTTAATCGATGCGCAACGGCCGCGGCGTCCAATCCAAACCTATGGTTCCCACCTGTCGTTGCGAAATTCGGTTGCAAGGGCCGGTCGTTCCGCAGAAAGAGCTATCGAAACTCAGATAATTGAACTGGTAGCTTACAAAGGCCTTGAACTCGCGGCCGAAGTTTCGCGACATGCCCGCACCTGCAAAACCGAAATTGTAGACATTCGCGGCCACGCCGGGGCACGGTGCACCGGAGGCAGTCACGAAACAGGTCGTCGGCAACACCCGGCTGTTTCGCGAGTACCCGATGTCGGTGAAACCCTCCCATCGCCGGCCCAGTGGTCGGGATGCCGACAGTCGCGCCAGATCGGTGCTGGCGCCAGCGAAAAAGCCGGAGCCGGTGGTAATGAAATGTGCATACGTAAGGTGCAAGATGACCTTCGGGAATTGATACTGCAGTTGCGCGCGCCCAGCAGCAGAGATGTGAAGACCATATCCGGGTACGTCGCTCTGGGTGAATTGCGGTCCCACTCCGATGATGAAATTCATTCGTCCGGAAATGCGATGTCCCCACATCAGCTGGATCAATTGATTTTGGAACGTTTCGGAAGTTGAAAAATCGAACCTCTGATATCCGTAAACCAACGCCGCTTGATCATGGCGGCCAAGCAATCGGTCATAGCCGACCTGGCCGGTGGTTTCGTTCGCCCCGATGAACGAGTTGCCCAATACAGAGTCATTTTGCAGAAAATGAACGAACGAGTATCCTCCGGTGGCGGTAATCGCGGATTTTGGGCTGAGGCTTTCCTCTACATCAGCCAGGGCATTGTTCATAAGGATAGGAGATTGCCCCAAATCTCCAAGGGCGCTGGCGCCGTAAAAGATGTTCTCTTCCCCGATCCCGGCTCCCGCTGCGCTTACTCCGCCATACGCGCTGCCGAAGGTGCCTTCCGGCTGGTAGCTGAAAGCGTCGCGAAGGTTGAGTTCCCCTCTCTTCCAAGTGACTTTCTGATCGAGACCCAGTTCCTCGATTTGCCGAAGTCCGACTCCACTCACGTTGTAATAACCCACTCCTCCCACGTACTCGAGACCGAGATCGTAGTGGCTCCAGAGTCTTTGCAATTCCACGCTGCCCAACAGTTGCGTAATTGTCGAAACTTGTGTTCCTCCCAGAGTATCCGCGATATTGGAATCGACGGACTCGGTGAAATGTGCCCCTGCCTGCAGATAACTCAATGGCGCAGCGTGCGGCTGCAGGTT
>Ga0116105_1000117_pt1 | contig 26067 bp, 28 predicted proteins | sample June2015DPH_6_20_FD_89716 | JGI IMG/M metagenome (GOLD analysis project Ga0116105, IMG submission 89716) | Peatland microbial communities from SPRUCE experiment site at the Marcell Experimental Forest, Minnesota, USA - June2015DPH_6_10 | ecosystem: Environmental > Terrestrial > Soil > Wetlands >... | reverse complement strand
TGATACTTCACGTCGCCCGAGCCTTGCGTGCTGTCCGGATCGATACCTTCAAATTCGGACAGAATCTCCACCAGCGACTTGTCGACAATGTTCGCCAGCATGTTGAGCCGGCCGCGGTGCGCCATGCCGATCACCGCTTCGTGCACGTTGGTATTGGCGGCGAGATCCAGAATCTCGTCCAGAATCACCATGGCCGATTCCGCGCCTTCGAGCGAAAAGCGCTTGTGACCGACAAAACGCGCGTGCAGGAAATGTTCGAACTCCTCGGCCTCGATCACGCGTTGGAGCGCGCGCTTGCGCGTGTCCGGATGGAGCGGCCAGCGATTGCCGGTGAGCTCCATACGCAGCTGCAGCCAGCGCTTCTGTTCCGGAATCTGGATGTTCATGTACTCGCATCCGATTTTTCCGCAATAGGTGTTGCGCAGGGTTTCCAAAATCTCGCGCAGCGTGGCCACTTTTTGAGGCTCGTATTCGGCCGACATCAAGTTACCGGTGAGAAACTCGCGGTCCAAGTCCCAAATAGTAAGTCCGTAGGTTGCCGGATCGAGTTCCGGGTGATAGGTGGGTTCCGAACCCAGCGGGTCAAAGTCGGCGATCAGGTGTCCACGCACGCGGTACGCATTGATGAGCTGAAGAACAGCCGCTTCTTTGGCTACTTCGTCGAGTTCGGATCCACGGCCTCCGGGCATGGAAACCGGCCGGTCTTTTTCCCAATGCACCGGCTTGTGCGGGATCTTGAGGTGCTCGAAAACTTCTTCGTAGAAATGTTCCTGGCCTTCGAGCAATGCTTGCAAGCGGCCTAGAAACATGCCTGACTCGGCGCCCTGAATCACGCGATGGTCATAGGTGCAGGTGACGGTCATCACCTTGCTCAGGCCCAGCATGGCGCGTAATTGATCGCTCGCGCCGTGATATTCCGCCGGGTAATCTATAGTTCCGGTGGCAATAATGGCGCCCTGGCCGGGCATCAACCGGGGTACGGAACCGAGCGTTCCCACGGTTCCCGGATTGGTGAGCGAAATGGTGGTGCCTTCAAAATCCTGAACCGTCAACTTATTGCTTCGGGCACGCGCCACGATATCATCGAACGCTTCGACATACTGCGCGAAATCCAGCGCGCCGCCGTTTTTAATGTTCGGGACCTTTAAGGAACGCGTGCCGTCCTTGGCGGCCACGTCTACTGCGATGCCGATGTTGATTTGATCGTGCAGCACTCGGAACGGCTCGCCGTTCATCTCCGCATAGGCGTGATTGAGAGTCGGATTGGATCTCGCGGCTTTGACGATGGCCCAGCCGATGATGTGCGTGTAGGAAATTTTGCTCTTGCCGGTGAGCGCCCGATGCTCATTTACAATGCGCCGGTTTTCGTCGATCACTTTGACCGGAATGACGCGCTGCGAGGTAGCCAGCGGGATGCTGAGGCTGGCATTCATGTTCTCGGCGATGCGCGCAGCGGCGCCACGGAGCGGGATTAGTTGCTGATTCGCGCCGGGCGAGGGCGCCGGAGGTGTGGGAGCCGGCGCACCGTTTGAAATGACTGCGGGAGCCGACGTGCCGTTCGCGCTCTTTGAGCCGCCGCCATTCGATTCAAAAACTTTTTTCCAACTATCGTCCACCGCTTTGCGGTCGTGCAGATATTGCTGATACAGCTCGTCTTCGAGCCAACTGTTGATTCCAAACTCGGGAGGGTGTGATTCGGGCATTAGGTTTCCAACTGCTTTCCAATCTTCATCATACCGTGATTCAGAAGTCATGGAACAAGAAGTACTTAGAGGCCGTAAATCTATGTAAGAAAACTAACCCGAAGAGAGTGATTTACGTCTTATCAACCGAGAGGAAAAAGAAAAATATGAAGGCCAACTTCGTGAAGATTTCATTGACACTGGCGCTGGCGGCCTTGACCGTTCCCGTATTCGGGCGAACCATCAATCCCAAGGGCGACTTGGCCGACGCCGTCCGTCATGAACTGGTGATGCTGCCCTACTACAGCGTCTTCGATGACCTCGAATTTACCGTGGATAACGGCACGGTTACCCTGGCTGGTGATGTGACGCGCCCGGTACTAAAATCGGACGCCGAAAATGTTGTCAAACGTATCGCAGGTATAACGCAAGTAGTGAATAACATCAAGGTTCTGCCGCTTTCGCCATTCGACAATCGGATTCGTGCGGCAACCTATCGGTCTGTATTTGGTTACGCAAGCCTATATCGCTACGCGATGGGTACCAATCCCTCCATTCACATCATCGTGGATAACGGGCACGTGACTCTGAAAGGCGTAGTGGCGAACCAGGGCGATAAGAACCTTGCTTATATCCGCGCCAATGGTGTTCCGGGAGTCTTCTCGGTGACCAACGAGTTGCTGGTTGCGGGAAATAGCTGAGAAAACAGAACCCAGAATTCAGGAGCCAGAATTGGAGAATTGGCCGCCGGTGGTTCGCCTTCGGCGGCTGATTTGTTTTTGAACCCTACTCTTGAACGCGGACTACCAAGACTGAGCACGGGGCATTCCAGGCGACCTTGGTCGAGACGCTGCCCAGGATGCTGTGTTTCATCTCAGTAGCGCCGCCCGCGCCTACCACCAACAGATCGTAGTCGCCTTGATCCGCCTCACTCAGAATCTCGTTGGCGGGGTTGCCCTCCCGAATTGATGTTGTCACCCCAGGATGATGCTCCAGCACACGGATCCGTGCCTCGGCCAGCAATTCCTCTGCTTCCAGCCGCAATTCGAGCGATAGTTGGTTGTTCTGAGCAGCGTCCGGATCGGGGTTTTCGGGCGACTGCTCCGCCGGGGGTTCATGCGGCAGCCAGAGCGTCTCCTGGACATGCAATAAAGTAATCTCGGCCGACTCAAGATCGAATAGGGAACTCAGGGAATCCAGGGCCTGGTCGGACCCGGCTGAACCGTCCACCGGAACCAGCATCCGCATACCTCGATCGCCGGGTGGTTCGCGTCCTACCAGTACGCAGCCCGCGGCATGTTCTACCAAGCGGCTGGCCACTGGTCCCAGACCGGCGGCCGACTGCGCATCGCGTCCCTTGGCGCCGATAACCGTGATGTCATAATCCTCCGCGTCGCGCATAATCACGTTGGAGGGAGATCCGGTCTCAGAAAGCGTCAGGGCATCGATGCCTTCCTCGGCGAGTATTCGCTTCGCTTCGTCGAGAATGCGTCTGGTCTCCGCAGCCACTCGTTCCTGCAGAGATCGGCGGGAGACTTTTCCGGATTTTGGCGCGCGAAGCTCGGGAGCGACATAGAGAACGTCCACTTTGCGATCATCGCTCGAGAGCAAACGGCTGGCAGCGCGCATGGCGGCGATAGCTTCCTTGGATCCGTCAGTGGTGAGAAGTACTCGCATAGCGACGCCCTAATTCTACGCCAATGAGCACGTTCCCGCGTTGATGCCACAACAGGGCAATACCAACCAGTTTCTTCTATGAAGTACTGAGGTAGTCGAAAAGCGAGGTCTTGGGCAATTGCGAACGGGATACCAGAGCGGCCTGCTGCGCCGTCTGCCCTTCGGTTAATTGCGTAATCGCTGCAGCCTCGTCGGCATCCTGTATCCCGCTGAGTTGGGTTTGGAGGTTGGTGATGTTGTTTTGAGCGTCGTTTGAGGCACTGGATACCTCGTCCTGAACATTGCCGTAGAATGCCAGTTGCTGGTTGAGGTACGTGTCGGCCGTTTGCACATCGGCCAATGCGGAGGTAACGGCGCTAGCTCCGCTGTTGCTGAGGAGTGCCTGCCGCAAATTGTTGATCGACGTGAAGACGTTCTGCGTTGCATCCGGGCTGTCAAAGATGGTCTGCGCGTCCAGAGACACCGCAAACTGTGATCCGTCCGAAGCTTGTATCTGGCGAGTTGCAGGCGAGCCCTGGTACGGACTGATGGGGCTGCTTTGAGTGAGATCGATACTGTAGGGTGCTTGCTGATCGTCGTCACCGCTGAAAATGTAACGCCCCCCTACGGTGGTGTTGGCCAGACCCACCAGGTTTTGGAGCACGGTTCCCAACTGGTCGGCTACGTTCTGCTGGGTGTCGCTCGAAGCCAAGTCGCTGGCGCCTTGTGTGCCCAGGGACTGCGCCTGATCGACGAGACTGACCGCGTTTTGCAGCGCGGTTTGCGCGGTGTTGGCTTCGGTTGTCACGATTCCCAGATTGGAATTGATCTGTTGAGCCTGAGACAAGTCCGCGCGAGTTTGCAGCAAGGTGGAGATTTCATCCGGCGCATCGGAAACGACGTTAATTTTCAGACCGGTGGTGAGTTCTGTCTGCGCTTGCTGTTCCCGCTGCTCGATCTGGTCCAGACCCACCAGAAAGCTCTGTGAGGAGGCACTGAGAGGGCTAATCATGCGGTACTCCTTAGGTGATGACGTTCATCAGGGTTTCCGTCAATTCGTTCAAAACGGTGAACATTTTCGAAGTTGCCTCGTAAGACTTCTGATAAGCCGTCAGGGTTTCCGCTTCCGTGTCGAGCGACACGCCGGATACTTGCTGGCGCAAGGTTTGCGCCTGGGTAAGCAGGCTTTGCTTGGTGGTTTCGGTGCTGGTGGCCGACGACACATCATTCCCTACCTGGCCGCCGATATTGCCATAGTATTCATCGAAGGTATAACCCGACACGCCGGTGGCATTGGCCAATTGGGCCAGGGCCAGGGCGTTTCCATTTCCCCCTGATGCGCCCGGCAAGGCTGCGGCAATTTGGTCGGTCGTCAACGGATTCACTGCTAATGTCTGGGCGGCGCCCTGCACCGGGTCGTAGGTGAATAGATCAGTGGTTGGCGCCGCGCCGTTCTGGTCGATACCGTTATCGAGTGTAGTATTCACCTGGTCCGCGAAGCTCTGAGCCAGGGTATTGAGGGAAGTGAGGTAGCCGGGAATTACATTATTGTTGTCATCCAGCACCGCGCTGAGTTGGCCGCCCGTAATCTGACTGGTGATGTCGGTTCCCGTGCTGCTCAGGATTGCCGTCTGAGGCGTCGAGAAGTCGCCCTGGATCGCGTACGATTGATCCCCCACCACCAGAGGCGTCTGGCCGCCCAGCAACACGGTAACGGTTCCGTCCGGCTGCTGCAGCGTTGTAAAGTTGACATACTGCGAGAGTTGTTCGAGCGATGAATACAGTTGCGCGTCCACGCCCGCATTCACAGTGCCGGAGGGATCCACTCGGCCGGCGGAATTTATCTCGGCGATGGTGGAGCCCAGTTGATTAATGTTACCGATAATGCTTTGGGCTTGCTGGTTCAAAGCGGTTCCTTGATTCAACAGGCCAGTGGCCGCGTCATTGAACTGTTGCGCCACGGTAGTCGCTGCGTTCAGCACGGCCTGCCTTTGAACCGCACCGTTGGGGTTCACGGAGAGCTGAGAAAAGCTCGAAAACAGGGCGTCCATGGCGGGTGCCACACCGGATGTGCTGGATAGACTGAAATACGACTGCACGGGCGTAAGATCGGCGACCTTTTGTGTGTAAAACCCTAGCGCCGTCTGCTGCTGTTGTACGGACTCTTCCGCATACTGGTCCCGGGAATTCTGCATCGGTCCGGCTTGGACACCGCCGACCAGCCCTTCGGACAGATCCAGCGGTTGCGCTACAAACGTTTGCGTCTGTTCCACATAGCCTGGCGTGTTCGCGTTCGCAACGTTGCTTGATACGACCGTCAGGCCATCCTCGAATGCTTTGAGCGCCGTGGCGGTGTTCGTGATCGCTGCAAATAGGTTACCCAATGGCCACCACCTTGCTGGTACGGACGGGTGCGGGCGGCGGAATGGGCATGCCTTGAACGGAATAGTGCGCCGGCGCGTCGTCAATGCCTGTGGATACCAGGCGCGCCCAGCCTTCATAGAATTTGCCGGCGTTCTGTAATAAAGTGCTCACCTCACCTAGTTCACGGCGCAGACCTGCCATTTCAAGCTCCAATAGCCGCCTCCCGGGGGGCGCCAGCCGCTGCCCAGAGCAGAAGCTAGCCTCCAGCTGCTTCAGGCACTCCACAGCCACGCCAAGTTCGGAGGCACTGCCGTCCATAGCCTGGATGGAAGGCGAGAGCAGCTTCTGGCGGACTTTCTCCAAGCTTCGTCGAGCCTGCTTGGCCTTGTCGACCCACTTCGAATCGGGTGTGGTGTCCCAGCGTTTCAAACGTAGTTGCCGCCACTCAACTGCATGTGGGCCTCGATAACACTGTTGCTCAACACGCCTGCCTCCACGTGATACGAGCCACTCGAGACCGTGGCGCTCAGCGAAGACAGCTTGGCAACATGGTTAGCAGCCTGGATGGGAGAATCATCATAAGAAGCTGCCATTAGCGCTAGGTTAGATAGCTGCACTCCATCTGAGGCGGACGCATCCGCCGCTGCTACTGACGCACCCGCTGGCCCAGCCTTAGCCGCTGGTGAGATGCCGGATGCCCCTCCTACCGCATTTGTTCTACCGCTAGCATCACGAATCTTCATGGCTTAATCCACGATGAATCCCTGCTTCATCGCCACGCCTACTTTCCCTATCGGCGAGGGCCTGAGCGTTTGTAGGGGGTAAGTTAATGCAGTCTTGGGTGGTATCCACTACCGTCGCTGAGGCAACTGCCCTCCCTTGGAAGTAGAGCTACTATCCGGATCGATGCCGCTGTGCCTCAAACAACCTCAAAACAACCGTTTTTTCGGTCTTCTCGATAATTTTCCCAGAACGAATTGCGGCCTACTTCCCGTATCATAGGGAGAGTAGTTAGGGAGGCTGTGAAATGCGATTACTGGGATTGTGTCTTAGCTTGGCTGTCCTGGCGCTAGCGGCTACTGCGCCGCCGCCCGTTACATTCTATAAGGATGCGTTGCCAGTCTTACAGAAGGACTGCCAAACGTGTCACCGGCCGGGTGAATCCGGGCCGATGTCCTTCCTCAGCTACGAGACCACACGGCCTTGGGCCAAGGCGATCAAGACCGCAGTGTTGACCAAGAAGATGCCACCCTGGTTTGCCGACCCGCATTTCGGCAAGTTCTCGAACGACCGGACGCTGACGCAGGCAGAGATAGATACGCTGGTTTCCTGGGCGGACACCGGCGCCCAGGCGGGCGATCCGAAAGACGGACCGAAACCGATCAACTGGGTGGAGGGCTGGCGCATCGGAAAGCCCGATATGGTGATCTCCATGCAAGCGGCCTTCCAGGTGCCTGCATCCGGAACGATCGACTATCAATACATCGTGATTCCGACTGGCTTTACCGAAGACAAGTACATCCAATTGTCCGAGGCGCGTCCCGGCAACCCGGCGGTGGTGCATCACATCATCGCGTTCATACGCGAGCCGGGCAATCCCTGGCTGAAGGAAGCTCAACCGGGCGTGCCGTTTGTTCCCCGGGAACGGGCCCGCCGCGCGGAAGCTGAACAGAAGAACGGCGACAAACCGAAGCAGGGCGATGGCGGCGGGTTTGGCGACTTCCTGGCAGGCTACGCTCCTGGAACTCTGCCCAATATCATGAAACCCGGACAAGCCAAGCTGGTGAAGGCCGGTTCCGACATAGTTCTGCAGATGCACTACACCGCCAATGGCAAAGCTACCACGGATATTTCGCGAATCGGCATCGTATTCGCGACCACGCAGCCAACCGAGCGCGTCCTGACCATAGCTGCATCGAATGCGAGCTTCGCGATTCCGCCCGGCGATTCGAATTATCAGGTGGATTCCAAGCTCACCCTGCAGGACGACGCTATGCTCATCGACTTCCTGCCGCACATGCATTTCCGGGGCAAGAGCTTTGAATATCGCGTTACTTATCCGAGCGGCGAGAAAGAAACCCTGCTGGAAGTCCCGCACTACGATTTTAACTGGCAGCTCACTTACGAGCTCGCCAAGCCCAAGCTTTTGCCCAAAGGCACGGTCATCGAGTGTACGGCGCATTTCGACAACTCGCCCAATAACCCCTACAATCCCGATCCCACCAAGGAAGTTCACTTCGGTGAGCAGACCTGGGAGGAGATGATGATCGGATTTATGGATGTTAGCGTCCCCATGAACAAGACAGCCATGGATTTGATGCGGCCAAAGAAAGCAGCAGCACAATCCGGCCCCAGCCTGTAGTTGTAAGCCAAGGAGAGAAGAGCCATGAAGCTCAATTTATTCGCACTGACACTGGCGGCAACTGTTGCGGCGACGGCCGGGACGGTTACGAGCACGCCCACGTACTACAAAGACATCGCGCCCGTGCTGCAGAACCGCTGCCAGGAATGCCACCGGCCGGGCGAAGCGGCTCCCATGAGCTTCATGAGCTACGATCAGGTTCGCCCGTGGGCCAAGGCCATCAAGACCGCCGTACTCACCAAGAAGATGCCGCCGTGGTTCGCCGATCCGCACGTGGGCAAATTCTCGAACGACCGTTCTATGTCGCAGCAAGAAATCGATACGCTGATTGCGTGGATCGACGGAGGTGTTCAGGCCGGCAATCCGAAAGATGCGCCGGCGCCGCGCCGATTCGCGGAAGGGTGGACCATCGGGCAGCCGGATGTGGTGTTTCAGTTGCCGAACGCGATCGACGTTCCCGCCTCGGGCGTTGTGGACTACACCTATGTCGTGATCCCCAGCGGATTCACGGAAGATAAATGGGTACAGTTTGCCGAAGTTCGCCCGGATGCTCGCTCGGCCATACATCACATCATCGCTTTCTTGCGCCCCCCCGGATCGCGCTGGCTGAAGAATGCCAAGCCCGGCATTCCGTATGTTCCGGAGGGATTTAAGGGACGCACCCAGACGGGCGAATCCAGGGAACCGCAAGGTAACCTCGAAGACCAGATACCAGGTGAGTTGTTGGTGGGTTTTGCGCCCGGCCTGCCGCCTACCCAATGCAAGCCCGGAGAAGCCAAGCTGATAAAGGCTGGGTCCGACCTGGTGCTGCAGCTACACTACACACCCAACGGGAAGGCCACAACGGACCGATCCCGGGTGGGCTTGATCTTCGCCAAAGAGCCGCCCGAGCGGCGTGTGATGAGTATGTTGGCCATGAACGCTTTCCTGAAGATCCCCCCGGGCGACGCGAACTATGAGACGCACGCGCGTGCCACGGTCCCGCTAGACGTCAACCTCGTGGCCTTGACGCCGCATATGCATCTGCGCGGCAAGGATTTCCTCTACACAGCCGTTTATCCCACCGGCGAAAGACAGGTGCTGCTGAACGTGCCTCACTACGATTTCAACTGGCAGCTCTCGTATGTCGAAAACCAGGAACTCTTGCTGCCCAAAGGCACGCGTATCGAGTGCGTGGCTCACTATGACAATTCGCCCAACAATCCGGCCAACCCCGATGCAACTAAAGAGGTCCGCTGGGGCGACCAGACCTTTGAAGAAATGATGATCGGCTTCTTCGACGTCTCTTTCGATGCTAAAGCCGATCCCACGCCGCTGCGGCAGCGCCAGCGCGACCCCAGCGAATAAAGAAAGTATCAAATTGTGTCGAATAATTTCAGGGAGTCAGCATGAACAGCACTAAGCTCTTCGCATCGGCATTAATATTCGGAGTGGCTGCGTGGGCAGCCAGCGTTCCGCGAGAAGTGACTTTCCACAAAGATGTGGAGAAGATCGTTCAGGAGCATTGCCAGGAGTGCCATCGCGCCGGCGAGATTGGACCCTTCGCACTGATGTCTTATAAAGACGCGCGGCCCTGGGCCAAGGCGATAAAGGAAGACATCCTGACCAAGAAGATGCCGCCCTGGTTTGCCGATCCACAGTACGGACACTTCGCCGACGATCGTTCATTGAGTAAGCAGGAGATCGATACCTTGGTCGCTTGGGTGGATGGCGGCGCGAAGGAGGGCGATTCCAAAGACGCACCCGCTCCGCGCACGTACACCGATGGCTGGAATATTCCAACGCCCGATCTTGTACTGGACATGAATACGTTTCACATTCCCGCCAAGGGCGATATCCAGTATCAGTACGTAGTGTTACCCACCAAGTTCGATCATGACCAATGGATTCAAGCCGCCGAGGCACGCCCGAGCGATCGCTCGGTGGTGCATCACGTAGTGATTTTTGTCCGTCAACCGGAGAACAAGTGGCTGCGTGAAGCTAAAGCAGGTGTCCCTTATACGCCTCCGGGCGGAGGGAAAGATTTCAACAATACATCCGGTGGCGGCAGCGACATACTGATGATTTACACGCCCGGAAAAATTCCGGAGATGTGGCGGCCCGGGCTTGGAAAAATGATACCAGCCGGTTCCGATCTGGTGCTGCAGATCCACTACACAACCAATGGCAAAGAGGCTGTGGACCATACCAAGGTGGGGATGGTATTCGCAAAAGAAAAGCCCACCGAACGCGCATTCACGTTTGCCGGCAACAATCTGACTTTCAAGATTCCGCCGGGCGATCCCAATTATCGCGTGGACGCCAAGACCAAGTTCCCGAATGACACAACTATCCTGAATTTCTTTCCGCACATGCACGTGCGTGGAAAGTCATTCGAATACCGGATCGTTTATCCAGATGGCCGAAGCGAAGTGCTGCTGAGAGTTCCGAACTACGACTTTTTCTGGCAACTTGACTACAAGCTGACTGAACCATTGAAGATCCCGGGTGGGTCTACCATCGAATGCACCGGTTGGTACGACAACTCACCCAACAATCCGCACAATCCGGACCCGACCGCGACGGTTCGTTTCGGCGAGCAGAGCTGGGAAGAAATGATGCTCGGCTTTTATGACGTTGTGATCCCGGCCGACATGAGCCTGAAAGATTTCTTCACGCCTTTGCACGAAGCCAATAAGGCTAATAGCGGCGGAGGCCAGTAGTATCAAATACTCTGTCGTTTCTCTTTTTGTGGGCGCCGGCTTTATGCTGAGCGCACACGATGTTTTTTCGACCAAGATAACGTGGTCGCGCGAAATCTCGCGCTTAGTTTATAAGCGCTGCGCCTCTTGCCATCGGGAAGGCGGATCATCGTTCGCGCTAACCACGTTCGAGCAAGCGCGTCCCTGGGCCAAAGCCATCAAGGAAGAGGTACTGGAGCGGCGGATGCCTCCGTTCGCAGCGGTAAAAGGCTTCGGCGATATCCGCGACGATCAGGCGTTGACGCAGGATGAGATCCACCTGATCTCGGACTGGGTGGAAGGCGGGTCACCGGAGGGTGATTCGGCGTTACTGCCGAAGAGTCCACAACTCGACGCTTCGGCGCCCAAGCCCGGCTCGGCTGGCCCCGAGTTGATCGTCGAGGGCAGCTTCACCCTGAAGCACGCCATCACAATTTCCGGCATCCGGCCCCAGAGCCTAATGGAGGGCAGTTCCGTGAAGGTGATAGCCGCGCGGCCGGACGGCGGCATTGAACCGCTGATCTGGTTGTACGACTACAAGCCGCAGTTCGACCGGAGCTACTATTTTCGAAAGCCGCTGAAGCTTCCGGCGGGAACGAAGATTGAAACGTATCCGAGCAGCGCGGGCGCGGTTTCGCTGCTGGCACTAAACTGAAATCGGCGGATTCACCGCGCTTTTTCGGCCACCGAAGGATTTCCTGTTGGATACACCAAAACCTCCACCTTGTCGCCTTGGTTTTCGTCTTGGGCTTTGCCTAGCCCAATGGTCTTGATCCGCGTGTCATCCAATCGAAAATTATCCACTAGATATTCCCGCACCACCAGCGTCTGAGCGTCGGTTAACTCCCGGACTTTGTCAGTATCGCCGGTCATGCCGCCGCGCGCCGCCACTACAGCGATTCCGAACTTCTTTTCTTCGAGAAATTGGCCCACCTCATTCAGGACTTTCTGGTTTTTCAGCTTTGACGAATCCGGTTTATCGAAAAATTGGCTGGCGTCAAACGAATAGTTTTTCGAATACTGCTCCGCGGGCAAACGCGCGACCGCATGTTTGGCAAGTTCGTCCGAATCTTCGTACCCGCGCTTCTTGAAAAAACCACGCAGCAGGAAATTGTGCTTTAGCGCTTCCAGGTCGTCCTGAAATGCCGCGGCGCCCGCACTGGCTTCGCGATAAATGGTCTTATCGTTAATCAGCGCTCCTACCGTCCCTTGTCCTTGGTTGATCTTCGTGCTGATGGATTTCAAATTGTCCTCGGATGCGTCTACATTCTGCATGGTGTCCTTGGTGGTGTCGAGGATAGCGTTCGTTTTCTGGATCAGGTCCGAAATGTCAAGGGGTGGTGCCGACGCAATGGTGTTTCCGCTCTTCAAACGCTCGGCCTCATCGGATCCGAATGGAATTTCCACATACTTGTCGCCCAACAATCCCTCGGATTTAATCGAAGCAATGGAATCCTTCTTGAGAACGTCCTGAGTTGCGTGCTGGAGATTCATGAGGACACTTACTTTTTCATCCGGACGCCCGGGGAGCACGATATGTTTGACGGTTCCTTCCGGAATGCCGCCTACGCGTACCTGTGCGCCATCCGCCAGGCCTGCGACATTTTGGAAGTCGGATCTGAGTGTATAAGTGGAGCTAAATAGAAATTCCTTACTTCCAATCAGGAATATTCCGGCGGCAAGCACCAGCAGCGTTCCCACAATGAACGCTCCTAAACGGAAGGCCGTAGACATAGTTACTCCTTTAAGCCGCTTCTTGCAAATACTGCTTGACGAATTCGTCGTTGCTTTGCTCGAGTTCCTCAATTTTTCCTTCAGCGCGGATGATTCCTTCGTTCAATAGCACCATGCGGTCTGCAAACTTCTGGGCGGCATGCATATCATGAGTCGCAACCACGGATGTAATGTGGTGTTGCTTCTGTAAGTCGACAATCAGGTTTCCGATTTCCGAAGCCGTGATGGGATCTAAGCCGGTGGTGGGCTCATCGAAGAGCACCACTTCGGGATTTAGCGCGAGCGCACGGGCCAGCGCCACCCGCTTCTGCATCCCTCCTGAGATCTCAGACGGCATTTTCTCCAGATCGCCTTCCCGGCCCACGTTCGATAGCAGTTCCCGCACCCGCTGCTCTCGTTCGCCTTCGGTCAGCGTGCTATGCCGGCGCAGCGGGAACCCAACGTTCTCCGCTACGTTCAATGAATCATAAAGCGCCGATTGCTGAAATACGAAACCCATCTTCTTGCGGATTTCATTCATGGCATCCATCTGAAGACCCACGATCTCCTGGCCGAGAATTCGAATCGAGCCGGAATCGGGCTTCTCTAGGCCGATCAGCAATTTGAGGAGGACGCTCTTGCCGATTCCGCTACGTCACAGCCACCGTCTCGCCGGCGCGAACAGCGAGCGAGATTCCGTCCAGGACTGTTTGCTTGCCGAATGATTTACGCAAACCTTTCACAAGGATGGACGCGTCGGCTGTCGCTTTGGGCATCTGGATTCTCATGGGAAAAACACTAGAAGGAATCGAACCAGCACAACGTCAGCGAGTATCAGGAAAAGGGAGGAAAGCACTACGGAGCTGGTGGCCGCGCGCCCCAACTCCCTCCGTACCTCCCTTGGTACGCATCCCCTGGAAACACGCTACGGCGCCAATGATCAATCCGAAAACCATCGTCTTCAAAGTGGGTGGGAGAAAATCGTCAAAACCTACTTCCTTGAAGCCGTTCTGCAAGAACAGTTGGAACGACATCGGTTCCGCCAGCGCGGTGGCGATCCATCCCATCGCGATGCCAAAGAAATCCGCGGCCAAAGTGAGCAGCGGCAACATGAGGATGCAGGCCAAGACACGCTTCGCCGCCAGAAATTTGTACGGATTCACCGCGGAAGCTTCCATGGCGTCGATCTGCTCGGTCACTTTCATGGATTCGAGCTCGGCGCCGATGCCCGCGCCTACGCGTCCGCTCACCACCAAGCCGGTGATCGCAGGCCCGCTTTCACGGATCAGTGAAAATACGATGACTGCCGGAAGCATGGACTTGGCGCCGAAACGGGTTAGGCTGTCATGAGTCTGTAGCGACAGCACCACGCCCGTGGCCGCGCCGGCCAAGGCAACCAACGGCAGGGATGTTGATCCGACGGCGTCCAACTGTCGCACGAATTCGCGAAATTCGAAAGGACGCGCGAACAGCGACCTGGCCATGCGCCCGCAGAAAATACCGAGGTCTCCAAACCACTCGAAGAATGAGATCACGTAGGGCATGACTCCCGGAAGTTCCTGTGCTGCTCAAGTGCCAAATTCACAACTCGCGCAAAATCAAAGCAATCAGCATTCTCCGGAACGCCCCACGCTGCAAATCTTACCTGTAACCGTTAGATGAAGGCTGGACAGTGGCAGGCAAAATGCACAATAGATGCTATGCGCTTCCTCATGCTGAAGATTCTTCCCACTGCGCTTCTAACGCTTGGCCTTCTGCCGGGCGCGCCGCAGCAATCTGGCTCCGGGCCGTCTCAGGCTAAGGACCTGCTCGACCGGGATTCCCCGCAAAGCTCTGCGTTCGCGTTTCTGGAAGCGGTTCGCTCGCACGACTACACGCGGGCCGCGAGATATCTGGATCTACGCAAGCTGCCTCCAGACCAAAGATGGAAGGTGGGCCCGGATCGTGCCCGGCAATTGGGGCAGATCCTGAACAAGGATTCCCAGTTCGATGTTGCCGAGCTCAGCCGGGACCCCGGAGACGAACACACGGGCCGGGAGCGAGTGGACTCATTTACAGTGAACGGTCAAGACGTGGACCTGGAGTTGGAGCGTGTCACCCTTCGGAACAAGCTCTCCATCTGGGTTTTCTCTTCTGATAGTGTCGAACGCATCCCGCGGCTGGCGCAGATCACCAGCGATTCGCCCATCGAGAAATATCTGCCGCAGCCACTGGTGGCCTGGACTTTTCTGGACACATCGTTGTGGCGCTGGATCGCGCTGGCATTGCTCGCGGTGCTGGTTGCAGCACTTTCAAGATTGCTGTGCGCTCTGGTGCTGCGCCTGGTCCGGCCCGTACTGAAACGGATTTGGCGGCAAGCTGATTGGAGCGAACTGGACGGTTTCGTTGGGCCTGTTCAACTGCTGTTGGCTGCGGCGGTGTTTCGCGTCGGAATGGAATGGATTGATCCTTCGGCTCTGGTCCGGCCGTTTCTGGAACGAGGTCTCTCGCTGGTGTTCTTTCTGGGGTTCGCGTGGTTGTTGATGCGGACCGTGGATGCGATCATCCGCCGTCTAAACATTTTTTTGCGATCGAGGCATCGGTCGTTTTCCTATTCCGTTCTGCCGTTGGCGTCGCGTGTCTTCAAGATCACGATCCTGCTGCTGATGATAGCCGCGCTACTCAGCAGCTGGGGCTATAACACCACCACGATTGTGGCTGGCCTCGGTGTCGGCGGCATCGCCATAGCGCTAGCGGCCCAGAAAACCATCGAGAATTTCTTCGGTGGCGTGGCGGTGGTCAGTGACCGCCCGGTAGCAGTAGGAGATTTTTGCAAGTTCGGAGACCGTATGGGGAACGTGGAAGATATCGGCCTGCGGTCGACCCGCATTCGCACGCTCGACCGCACGCTGGTCACTGTTCCCAACGGCCAGTTCTCTTCCATGACGCTCGAAAATTTCGACCGGCGCGATAAGATGCTGTTCCATTTCACGCTGAATGTGCGGCGCGACACCAAGCCGGATCAGGTTCGGGAACTGCTCGGGTCAATTGCGAAGATCCTCGGAGAGAATCCCAAGCTTGAAACTGGCGCGCTTCCGGTGCGTTTCGTGGGCGTAGGCACCTACTCTCTGGATGTCGAAATCTTCACGTATGTGCTGACCAAGGACGGCGACGAATTCATGAGAATCCAGCAGGATTTGTATTTGAGGATATTGGATGCCGTTGAAGCGGCCGGCACGGCGTTGGCGCTACCGACGCAGGCCAACATCAGTTACTCGGCCGTGAGCGCGCCCCAGCCCAATGGCGCCTCCTCACTGTCGCACGACCGCGTAGCCGAACCGCGACCGTGAGGAATCCTTGAAAATATCACATGAGCGCGAGGTTGGCAGACGAAAGCGTCCGCCCCAAGTTGACGCACAAGGATTTCGCCTGCGAGCCGATTTTTTCACGGCTTCTGGAGTCGGGGCCTTACTTCAACTCGGCCACCGGCACGGTGAAAGACGCCGTGTTCACCACACCATTGCGCTGGAACTGCACCCAGATCCTGTAAGTACGCGCGCGCGGAAAGATAATATTGAATTGCATTTGGGGCCCTCCATCGGCGATGAAGGGGTGGTCGTGAATCAGATCGATCAGATCGTCGCTCGCCACTAGCATGTGACCCCAGGCTCCGATATATTTCTCGATCCCGTCGGCTGGCTTGATATGGAAGAAAAGCAGCGTTTTCATGCCGGCGATGGGTTGCGGGGGATCGGTCACTAATTCCACGTCCATATTCCTGCAATGGCTGACGCCCAACTCGGGCTGGAGCGACGGATTCGCTAGTTTGACCTCGGTACCGGCCGCGCCAGGTACGATCACGGTCTTCGCGATGAGTTGCGGAATACCGCCGGCGGGATAAAAATCGCCGGCCACGCGATACATTCCTGGTTTTGGGAAGGCCATATCGTATAGAAACGTTCCATCCGGCTGCGGCACGGGATGATCGTGCACGAAATAGCTTAGGTCTTCGCTCACCAGGAACAGATGGAACAGTCTTTCGTGAACCACTTCGAAATGATCCACAGTCTTGCCGGTGTGCGGATCGGCAACTCGGAACTTCAACTGCACCTTTTCACCGGCCATAAAAACAGCGGGATGAATCGTCAACACCATCGGATATTCGATGTCGTCGGGAATGCCGAGGACCAGCTTCATCCCGCACCGCGGGCAAAAGCCGGGCTTATCAGAGCGAACGTCTTTGTCCATCGGGCAGACGTAATCTTGCGGCGCGACGGGAACGATGGTTGTAGTGGGCTGTTTTGCGTCCACGGTGGTTTGGGCGCACAGGTTTAGCGCAAGCAAAAGCGCAAGAAGGATCCTCACTCTTCCATTATTTCACCCGGAAGCTGGGTCGTTAAGGTTGGGTCAGGTTCAACACGAGTTCATTTCCGCTGGCCGGCGTCGGATTTCCAGCCAGGTTGCCCAGGGTCACGACGGCGGTGCCCGCGGCGATCGGTTGCACGCCCGCTGAAACGCCGGTCGCGGTCTGCAGTTGCACCGGAAACTGCAACGCCGGCGTAGTTATCGCCAGAATATTGGCGCTAGACGATGTTTTCGCGACCGAGAGATTGGCGCCCGGCCTAGGCGATTCTGTCACCATGCGAGCGGTCCAGCCCCCAGTCCCTAGTCCCCAGCCCCTAAAATGGGGAAATGCCAACCTTCAAGATCGCTGTGATTCCGGGCGATGGCGTGGGAAAAGAAGTAGTGCCAGCGGCGCTGCTGGTGTTGGAAACCATTAGCGCCCGCTTCGGAGCCACTTTCGATCGTCACCATTTCGACTGGGGCGCCGAATACTACTTCCGGAATGGCCGCATGATGCCCGCCGATGCGCTGGAGCAACTTCGGCCTATGGACGCGATTCTGCTGGGAGCCGTTGGCGATCCGAAAATCCCGGATCACATCACGCTCAACGGCCTGCTATTGCCGATCCGGCGGAGCTTCGATCAATTCGCTAATGTGCGTCCGGCAGTTCTCTATGACGGCGTTGCGTCGCCGCTCGCCAATCCGGGGGTGGTTGATATGGTTGTAGTTCGAGAAAATACCGAGGGCGAGTACGCGCAGGTGGGCGGATTCGTTTATCATGAGCAACCGGAAGAAGTGGCCATCCAAACCGCCGTCTTCACGCGCCGCGGTATCGAGCGTGTTGTGCGCTTCGCATTTGAGTTGGCACGGAAGCGCAACCGGCAGCGGCGGGTGACTTCCATTACTAAGTCGAACGCGCAGGGTTTCGGAATGGTGCTGTGGGACCGCGTGTTCCAATCCGTTGCGGCTGGTTATTCCGACATCGAGACTGAATCGCTGCTGGTGGATGCGGCTGCGATGAACTTTATCCGGCGCCCGGCGAGCTTCGATGTCGTCGTGGCTTCGAACCTGTTTGGTGATATCTTGAGCGACGTGTCGGCCATCCTCACCGGCAGCATCGGCCTTGCGCCCAGCGCGAATCTGGATCCAACGCGGCGCTATCCTTCGATGTTTGAGCCGGTGCATGGGTCGGCGCCGGACATCGCTGGGCGAGGAATAGTGAATCCGATGGCGCAGATTCTATCGGTGGGAATGATGCTGGATCATTTCGGTTTGGAAGAAGCTGCGCGGTCGGTGGAGCGGGCTGTCGCGGCCGTTCTCAAGGAAAGGAACCATCGAACCCCGGATTTGGGTGGAATCGGCAGCACAAGTGATGTGACGGCCGCGGTGACCGAACGCCTAGCCCCTTAAATCCGCAAACGCCTCTTCAATTTCCCTCTTCGCCTGCGGGCTCGGCGTAGTTAGCGGCAGCCGCGGTGGACCGCCGTAATATCCCGCCAGATCCATGGCATGTTTGAGACCCGGCACGCCGTACTTGGCAGTCACCAGATAAGCAGCATGGCCGATGCGGTTCTGCCAATCCATCGCTGCTTCAGGTTCGCGCGTGCGATGCGCTTCCCAAATAGAGATGGTCGCGTAGGGAGCGGCATTCGCGAATGCCAGCACGGCGCCCACTGCACCAACCGCTAATGTCGGAGCCAGCGTGGGTGCCGAGCCTGTGAGCACCTGGAATCCCTTTTTCACTTCGCGGATCATCTGCAGCACTTTTTCGAGATTGCCCGAGCTTTCCTTGATGGCGATGATGTTGGGATGCTGCGATAGCTGGGCCACGGCTTCGGCCGGAATGTCGACGCCTGTGGTTTGCGGCCAGTTGTAAATGATCAGCGGAATTTTCGACTGGTCGGCTACCGCGCTAAAGTACAACATCTGCGCGGGGCCGTTGTTGATCAGATTTTTGTAATAATGCGGCGTCCGAACCATGGCCACTTTGTAGCCGATATCAGCCGCGCGATTCGAGAGCGCCACGGTTTCTCGCACGCTCTCGACACCCGTGCCCGCGATCAACAATTTCTCAGGCGCAGCATATTCAGCCGTCCATTCGAAGAGCTGGATTTTCTCTTCGGTGGTCAGCATGACGCTCTCGCCAGTAGATCCGCAGACCACGTAACCAGCCAGTCCGGTGACATTCCACTTTTCGATATTGTGCTGGAGCTTTACTTTCCACAATTCGCCTTCGTGATTGAAGGGAGTGGTGATGGGCGGGAAAATTCCTTGCAGCTTCATGGGGGAAATGGGGCAGCCCAGAAGAGGCTGCCCCGAAGTAGCTAGCCGCCGTGTGACGGCACGTATCTGGCGATGAACGTGACCACCAGCGCATACAGCGCCAGAGATTCAATCAGCACCAGTCCGAGAATGAGAGCGAAGCGGATGCCGGCCTGAGCTCCTGGGTTTCGTGCCATGGCTTCCGCGGCGGATGCGGCGACCTTGCCTTGCCCCAGCCCGCAAAGGCCGGAAGCGATGCCCACCGCGAGATAGGCGAAGGGTAGGTTAAGGTCAGTTCCTCCGCCACCAGTCGGTTGCGCGAAGATCGGGCTGGCCAGCAGCAGGAATGCTACGGTCAGAAAGATCATTTTACGTGTCATTCGAGTGTCTCTCCTTGTATGGAATTGTTCGCGAGGAGGTGGTTCCCAATCTGTCCTGGGGGACGACGGGCTCACATTCGGAACGATAAAGCCGTTTCGGAACGGATAAAGCCATTAATGTTCTTGCGCAACTGCTCCACCCAAATAGATCATGGTGAGCAGCATGAAAATGAATGCTTGTAAGAGTGCGACAAAGACATGCAGTCCCATGAAGGCGGCCGGGACCGCGAGGAATGTAAGCGAGAGGAAAGTTGCTGTAATTTTCTCGCCCGCGAACATGTTCGCGAAAAGACGAATGGTCAATGATAGCGGCCGCGCGAAGTGGCTGATCAGTTCGATGGGCACCATGACGATGAACAGAGCGGGCATGGGGCCCGCGAAGTGCACTAAGTATCTCCCGACGCCCTGGGCTCGAAAACCCATCCAGTGGTAGTAAAGGAATACGCTGACTGCGAGACCCGCGGGCACTGCAGGCGTCATGGTCGGTGACTCGAAGCCGGGGATAACACCGATCAGGTTCATAAACAGAATAAAAATAAAAAGAGTACCGAGGAACGGGACGTATTTGCTGGAACCATGATCGATGGCGTCGTGCGCTTGGCCCGCCACGAAGTTATAGATTGATTCGAAGGTGAGTTGCAACTTGCCGGGGTTTTCGACCGACAGACGCGCCCGCAAGAACGCAAACAGGAAAAGGATGATTGCCACTACGAGAATCTCGAAAACGATCCAGTTCTGCCAAGGGTGCGCGGGGTCCGCGGGTGGATGGCCGATCGCGGTCAGGAAGGACGTCAGCGCGCTTCCCAAGTACTCGTTGAAGAGCCGGGTCAGCCAAAGTTGCGATTCATGTTCCATGGATAAGCTCGTAGACTATTTCGCAGGTAACCGCGGCGCCGGGTAGCAAAAGACCCACAACTGCAGCCGCCTGATTCACCCCAGTAATCCTGATTATAACGTAGCCGACTGCGATTATCACCGCCATCCGAAGCGGGAGCAGCCAGGCTGAGCGGCGCACTTTCCCCGGTCCAATGGATTCGACCACGTGCTGCCAGCGCCAGAAGCTCAAGTACGAAGCCGCCGCCCCGATCAGGAATCCGCCACCAGCGCGAGGGCCCTGCCAGATGGCTAGAACGATAACGCCCGTCGCACCGAGGACCAGGATCATCCCTCGGATGCGGCGAACCACTCTCTCATAGAACGCTTGGTCAATTTGCGGCATCGTCCCGGGTCAATTCGCGAATGACTTCAATGATGCCCGCAGCGACACCGAGAAGCAGAAAGATGATCTTGAGGTATCCGGTTCCGAAAAGCTTGTCGAGTCCGTATCCAATGCCGAAACCAACCAGAATACAGGCCGGGAGCAGGAAGGCAATGTGATAGTATTTGCCGAGATCCCGGAAGAGATTGTCTTTAGGCATGCGCGGCTCGCTTGCGTTCCAGAACCGCGCCCGCCTGATCGGCGGTTTCTTTCACCAGGAAACCCATTTTGGGGTGGCTGGGGACGATGTCGGGTACGAGGCCGAATTCCTCCAGCGCTTCCGTTGTGGTGGGTCCGATGGAAGCGATCACCATGCGGCGCAAGTTGTTGTGGACAGCTTCTTCCATGCCGGCTTCGGCGGCGATGCGGAACAGATGCGTCAACTGGATGGAGGTGGTGAACATTGCTACATCGGCGTGACTGTCGGCGATGCGGCGGACCGCTTCGCGTAGCGGAGCCGTATCTTCCGGCAGATCCCATTGATAGACGCGAACGGCGGTTACTTCAGCGCCGCGCGCACGAAGTCCGGCGAGCAATTCCGGATTCGATTTTCCGTATTCCTGAATAGCAATGTTGCGCTCGGGCCGCGCTGCAGTCGCCGCCAGCAGCTCACGCCAGGTGTTTGGCTCGGGGACCGCGACGGCGACTGGAACCTGCATTTCGCGCAGCAGGGCGAGCGGCTTGGGGCCGCGCGCAACTACGGTGATCTTGCGCAGTGCCTCCGCAAAAGCCTGCCGCGGGTAGCGCGAGGCCAGCACTTTATCCAAGGCTCGCGTGCCGACGCCCGTCAGCAGGATCATCATGTCGAATTCGCCGCGAAAGAGCCGCTCGGCAAATGCGAATGCCTCGGGATTGTTTTCGATGGGCGCTTCTCGCATGGATGGCGCGACAAATGGATCACCCCCCTGGCGGCGGATGAGTTCGGCGATTTCCATGGCGCGCCGGCTCTCGAAGGAGACGACGCGGAGGCCATCGAAGGGCATTTGTCCCAGAGTAACAGCTACGCTTTGGAATGGGCTTTGGGATGAGCCTTATCGTAGACGGCCATCAAATCCGTTAGCGAGACTTGGGTGTATTTTTGCGTTGTTGAAAGCTGGGAGTGGCCCAGCAATTCCTGGATGGCCCGGAGATCGGCGCCGTCGCTGAGCAAATGGGTGGCGTAGGCGTGGCGCAGGCTGTGGGGATGGATGGACGAATCGCCGGTGACCATTCGCGCGTAAAATTTGACGATGCCGCGCGCGCCGCGGTCAGTCAGCCGCGTGCCACGATGGTTCAAAAACAGGGCACCGCTCGATGGGCGGTCCTCCAAATAGCGCGAGAGCGCGGCTGCGGCTTTCGTTCCATAAGGTACCTGGCGTTCCTTGCGGCCCTTGCCGCGCACGCGGATCCATCGTTCGGTGAAGTCGAAATCTTCCAGATTTAGTCCCACCAGTTCGCTGATGCGCAGTCCGCAACCATACAGCAGCTCGAAGATCGCGAGGTCGCGCGCCGGGTAGGGACGCTCGAATTTGTCGGCCGCGACGCCTTCCACCAGCGTGTTGGTTTGCTCGGCGGTCATCACCACCGGCAGCGACTTGGGAGCCTTGGGTGTGCGCACCAACCTGGCTACATTGGTCACGATTGCGCCTTCGCGCACCAGGAATTTGAAAAGCGATCGCACGGCGGCCAGTTTGCGCCGCATGCTCACGGCAGTAAGCCGCTGCGCGTACAGATGTCCCAGCCATTCTCGAATCGCGAGCACGTCGATTTCTTCGACTGTGACTTTCTCTTTAATGCTGAAGTAATCCAGAAACTGGCCCAGATCCGAGGCGTAGTTTCGAAGCGTATGCGCTGATGCGTTGGCGCGTTTCAGCTCGGCGAGATAATTTTCGATTTGTGCTCCCAGATCAGGCATAGACGGAGCGGTACTCGTCCAGCTTTTCTAGCGCTCGCCGGCACACTTCCGCGTGACGGGCGCGCTTGTCGTGACGAAGGCGATGGCGGGTCTCTTCGTCGAGCGAAGGCAGCAGATCGAATGTGATGTTCGCAGGTTGGTAATCCGTGGGATCGGCTCCGGAAACATAGGCGCAAAGCGATCCGATGGCGGTTTCGCGTGGAAAAATCCGCGCCGCGTCTCCCAATGCCAGCTCCGCGGCACGGCGCCCGGCGACCAGTCCCGTTGCGATGGATTCCACGTAACCCTCGACGCCTGAAATCTGGCCGGCGAAGAAGACCTCCGGTCGGGGACGAAGTTGCAACGTTGGAGTGAGCAGCGCGGGCGCGTTGATGTAGGTGTTGCGGTGGATCTGCCCGTAACGCAGGAATTCGGCGTGCTCCAGGCCTGGAATCATGCGGAACACGCGCGCCTGTTCAGCGAAACGCATGTGGTTTTGAAAACCAACCAGATTGTAGCTCTCCGCGCGAAGATTTTCCTGGCGAAGCTGCACCACGGAGTATGGACGGCGGCCAGTTCGCGGATCCACCAGGCCCACCGGCTTCATAGGACCGAAGCGTAGTGTCTCGCGGCCGCGCCGGGCGAGCTCTTCGATGGGCAGGCAAGCTTCGAAGAACGGGGTTTGATCTTCTCGGATGTGCGCGGGAACGGGTTCCGCAGCGAGAAGTGCATCGACGAAGCGTTCATACTGATCGCGATCGAATGGGCAATTCAGGTAATCGTCCGTCGAGTCCAGCGACTTGCCGTAGCGCGATGCACGAAACGCGATGCTGGTGTCCACCGAGCTAGCGTCGACGATAGGGCTGATGGAATCGTAAAAGAACAACCGTTCGGCGCCGGTGATGCGAGAGATCTCTTCTGCCAGCGCGCCGCTGGTGAGCGGGCCAGTAGCTACGATCGTGATCGCGTCGGCGGGAATCGAAACCACTTCGTCGCGCCGAAGTTCGATGCGCGAGTTCTGTTCGATGGCGCGCGTGACTTCTTGGGCAAACAATTCACGGTCCACCGTAAGCGCGTGACCGCCGGGGACTCGTGCTTGTTGCGCCAGGCGCAGCAGCAGCGAATCCAGGCGGCGCAATTCCTCTTTCAATAGCCAGGGCGCGGTGTTTTCCGATTCACTTTTTAACGAATTACTGCAAACGAGTTCGGCCAGTTGGTCGGTTTTGTGCGCCGCCGTGGATTGCGACGGCCGCATTTCATGCAGGATGCAATCCAGGCCGGCATTCGCGATTTGCCAAGCCGCTTCTGAGCCCGCGAGCCCGCCGCCGAGGATGTGGATGGCCACCTACTCAGGATACAGGTGGCTGGTGGCTGGTTGCTGGTTGTTGGTGGCTGGTGGCTGGCACACGAAACCGGTAAGCTGGTTCCACGGTATGAAGAAAGCTTTCGGCGACAATTTGATTCCTGACGGGTGGTCTCTCGAAAAAGGCCTGGATCTTATCAAGAAGACTGGGTGCGACGGCGTGGAGCTGTGGCTGGGCGGCAAGCCCTGGTTTCAGATGAACACAACCGATGCCGGCGTCCACGACCTGTTGCGCAAGGTTCGCGACGCGGGACTGGTGGTCTCCGATGTCTGCAATACGCTGGATTGGGATGAGAATCTCTCGGCGCGCGATCCGAAGCTGCAGGCGGCCGCGATCCGACATGTCGAGCGGCAGCTCGAAACGGCACGGATGCTGGAAACCGACGCGATTCTGGTGGTGGCGGGCTTAGTTACGGAAGAGATTCCCTATAACGAGGTGTACGCGCGAACTCGAGAGAATCTCCAGAAGCTAGGAGAGACTGCCGCTAAGGCGAAAGTGAAGATCGGTTGCGAGAACTGCTGCTCGGAGCAGCGCTTTCTGATATCGGCGCGCGAGTTCTGGCAATTCTTGAATGACGTGAACCATCCCTATGTCGGGTTGCATATGGATGTGGGAAACATCCATGACACCGGATTCCCGGAGCAGTGGATTGAAATTAACGGGCCGCGCATCACGCGCGTTCACGTCAAGGATGTCCTGAGGCATAGGGGCCGCTGCGGGCAGGAGAGCGTCTACACGAATCTGTTCCTCGGGAACAATAACTGGCCGGCGATCCGCGCCGCGCTCGATAAGGTGCATTACGACGGCTGGATCATCGCTGAGATGGAAGCTGTCTACAAATACGCTCCGGACCAGCAGTTTTACGACACGGCTGCCGCGATGGATCGGTTCATTCACGGGCGGATGTGAGGATGCGCGTTTCACGGCGGATTTTTCTGGGTGCGGTGGGTGTGGCGCCGGTTTTTTCGAGGGTCGATGAACCTCGGCCGCGCTGTGAGGTTTTCGATCTTGGATGTGTTTTGCCGGAATCCCTGGCGGGGTTTAAGAGGCAAGTCGGAGACTTGCCCCACAGGGATGTATTGATTGTTCCGGCAGTGCGGGCGTTGACGGAAGCGGGTAAAGAACGGATCCAGGGGCGGCTCGAACGCGGGGCTACCGTGCTGCTGGAGGACGTTGGCGGTACGCGCGTCGAACAGAGCGTATACTTTCCGTACGTCGATTATCTCTGGCCGGTGCGGGTGAAGATCCGGGAGTTCGCGCCGGTTCAGCTTACGCCCGCTCCGGGAGACGAAATCATCGCAACCTTTGCCGGCCAGCCCGTCGGATTGCGACGCAGCGTGGGCGACGGCATGTTGATTACACTCGGTTCGCCGCTCGGGCCGATATTTCTCGCTGGCGATCCGGACGCGCGTCGCTGGTTGAACGGAATCGCTGAACGAGATCGTTAGATGATAGTCTGCACGACCGCGCTAATGGCGAACTTGGCAACCGCTGGATTCGTCAACTTTTCGAAGTAAGCGGTGTGCATATGAATTACATCGCGATGCGTGCCGGCATTGAAGGCGATAAACTCCTGGTTGTCCACGCTCGCGTCCACAATCACGGGAAGATTAAACAGGTTTCCGAACGGAGGCATGGCGCCCAGTTCGCATCCGGGGAACAACTCCTCAAGCTCGCGCTCGGTGCCCAGGCGAATGAACGGGTCGTTGACGAATGCACCCAGCGTCGCCATGTCAATCAGGCAATCGGCGGGCAGCACGGCCAGTCCGTAACCCTGGGCACCGGCATACACCACCGTTTTGGCGAGCTTGTGCGGCGAAATGTGCTCCGCAAACGCCACCTCCATGGCCGTGAAGGCCAGGGAGTGTTTGGTGTGGGCGTAGCAAACGTGATTTCTATCGAGAAATTCCAAAACACGTTCTAACGTGGTCATAAACACCTCTCCAGCTCATAAGTTGCAAGGCAAGGGCCAGAACGCGCCCACTGGAAACAGCTGATTGGCGTGGCACTTCAGAATTATAAGGCAAGCCGGAGGCATGCCCCACCCTGCGCTGGGTGCTCTCACGCAGTTCGGATGAAATCGACACGCAAATCAGCTGTTTCCAGTGGG
>Ga0116105_1000114_pt1 | contig 26376 bp, 18 predicted proteins | sample June2015DPH_6_20_FD_89716 | JGI IMG/M metagenome (GOLD analysis project Ga0116105, IMG submission 89716) | Peatland microbial communities from SPRUCE experiment site at the Marcell Experimental Forest, Minnesota, USA - June2015DPH_6_10 | ecosystem: Environmental > Terrestrial > Soil > Wetlands >... | reverse complement strand
GATTTGCCTCCGGCCATTGTTTTTGTAACGGCCTACGATCAATATGCGTTGCGGGCTTTCGAGGCGGGCGCGCTGGATTACCTGCTGAAGCCGTTCGACAACTCCCGCTTCGGGCGCGCACTCGAACGGGCAAAGGAGAAGATTTTCCGCGCCCACGGCAATCCGAAAAAGCTTGAGCGGTTGGCTATCAAGGGCATTGGGCAGGTAGCGTTCGTGAAGGTTTCCGAGATTGATTGGATCGAGGCAGCCGACTATTATGCTTGTCTTCACGTTGGGGCCAAGACGCATCTCTTGCGACGCAGCATGGCGGAACTTGAGGTCGAGTTAGATCCGGCAATTTTTTGCCGTGTTCATCGGTCAACTATTGTGAATCTCGAACGCGTGCGTGGTTTGAAGCTCAGCGAGGATGGGGAATACGATGTGCTGCTCGAGAGCGGCGCTCGACTTCGGCTTAGCCGGCGTTATCGCAAGCAACTGCAGCTCAGGCTCGGAGTTTGCGATTCCCGGTTCTCCTGAGACTATTAGGACGCGCTGCGCGAATCGCTATTGTTTCGTCGTTTCACCCGCGCTACCATAATTCTGCTCTCGCGGTTCTCCCATCTCTCCTTCCCCCTCCAGCCTGATAACGCTTGTCTGCTGCAATGTGTGTGCAACCCAGCGCGCTCGCCCTCAAGGCCATACAATATATGGTGTTATATTGCTTGACCCCGGGCCTATTTCACCGTTACAGTTGCTTAAATTTGTGCCCGCCCTTTCCAGCCCAGGACGGAAATAGTCTCGGAATTAAACTGAACGCGTATTTTGCCGAAGGCAAGGGTATCCGTCTGGTAAACAGCTCCGTATCCACCGGAACCGATAACTGGCCACTGCTCTGCGAAGGAGTTTACGTTGCTTAAACTGAAGCGGCTACAGATTCTCGGCTTCAAGTCGTTTTGCGACCGCACTGACCTCAAGTTTCACGGGGACGGGATAGCCGCCATCATCGGGCCCAACGGCTGCGGCAAGTCGAATATTGCCGACGCGATTTCCTGGGTGCTGGGCGAGCAGTCGGCGAAAACCCTCCGCGGCTCGCGCATGGAAGATGTGATCTTCGCCGGCACGCGCGACCGCAAACCTACTGGAATGGCTGAAGTTTCGCTGACGCTGATCGATCCGCAGGAATACCCGGGCGCTGACGCGAATGCGCCGACCGAGATTGACATTCAGGACGAACTGCCTACCGAGGCAGCCGCAAAGACTGCGGCTTTGCCGCTGGATGATTGGGACGAGGCTGCGATCCGGGCGCGGGCCGCCGAAGAAACTGAGCGCGCTGTAGACGACGCGCAGCCCGGCAGGACGGAAGAACTGGAATTACCGCGTTCAAAGGTGGAGACGATTGCGGTCGCCTTCCCCGACGATGAACCCGTCTTTGCGTTGCCCGTTCATAACATCGTGCCAGTGGCGGCTTCGGCCGCGGTTGCCGGAGCGCCACAGGTAGTGCTGAAAATCCGCCGCCGCAAATTCAACCAGCAGCAGTTTCAGGCTGGCGAGATTGTGGTTACGCGGCGTCTGTTTCGCTCCGGCGACAGCGAATATTTGCTCAACGGAAAACTCTGCCGCCTGCGCGATATTCAGGATCTTTTCATGGGAACGGGCCTTGGGCCGGAAACCTACGCGCTCATAGAGCAAGGGCGTATTGGGCAGATTCTCAGCAGCCGTCCTACGGACCGGCGCGCCATTCTGGAAGAAGCTGCCGGGATTACGAAGTTTAAGACGAAGAAGCGGCTGGCGGAGGCGCGGCTGGAAGACGCCAGGCTGAATCTTTCGCGCGTCAACGACATTTTTGAGGAAGTCACGCGGCAGATGAATTCGTTGAAGCGGCAGGCTTCGAAGGCCGAGCGCTACGCCAGGCTCCGCGATGAGATGCGCGCGCAGCTGCGTGTTGTGCTGGCTAGCAAGTTTGCGGTGATCGAACGGGAGAGCACCGAACTCGACGCTCAACTCAATGCGCTGGCCGAGGACATGCGCCATCGCACCGATACCGTGCAGCAACTCGAAGGCGAACATAACGAAGGGACCGAGCGCGGATACGCGATTGAAGCTGAACTGGGGGAGAATCGCGAGCGCTTGAGCCAGCTTGCGATGGAAATCGATCGCGCTCGGGCGCGGCGGCGAAACAATGAAGAACGCTGCGCTGAGCTTGTGGTTCGGTCCGCTTCCGCGGAAGCTGAGCTGGCGCAGGCGCGCAATCGTCTTACGTCGCTGGAAGCTGAGCGTGATTCCAATCGGCAGATTCTGGAATCGGCCGCTGCCGATCTGGCCTCGGCGCGGCGTGAATTGGAATTGTCCGAGCTGGAAGCGGCCTCTGCAGGGACTGCGCTGGCGCAACTTGAGCGCCAACAGGAAGAGTGGCGCGTCGCAATTTTCGATACGGTTTCGTCGGCGTCGCGGTTGCGCAATCAACTGGCGCAGGCAGAAGAGCGGCTGGCGGGCGCCGACCGGGAGGCGCGCCGGCTGGAAGCTGAAATTGCTAACGCGAGTGTTCAGGTGGAGGCTTTCGGCGGCCAGCGCGGGCAATTGGCTTTGGAGTTCGAGAGTGTTACCCAGCGCGTTTCGGGTATCACGGAAGAGATCAGCCAGCTTCGGCGGCTGATTGAGAACAAGCGGCTGGAAGAAACGCGGGCGAAGACGAATCTTGATGTGCTGCGGGCCGAGTTTGCTACAGCGTTGGGAAAGAAGGGATCGCTCGAAGCGGTCATCGCAGAGCACGGGTATTCCACCGAATCGGTTCGGCGACTGTTCCAGTCGGGAGTGATGCAGAGCGGATTGGCGCCGGTGGGCGTGCTTGCGGACTTCCTCGAAGTTGAGCCGAGCTACGAACGCGTAGTGGAAGACTTTCTGCGCGATGAATTGAATTACATCGTCGTCAAATCCTGGGATGCCGCTGACGAAGGCTTGCGGCTGCTGCGCAGCGATGTCGACGGCCGCGCTACTTTCCTGGTTCATCCTGAGGACTCTCAGGCCAAGTTTTCCTTTGTGCTCGATGAGGCGGCGCACTGCGCTCCGCCGACCGCTTCGATTGTTCCGCTGAAGAATACGATTCGCGTGCTCGACGGATTCGGAAAGTCTCTGGAAGTCATTCTGCCCAAGCTGCGCGATGGCTACATCGTTCCCGGTTCGGATACAGCGCGCGGGCTGGCACTCGAAAATCCCGATGCGTTTTTCCTCTCGCAGTCGGGAGAGTGTTTTCACAATGTGACGGTTACCGGCGGCAAACAGCGCGCTGAAGGCCCGCTTTCGATGAAGCGGGAACTGCGGGAAGTTCTGCGGCAGACGGAAGATATGGAACGCGCTCTGCGGAATGAAGAGATAAAAGTTCTCACGCTGGGGCGCGAAATCAAAGAACTCTCTTCCCTGCTGGAGCGGCTGGAGGGTGAGAAGCGGGAAGCTGAGCACCAGTCGATGACATCCGGGCACATGCTGCGGCAACTTGATGCGGAAATGGCGCGGGTAGTTGAGCGCATGCGTATCTCGCAGTCGGAGCTGCAAAGGCTAGCGGCGGAGCGGGCCGAACAGGAATCGATTATTGCGGAACGTCAGGGAGAGATCGCCGGACTAGAACAGACTCGCTCTCAACTTGAACAGCAGATTACGGCCGCACAGGAATCTCTCGGGGTGCTGCGGCAACGGCGTGAGACTGCGGCGCAGACAAGCTCCCAGCGCACGGCGCGGGTGGCGGCGCTGGAAGAGCGGCATCGCTCGGCTAACGCTGTGCTGGCGCGCATCGAGTGGTTATTCGCCGAGATGAGCGAGCGCTTGCAGGCTCTCGCTTCGCAGATTGAAGCCGCCGCCGCGGAGAAGCAGCAGCGGGAGGCTGAAAGTCTACGGCTCGAACAGCAATCGGCCGACTTCGAGGCTGAGCGCAATGCCGGCCAGGTCCGCGAAGGCTTGCTGCAGTTTGAAAAAGACCAGCTGCGGGCGCGGCTGGCTGAGATCGACGAACTGCTGCGCAATGCCCGCCAGTTGCTAGATCGGGCGCGCGACCGGCGCGGCGAATTGCAGGCCGCCGCTGCCAAGCTGCAAGCGGACGCGATGTATCTGGCGGATACTTGCTTGAACGAACTCGGAATCGAGCGACCGGCTCTGATGGAGGACTCGTCTCTCACTCTGATAAGTGGCGATGAGCTTGGGGCCCGCGATCAGTCCTGTCGCGAGATGCGCGGCAAACTCGAGGCCATGGGTCCGGTGAACATGATGGCGCTCGAAGAGTATAAAGAGAGCGCCGAGCGCCACAGCTTCCTCGACACTCAGCGCAAGGATCTCATCTCATCGATTGAGAATACAACCGCGACTATTCGCGAGATTGACGAAGTCTCGCGGCAGAAGTTCCGAGAGGCTTTCACGAAGATCAATGAAAACTTCCAGGCCACATTCAAGAAGTTGTTTGGCGGCGGGCATGCGTTGATGAAACTCACTGACGAAGAGAACAGCGCGGAGAGCGGAATCGACGTGGTCGCGTCGCCTCCGGGCAAGCGGTTGCAGAGTGTGTTGTTGCTTTCCGGCGGAGAAAAGGCGCTGACTGCGCTCGCGCTGCTGGTCGGCATCTTCCAATACACGCCCAGCCCGTTCTGCATCCTCGACGAGGTGGACGCGCCCCTAGATGAGGCAAACATCGGCCGCTTCACCGAACTGGTAAAAGAGATGAGCGTGCAAACGCAGTTCGTGCTGATCACGCATAGCAAGAAAACGATGAGCATCGCGCCAGTGCTTTATGGCGTTACGATGCAGGAGCCTGGGGTGTCGAAGCTGGTTTCGGTGAGGTTTGGGGCGGCGTAGTTTGGCCAGTCGCTAACCGCGCTGCGGGGCAGGTTATCCACTCCCATCCTCAGCTTTTCCACAGTGGCGGAGTCGCAGGCCGTCACTTTTCCTGCTCTTACTGCCTTCTTGCAAGCATCCAAAAAGTCCCCTTCTCAATGGGATACGGTCTAAGATGCGTCTAATAATCTCTTCCGTTGACAAAAATTTATGAGGGGCTAAAATACGTCCCGCTCCTGCCTTAGTATTTCCATATGAGCCCAAAACTTTTAGATCCTGATCCCGTCCTCTTACAAACTGATTTTCCCGATCTCCAACTCCATGCCAGCGGCAAGGTGCGTGACGTTTATCAACTGGATGAGCATAGCCTGCTCTTCGTCGCCACGGACCGCATCTCGGCTTTCGACTATGTGCTGGCCACTGGCATTCCGCACAAGGGCCGCGTTCTAAGCCAGATATCGCTGTTTTGGTTTGATTTCCTCTGCAGCATCGTGCCCAACCACGTGATCACTGCAGATGTGAGTCGCTATCCGTTGCCGCTGCGGAAGTATGCCGATCAATTGCGCGGGCGCTCAATGCTGGTGCAGCGAGCCGAGATGTTTCCCGTTGAGTGCGTGGTGCGCGGATACATTTCCGGTTCGGCGTGGAAGGAATATAAGGCTACCGGCAAGGTTTGCGGCATCGAGCTACCGGCGGGGCTACGCGAGTCCGAGGCTTTTCCCGAGCCGATCTTCACGCCGTCCACAAAGGCTACGAGCGGCCACGACGAGAACATTCCTTTCTCGAAGATGTGCGAAATGGTGGGAACGGAAGTGGCCAGCACGCTGCGCGATTTGACCTGCCGGATCTACAAGAAAGCTGCTGCATACGCGCGCCAGCGGGGTATCATCATCGCCGACACGAAGTTCGAATTCGGGCGCACCCCGCAAGGCATCACGCTGGCCGATGAAGTGCTCACGCCGGATTCGTCGCGCTTCTGGCCGGCGGATGAGTACGAGCCGGGACGGTCGCAGGAATCCTACGATAAGCAGTACGTGCGCGATTATCTGGAGGAGATTCACTGGAACAAACAACCGCCCGCGCCCGCACTGCCGGCGGAAGTGGCGCAGCGCACCAGCGTCAAATATCTCGACGCTTACGCGCGGATCACGGGACACAAATTGGATGTTTGAGTCGGTATTCAGTGGGCCACTCTGCCGGAGACCGGTATGATGCCGGCGGACTGGTTGATTCTTGTTGTCATACTGTTAAACGTCCTGCTGGCGGCCATGCATGGTTTTTTTGCCGAGGCCTTCAGCATGGCGGGGTTGGTTGTCGGTTACATTGTGGCGGCATGGCAGTATCCGCGAGTTGCGGATTGGCTTTTGTCGTTTTTGAAATCCGAGTTATTGGCGGAAATTTTCGGTTTTCTCATCATCTTTTTCGCGATCCTGATCGTCTTCAGCATTGCGGGCAGAATTGCGCGGAAGCTGATGAAAGAGGTTGGGCTGAGCGGGTTCGACCGTTTTCTGGGCGCTCTGTTGGGATTGTTGAAGGGAGCCCTGGCGGTATCGGTGGTGTTGATGGGGCTGACGGCTTTCACTCCGACCTCGTCGCTGCTGGAAAAGTCAGTGTTGGCGCCGTATTTTCTGGTTGCCGGACGAGCGGCGATCTGGGTTGCTCCGTCGGCGTTGCGGGCAAGATTTTATGAGGGACTGGACTTCTTGCATCGCGCTCCGAAGGATTTGACCGCGCCGGCGGCCAGGCAATAGCGCGGAAGAGAACGACATTAAAAACGAGATTCGAAGAGAGAGACTATCGTGAAAGATCAACTGGAAGCGTTGATATTGCAGATGTACAAAAGCAATATTCTTTACTCCGAGGGTGTGCGCGAATTTAAGAAGCGCTTCATCCTAACCGTCCTGCAGGAAAACAAAGGCAACCAATGCCGCGCTGCGCGCGAGTTGGGCATGCACCGTAACACTCTCAGCCGAACGATTGACGAACTGAAGATCGACGTGCGGCAGTTGCGGGATGGAGCGAGGCGTCCGCCGCGAAGCGCGCGCCCGGCGGCGATGGAGAAGAAGGCGATGCGATAGTAGCTTGCCGCTGTGGCGATTCCAGAATCCAGCTACCGCTCGATCAGGAATGGATTACTTTCCCGTTCTTTTGCAATGGTAGTCAACGGTCCGTGCCCGGGAACGACTACGGTATTGTCGGGCAGTGCCAGGACGGTGCCGCGCAGCGATTGCATGATCTTCTGCATCGATCCGCCGGGCAGGTCGGTGCGGCCAATGGAGCCCGCGAACAGAGTATCGCCTGCGATCAGGATGTTTTCTGCCGGAAAGTAAAGGCAGATGCTGCCTTCGGTGTGGCCTGGCGTGTGCAGTACGTTAGCCGTATGCGCACCGGCTTTCACGGAGTCGCCGCTGCTCACGCTCTGGTCGATCTCAACCTCACCCGGCGGCGGCACGCCGATCCATGCGGCTTGTACGTCCAACATCTTCAGCAGAGCGTAATCGTTCTGGTTAAGCAGAATCGGCGCTCCCGTGGCTGAGCGCAACTTCATGGCGCCGCCCACGTGGTCGATATGCGCATGTGTAACAACGATCTGCTTGACTTTCAGGTTATGCTTGCGGATGAGGGCGAGCACGTCCTCAATATCGTCTCCGGGATCGATGACCATCGCTTCGCGCGAGATTTCGTCGCCGATGATCGAGCAGTTGCATTGCAACGGGCCGACCGGAAAGATTTTGTGAATCATATTTCCATTGTAACGAGCCGCGGGCAGCGCGGGCCGGATCGCGAACAAAACTAAAATCGGCGTGAAGACTTGCTGTGGGTCGCGACTGGCGAGACAATACCGCAGCGTGCTTGGGAGGTTGTGTGGCAGCCAAATACCGTCAACACGGATATCAGGATCGCGACCGCGAGCAAAAGCCGCGCCGGGAACCGGGAGAGAGGCCGGCTTCGCCGCCGCCAGCAAAGCGCGACTACAGCATGGGCCCAAAACCCTTAAATATGCCGGGCATTCGTGAGGTCTCGCGATGCGCGCAGTGCGGCACGGTGTTGCAGGGCATACCGCCTACCGGCCTGTGCCCCAAGTGCGGCTTCGAACTGCACTCCTGCAAGCAGTGCGCGTTTTTCGATCCCGGCAAGCGATTCGAATGCATGCAGCCGGTGCCTAAGCGCATCGAGAAAAAAGACGCCCGCAACGATTGCACGTTTTACGAACTGCGTGTTGCACGGGAGAAAGAGACTTCGACGCCCTTGGCTCAGCGACCCACCGATGCGCGCCAAGCGTTTGAGAATTTGTTCAAGAAGTGAACGGATGGCCACCGATCGCACGCCGCGCGGCAGGTCTGGTCTCGTCTATTGGCGACCGTCGACGAGCCGCCGGCAGGGATTTCAATGCAATAGTTGCGCACCCGCTTCGAAATATTCCTTGGCCACATTGATCCAGCGTTTCACAGCGGCAGTTCCTTATCATCTTCTTCAGCAAGCGCTGCACTGACTTTATTCCATCCATCAAGTCGTCCAGCTCGGAGAGCTTTCTTTGAGACAACTGTTGCCAGCGGTCCGAGGCGCTCGTGACGTTGCGGAAGCCGAAAAATAGCTGCCGAATCTCGTCTAATGTAAACCCGAGTTGCCGCGCCCGTTGAATTGTGGCGAGCCGGTGAAAGGCTGTCGCGTCGTAGCGTCTCTGTCCGCTAACTCGTTGCGCGGCAGGGAGCAGCCCAATCCTCTCGTAGTAACGGATGGCGGAGCATTTAAGTCCAACCTGCCCCGCCAGCTGGGAGATCGTTAATTGGGGCACGGTTCATTGTAGTGCACCGCGGCATTCAAGCCGCTAGCTGGCCGCGGACCAGCGATTTACAAAATAGGGCTTGCCTTAAAGTCGACTTTAAGTTGTAGCGTGTTTGCAGGCGCGGCCATGCGCCCACACTTATCGCACGCAGGGAAAACTCCAATGAGGCAAATGAACTGGATATTTTTAACTTTACTGTTGCTTGCAGGAAAGGACGCCGCGCTGGCACAGGCGAATGAAAGCGGAGAGCTTACAGCGCCGCAAGCTGCCGTCGGCCTGGCACATCATCATGCCGAGAAAGAGGAAGCATCTCTCGACGCAAAGACGGAAAAGCGTGCCTTGCAGATCTTCCTGAAGTCCATCGAGAAAGAAATCGTGAGCGCTGCTGACGCCATGCCTGCCGACAAGTATGGGTTCGCGCCCACTGACGGTGAATTCAAAGGGGTGCGTACGTTTGGGCAGCAGGTTAAGCATCTGGCTGCGACCAACCGTATTCTGGCTGCGGCCGCGCTGGGAGAGGAGCCACCGCCCGATGCTGGGGACGAGGTTGGACCGGAAGCAGTGCGCACTAAGGCGGAGATTCTCGATTACTTGCGCGGTTCCTTTATCCGCCTTGGCAAAGCGATCGACGCAATCGGCAATGAGAACGCGACGGTCAAATCGTCCTCGATCTCACCTCTATCGGCTACACAGGTCACGCGGCTGGCGCTTACTGTTGAGTCGCTAATGCACTCGCTGAACCACTACGGACAAATGGTGGTGTATTTGCGGATGAATGGTGTCGTGCCGCCCGCAAGCCATCCCTAAACCGAAGCTTGGAGCCTTCGTTCCCACTCACGGCTTCTGCGTGGGCCGCAAAAGAATTTCGCTCACAAACGATTGCGGGCTCTGCGTCACGAGCATGACCACCGCGCGGGCCACGTCTTCAGGTTGCAGCATCTTCGCTGGATTTTTTCCCTCGTGAGGGCTAAATTCGGTATTCGTCGATCCCGGGCAGATCACGCTCACTCGAATATTATGACCGCGCAGTTCCTCGGCTACGGAATAACTCAGGCCGTTCAGTCCCCATTTGGAGGCTGCGTAGGCTGCGCCATTCGGCAGCGCGTTTTTCCCTGACAATGACGAGATGTTGATGACGTGCCCGGAGCGGGCGCGAATCATCATTGGGGCGAAGGCGCGAATCGCATAATAGACGCCGCGAAGATTTGTATTCAGGATCTGATCCCACGCATCGGGAGCAAGCTGGTGCAGCGGGCCTCCGAGTCCGCCGATGCCGGCGTTGTTCACCAGGATGTCGGTGTGGCCGAAGGATTTCTCGACACGCTTCGCCGCAGCTTCTACTGAGGCCAGATCGGTGACGTCGCAGAGAATGGCCTCCGCCTTGCCTCCGCTTGCGGCGATGGATTTGGCGGTCGACTCCAGCGCGGCGGCCGTCCGGCCGCACAAAACCGCGGTTGCGCCCAGTCCTGCCAGCGAACGAGCGATTGCTGCGCCAATTCCCCTCCCCGCTCCCGTAATGACCGCAACTTGCCCGTTAAGCGAATCCGCTTTGTCGGCTGCGTCTGTGCTCATAAGCGCCCCTTACCGTTTTGAACTGTAACAGCGTGGCTAGGAGCGCCATCCGCCGCGCCCCAGAAGTGCATCTTATACAATTGCCGATAAGGGTAGCCGGGAAGTTGCTTGCCTTCGGATGAGCAGGTACTTATAATCCGGCAAACCGGGAATGAAGGGTAATCTTCTCAACCCACAGTTTTGCCCCGATTTCGCGGAGGCTGCCCGGAACGCGAGCTGTCTCAAGACATTGTCGATTCCCAAAAAGTGCAAGGAGCCAATACTGATGAAAACGATTCTGCTCACGGTTGTGCTTGGGGTGAGTGTTATGGCAGGGGCGCAAGGCGCCGCACAACCGGCAGCACCGCCGACCTCGGGCGTGAACCCTCCAACGGGAAGTGTTGAGCCGCGAACGGGGAGCGTAAACCCGCCAACCGGCGCCGTGAACCCGCCAACCGGTCAGGCTGCGCAGAGTACTCCAGCTGCGGCGCCTGTGATCAAAGATCCCGCCGAATATAACGCCTACGTCGGCGCCATTAAGCAGACTGATCCCGCGGCCCAGATTAGCGGCCTGGAAGCCTTTATGACCCAGTATCCCAATAGCGTCATGAAGGTCTCTGCGCTCGAAACCCTGATGGGGGATTACCAGAAAACGAATAACTCGCAGAAGACCATCGACACCGCGACCAAACTGGTAGCCGCCGATCCCAACAACGTGCGCGGCATGGCTCTGCTGGCCTACTTTGATCGCTTGAAGGCGCAGGGCGGAGATCCGCAAGCAGTGCAGCTTTTGGCCGATGCCAAGAAGTACGGCCAAATGGGCTTGGATTCGCTCCCGAAGTTCCAGAAGCCCGATGGGACCTCGGACGCCGATTTCCAGAAGATGAAGGATCAGATGTCGGGAATTTTCAATGCTGCTATCGGCATAGCGGACCTGACCGCGAAGGACTATGACGATGCTCGCAAGACCTTGCGCATCGCCGCAGATGGTAATCCGACCGACTTCAGCGTGGTTTATCCACTGGCGCTGGCCTATGCCGGGCCGACTCCGGCCGATCCGAAGACACCACCGGATTCGCTGAACGCGATCTGGTATGCCACAAGGGCTTCGATTGTCGCTCCCACTCCGCAGTATCAGCAGCAAATCGAGAAATACGCCAAGAATCAGTATATGAAGTATCACGGCGCCGACGACGGGTGGACGGATCTTTTAGCCCAGGCCAAGGCCAATCCTGCCGAGCCCGCGGGATTTACGATCAAGCCCGCTCCAACACCGCCAGAGCAGGCGCATAACATGGTAGTCGCCACCCCCCCGGATAAGATGGATTTTGCCACATGGGAATTCGTTCTCCAGAACGGCAAGCAGGAAGATCAGGACGCGGTTTGGAATGCGATCAAAGGCAAACCCGTCTACATGAACGGCACGGTCATCAAAGCGACCGCCACTGAATTCGACATCGCCGCCAGTTCCGACGACATCGACGCCAAAAAGGCGGATATAACGCTTACCTTCGAAGAGAAGGTTCCACTGCGGCTGATCCCGAAAGAGGGAGCAAGCCTGGACTTCCAGGGCGAGCCGGCTTCCTATACTCCGAATCCGTTCATGATGGTGATGGATAAAGGGCTATTGCCAAAGCCTAAGACCGCGCCAAAGACCACCACGCATCACAAGGCGGCTTCTCAGTAGTCCGAGTTGCAGGCGATTGAAGACTGCGCGAGAGGATTCGTATCATGGCACGCCTTAAGGCGTGCCGGATGCGGTTTTCAATCAATCGCCTCTAGGCACCGCAGGGGCCGAAGTCCGTTCCCTGTCCGATAAGATGCTGGCGTGGCTGAAGCCATGCCCTGATACGGATCCGTTTGAGCTTCCCCCGCGGCCGATCGCGACCTATTCAACTTCAACCATCCATCCGAGTGCTTTCGTTATTCCTTCGGCGAATTCTTCTGCAAGCGTGATCAAGCTCAGCACTAAGTAGCCGTCGGTAGGAAAATCGTAGAAATGCCCCGGATGCACGAGCACGGATTTCTTGCCCAACAGACCGATTGCCAGCTCCTCATCGGTTTGCGTTACGGGAACGCGGAGAACGGCGTACCATCCGCCCTCTACGATTAAGCGCTGGCACAGAGTTTGCATGGCGAGTTGGCGGTCAAGTTCGGCTAGATTGGCGCGGACTCGGTCAAGCAATTGCCGCCGAATTGCTTGCCTCTGCGCCAACAGCACTGGCGTTGCCCACTGGATGGGAGCGTTCATCGAGAGATATGTATCCGCTATTACCTCGAGGCGCTCCATAGCAGCCTCAATTTCTGCGTCCCGTCCGCTGACTGCGACCCAGGCCAACTTCATCTGCGGCAAAGCTGAGATTTTGGAAAGTCCGCTCAGCGTGAAAGTGAGCACCGAGTCGTTCGTGACAAAACTCGGGTGGGAACCTTCGTCGAGCGCGTAATCGAGAAATACTTCGTCGGCAATTAGCGCAAGCCCATGTTCGCGGCAGAAAGCATTCAGCAACTCCCGTTCATTGGCTTGAACGTATGAGCCCGTGGGATTGTTGGGATGGACCACCACTACGCCGCGCGTTCGCCGGGTCACGGCTTTCTGCAGGGACGGAAAATCGATCTGCCAGCCGTGATCGTAGATCAGCGGATACGGAATCAGCTTGACGTCCTGCAAGTCGGCGAGAAATTCGAATAGAGGATAGCTCGGCTTCGGAACCAGCAGTTCATCGCCCGGATTGCAGAGCAGGCGGAAGACGAAAGAATACCCTTCGCTGGTGCTGGTTGTGAGAATCAATCTCTCGGGGTCAAGGTAAATGCCATGCTGAGATTGGTAATACTCCGCCAGCGAGGCGCGCGCGCGGAGTAGACCTTTCGGTTGGGGATCGTAGTCCATCGCCTGCGGCGAGGCCAGCGATTGCAAAATTGCCCGCTCGTCATACTTCAAACCTGCGCGAGTAGGATTCGAGATCGTCAAGTCGAGCACGTTCGTACCGCGGCGGCGTGCTTCGTCGAGCGCTTCGGTCAATCGATTGCGCGTGAGCTTCCAGTTGGTACGATCGGAGAACATTTTGAATGCTTGCGATTGGCGTGACAGATTCGCGGCTTGGTTACGGCTGCAGATAAAACCCCAACTCCTGCGGAGGAGTCAGTGTCTTGGTTGCATCATATTGCCGGCGCGCCTGGCCCACCGCTACGATTTTGCTCTGAAACTCGCGAGCCAGAGTGTCATAACGTACCAGAACATTATCCAGCCAAAACGCGCTGTACTCACTCAGCCACGCTTGGCGGTACATTTCACGCAATCGGGTGGTCGCGTCGCGCAGGTCTTCAAGGCGCGCATTGATTCCATCGATTTCCCACAGGTCCTCGTCCACGCGGCTAGCGTCGGTTTGATTCTGGAATGCGTCCCAGTAAAATTTCCCGATTTCCTGGGTGAATTCTGCCTTCATGCCGAGCATGTCCCAGCGCCAGGCGGCGAGCGCTAGGTTTGCTAGCGTGGCTTGGTTGGCGTGAGCTTTGTCGCGGTTGCGATACAGCGACTCCAGCGCGTGCTCTGAGCTCAGGCGCATGTCGCCGGCGGCGGGCAGCAGTTTCTGCATCAAGCTCGCACCTTCCGCGGTGAAAGGATCGGCCCAGAAGAGTTCGTCGGTTTCGATTGTGATGTGATTCTTCGCCAGCGAGGCGTGCCCGGCATCGAGATTTTCCAGGACTTCGTTGAAGGTCGCGCCCTCGTCGCGGTAGAAAGCCCAATCGTAGGAATTCTTGAATTGATCGATATTGGACTCTCCCGGCTGCCAACCCGCCGCAGCGCCGAATATCAGCGCCGGCCACGCCATGCCGTAGATCGATTCGCCGTCGTCATTCCAGGTGGTGTTGATCATGCCGACGGCGCCAAGCTTTTGACCATCGCGAACGAAGTTGCGGATGTTGACGAAGGCGACATCGAGATCGGGCCAGACCTGGTTCCAATTGTTCGCGCCCGGCGCAACAATCACCCGCAGCCCAGCATCGCGATACGGCCTGATGATGCTCTCATAGCTTGGCTTCGCGTCGTAATCCCACGGGACCGCGATCATGTCTTTCGGCAGGATGCTTAACAGTTGCGGGTACTTCACCGCGATGTCTCCCCAAAACATGAGTTGCTTGTGATAGGGCTGCAGAATGGCGTTGACCTTCTGCATGTGTTCGAGATAAACGCGGCCCAAGCCGACTTCCGCGGCACGAGTTGCGGTTTGGCCCTGGCCGAGTTCGAAGGTTTCGTCGCCGCCGACGTGCAGAAAGGGACCGGGAAAAAGCGGTACCATGTCGGCGTACATGGATTTGATCACTTCGTAGGAGCGATCTTTGGTGGGCGTCAGCACGTGGCCGTGCGGGCGCTCGGCAACATCGGAGTAGATTTCATACTTCAGCATATGGTGGAGATGGCCGAAGGTTTGCTGCTCGGGAACGATGGTTACGTAAAGCTGCCTGGCGTAATCGACCAGCGAGTTGATTTCCTGCGGAGTGAGCGCGGCTTCCTTGGGCGCGACCAACGGCTGGCTGGCGAAGTCGAAGACGTGCTCCATATAGAGCGCGAACAGATTCACTTTGTACGCGGCTAGAATCCGAATCTGCCGTTTCATGAATTCTTCGGTGGGGATGGGGCCACGGCTGATGTCATCCTGCACGCCGCGCCACTCCATGCTCGGCCAATCGCGGATGGAGACTGCAGGACATACCAGCTTCCCGTCTTCCTGGTGCAGAAGTTGCCGCAAGGTTTGCACGCCGTAAAACAAGCCTTGCCCGGCATTGGCGGCCACGATCAGGCGATAGCGGTCGGCATAGAGCAGGTAGCCCTGGTCGCCGATGGAATCGGACCTGAGCCCCCTCAGTTGCAGAAATTTTTTCACGCTCAGATCCTGCAGGCGCGCCAGCTCGATGGTGCTTCCCGGCTGTTTACCTTTTTCTTTGCTGCCGGTGATGCGGAGGTTAAGTCCGGACTGATCGTGGATCTCTTCCGCAAGAGTTTCGGCTGCGATGCGGTCTTCGGCCTGATGGCCGAACTCGACGAGGATCTTCGTGGTGGCTCGAATTCGAAAGCTGCCTTGGTGAGGTTGAACTTCCTTGGGCTGCGGGATCAGTTTGAGTTCGCTGTGGGAGGTCGGGTTTTCGGCAAGAATGGAAGGAATCGTCAGCAACAGAGCGAACAAAAACAGAACGATTTTTTTCATTCGAGTCCCTGAATTGAATTGCTTCTACATTCTAGCGGGAAGTAACGGCCCAGATCAGCTGAAGAATGCCTCTTTGTTTACCAGATAGGGCATCTTGGTGAAATCGCCGCCGTAGTTCGATTCGAGCACGTCGATCAGGCCTTGCACGCAGCGTCCCGCCATGCCCTTGTTGGGATCGGTGGAAAGGCGCGTGATGCGGGCGGCACTGGCGAAGTGGGGATATAGGCGACAACGGTCGGCGATGGCCGGATCGCGCAGCGGCGAATTCGCGGGCAGAGGCTCCTTTGCATAAACATCAAGGGCCGCTCCGGCGATCCAGTTTTCGCGGAGGGCTTTGGCCAGCGCGAGTTCATCCACCACTGGGCCGCGCGAGTCGTTGATGAGAAATGCCGTAGGCTTCATCAGCTTCAAGGTTTGTTCGTTGAACAGATGATAGGTGGGCGTCGCGCTTTCTTCGGGGCGCAACAGGGGCACGTGGATGCTCACGAAATCGGCGTCGCGGAGGGCCTGTTCGAACGGCACGTACTTTATCCAGTTCTTTTCTCTCGAAATCCCGCGATTCTGGCGGAGATCCAATTCTTCTTGGATAGCTTTGATGTAGTCGTGGTTCTCGTAGGCCGGGTCGTAGCACAGCATGTTCATGTCGAAACCGGCGCACTTCTTGATCATGGCCAGACCGATGCGGCCGGTTCCGATGATGGCTATGGTCTTGCCAGTGACTTCATCGCCGAGGAAAGGAAGGTAAGGATGCCAGTATCCCCACTGATTGTCGCGAGTGAGGTGCTCGGCGGACCACATTTTCCGTGCTAAGACGCCGAGCATGAAGAAGGCGAACTCGGCGGTGGCTTCGGTTAGGACGTCGGCGGTATGCGTGAAGGGGATTTTATAGCGGTTGGCGTCGGCGCGGTTGATGTTGTCGAAGCCGACGGCGAACTGCGCGACAACCTTTAGAGTATTCGTGCCCGCTTCGAACACTTCGGCGTCGATCGGATCGCGGAGGGTTGTGATCAGGCCGTCGATGCCGGATTCTACTTTTTCGACGATTAGGCTTTTGGGTGGGGCTTGCGGGTCGGGGTAGACCTCGACTTCGTAGCCACGGTTGCGCAGCAGCTCGAGAGCTTCTCCAATATCGCAGGTGGCAAAGACGCGGAATTTCTTGCTCATAGTTTCCGTTTAACGAACCCGCTACCGGCCCGTTAGATCGATAACCGAGTACGCGAGTTATTGAAAGTATCATATGCGAAGGAATGGATGTCGAACTTAGCGTGGCGATCAAACAGCTCTGCTGGAAAAGTCGATTCCGAAAGCTTTTTCCTACTCAACGCTTACTGATGTCTGGTAGGTCTTAGTCGGCTGAATGTCCAGGCTCGGCGCGTGTTCGAGGCGGCTTTTGAAGAGAGACGTATTCGCCCATTCCACATCCCAGCCGTCTTCGATCGCCAGAATCTTGTATCGGCCCGGCAGCACGTCGCGCAGGGAGAATGTGCCATCGCTATCGCTTTGGTCGCGCCGGAACAGCGGCAAGTTGTTTTCTGGATTTTGAGGAACTAAAACAATCATGGCTCCGTCGAATGGCGCATCGTTACGGCGCGCTATTCCGTTGATCGTAGACAAACTCTTGGACAATTCGATCTTCAATTGGATAGGACCGGAACCGGAGACCCGAATGGTCTGCCCTTCGACCTGTGCGCCAACCGCTGATAAGCTGCCAATGATCGAATTCAGCCCATTCACCACGAAGACAGAATAACGTCCCGCTTCGAAAAGATCGGGAGCGAATTCGAATTGTCCCTTGTCATCAATTTGGGCCTGTACCGCGTCGTTCGTACGGGTGTTCCAGAGCAGCACGAATGCTTGTGGTGGCAGGTTCAAACCACCATTCATCTGCACAACACCGCGGATGGGCGGTGCGGCAGAGGCCGCGTCCGGGTCGAACTCCATATCACCAGTAAGATTGACGATTTTCGAGTGCGTCTCTCGAACCGAGCCGTAGGAATCAACTTTCAGCATGTATTTGCCCGCGGCCACGCCACCTATCTCGTAGTCGGTTTCGTCCGCTTGCGACGGTCTCTCGCCGAGCAGATTAATTTCCGCTCCAAACGCTTTGGCAACCAAATTCGCGTTCTTTGGCTGCTCCGGTGTGCTGCTGAAGTTACGGAGACGGAGATGAAGAGCAGGAACCGCGGTTAGCGTGAAGTCGGCTGTAAATTCCTGGCCTTCGTCCAACCCAATGGGCGATGCCGATCCGGCATCGGTAACTCCCGGATAGAAAGTGATGGGGAAAGCTACGTCGAATTCCGTTTTCTGGGGTGCGGATCGATCGACGGCGCCTGCCTGAACGTATGGACCGAACCACGGTTGTGCAGAAACAACCAGATAATACCTGCCAGCCTCGACATGCGCAAAATGATAGCGACCGCGATCATCCGTGGAAGTTACCGCCCTCTGATAGATGTGTTTGAATCCTGCGCTGGCATCGCTGCGAAAGAGGTAGATTTGCGCATTCGGCACCGGTTCGCCGTTTTCCTCGACGATGGCGCCGACGATTCGACCGTCGGGACGAAGCCGGAAAACCAGATTCTCGGAGGCAAGGCCTGGACCGACTACCACTGCACTCACGTACGCGCCGTGCTGTTCAAAACCCTGCCTGCTGAAACCGGTTCTTTGGCCAGACAGCAAATACTTTCCCGGCTCTAAACCCGCGAACGAAAATGCCCCGTCGTCTGTCGTCAGTATCTTTTGCAGGACCGTGTCCAGTTGTTCGGCTTTGCTGATGGAAACTTCAGTTCCGGGCAGCGCTTGACCGGTTACGGCATTCACCGCTTTTCCGCTGATGCGGAATTTGCCGGGGAGATTTTGGGCCGGCAACCGACCCGCACCGGCGAGAAGCAGGAGAAATAAAATAGTCCGACGAAACATCTCTACCTTCCTGTGGAGGAGAGGCTAAGGTTGACGTTCGCTGTCCCATGCGGTTGGAGACTGACATGCTCCGCCCGCGAAAGATAAGGATTCATAACATCGGGATTTTCGTACTCCAGGCGATCCGCAGCGTCAAAGGCAAGAACCGAATAATCACCCGGAGCGACGCTATCGATCTCAAATTTGCCCTGAAATGCCGCGCCCACTTTGATCAAGTTTCTCTTGCTATGTGGCTGCACCAACAACACCGTTGCAGGAGTCATGGCATCCGCAGGTCTCACAGTTCCGCGAACGATTGCCGCGTCGTCCCGAAGCGTAATCTCGATGGGTTGCGGCTGTGTTCCGTCTGCCACCGTAAGGTCGTCGCTTAGCAAGTCGACGCCTCCACTGCGCAGTGATTTTAAGTACCACGTCCCGGGTGCGATATTGACCTGAACGGCATATACGCCGGGTTCGACATTCTGGAGCCCGTTCCATGGACCCGGAGACCACCAGTAGGTAGCCTGTTGCAGTCCCGACGTCGGCACCAATTGAAGGTTGAGTCCGATTGTTCCGGGCTGTTCGGGAACGTCTGGCTGGACGGTTCCGGAAACGCTTTCCTTTTGCACTTCCACCCGAATCGGGGCTGCGGCGCTCAAGGCTATATTCAGGTTCGGACTGTCGGAGCTGACGACCACGCCAAAAGCCGTCGCCTGTATTCCAGTCCCCACCGATCCAGTCACGTTGTAGGAGCCTGCGGGGAGTTTGATCTGAAATCTGCCTTCTTGGGCGATTACGTTCTGAACGAAGTCGTAGCCCTCTCCGGCCTTTCTCGAAAACACAATCGGAGACGCCAGATTTTCCTGTGTGCTCACAATGCCGGACACTTCATGCAACGGCTCGGCGGTAATGGAAAAGTTTGCGTCCACTTCGCGTCCGCCAGTGAGTTCAATCGGCGTCGCTGCAGTCAAGTCGGAAACGCCAGGATAGAAAGCTTCGGCATAGCTTTGTTCCCGCGCATTCGGAATACCGCGTTGGCTTAGAGTGGTTTCCTGACTCTGCGCGACCTGCAGGTAGTAGGTATCTGCAGGTAGGCCGGCGATGCGGAAGTTCCCGTTGTCGTCGGTAGCCGCCTGGAACGGACAATAAGCCCAGCGTTGTTTTCCCCCGACGCTCTGTTTGGAGATCAAACGAAGTTGAAAGTTTTCCAGCGGCAGGTCATCGCGGCTCGTCAATCGTCCGACAATCGCTCCGGTGGGATTCATTTTCAGGAGGACTGGGGAAACGCCGCGGGATACCTGTACGGTAGTTCTCTGAAATGGCGCGCGGAGCGGATTTCCGAAGCCGGGTTTTGTCGCGGTGATGAAAGCACGTCCTTCGGTTAGGCCGTCGAGCTGGAAGTGGCCTGAGCTGTCGCTCAGGACCGAGAAATTGGTTTGTGTGCTGAAAATGGTAACGACTGCACCTCGAATCAGCTCTCCGGTCAGGGAGTTAACGACCGTCCCGGTAAGAGAGAGTGTGTCGTCTGCCGGTTTGGATTCGACGCTCGAGTCTGGGACGATTGCGGGATCCTGCCCGTGTGCTTGGAATGCTGCGCCAGGCGTCAGGCACAATCCTATGAAGCAGGCGCATAGACGCCGGGAACCGATTGCGGCCGCAATTGTCGTCTGCAACTTGACCTCGCACATTAGCACAGCGACTGTGATGGTGACAGACTCCGGCAGGCCCTACTAGGTTCCCAAGGTCATTTCCGGCTATGCCTATCTGCGCAAATAGACGCGTCCGGACGGGTCCTCCGCGTCTGAGAACACTGGCGAAATGCAGTCTGGCTAGTGCTAACGTTTATTTTTGGAGCAAGTGATGCCGGACCCAATGGCTGACAATAAGAGTCGCCGACGCAGCGTCATTCAAGGCATGTTGCGGGAAGCTCTGCGACGTCACCGCGCTGCGCAACTAGTCGAGGCTGGACAAATCTATCAGCAAATCCTTGCCGTCGATTCCTATCACGCCGATAGCCTGCACCTGCTCGGGATGATCGCATATCAGCAGGGACGTCCTGAGGACGCCCTCGGGATGATCGGCGAGGCCATCGCGATCAACCAAACCGTGGCTGCGTATCACTCCAACCTGGGAACCATTCTCCAATCACAAGGCAAGCTCGACGAAGCGGCGGCATCTTATGAGCGTGCGGTGGATCTGCAGCCGGAACTCCCGGAAGCACACTACAACCTGGGAAACGTCCGCCACGCGCAACTCAAGCTAGATGAAGCTGCGGCGTGTTATGAACATGCGCTGGCTCTACAACCGCAACTTGCCGAAGCCCACTATAACCTAGGCAATACGCTGCAGGCGCAGGGCAAACTGGAGGACGCCATAACCTGTTATGAGCGCGCCCTCACCCTTGAGCCCGGGAAATACGAGGCCCGCCACAACCTAGGTAACGCCCTACAAGCTCTGGACAAATTCGAAGAAGCGATGGAGTGTTATCAGCAGGTATTGGCGCTTCATCCCGGCTACGCTAAAGCTTATTACAGCGTGGGTGCTGCGTTCCACGCGATGGGCAATTTAGGTGACGCATTGGCCTGGTACGCAAAGGCTCGGGGCTTGCAGCCCGACCTTGCCGAAGCCGCGTTTGCCGAATCGCTGGCCCAACTGCTGCAGGGGGAGTTCACGCCCGGCTGGCGCAACTATGAATCGCGTTGGCAAACCAAAGAGCACACGCCGCCGATGCGAATCTATACGCAACCTCTATGGACCGGCGAAACTCTGGCGTCCGGACCTCTGCTGATCTGGGGTGAGCAGGGCATCGGAGACGAAATCATGTTCGCTGGACTGATTCCAGATGCGATGCGAGCTGGCATCCGTTGCGTGCTCGATTGCGATGTGCGCCTCAAGACACTCTTCGCACGGTCTTTTCCAGACGTGGAGGTAATTTCGAGCCGTGCTTCTGGTGATCTTGCCGACGATGATCCGGCGCAGAATCCGGAGTTGGGCATCGTTGCTCAGTTGCCGATCGGAAGTTTGCCGCGGTTGTTCCGCGAAAGCCTCGGCGCTTTTGCTGCCACAACGTCGCCCTACCTTATTGCCGATGCAGATGAGCGGCAACGCTTTCTGGACCGTTATGCCGATGGTAGAAGGCTGGTGGGGCTCGCTTGGTATACGAATAACCGGCTCACTGGCCGGATGCGTTCAATCAACCTCTCGTTGTTCGCCCCCTTATTTGCGCGAGCGGACACGCGCTGGTTCAGTTTACAATATGGCGATCACCAGGCGTTGCAGAATCAAGCTGAAGTCGCCGGCGCGCCGCTCATCATCGACCGCTCCGTAAATCAGCTCGCAGACATCGACCTCTTCGCGGCGCAGATTGCTGCCATGGACCTGGTCATAACCATCGATAATTCCACCGCGCATCTGGCCGGCGCTCTCGGCATTCCAACTTGCGTGCTACTGCCCTTCGCCTCCGACTGGCGCTGGCTGCAAGGGCGGGAAGACAGCCCCTGGTATCCCACGCTGCGACTCTTTCGCCAGCCTAGCTGTGGAGACTGGCAGTCGGTGGTGCGGAGGGTATGCGGTGACTTATGAGTGGCGATTAACTCACGCCTTGGTGCAAGCACAATTTTCGGTGGTACACTGCGGCGGATTGCTGCCCCTAACAGTCCCCATCTGGAAGGCGCTTTGCCGATTATGATTCCTAGCATTATGCGCGCGCGAGTCCTTATGAGCATAGTGTTGTTCGCGGCAGCTCTTGCTGCTGTAGCCGGGACCGACCAGAACCGGCAAGTCGACAACCAGTTCGTGACGATGACGATTTCGCCAGGCTGGGTCGCTGCGTCGCGCGATCAGGTATTGGTTGTCAGTCATGAGAAATACGTGCTAAGGATCAATCCAATATTTATGCATGCGAGTGGGGTTGAAGGCGGCAGATTCTCGGAAATCACAGACGGCATGGCTGGCATCGGCGCGGTGATGCGAGAGGTTGATCAACCAGCTGGAGGATTCGAGTGCTCGGAAGCTTCCTCCTCCCCGCGCACAACTAGTGCGGAAACGAAGCTAAATAGTCTCTATACGGATAGCTCGAAAACCGGCAACGGATGCACGTTCCCCGACGACGGCAAGTCCGCATGGTTTGGCGCGACCGCCCCATGCGCCAACGAGGGTGAGTGCACGATCACGCTGGACTATGACACCGACAACGTGAACGCCTTACCTAAGAAGGACAGCCGCGAAATTCAGGACGTTCTCAGCGCGGTGGAGACTATGCTGAACACCGTCCGCTTCAACAAATTCCTCCTTATTTCGAAAATAAGCCCCCAAAGTGTAGCGCCTGGCGCGACCGTAACCGTCTACGGGGCAGGGTTCAATGTGCCGAAATTTCCGGTTGGCGTAGCACTCAAAGAGCTTACGGAGGCCCTGTTGCAACCGCCGGCGGCAGCGGAAGGCGGAAAGTCCCTGACGTTCAAGATTCCAGTTTCGCTACAGACAATCAGCTGCCCGAGCGGGAAAGTTGACGTGAACGGATGGTGTGTTCCGATCCCCGAGAATCACGTCGACATCAACGACTGCCCGCCTAAGGTCGATGGCTCGACAAATTTTTGCGGCGTTCCGGTGCCACCTAACACCTATCATCTGTCGGTGGCTCTGGCCTACGGATCCTTATATACAGACGAAGTACCCCTGACTATAACGCCTTCAGCGGCAGGCTCGGTCTCGGTTTCACTGTTGTACCCCGATTCTCTAATCAGTCCGGGTCAGCCAATCACCGTGCGGGGCAAGGGTTTCAGGCCGACCGGAAACAACGTAGAGGTCGGGTCGGCGGTTGTGGAGAATGTCCCGTCTGCGGATGGCAAGATACTCGTTTTCAAGGCGCCGGCCCCGTCAGGTCCTACTCTCTTGCCTCACTTCCCCGCATTCGAGGTTTTTGTCTCCAATCCGAATGGGAAAAGCAATTCAATTGTTATTTCGTATCGATAAAGGTAAATAAAAAGGGCGCCGGAGGGTCTTCCGGCGCCGAGAACACTCGCGAGATGCGGTCAAGCGAGGTTTGCTACCCACCAATCAAAATTATTTGCTCTCCGCGATCGGAGTAGGACTCGCCCCGAAGTCGCGGCGCGGGTTGGCTGCGGTGCGGGCGGCGCGAGCATTCGGCATGTTCGCCGCTGCGGCTCCGTAGCGCTCGAGCAGTACCGGCGCCATCGTGTTTTCGGCTTCCTTGACGAAGATCATCTTGTTCTCTGAAGCCATATCGACGCGGATGAAATCACCGAGCTTCACCTGTGCTGTAGCCACCAGATTGGCCAGCGGGAAAACCAGGTGGCGCTCGATGGCGCGCTTCAAGTGGCGCGCTCCGTAACGCGGGTCGGTGCCTTCCTTCAGCAGAAACTGCTTCACGCCGCTCGTGCAATTGAAGACAAACTGATTCGCGCCGGCGGCCATGAGCACGCGCTGCTGCACCATGCCCAGTTCGATCTCGAGAATCTGGGCCAGGTGTTCGTCGCGCAAGGTCTTGAACACCACCGTCTTGTCGATGCGGTTCATGAACTCCGGGGTGAACTTGCGGCGCGCTGCTTCCACCGCGGTGCGCTGAATCTTGTCGTCGAAGTTGTTGTCGACTTCCACCGCCTTCGGCGCGAAGCCAAATCCGCCATCCACCAGATCCGTCATCTCGCTGGCGCCCAGGTTCGAGGTCAGGATGATGATGCATTGCGAAAGATCGACGCGGCGATTGTCGCCGAGCGTTAGCGTAGCTTTGTCGAGGATGCCGAGCAGCAACTGCCACAGCGAATCGCTCGCCTTTTCAATTTCGTCGAACAGTAGAATCGAGAGCTTTAACTTCTCGGTGAACCATTGATTGATGGCTTCCTGCGTAAGCAGAGGGTGAGTCTCGCGATGTCCAAGGTATCCCGGAGGCGAACCGATCAGCTTGGCGATTTCGTGCGAGTGCTGGAACTCGGCGCAATCGATCTTGATGCAGGCGCGCGCATCGCCGAACAGAGACTCGGCCACAGCCTCGACCACGCGAGTCTTGCCCGAGCCGGTAGGCCCTAGGAAAAGCAGGTTGCCAACAGGACGCCCGGGAGCATTCAAGCCGGCCAGAAACATCTGATAAATTTCTGCGACCTTTTCGATGGCCTGATCCTGGCCGACAATCTTGCGGCGCAGGGCGGTTTCAAACTCTCCGGCATCACTGCTGCGGCGGCTTGGATCGAGTACGGTAGCGAGGTTTGTTCTCATAAGAATTTTCCGGCTTGCGAGTATTTCATCCCTTTTCCAGGCCGTTGTGTTCGTATCTTCGGCCTTTTGCCTGCGTTCACCCAGGACTCGCCGTGTTTCTTAGGTTCCGCTTTCCTCAGCTTCACTGAGTGCCAAATTCTGTCACTCGAAAGCTGCTACCCAGTGGCGCGTCCTGGTGCACTTGAAATAAGCAAGCTGCTAGCCACGGCGCACCGTTTTGATTATCAATGCGAAAGCTCTCTATCGGCAGGAGTTATATCCGCAAGGCAGACATTAAACCACCACTCCGAGGAAAGTTAAAGAAGTATGAGAGAAATTCTTTGCGCATGAGGGAAGGGACTGTCCGAACTATTGTTAGACCGCGTCATGCACGAGTCGGCCCGATGCCTTCCTCTGTGTTCCCCTGTGTAGCCTGTGTTTGAGGTTTCGATTAAGAAGCATCTGTAATTTCCATCCAACGGGGAGATGACCGCTAGTAACTAGCCAATCAACAAGTTGAACATTAGCATCGCGATCAGGCGTTCCTTCGGAGGATTGCTTGCGTCGCTCTTCTATTCTGACCGTCTCTGCGATTTCGTGTGTACTTTTTGGCATAGCCGCTGTACGGCTCAACCCCCGCTTCTTCTCCGCCGAGGCAGCTCAGCCGCAGGCCGCACAATCCGCGCCCGTTGTGGCTTCTGCGGCGCCGGGTCAACTCAAAGCGGTGAGCGCGACTTCGACGGCATCGTTGAAGCCTGCTGACCTTCCTCAGCCGTCGAGCGCGCCCGGAAGCGCGGTCTATCTGGCGAAGCGTGGAGACACGATCCCCGGCGTTGCGCACGCCCAACTTCATAACACGGCTTATCTCACTTCTACCGAACTAGGCGACGCCATCCGCGCCACCAACGGCAATCGCACCGGAAACATGTTAAGGGCCGGTGAGCAAATCACGATTCCGGGCATTCTGCCAGCCCCCATCGTAGAGCACACGGTTCCAGTCCCCAAGGATTTCGAAGTCCGCGCCATCTATCTGACGGGCATAATGGCGGCAAGCGATCACGGACTGCGCATCATCCGCCACTGGCGCGAAGTCGGCGGCAACGCCGTCGTCTTCGATATCAAGGACTCCGACGGCAGCGTCACTATTCCCTATGAGCATCCGCTGCTCGGGGCGCATAAAGTTTATATCCACGACCTGCCGAAGTTCGTTCATTTTCTGCACTCCGAAAACATGCACGCTATCGCCCGCATCGCCATCTTCCGCGACGAGCGCATGGTCGTCGAGCATCCGGAGTTAGCCGTCCAGTCGAGAAAGAATCATGCGCCATGGCGGGAGAACGGCAAGCTGGTGTGGACCGATTCCTCGAACCCGAAAGTGCAGGACTACAACATCGCTTTGGCCAAATTCGTGGCGCAATCGGGCGCGGATGAAATTCAGTTCGACTATGTTCGATTCCCGGCTGAGGGCGACCAGAAAGATGCCAGCTTTGTCTACCAAAAAGACCAAGCTGACGGAACCACCACTGACGTGATCCCGATTAGAGCGACAGGTCTCGGAGGGACCGCACGACAGCCAGTAGAATCCGCATGGCCCGCGAGCTCACTTCAGCACCCGCAACCAGCACAGACTCGCTCCATGCAGCGGTCTGACGTGATCACTGCGTTCTTGAAGAAGGCTTACGCCGAGTTGCACCCCACCGGCGTCCTCTTATCTCTCGATGTCTTCGGCGTAATGGCGTGGCAGCGCTCGGTCGACCTCTCCCACACCGGCCAGGACATCGTGGGCATGGCGAAGTATTGCGACGTGCTCTCGCCCATGATCTACCCCTCGCACTTCTTCGGCATGGATAACATCGAGCATCCCGGAGACGCGCCCGAACACTTCATCGGCGAATCCATGGAACGCTTCGAACTAATTACCAAAAACAGCGG
>Ga0116105_1000110_pt1 | contig 27645 bp, 27 predicted proteins | sample June2015DPH_6_20_FD_89716 | JGI IMG/M metagenome (GOLD analysis project Ga0116105, IMG submission 89716) | Peatland microbial communities from SPRUCE experiment site at the Marcell Experimental Forest, Minnesota, USA - June2015DPH_6_10 | ecosystem: Environmental > Terrestrial > Soil > Wetlands >... | reverse complement strand
TTGCGCGCATGCGCCCAAAGCCGCCGCGGAAAACAATCTGGCGGCGACCGCTGCCGCACCGGTTAAGGTCGCCCCGGCCAGCATCGCACCGCTGCCTATGAATATGTCTCCGTTCGCTCCCCGAGTGGCGGAGGAGAAACCCGCCGCCAAGTTGGAAGTACCGGAGCACACGCAATCAACTGTTAACCAGACTGCTGTTTCGAACGATTTCGTGTTCGTGGAACCTACTTACGCCAAGGCCTCCGCTGCCACTGCTGAGCCCACTGGTCGCGCCCAGGAAGCCGCCGCGAAGTTTGCCGACAAGACTGCTCCCGAGTTGTTGCCGGCCTCCATGAACGCGCAATTGTCGTCGCAGAGCACCTCTTCGAGCACTGGCATTCAGCCGGCGGTGAACCTTGCCGCTGAGCAGAAGGCGCAAGCCGGGCAGCAACCTGCCGCGGCCGGTCCCAAGTACACGGGCGAGCCGATTTCGGTGAACCTGAAGGATGTGGATCTGAAAGATTTCTTCCGCCTGATTCACGAAATCAGCGGCTTGAATGTAGTGCTTGATCCCAACGTCCACGGCACTCTGACAGTTGTGTTGGATGACGTGCCGTGGGACCAGGCGCTCGACATCGTGCTGAAGAATAACGATCTCGCGCGGGAACTGGAAGGGAACGTCCTCCGCATCGCTACTGTCGATACGCTTAAGAAGGAGGCGGAAGGCCGACGCGCGCAGGTGGAAGCCGAAGCCATGGCGGTGGAAAAAGTATCGGTGACGCGCTTCCTCAGCTACGCCCACGCGAAGGATGCGATCGTAACCGTGAAGAAGTTCCTCTCGCTGCGCGGAGACGTAGTTGCGGATGAGCGCACCAACGCGGTCATCGTCAACGACATTCCGAAGGTGATTCCGATCATCGACCGCCTGCTGACGCAACTCGACCGTAAGACGCAGGAAGTGGAAATCGAAGCGCGCGTGGTTGCGGCTACGCGGCAGTTCGCCCGCGACATCGGCACACAACTTGGCTTCGGCTGGGGCGATGGCCATAGCGCGATTGGCGGAGGCAGTGCTGTAGGCACTTCTCCAACAACAGTTGGAGGTTTAACGCCGGGCTACATAACGTTGCCGGGCACCTCCACAACGGGATCGACGATTCCGCTGTTCTCTAACCTCGGAGCAACGTCGCCGACCAGCGGCCTGACCTTCATTAACGCCAGCAACTCAGTGCGAATCGACGCAGTGTTGTCGATGGCCGAGTCGCGTGGATTGCTCAAAGTTCTTTCACGGCCTCGGGTGGTAACGCAGAATAATATCCAAGCCTTGGTGAAACAGGGCGTGCGCGTGCCGATCGTTACGCAGGCGCAGTTGGGCGGTCCGCCTACGGTCACCTACGTGGATGCGTTCCTGCGCTTGACCGTGACTCCGCAAATCACCTCGGAGAACACGATCTTCCTGAATGTTGACGTGGAAAACACCACGCCAAACTTCGGACAGGAAGTTCAGGGCAACCCCGAGTTAATCACCCAGCAGGCCACTACGCAGGTATTGGTGACTGATGGCGGCACGGTGGTGATCGGTGGCGTGATCCAGACGCAGAACTCGATCAATATTACCCAGGTGCCTCTGCTTGGCAATCTGCCGTTTCTGGGCAATCTGTTCAAGCACACGCAGGTAAACACACAGAACCAAGAGTTGATCTTCTTCATCACGCCGCGAATTATTCAGACGTAACCAGCGTCGGACACTGCAGCGCAGGTTGAAGATTTGACCGCCGGCCTGAAGAACCTGTCAGGCCGGCGGTTTTTTATGAGGTATGAGCTGTGAGCTCTGAGCGTTGATAGCGATCAGCCATTGGTGGTGAAACAAGATCAGATTCGCTTCCGGGCGCCGCGCTTGCTCACGGCTTAGGCTCGTAGTTCATAGCTCACCGCGCACAGCTCATGGCTCATCGCTCATGGCTCACCTGCTAAACTCAGCACAATGAACTTCCTCGCGCGTCAGAAGAAATTGCGGGAGCACCTCGCTATTACCCGCTTCGATGGCCTGCTAATCAGCCACCTTCCAAATATCCGATATCTCTGTGGCTTTACCGGCAGCGCAGGGTACTTGCTGGTCGACGAATCCAAAAGCTTTTTTATTACCGACGTCCGCTACGACACTCAGGCACGGCAGGAAGTAAAAGGCGCGCAGGTGGTAATTGCGCGGAAACCCGCCCTACAGGAGCTTGCGGAATGGGTCGTAAAACGATGCAAGAGATCGCGCGCCTCCGCCGTTGGAGTGGAGGGCGAGCACATGACCCTCTCGGAAAAAAAGAAGCTGACGGACCTGCTGCCCTCCCGCGTGCGTTTAAGAAGTGCAGCCGCCGTAGTGGAGCGGGCGCGCATGGTGAAAGACGAAGATGAATTGCAAAGCATCCGCGCGGCCGTGCGATTGGGCGCGGGATTGTTCGACCGTGCGCTGGAAGTATTGCGCCCGGGGGCGAAGGAAACCGATGTGGCGGCGGAAATGGAGTTTGCGGCACGCCAGGCCGGCGCCGAAGCCATGTCGTTCTCCACGATCATTGCTTCCGGGTCCAGATCGGCCTTGCCGCACGGCAGAGCTTCGGAGCAGGTGATCCCCTCGGGTGCGTTCGTCGTCTGCGATTTCGGTGTTATACTCGCAGGTTATTGTTCAGACCAGACGCGCACTGTATGGATGTCCGGCGCGTCCGGTTCGGTTCCGAAAGCAGCTCGCCAAGCCTATGAATCGGTTTTGGAGGCGCAACGGGCTTCGATAGCCGCGGTGAAACCCGGCGTGACGGTTGCAGAAGTGGATGCCGCGGGTCGAAAGGTTTTGAAGAAAGCCGGGCTGGCGCGGTATTTTACGCATTCGACAGGACACGGCGTGGGGCTGGAGATCCACGAGATACCGCGAGTTGCGATTGGGCAAAAAGAGGTGCTGCGGCCCGGCATGGTGATCACCATTGAGCCGGGAGTATATTTTCCCGGGAAATGGGGTATAAGAATTGAGGACATGGTAGCAGTCAGCGAGAGCGGCTGTGAGGTGCTGACCCCGACCAGTAAAGATTTCCTGTCAGTTTAGACTTCTTATATTGCATCAGGTTGCACGCTGGCAGTCACCCAGGCAAAACCGCTGGAACGAGCCAGATTGTGGGCGTTGTGTGGGTTCTACCTCTACTACATGAATCAAAAAGAACTGAAGGAACTCATAGAGTTCTTAATCGAAAAGGACATCACCGAGTTCGAGCTGGAACGCGGCGATGTCAAGGTCAAGATTAAGCGCGGCGGGGAACACACTGTGGTTTATCCCGTGGTCGGCGCATCATCGCCGCCTTCCGGATCACTTCCTGCCCAGCTAGTCCCAGTCGCACCGCCTACTTCACAAGCTCCGCCGGCACCGGCTCCAACCGCGGAAGAAGACCTTCATATTGTGAAGTCCCCCATCGTGGGAACCTTCTACGAAGCCCCTTCGCCGGGCGCGCCGCCTTTCGTGAAGATCGGCGATAGCGTGGAAGTGGGGCAGGTGTTGTGCATCGTGGAGGCCATGAAGCTCCTGAACGAAATCGAGTGCGACGTGGCCGGCGAAATCGTGAAAAAGATGGCCAGCAACGGCCAGCCCATCGAATATGGACAGGAGTTGTTCGCCATCAGGCCGAAAAAGTGAAATAGTTCCCGATCGGTATGTCTCGTCAAGAGTGTTTCTCAAAAGAGCTTCCGACCAAGAAGGTCCACGACGATTGGAAGCTGAGAGCTTACGGCTGAGAGCTGATAGCTAACACATGTTCAAGAAAATCCTCATTGCCAATCGCGGAGAAATTGCGCTGCGCGTGATTTGCGCGTGCAAGGAACTAGGAGTCCGCACGGTCGCCATCTACAGCGAAGCGGACCGGCATTCTTTGCACGTGCGCTTTGCCGATGAAGCAATCTGTATCGGGCCGCCGCAACTGGCACAGAGCTACCTGAATATCCCGGCAGTCATCAGCGCGGCGGAAATCGCCAATGTGGATGCTGTGCATCCCGGCTACGGATTGCTTGCGGAAAATGCCAACTTCGCCGAGGTTTGCGAAACCAGCGGGATCAAGTTCATCGGTCCGCGACCCGAAGTCACGCGGCTGATGGGAGAGAAGGAAAAAGCGCGCGCGGCGATGAAACGGGCAGGAGTGCCGATTCTTCCGGGGTCGGACGGGATTATTGCTTCGGAAGGCGAGGCCGTGGAGTGGGCGCGGCAGGTGGGATTCCCCGTCATTATGAAGGCCTCGGCTGGCGGCGGTGGGCGCGGCATGCGCATTGTTCGCAACGAAGAGGAGCTTCCAACGCTGTTCAAAGCGGCGCAATCGGAGGCAGCCGGGGCTTTTGGTAACGGTGATTTGTACATGGAGAAATACGTCGAGCACCCGCGTCACATAGAGTTCCAGGTGCTGGCAGACGAATACGGGAATGTAGTGAGCTTGGGCGAACGCGAATGCTCGATCCAGCGGCGGCATCAGAAATTACTGGAGGAATCGCCCTCGACGCAGGTAACGCCCGAGCTGCGCGATGAGATCGGCCGCGTCCTGTGCAAGTCGCTGTCGGATATCGGCTACTCCAACGCGGGCACGATTGAGTTCCTCATGGATCAGGACCGCCGCTTGCACTTCATTGAAATGAATACCCGGATACAGGTCGAGCATCCGGTTACGGAGATGGTTACTGATGTCGATTTGGTGAAGAGCCAGATCATGATTGCCGCCGGCGCTCGCCTGGACGAAGTGCTGCAGGGCCCGATCGTGCATCGCGGCCACGCTATCGAATGCCGCATCAATGCCGAGCATCCGGAGAAGTTCACGCCATCGGCGGGAAAGATTACGACATTCAATCCGCCCGGAGGAACCGGAGTGCGCGTGGATACGGCTGCTTACGCCGAGGGCGTGATTCCGCCGTATTACGATTCGCTGATCGCGAAGCTGATCGTCCGCGGCAAAGATCGCAATGAAGCCATCTCGAGGATGTCGCGCGCGCTGGAGATGTTTATCGTGGAAGGCGTGTATACGACGATTCCGCTACACCGCAAGATCCTCGCGGATGCGGATTTTCGGACCGGGAAGTTCGATACGGGGTTTATCGAGCGATTTTTGGCGAAAACTGGGAAGTGAGCGGCTTAACGAATGCGTGCTTCGCATCGCCCATCGTCGCGGCGCAAGCGCCACTCTGCGGGTACCTTTGCAAAGGTCATCTGCAATCCATGACCTATAAGAAAGCCCAAAGCCAAAGGCGTAACTAATGCCGCCGGAGATAGGCAACCATTTTATTGGTACGCGAAACAGTCAGTTATACCTATGAAGCGCTGCTAAATTGCTTTGACCTGCTCTGTGCCCACGAGTAAGATTCGGTTTGTAAGTGGGTTCTGTTATTCCCGCGTGTAGAGGAGACTAAAGTGAAAAACATCAAGAAACTTCAAATCAAGAAAGTGACACTGCGAAACCTGGATGAGCCGGCGCTGAACGCGATGGCGGGTGGCATCACCGGCACTTGTCTGGAAACCCTATGCATCGCCTGCGCCACGGTAACGGTAGATAATAAAATCTGTGCGACTTGTCCGGCGGCTATCTGCAAATGATGATCGTTTGTACGTTGGGTCTGGAAAGCCGGAGCCGGCGGGGGATATCTATCCTGACGGGCCACTTATAGTTTGGATAAGGGGTCTTGGCACGCTACGCGCCAAGCCCCTTTGCTGACGTTCACCAATTGTAAGCAAGGTGAGATGAAGACCAAGAAACTCACACTTAAGAAGGTGACCCTGCGGAAGTTAAATTCTTCTTCATTGAGTCTTCTCTCGCGGGGAGCTTAGCGATTACCTCCTCGTCCTCTAGGATAAATTGATCACAATAATGACGATCGACAAATTTGCGAGGTCGCTCGCCTTTTTCGAGCGCGAACGCTTTAACATGGAGGCATAGTCGTCCCAGTATTGTTTACCCCCGAATCTGCAAAGGCTCATTTCATCTTCGCGGTGCTCCTATTCTCTAAACGACAGATCATCCATATCCTTTTCGCTCCTTACAAACGGGTGCCAAGCAATACGATCTACTCGGCATTGAGCGACAGGAGACGTTTTGATTTGCGCGGACACTGGCAGGACGCTAATGAAAACAAAACACGTTAGCAGTAAGCGAGCGTTTATGGAAATTAGTCCTCTCGAGCAGAAAGAATTGTTCGCCGCAACGCGGATATTCTAGATCAACACTTTAGGCGGAATCGAATTACACTGGCAATTCATGGCTTTGCTTCCTCGCCTGTACGCCATTCTCGACGCCGCGTGCTTTTCCGACGAAAAGGCGCTGTTTGTTGCTGCGGAGGGCCTTGCCGCTGCCGGTTGCAACCTCATCCAGTACCGCAACAAGTCCGGCAACGCGCGTGTCATGCTGGCGCAGGCGCGGGAGTTGATGTTGCGCCTAGCGAGCACCGGAGGTCAAAGTCCCCACCCTATCGGCGCACAGTACGCGCCGATAAGGGTGGGGCACTCTCGAACGATTCGCCTCATCATGAACGACCGCGCCGATCTCTGCCTGGCTGCTGGCTTCGACGGCATCCACGTCGGCCAGGATGATCTCCTGCCGGAGTCCGTCCGCAAAATCATCGGTCCGGATCGCTGGCTGGGAGTTTCCACGCACAATCCCGAACAACTCGCCGAAGCCGATCAAACCTCGGCAGACTATTTGGCCATCGGTCCGGTTTTCGCCACATCCAGTAAAGCAAAACCCGATCCAGTGGTAGGCCTCGAAGGCGTTCGTCGCGCTCGCCTACTCACCCGCAAGCCGCTGGTGGCGATTGGGGGCATCACGCGCGCAAATGCCGCCTCGGTAATCGAAGCCGGGGCCGATTCGGTGGCGGTGATATCTGATCTATTAGAGTCCCCTCGCAAATCAGCAGAGGAATTTTTTCGCATCTTGAGGTAAAGTCATCAGGCAACCGCCGAATGTATCCGGCGTGGCCTCGTCGTTCGTCGTTGGTCGTTCGCGAAAGCGACGACTGCGATCCAAGACCAACGACCAACGACGCGAGTCATGGAGGAGCCCTGAGCACACCGACAACGTCGACCTCAGCCAGCGACTGGGAGATTCATAGCCACCAGGATAAAGAACTGGTCAAGGGCCTCGGTCTGACAAGCGCCACCATGCTGGTCATCGGATCGATGATCGGCTCCGGCATCTTTATTGTTTCGGCGGAGATCTCGCGGGAGGTGAACTCGCCCGCATTGCTTCTTGGCGCATGGGCAATGGCGGGGTTGATGACGATTATCGCCGCCGTGAGTTATGGCGAATTGGCGGCGATGATGCCGCGAGCGGGCGGCCAGTATGTTTACCTGCGCGAATCGCTCGGGCCGCTGTGGGGATTTCTTTATGGCTGGACGCTTTTTCTGGTGATCCAGACCGGCACGATTGCCGCCGTGGGCGTGGCGTTTGGCAAGTTTCTCGGCGTCTTCTTTCCCTCGATTTCTTCTACGCAGTGGATTCTGCACCTCTGGAAAGTTCCGCCCATTCGGCTCGGCCCGATGGTCCTCGGCAACATGGACGTCGGCGTCAACACGCAGAATCTTGTCGCCATCATCATGGTGATCGGTCTTTCCGTTGTGAATATCTTTGGATTGAAGACCGGAGCACTCATCCAAAACGTATTTACCGCCGCGAAGCTATCGGCGCTGTTTGCGCTGGCGGTCTTTGGCGTGGCTCTGGGCCGCAATGCAACCGCTATAGCAGCCAACTTTAGCGGCCATTTCTGGCGCAACGCGGCACTTGGCGCGCAGCATGCGGTGCAGGTCGGAGTTGGCGGCCCGATTGTGATGGTTGGCACGCTGACGATTCTCGCGGTATCGCAAGTGGGATCGCTTTTCTCCATGGACGCATGGAACAACGTCACCTTCACCGCCGGAGAAGTGAAGAATCCCAGCCGCAACCTGCCGCTGTCCCTTGCGCTCGGCACGGGGGTTGTGATCGCTCTTTATCTAGCTTGCAACTTTGTCTATCTGAACACGCTGCCACTGCAAGGCTCGCCGCAAGCTACAACCCTTCTGGGGCGCGGTATCCAGCACGCGGCGGAAGACCGCGTCGGGACGGCCGTGATGACGCAAATGTTCGGCGCGACCGGCGGCCTGCTCATGGCCGCGGCCATTCTGATCTCGACTTTCGGCTGCAATAACGGTCTAATCCTGACCGGCGCGCGTGTTTACTACGCCATGGCGAAGGATGGCCTGTTTTTCCGCGGTGTCGCGAAGCTGCATCCGACTCATAAAACACCGGCAGTCTCGCTTATGGTGCAAATGGTGTGGACGTGCTTGCTCTGCATTTCGGGCAGCTACGGCCAGCTGCTCGACTACATTATTTTCGCTGCGCTACTCTTTTATATTTTGACGATTGTAGGATTGTTCGTGCTGCGGCGAACGCGTCCCAACGCGGAAAGGCCGTACCGGGCTGTGGGGTATCCGGTTCTGCCCGCGATTTATATTGTGATGGCTTCTTTCGTCGATGTCGTACTATTGCGCTACAAGCCGCAATTCACGTGGCCGGGGTTGATTGTGGTGCTGCTGGGCATCCCGGTTTATTTCGCGTGGTCAAGAAGGCCGCAACGTGGCAACACAACTGAGTCCGCCTAAGAGCCAAGGAGAGACGAGACGAATGGCGAATCTGTTCGCAACCAAGCCGCTGAATCTTCTGATGGAAGAATCCCGCGAAACGGGAGAGCACAGCCTGAAACGCACGCTGGGAGTTTTTCAGCTTACCGCGCTCGGCGTGGGCGCGATCATCGGCGCGGGCATTTTTGTGATGGTAGGGCTGGGAGCGCAGTATGCCGGCCCGGGACTTACGTTGTCATTCGTTCTCTCCGGGTTGGGCTGCGCGTTCGCTGGGTTATGCTACGCCGAGTTTGCCGCGATGATTCCGTTGGCCGGAAGCGCCTACACCTACGCATACGCCACGCTGGGCGAGTTGCTGGCCTGGATCATCGGCTGGGACCTGACGCTCGAATACGCCATGGGCGCCAGCGCGGTATCTTCGGGATGGTCGAATCACTTCATCGAACTGCTGAATATTTTCCACATCAAGATGCCGCTGTGGCTGGCTTACGATCACTGGACCGCGCTGAAAACCGCCGAAAACATCGTTGCACGGCAGATGGCGGTGGCCGCGGATTCTTCGCTCGTGCCCGGCACCCAAGCCTTCCTCGATAGGGTCAGCGCGATTATCGGCATGCAGTCTCCCGAATTGCTGCAACGGGCGCATGATCTGCTGGGAGCGCCGCATCTGTTCGGTATGGAAGTGGGCCTAAACCTTCCGGCTTTCATCATTGCCCTCATCATCACGGCGATTCTGGTTGTCGGAATCAAAGAGAGCGCGGAGTTCAATACCGGAATCGTCGTCATAAAAGTTTCGGTGGTGCTTTTTGTAATCGCGCTCGGCGCACGCTACATCAACGTGAGCAACTGGGGCACGGACTGGCACTCATACGCGCCCAACGGCCTCGCCGGAATTGGAGCCGGAGCGGCTTACATTTTCTTCGCTTACATTGGATTCGACGCGGTCTCGACCACGGCACAAGAGGCAAAGAATCCGCAACGCGATTTGCCCATCGGCATGATCGCTTCACTGGCGATATGTACGGTTTTATATATCCTCGTCGCCGGTGTGCTGACAGGGATGGTGCACTGGCAACAAATCAACATCGAAGCGCCGGTTGCCCGTGCCTTCCTTGATCGCGGGCTCTTTACTGCGTCGCACATTATTACTCTCGGCGCTCTCGCGGGGCTGACCAGCGTCATGCTGGTGATGTTGCTGGGCCAGACCCGCGTGCTCTACTCCATGGCCTGCGACGGCCTTTTGCCCAGGAGGTTTTTCGCTGCGGTCCATCCAAAGTTCCGCACACCGTGGAAGAACACCATTCTCGTGGGCCTGCTGGCCGCGGTCGTCGGCAGCCTCACTCCCATCGACGATATTGGCAGGATGGTGAACATCGGCACGCTGCTGGCGTTCGTGATCGTGTCAATTTCGGTGATGGTGTTGCGCTATACCAATCCCAGCCAACCGCGCCCGTTTCGCACGCCGTGGGTCCCGCTGATTCCAATCCTCGGCGTGATCTCGAACGGATACATGATGTACAAGCTTGGCATGTGGAACTGGATCCGATTGGTGGGTTGGCTGGCGATTGGACTGATCGTCTACTTCACTTACAGCGTGAAGCACAGCCGGGTGCAGGCGCTGAAGTCTGGGGTGGGACCGGAGCGTGCATCGTAGAGCAGGACTCTCATAGGCCCTCCGCAACTGCGCGGAGGGCTTTTTTGTTTTATAGTGCAGTCGGTGGGAGTTGGCGGCTAATCGTATGCAAGCAAATTCTCTGACGGGCAGCGCGAAGTGCGCTCGCGACCACCAGCGACTATCGACCAACGACGGATGACATGAAGATTGTTTCGGCAGAAGAGATGCGAGCCATCGACCGCGCCACCAGCGATCGCTTCGGCGTGCCTTCACTCACGCTGATGGAGAGCGCCGGCACGGCTGTCGCGGATTACGTTGTCTCCCAACATGCCGCCGCGGATCGCATCGTGGTTTTCTGCGGCAAGGGAAATAACGGCGGCGACGGGTTTGTCGCGGCGCGGCAGTTGCATGAGCAGAAGAGAAAGGTGCAGGTGATTTTGCTCGCGGAGCCTAACGATCTGCGGGGCGATGCGGCGGTCATGTTTGGCAAAGTGCCGGTCGCTGCAATCTCTGTGCGGGCCCGCGAAGAGTGGAAGAGCGAGCCGGTGCGGTCTTCGCTGAACGCCGATTTGTATGTGGACGCCGTGCTGGGTACGGGTTTCAAGCCGCCGGTGAGCGGAATGTATGCCGATGCGATCGCGATGATGAATGCGAGCCGGGTTCCGGTGATCGCAGTCGATATTCCTTCCGGTGCCGATGCCGATGCAATGGGTCCACAAACCGGACTGATCGCCAGAGCCGACGCCATCGTTACCTTTACCGCGCCGCGGCCCGTGCATGTATTCGGCTTATTGACGAATGGGCACACTGTCGTCGCGCCGATCGGATCGCCTGAGGAGGCGGTCGTCTCAAACTTGAAATTGAACGTGATCACGGCAGGCGACATTGCGCCGCTGATCGGTCCCCGTCCTGCAGAGTCGAACAAAGGCAGCTACGGTCACGTCCTGCTGGTCGGAGGTTCTCTCGGCAAGGCTGGAGCAGCGGCCATGGCTGGTATTTCAGCTCTGCGCACGGGAGCAGGTCTTTCCACGGTGGCGACTCCAAAATCGGTGCTGCCGACGGTCGCGGGATTTCATCCTGAGTTGATGACGGAACCGTTGCAGGAGACGGATGCAGGGACAATTTCGGCCGCCTCAGTTGCTCGAATTGAGGAGTTGGCGAAGGGGAAGAGTGTGCTCGCGATTGGGCCTGGAATCTCGCGCAATCCGGAAACTTCGGAGTTCGTGCGAATCGTGGTTGCAAAGACGAATGTTCCTATCGTTCTTGATGCTGACGGGCTGAACGCATTCGAAAACTTCGTGCACGAATTGAGCGGCAAAGATCGGGCGCTTGTGATCACACCGCATCCCGGAGAGATGGCGCGGTTAACCGGGCTGAGTATTCCTGACGTTCAAAAAGACCGGCTCGGAGTTGCGCGCAAGTTCGCGAGTGAGCACGAGGTAATCGTGGTGCTGAAAGGTCATCGGACTCTCGTCGTGCGTCCGGATGGCGAGGCTTGGGTGAATACGACCGGCAATCCCGGCATGGCCACCGGAGGCACTGGAGACATCCTGACCGGCATGGTGTCTGGAATGATTGCGCAGCATCCGAAAGGTATTTTCGCGGCCGTTTGTGCCGCAGTTCACCTCCACGGGTTCGCGGGAGACGTTATACGCGAAAGTGTAGGTGAGCATTCTCTAATCGCAACCGATTTGCTCACGGGATTGCCCGAGGCGTTCCGGCGCACGCTGCAAGCGGCGCGAGAGAAAACCGTTCAGTGGTGAGCGTCGCTTCGACTGTCCATTCGGACATTAACTACTTGGTTATTAAGAGCCAACTAGCTGATTGCCCTACGTTTTAATCGCCCAAACTCCGCTTCCAGCGCTGGAATCCAGCCATCTGCTTCCGTAACCTGTTGCCCGGTTTTCTGCCGTGACATAGTGACCTTAGCTTATGACTCACTTCCCCCAACCGCACCCCTCGAACCGCGCCGCCCGAATCCAGCTAGGCGAATCTGTCCTGGCTGCGATTCGGTTGGAAGACGGCCAGCGCACAAAAGCCAAACTTCAATCCATTTCCGTGACCGGAGGATTATTACGCTTGCAGCAAGCTCTGACCAGCGGGTCGTTCGTCGAACTCGCGTTTCAAACGCAATCCGGTCCCGTTCACGGCATGGCCGAGATTCTTGAGCCGATGCGAAAGACGGCGACCGGGGTATTGCAGCCGTTCCGTTTCGTTGCCTTCGAAGATGACGACCATCGCCGCTTGCGAACGTCGGTGGACCACGTTGTAGATCGTACTAACCTGCTTGGGCTGAAGTCCTCCGTTTTTGTCGCAACGAAAACGATCTAGCCTCGCCTGATTTCGCGCGCGCGTCTGGTCCCACTGGTGCAGTCGTTATACTGATCGTGGTCGGTTCAGAAGTGCGAGCTGACTTCGACGATGACGCGAGAGATCACGAGCCATTCACCAGAGGAGACTATTGCCTTCGGCCGAACGCTGGCTGAGTTGCTGGCACCGCCCAAGCTGGTCTTGCTGCGCGGCGATCTCGGCGCCGGAAAAACCACGCTGGTCAAGGGAATCGCCGCCGCTTTCGGTGCCGCGGAAGAGGAGGATGTCACCAGTCCCACTTTTACTCTGGTGCATGAATATCGCGGATTGCATGCCACCCTCTACCACATCGATCTTTACCGCATCGACACGCAGCGCGAGTTAGAGACGTTGGGGTTGGACGACCTGCGGTCGAAACGCAGCGTGCTGCTGATTGAGTGGGGAGAAAAGTTTCCTCGCTTTGTGCGCGAGCGGGATGTGGAGATTTCTTTGGAACGCGACGGAGAAGACGCCCGGCGGATCAGGATCGGTTAAGCTTTGCCGCATTATTCGGCAAGTCCGACCTGCCCGTAATTAGTCGTGCCCCACGTTCGTACGTAAAATACGACCAAGCCCACTGAATAAAGACGAGCACGCGATTGCGAAAGCCGATTAGAAAGAAGATGTGGATGAACAACCAGGCCAGCCATGCGACGTAACCAGAAATGTGAATTTTGGCAAATTCTGCAACCGCGGCGGCGCGGCCAATCGTAGCCAGGCTGCCTTTGTCCCAATAGTGAAACGGTTTGCGATCGGAAGAACGAGCGTGCGCGCCACCGTGAATTTCGTGTCGGATCACTTTTGCAACGTAGCGGCCTTCCAAGATCGCCACCGGAGCCACACCGGGCAGCAACTTGCCGGCCTTGTCTTTCAACGACGCAAGATCGCCAATCACGAAAACCTCAGGATGACCCGCAATGCTGAGGTCGGGATGCACGAGCACGCGCCCCGCACGATCGACGGGCACTCCCAGTTTCTTGCCGAGTGGTGAGGCCAGCACGCCCGCTGCCCAGAGAATGACCGTCGCTTCCATTCGCTTGTCGCCCATGGTGATCACACCGGGCTCAATCATGGTCACCATGGTCGAGGTCAAAACCTCAACCCCCAGCCGTTGCAATTGTTCTAGGGCGCTGCGGGAGAGATCTTCCGGATAGGCAGGAAGAACGTGCGGGCCACCTTCGATCAGGTGAATATGTGTGCGCCGCGGATCGATGGATCGAAAATCGTCCGCCAGCGCGTGCCGGCAGATTTCCGCGAGTGTACCAGCCAGCTCTACTCCGGTTGGCCCAGCCCCAACCACGACAAAATTCAGCGGAGTATCCGCTTCGCCCGCGAAAGCCCGCCGCTCGGCCAGTTCAAACGCGAGAAGAACGCGGCGGCGAATTTCCAGCGCGTCCTCGATCGTCTTCAGTCCGGGAGCGAGAGGTTCCCATTCGTCGTGGCCGAAATAGGCGTGGCTCGCCCCCGCCGCAACGACGAGGTAATCGTAGCCAACTTCTTCTTCACGATCTTTTTCTTTGCCATCTTGCCCCTGCGTTTTCACGATGCGCCGGTCGAGATCGAAGCCCACCACGTCGGCCATCAGCACTTCTACGTTTTTGTGATGGCGCAAAATCGAGCGGATTGGCGACGCAATTTCTCCCGGGGAAAGTCCGGCGGTAGCCACCTGGTAAAGCAGCGGCTGAAATGTGTGGTAATTCTTCTTGTCGATAACCGTGATGTTTACCGGCGCGCCCGCCAAGGAAATGGCCGCGTTAAGGCCCCCAAACCCCGCGCCCACGATCACGATCCTCGGTGTGGCCTTGCCGTTCATTGAGTCTGTCTATAAGATTCAGCGCAGTGAGCATTGGTTCCACAAGTTCTGCCAACGAAAATCCGCCGTGGATGCGATGGCTCCTGCCCTCGATTGCAGACTGGGTCTTTATAGCTATTCTAGGCGTTCTCGTTTTTACCAATCTTTCTGTTCGGTTGCTTGGCGACGCAGGTATCGGTTGGCACATTCGCACCGGGCAGTGGATCCTGTCGACTCAAGCCGTTCCTCACTTTGATCCTTTTTCCTCCTCGTTGAGCGGCAGGCCCTGGTTCGCATGGGAATGGCTCTACGACGTTCTGGTTGGATGGTTGGATTGGGGCGCTGGTCTGAATGGCGTGGTTTTCTTCACGGCGGCCGTTATAGCCGCCACTTTTTCGGGTGTTTTTCGGCTGATCTTGCGTCGAAAAACCTCTCTCCCTATTGCCCTAGCGCTGACGTTGTTGGCCGCCTCTGCATCCACAATCCACTTTCTCGCCCGTCCCCATGTTGTGAGTTGGTTCTTCAGTCTGGTGTGGGTTTGGGTTCTCGATGGCTTCGAACACGCTGGGAGTGAGTCTCCTGGCGAGTTTCGGCGGCATCGCCGCCTATTACTCCTGCTGCCGCTCCTTATGCTGATTTGGGTGAACGTGCATGGAGGATTTCTAGTGGGTTTCGTTCTCCTCGGGATTTACTGGCTAAACGCAGTATGGAGATGGTTTCGGCTCAAAGAAGATTCTTTCGACGACTTTCTCGAAAAAGTACGAGCAGGGAAGCGGGCCCGCGATCTCGCATGGATCGCTTTTCTCAGCGCACTCGCGACGTTTGTGAATCCCTACGGCTGGAAGCTTCATGTTCACATCTTCCGCTATCTCTCGAATCGTTTCCTGATGGACCATATCGACGAATTCCAGTCGCCGAATTTTCACGGCGTGGCGGAAAAATGTTTCGCCGTGTTGTTGCTACTTACCCTCGTGGCGCTCGCGGCCGACAGGCGCGGAGTTGCCAAGCGCCGTTTGAGCGAAATGTTGTTGCTGTTGTTCGCAGCGTATTCCGGCCTATACGCTGCGCGTAATATCCCGGTCTCTTCGCTACTGCTGATATGGGTAATTGGTCCGAAACTGTCTGGGGCAATCGTGACGGCGGTGGGAAGTTTCGCGAAAAAAGGACCGATGGCCCGCTCGCAAGGCGTGGAATCTGAACCGTTTCTGCGGCGCATGCAAATCCTCGACTCCGGCCTGCACGGCCATCTTTGGCCAGTCGCTGCCGCTGCTGTGATTTGCTGGGTTGCGTTCCACTCCACCGCTTTGGGCGGAAAATCTCTAATGAATGCGCACTTCGATCGAAAGCGCTTTCCCGTCGCCGCAGTCGATTATCTGGCGAAGCGGCGTGCGGAAGGCCCGCTGTTTGCTCCCGACTATTGGGGCGGCTATTTGATTTACCGTCTCTATCCGGGAACAAAAGTAGTGATCGACGACCGCCATGATTTTTACGGCGAGCCATTTCTCAGGTCCTACCTGAAGACGATCCATGTCGAGCCCGGCTGGGAGGAATCCCTCGATCAGCATCCCGCGGCCTACCTGGTTGTGCCAAAGACCTCGGCGCTGGCCAGCATTCTCCTCGAAACTCCGCGCTGGCAGCCGATCTACAGCGACGATGTAACTACTGTCTTTTCCGGCAGTAACAATCACCCGTAAAGCTAAGTCCGGCTACAACCTTAACCTCGCGAGCAGTCCATACGCTTTGCGAAACCAGGTACGCTCCCGCCGTTTCTGATAGCTCGGCATCGTGGCGCGCTTGTCCAGGATCTTTTGCGCCCACTGCCGCGCTTCATCCACTCGACCTTGCGACTGCAGGAACAGCGCATAGTTGTAGTAGGTTTCGGAACTGGTGGAAATCGTGGTCGACTGCTCGAAAAGTTTCGCAGCTTTCTCCGATTGTCCCGTCTGCGCGTAGGCATGGGCCAGCAAACCCAGTCCGCGATGGAAGTCGTATGCGGGATCGGCGGCGATGGCTCGCTCCAAATCCGGCACTGCCGCCGCGAAATCGCCCAACTCGACCTCCGCAACGCCTCGGCGGTAGAACGGGTCTATGGAATCCGTTCTCTGCGCGATCGAGCGGTCATAGCATCTCCGGGCGCGCGCAAAATCACCGTCGTCCAGATAGAGCAGTCCGAGTTCTTCAAAATTGCCGGCCGATGGATTATCGACGATTGCTCGTTCCAGTTCGTGAATTCGCCGTCGGCGGGGAAATGCCTGAAACGACCCGCGCAGCAGGCCTGCATCCGGGATCACCTCGGCCACGATGTAGACAAGGGCCCCGATCCATCCGAGAAATATGATGATAAAAATCCAATAGGTGTCCGGGCGGCGGCGGATAAAATGCACAATCGCCACGCCCATCAGAACCAATTTCCACCAGGAAATGAAGAAGAAGAGTAGAGGTCCCATGCGAAGCGCAATATATCACGATCCGGCACCCCGCTCTGGGCGCGGTTATTCGTGGTTTTTCCTGCTAGTTTAAGGTACGATGTTGCGCACGAAGATCGGCTGCGGACGGCCGACAGGGACGCACCCCCGCTTCCCAGTGAGACCGGAAGGACACCAGTGAAATCAAACTTTGCTGCACCAAAAACGTTGAGCCGCAAACTGAGCAAACAGCTGCTGGCATACGCAACCATGGCGGGAGCGGGATTGATGGGCTGTGCGTCCAATGCCGACGCGGAAGTCGTCTACACGCCGGCTCACAAATATGTAGACCAGGATTTCTTCATTGATCTCAACCACGATGGCATCAATGACTTCCACATTCACAGCTATTATCTGAGCGGCTTTGCTTACTTGCAGGTGCTGCCTCTCGTAAAGTTCAACAAAATAGCGGCGGTCCATCACGGCTGCCTGAGCGGATATGGCGCAGCCCCGCTACGCGAAGGTGTTGTGATCGGTTCAGGAATGGCGTTTTCGGCAAACGGTACTTGCATGGTCGAAAAGGCGCTTACCTCAGCCTCGATGGGTCCTTGGTTGGGTGTCACAGACCGCTATCTTGGCTTTGAGTTCTTCATCGAAGGACAAAAACATTTCGGCTGGGCGCGCATGACCATTGACCTGTTCGGTTTCGACCACACTGCTCGCATCTTGGGCTACGCCTACGAAACCACTCCCGGCACACCGATCGTCGCCGGCGATCAGGGCAACGCCACCCAAGTCTCTCTGGATCCCGGCACGCTAGGAGCTCTAGCTTTAGGCGCAGCGAAGTTTTGAGATGCAGGCTTTGAAAGTGCGCGGCTTCAGCGCGCCGCGAAAGTAAGAAAAAATAACCGTGGCTTCAGCCACCCGAAGAGAGGATCTAATGATCGAGCAATCGCAAGCCCTCAGCCCTCGCTTTGCCAAACGCCTGCTAGCCTACGCCGCCATGGCCGGAGCCGGTATCGCCGCATCCACATTGCCTGCCATAGCCGAAATCGTCTACACCCCTACCCACAAAAACGTCGACATGGATTTCTATCTCGATCTCAACCACGATGGCATCGGCGACTTCCACATCCACAGCTACTACCTGAGCGGCTTCGCCAGCCTGAACGTAATTCCCATGGTCAGCGGCAATAAAATCGCCGCAGTTCACCATGAGTGCGGCTTCCGGGGCGAAAGCACAGCCGCCGCTCCGCTTCCGCTGGGGGCGGTGATCGGGCCAAACAGTCCCTTTCAGGCCAATGCCCAGTGCATGGTCCATGAAAACGAATCCTCCGCGCCCACCGGCCCCTGGCTCGGCGTGCAGGATCACTACCTCGGCCTTGAATTTCTAATCAACGGCCAAAAACATTTCGGATGGGCCCGCATCAGTGTCCAATATGTAGAATGCTTTCCTTGCATCGGCCGCATCTTCGGCTACGCCTACGAAACCATTCCCAACAAAGCCATCATCGCTGGCGACCAGGGTCAGGCGGAAGAAGCCTTCGCCGAACCCACCGTGCTCGGTGCTCTAGCGCTCGGTGCTCCCGCACTCAACCTCTGGCGAAAAGAAGAAAATCAACAGTGACCAAACAGCCAAAACTGCTGACTTCTCCATTAACCAAACGCCTGCTGGCCTACGCCGCGATGGCCGGAGCCGGCGTCGCCGCATCTGCCTCGAACGCCGACGCCGAGGTTGTCTATACGCCGATCCACAAAAACCTGGATGAACACTACCAACTCGACCTCAACAATGACGGAATAGCCGATTTCCACTTTCACAGCTCGTCGCTTAGCGGCTTCGGCCACCTCGAAGTATTTCCCTCGGTCACAGGCAACAAAATCGTGGCCGTACATCAACTCTGCTACTTCAGTTCCATGGCCGCCGGAGCGCTCGCGTCAGGAGCCGAGATCGGACCGGACACGCCTCAACTTGCGCAGGCGAATTGCATGGCCGGTGAGTTTGAGACTTCGGTCAACGGCCCCTGGCTGGGCGCAAAGGACCGTTATCTTGGATTTTCCTTTTTGATTTCCGGAAAGAAGCATTATGGATGGGCGCGGCTGAGCATGCAGGTGTTTGGATGTTATGGATGCATCGGCAAGATTTCCGGCTACGCGTATGAAACCATCCCCGGCAAGCCGATCGTCGCCGGAGATGAAGGTAACTCGACAAGAGTGATAGACGATACAGAATCACTCGGCGCGTTGGCGTTAGGTGCTCCAGCAATAAACGCGTGGTACAACGATCGAGCTAAATAGGTTCAAACCAATAAAAGATGAACTCAATGCTGCAAGCCTCGAAATCAAAGCCTCTAAGCCGCCGGTTGACCTCGCGTTTATTCGCCTACGCAAGCCTAGCCAGCGCGGCCGCAACATGCGCCCAAGCTGAAGTCATCTACACGCCGACGGACCACCCAATTCACAGCAATTACTTCCTACAGCCATGAAGGAGAAGTACAAGTGTTCGCGCTTCCCGGCAATCGAATGGAAGCCGTCAGCTTTCCCTGCGGCCCGCGATCGATAGTCCAGCCGCCGCCCCGCTGCAAGCAGGCGCCGTAATCGGACAAGGCAAGCCTTTCCGGCACGACGCCACTTGCATGGCCTTTAGCCTTTACGGTGCCAACGGCCCTTGGTTCCTCAAGCAAGATCACTATCTGGGTTTCGCTTTCAATATCGACGGCAAAGAGCACTTCGGCTGGGCACGCCTCAGCTTGGGCCGGTTCGTTTTCGATCACACTGCAACCATCACCGGCTACGCTTACGAAACCGTCCCCGGCAAAGCGATCATCGCAGGCGACGAGGGCAACTCGGGGGAAGTTTCAACGGCTTCGGCGACGCTCGGTGCATTAGCTCTTGGCGCGCCAGGACTCGACTGATCTCGAGCCTTTACAATTTTGCCTTCTCGTGGATCTCGACGGTGCTCCAAGTCTTGTCCCCGGCATGGCAGATGTTCTCGAGTGGACAGTCGACGCACTTCGGCTTGCGTGCGATGCAGAGCTTGCGCCCGTGCCAGATGATTTGGTGAGAGAAGAGGATCCATTTCTCGCGCGGGATCACGCGCATTAAGTCCTGTTCGATTTTCTGCGGATCGGCGTTGGTGGTCAGTTCGAGCCTGCGCGAGATGCGCTGGACGTGCGTGTCGACTACGACTCCTTCCGCGATTTTAAACCAGGTGCCGAGCACAACGTTGGCGGTCTTGCGGGCGACGCCCGGTAGGGTTAGAAGATCGGCCATGTTCAGCGGTACTTGGCCGCCGAAATCGGCAACGATCTTTTTTGCAGCGCCGACCACGGATTTTGATTTGTTGCGGAAGAATCCGGTGGAGCGGATGTCGGGTTCGAGTTGCTCGGGCGTGAGTGCCGCGAAGGCCTCCACCGTTGGATATTTCCGAAACAGTTCCGGTGTGACTCGGTTGACATTAACGTCCGTCGATTGCGCCGAGAGGATCGTTGCTACCAGAAGCTCCCAGGCGCTGGTGTGGGTGAGCGCGCAGGTGACTTCGGGATAGGTTTGGTCGAGGCGCTTCAGAATTTCTGCGATTCGTTCGGGTGCTAGGGGATTGTAGGCGGACTTTTTTTTGGTTTTTATCGCAGCGGGGGACTTGTTTCCGGCTGGACGGGCGGAGGCGGCCGTCGCTCCATTGGCATCTTTGCTGCGGTTCGAGCTTTCGCGCGGCTTTTTCGGCACTGCTTTCGCGGGCGAGGGCGCCCGCGCCACACGGTCTTTTCCGCTACGCGCAGGTTGGCGAGGAGTTTGTCCGCGGGGCATGAGGGCAACATCTTAGCAGAGCAACCGCGTCGAGTTCGTTCCCGCTCCAGCGGCGGGTCGCAGCGATCGCGATGGTCGGCGGAATTTCCTGCTTGACGCACCCGACCGGGGGGGGGATAAAATTCCGGGCAAATTAAGATAATCCCCAAGGCGAGGACCCCGCTATGAAAAAATTCTGGTTATGTGCTTTGGCGCTCGGTGCAATAACTCTCGTCCCCACGAAGACCCGTGCATATGCCGACTGCTAAAGCGCCAATGCCTGCGGCATCCATGCTACGCGGCCGCATTGTACGTTTACTACGATTCTGAGGGCAACGCTTATTATGTGCAAGGGGGCTGCTGCGGATGCGCATAGCCCGCGCGGGCCAAAACAAGGATTGCCAGTAGGAGGTTGAGCTGTGAGACGTACAGTGCTTTGTCTGCTTGTCGTGGTGAACGTGGGCGCGCTTTTATGTCAAGCGCAGGCCGGCCCCCTCGTAGCAAAACGGCACGTCGTGCGTGACGTGTTGGACTCGGAAGGGAACGTGGTAAGGCACTCCGAGACGTTTGGAAGATATTTGCGAAATTCGGCGGGCTCGACCATAGACCAAGAGTACTCTCTGCAAGGCGGAAAGCTTGCGGTTGAGTCGGGTCAATTGCGCGATTATAGCCGGCACAAGATCTACGAGCTCATCTATGAAAACCACGAAGCTGTAGAACTCGCCGACCTACCCGGCGAACCCCATCCCGAGTACTTGGCAGACGCTAAGAGTGCCTCGGGCCAGGAAACCACCAACGGGATCCCCTGCCTCATCCATTCCATATATATGATAGTGGACGGGAAGAAACGGCTGATTGGCAAAGGATACGATTCCGCGGAATATGGCGTACCGGTGAGGGAGGACGCCCTCATCGAGCCTCCCGGGGGGCCCCGCACCCACCAGATCGTGGAACTATACGATTTTCAAACTGTTGAGCCTGATCCAAAGGAGTTTGACCTGGAGGACTTCTCGTTCGTCGCGAAGCGGCCTGCGGCCTCTGCAAGCCGGGCGCTTCAGCTGCGGTGGCTGAACCCTTGAAATAGGCTGGATCTTCTCCGAGAGCTCGAGCGACCGCTCCAAACGCGACCTTCTTCTAGTCCCTCGGTAACCTTGGTGGCAATTGACGCCGTTCTTCGCCCTCGGTACCCTCTAGATACAGTCTCGAAAGCTCAAAAACAAACATCGTGGCCGTTAGCTCCATCCAACTCGGGCAGGTCTGGCGCAGTGACGCGGATGGACAGGATTATCTCGTCACGAAAGTGTATAGCGAAGTGTTCAGCCAGTATGCGATGTTGCGTCTGGCAGGGATCACGGCCCCCGATGCGCCCACGGTCCGCGTGAAGGTTAGCAAATCCCCACAAGGCTCGGGGTTGCCCGGTTACACGTTCACGCAGGACGGTTCGTTCTAGATACTTGCCTAGTTCCTCCGCGACTTTCCGGTAGGTATCAGTCAGCTACGGCTTAACTTGGAAAGCAATTCCGGAATTATTCAAGTCCCCGAAAGAGGTTACGCCGTAAAGATTTCCGCCCTGCAGCACCAGGTTGTATTCGGGTTGTGCACCGTCGCTGTTTCCTCTGAATGCGTACAGAGTTTTTTCAGTCCAGGCGCCATCCGGCGAGGACGGCGGCGTCAGTTCGAATACGACTCCGCAACCGACACCGGAGCAAAGCGAGTTTCCTCCCTCGGCGGTAGTCCCGTAAAGATTGCCTTGGCTATCGAAGACGAAGCCTGAATTAGGCCCGCCGCCGTCTTGCCCGTCGGTAAAGGAATAGAGAAGGCTATAGGTCCAAGGTCCGGTTCCGTTGGAGGGTGGAGTCAGTTTGAACACCGCTCCGTGGCCGTCCGGGCCCTCTCCTACGGACCCATAAAGCGCTCCGGAAGCGTCGATGTTGAGATAGGGACCAGGCCCGGTTCCGTCGGCGCTATTCTTAAATACATAAATCGTGGAGAAGGTCCACGTCGTCCCGCCCGCAGAAGGCGGACTCGCCTTATACACGGTGCCGCCATTCAGATCGCCAACGGTGGTGCCGTACAGATTGCCCGAACTATCGAACACCGGCGTCGACAACGATTGCCCGTTGGAGGATTCATCGCCAAAGATATACAACGTTTGCTCTTGCCAGGCCGAGCCAGTCGGGACCAACCTATAGAGCGAGCCAAGGTGCTGTGGCGTTCCGTTGGCGGTCGTGCCGTATAACGCGCCGTTGTGTAAAGTGACGCCGGCCGCGGGGCCGCTGCCCTCTGGGCCCTGGAAGTTGTATAACACGGTTTCAGTTCCCGGGTTGCCGAGGGTGAGCGAATATACGACGCCTCCGTTGGCATTGCCGCCCAGGTCCGTCGTTCCGTAAAGTACGCCGGCAGCGCTGTCGACGAAAAGATTTCCCAGGGGAACTCCTCCATCTGAAAGTCCGGTAAACGAATAGAGGATGGTGAAATTCCAGCCGCTGCTGCCCTCGACGGGTGGAGTGAGTCGATACACAATTCCGCAGCCGCGCGTGTGATATGGGCAGGAGATATCGCCACCCTCTTCGGTAACGCCGTACAGGGTGCCGTTGCCATCGACGGCGAGTCCACCTCCCGGCAGCGAGCCGTTGTTCGCGCCAGCGAAAAAGTGATGAATGATGGTCTCTTGCGTTACGGCAAAGGGGGCAACAGCCACTAATAGGATCAAGGCAAAAGGGGAAGTGAGCCGGCTGAGAGTTTTCTTTAGCTTGAACATAATCGCGGGATCTCCGGGTGAGGCGTCTGCTTCGGTGGGGGATATCTCGACCGAACGTCATTAAACGACGGATTTGGATCTGGCGCAAGGTGAAGGTTCTTGCAAGGGGTTTCTAGCGATAGCACCTTTGCCTGGCGGGAAGACGCGTTGGCCTTGAGGACTATGGTCTAATTAAGTGTTGCTGGAATTTGCGAACAAATACCTTTCTTTCATGACCGAAAAAATCCTGGCTGTCTTATTCGTTTTCATTAACTCAGTGGTTACTACCACGGGCTACGCTGGCATCGCGTTGCTGATGGCGATTGAATCGGCGTGTATCCCGCTGCCCTCCGAGTTGATCATGCCGTTTGCGGGATATCTGGTCTTTACTGGCACTTTTAAGCTGCTTTGGGTCGCGACGGCGGGCGCGATTGGCTGCAACCTGGGATCGCTGGTGGCTTATGAAATTGGTTGCTATGGCGGACGTCCGCTGGTCGAGCGCTATGGACGCTGGATTCTGATGGGACGGCGCGAACTGGACTGGGCTGACCGCTTCTTCGCACGCTGGGGATATCTGGCGGTATTTATCGGACGATTGCTGCCCGTGATTCGAACATTTATCGCACTGCCCGCAGGCGTGGCTCGCATGCCGCGCGGACGTTTCCACATCTACACCTTTCTGGGATCGTGGCCGTGGTGCCTGGCGCTGGCATATTTCGGGATGAAATTGGGTGAGAACTGGCGCGAGCTCGGGAAATATTTCCATAAGTTCGATGCCGTGATCATGGTGGTGCTGGCTGCGGGCATCGCCTGGTTTGTTTGGAGTCACTGGCAGAATCGGATTGGACGCGAGGCGGCGGCCAGCGACTAGTTTGAGCGCTTGTCTAAACTGGCTTTGCTAGTTGCGATGCCACGATCTGCCACCGGGCATCGCGCTTTACCGCGACGTCCATGTAGACATAGGAAATGGGAAAGCGCTGTCCGCCTTGCTCAATGACGTCCTCTTCCGAGCCGTGGACGATGGCCACGTCTTCACGCCGCACGCGAACGTGGCGGCCAGTCGAGACTATCGATACGTAACGGATTGTGCCGCTCTTTAGATTGTCGAGCACATCCCGCTTAGGGAAAGCTTTTCCTGACTCGTCGTATTGAACGTAGTCATCGGCGAAGATGCGCGAGAGTTCCGCGATGTCCCCCGCAACCAGCGCGCGGTCACCATCTTCGAAGAGCTTGAGGATTTGTTGTTTCCAGTTTTCCATCTGACCGAACTTTGTTTTCTTGGCCCCTTAGTGTACAAGCAGATATTCACCAGGAGGAAGCAATGATTCGAATCTCCCGTCTTCTCGTGTTGTTTTTGCTCGCGGCGGTTGCACTGCCTGCTGTTTCCCACGGACAAGCAGCCACTTCAACTTCCGACAAGCCATTCGTAGTGGAGTATTACTACAAAGCCAAATGGGGGCATGCCGACGAATTCCTAAAGCTGTTCAAGAAAAATCATTATCCGGTCCTGAAAAAAGAAAGCGAAATGGGACGCATTGCGAAAGTGTGGATGGACCAACCGCGCTATCACACAACGGAAGACGGCCGTTGGGACTTTCGCGTGACCATCGTATTCAAAAACGCGACCGTCGCCAACGAGGCATTCGACGAAGTTGCGCTGCAAAAACAGATGTATCCCGATCAGGAAACGTTTCAGAAGGAAGAGCAGCGGCGGTTTGAAATCCTTGACGCGCATTGGGATTTACCGGTCAAAACCGTCGATTTGGACATGAAGTGAAAGAAATTGCTACCCTGATATTTCTCTAATTCAAAAAATGTTAATTAACCATGACAATTCGGCAAAAATTCTTCATCGCAGTCATTGAAATTTGGAATTAGACACAGCGCCGATTGAGCCCTACGCTGATTCATGGACACTTTGATATCAGTAGAGGACTCACATTTTGAATTACTGCATGAGATCGGCAACCGGCTGGCAACAGCGGATGGCTTTCACGATGTGCTCACGCGCGTGGTGGATTTTGCGACGGCGCTGGTGAAGTGCGACTCCTGCCTAATTTATGTTCTGGAAGAGGACGATCTCGTTCTGCGAGCTTCCAAGAATCCCCACCCGGAAGTTGTAGATCGACTGAAACTCCGGGTTGGGCAGGGCATTACGGGTTGGGTGGCGGAGCACAAGGAACCGGTTGCGGTGTCGGAAAAAGCGTCGCTTGATCCGCGATTCCAAATCTTTCACGAACTTCCCGAAGACAGTTACGAAGCCTTCTTGTCGGTTCCGCTGATGTCCCGCGGGCGCGTAGTTGGTGTCATCAACCTGCAGCACCGCCAGCCGCACGTTTTCCGCAAACGCGAGATTCGGCTCATCTCAACCGTTGGATTTCTTGTGGGAGCCGAGATTGAGATGGCTCGGCTGGAAGATGCGAACCTCAATCTCTCGGAGCAATTGCAAACGCGCAAGATCGTCGAACGGGCGAAGGGAATTTTGCAGCGAGAACTTGGCCTGACCGAGGAACAATCCTACCTCGCATTGCAGCGGCAGAGTCGGCAGAAGCGCAAGCCGATGAAGGAAATTGCGGAAGCGATCGTATTGAGCGAGGAAGTGAAAGGGAACTCGCGTACGGCCGGCCCATCCTAGTGAGTTGCACCGCAAGGCTGTTATTTAACAATTTCTCCTGAGGCAAGAATCGAGCGCAGACTGATGGTTGGTCTGCGCTCGATTCTGTTTAGCGGCTGGCTGAGTTTGCCGAGGGCTGCATTTGGGCGATCTCGGCGGTTCGGGGAGCGGCAAAGTGCAAGGCAAGCTCAAACTGCGGCAGGCTCATGGCGCTGACGTAGCTTAATCCCGCCTCCGACTTGATGATTAGGCTCGCTGGTTCTGTGCTCTCCAGTGCATCCGCGTCATTCACCATCAACATGAAAGAGGCAGGCGTGCCGGTAATTTTCCTCAGTTTAAGCATCTCGGTCGGCCCCACTGATTCGACCGTGAATCGGTAGTCTCCCGCGGGGACCACGGCGTTTTGCCAATGAACTTCGTGCGGCAGTGTGAAACTGCCACCCTCATCCTGGGCAGAGGCGAGGGTTGGGGCGAAGTTCAAAGCGCTTAAGGTCAATGCTGCGGCGTAAACGTATTTGCGAATTGCTTTCATTGGAATCTCCTGTTCTTGTGCAGAGTCCGAGATCCGGCACACCAGCGCGAGGCAGGGTGCGCCAAATTTCAGATTGAGTGGAGAAACAACGAGGTCAGGAGATTTGCAGTACCAACATCAGGGCTGGCATGCAAACATCAGCTTCGCGGAACCGGCTGCAGAGCTGGTTTTCGAAGTGATTCCACTATGCAACAGGATCGGTGCAACAGTCCAACGCAAAGAATCTATCGCATGGATCAGCTTCTTGGCCGATGAGTCCCCAATAACTCCCAATTAATGAAGCCCCGGACGTTTCGACACGGGTTTCCGCCTGCTGACTTGCATTCTGTTTGCTAAATCACCTCGGATTGAGGATACTCATGGTGGCAATATCGGTGGCTATAATATGCCACCAGCGAGGGGGGGCATGTATCAGAAGCGTCCAGGGGTGTTTATGGCAGATTGGTTCGATGCCGATGGCCGACGGCATCGCAAGCAGTTTAAAAATAAGGATGATGCGCGTAAGCATGAGCATCGTGAAGCGGCGGTAGCCCATGCGTTGCGGGCCAGCCGCGAGCTGAAGTTGTCCGGTTCTGCAGGTGGCAGGAAGCGGGCGATATCGGAGGCTAAAAGTGCCACCACTGCCGAGATCGAACCCGCGAAAGGCAAACTGGGTGTAATGATTCCCGGCATGGGAGCGGTGGCGACAACATTTGTGGCCGGCGTCGAGGCGATTCGCAAAGGATTGGCGAAGCCGATCGGTTCGCTGACCCAGATGGGCACGGTGCGGTTGGGCAAGCGCACCGACGGCCGTTCGCCAAAAATCAAGGAGTTTGTGCCGCTGGCCGGTCTCGACGATCTAGTTTTTACCGGTTGGGACATTTTTGAAGACAACATGTACGAATCTGCTTCAAATGCAGGCGTGCTTGATCAGCGGCTGCTTGACCAGTTGAAGCCGTTTCTTTCGTCGATAACGCCGCGTGCGGCCGTCTTCGATCACAACTATGTGAAGAAGATCGACGGGCCGAACGTGAAAAAGGGCAAGACGAAGATGGATCTTGCCGAGCAACTGCGCGACGATATCCGCGACTTCAAAAAGACCAGCGGTGCGACCCGGCTAATCACTATGTGGTGCGGCTCGACCGAATCTTTCATTGAAGCGGGCGAGGCCCACCAATCGGTGAAGGCGTTCGAAAAAGCGTTAGGCGAAAACGACGAGATGATCGCGCCTTCGATGATTTATGCG
>Ga0116105_1000109_pt1 | contig 27923 bp, 26 predicted proteins | sample June2015DPH_6_20_FD_89716 | JGI IMG/M metagenome (GOLD analysis project Ga0116105, IMG submission 89716) | Peatland microbial communities from SPRUCE experiment site at the Marcell Experimental Forest, Minnesota, USA - June2015DPH_6_10 | ecosystem: Environmental > Terrestrial > Soil > Wetlands >... | reverse complement strand
GGCGGTTCCAGGTCCATTGGCTGGGGACCTGAAGTCGAGCGGCGGATCGATCGGCTTATCTCCCGTGGATTTTGCTTTTCGCACCTCCCAACACCCGGTTTCGAAACGCACCGCGGGCGGCGAGGTCAAAATCATCGATTCGAGTTCGTTTAAAGTGTCCACTACGATCACGGCGGCGATCGTAACCGTGCATCCGGGAGGGATTCGCGAACTGCACTGGCATCCGAATGCCGACGAATGGCAGTACTTCATCGCTGGCACAGGAAAAATGACGGTGTTCGCGACCGGCGGCCGCGCGCGCACCATGGATTTTCAAGCTGGAGATGTTGGTTATGTCCTAAAGACGCTGCCGCATTACGTGGAGAATACCGGTAGCACGGATCTCAAGTTTCTGGAGATGTTTAAGAGCAGTTCGTATCAGGACCTTGCCCTGTCGGAATGGCTCACGCATACGCCGCCAGAACTGGTGATGGCACACCTGGGAATTGACAAAGCCACTCTCGATGCCATGCCGAAGGATGAGGTCGTGGTGATGCCGAAATAGCGAGACAGTGTATTGAATCGCGCTATTTGAGCAATTTGCTGAGCAGAAATGCAGTTGTAAAAGGAAGCAAGGACGCCGAAAGGCGTCCTCGTGGTTCTAATGCCCGCGCGGGCTGCGGAAAAAACCGCGCAATGGCGCAATACCGGGAAGGGCACGAGTTTCACTCGTGCCGTAAGTGAAGCAAAATCGATGCGGCTTTTAGCCGCTGAGGTCGGCTCTTCGCCTATGCTCAAGCGACCGGTTGCATGACAAACGGTCCGCTCACTTCCCGGCGCTGGCCACTTTGACTCCGGAGCGCGAATTCGCGGCATACCGCGCGATGCCCCGATACAGCGCCTCGGCAATCTGCTCGCGATAGCCGTCCGAGCGCAGCTTTTGCTCGTCGGTGGGACTCGATACGAAGGACACTTCCGCCAGAATTCCTGGCATCGCGGTTTCGGTAAGCACAACGTAAGAAGCTTCTTTCACGCCGCGATCGCGCAGGCCAGGATTGTCGGCCGAGAGTGTACCGTAAAGCGAGCGCTGCACGCTGGCCGCCAGCCGCCGCGATTGCTCGATGCGCTCGTGCAAGTCAGTGGGCGAAAGCGCCGCCGCAGCGACGGCATTCTTGCTGGAAGTGGCATTGTCGCGTGTTTCCACGTCCTTCGCGTTCGGCGAGGAGAAGAAGTTGGTGTAATAAGTTTCCACGCCGCGCGCCGAAGGTAGGTCGCTGTAGTTGGCATGTACGGAGACGAACAAATCCGCCTGCGCCTGGTTCGCCACGCCGGCCCGCTCGTCAAGCGGAATGTAGTTGTCGTCGTTGCGCGTGAGAATCACACTCGCGCCGAGACGGCTCTCGAGCAGCTTGCCCAAGCGTTGCGCGATCTCAAGCACCAGATCTTTTTCCAGCAAGCCATGCCGCCCGACGGTACCCAAATCCCACCCGCCGTGGCCGGCATCGACAACGATGCGCATCTTGGGCACTCGCGCGCGGAGTTGCAAATCCTCTTTCGTTGGCGGAGGAACGACGATTGCCATCTTCTGCCGCTCTTCCACCATTCCCGGAAAGAGATTGATCTGCGCTTTAGGATCGGCTCCCAATTTGCGCACCTGCACGACCAGACGATAAGGATTCGGCTCAAGGCTCACCGAATAATTGGAATTGCCCTTGGTCTCGAGTACGACACGAGTCAATCCAGGAGTCGGCTGCGCCACGCGCACCCGCGCCAGCAACGGATCGCCGATGTCGATGGCTTTGCCCTCAATCTCAGGAGCAAGCGATGTGTCGTGCAGGTCGAAGTAAATGCGATCGGGATTCGCCAGACGATGCGCCTCGTATTGCACCTGGTCTTCGAGATCGAGAACAACGGTGCTCGAATCCGCCGACGACCAATGACGAATGCCGGTGATACGCGGCAACTTCGAGGGATTCTGCGGCGATGCGCTTTCGTTGTCGAGGTTCGCTTCTGCAGGATTCGCCGAAGAGGTTGACGGATTCGCTTGTCCGTCGAGTGCAACACTCGGCGGCGAAGCGGTCGAAGTAGCAGGAAGTTCCGGTTGCTTGGCCGCCGCATGCGGTGCGGCGATTTTAGGCTCCGCCTTGATCATCACGGAACCAAGTTGCGCGTTCTTCAGCTTCCACCAGATGCCGGCACCCAACAGAGTGCAAACGACGATCAATACTAAGATCAGCAGAACGCCTGGATTGCGGCTCTCAGCGGATTGCGCCGGAAGTTCGTTCGCAGTCGCAGTATCGGCAATGAGACTCTCTTCGAGATCAGTTCCGACGGGTGCTTCTGGCGTTAATAGCTCAATTGTGGCAGGTGCAACGGAGGCCTCTTCCACGGGCGGCGCAGGTGGTGTTACGGAGGCTGCTTGCTGCGGAAGATGTTCTTCAGTTAGCGCTGCAGGTTGTGACGTGATTGCTGGCTTCGCGAGTTCGGCCTCTGCCACTTGTGCGGACTCTGCGAAACGATCTTCGTCTTCGGGCTTAAGAGCACCGAGAATCAGTTCGGCTAGCAGTTCCAGGCTGCCTACATCGCTGTCGTTAAAGCCGAATGGCTCGGCGGAGAAAGCTTCCAAGATTCCGATTACGCGATGATGACCACAGAGCGGCACCGCCACCATTGAGCGCGCGCCGAGTTGGCGGCACGCATAGAGGTTCACGCGATCATCCGTTTCCGTATCGTCGCAGCGGATGATTTGTGCCGAGCGGAAACATGCGCCAGAGAATGCTGAGTCGCGTTGGATGCGCGCGCCCACGTCGGGCTTGATCGTACCCGCCGAGGCTCGCAGGACGATTTCATTATTCTCGGCGAGCGCGATTCCAAAACCATCGGCTCCGGTGATCGCAATGGCGCGCTCGGCCACCATCTGCAGCACTTCATCCAGAACGAATTGTTCTTGTGCTTCGAACTCGGCCGAGAGGGCGATGGTTTCAAACCCCTGACGGCGCAAAGATAAGGCTCGCCGCAGCCGCACCTGCTGGTGCAGTGCCGAAAAAGCCAGTAACGCTTGCAGGGCGTCGCCGCCAGATGGCCGCAGCTCTCGTGTGTGCTGGGATTGATGGAGCACGGACGGATGAGACGCGCCGTTTTCCTGGGCATTCGGACCGAACCCTAAAGGCCAGGCAGATTTCGATGCGTCGTCATTGGGATCGAGATGCAGCGCCGGTTTCGTGGGAGTCGCCATCGCAATTGCCGGCCAGTCGCTTTCCGCCTCGCGAGTGTGGCCATCCAACCAAGCCATTGTCAATTACCCTTTTGAGTAGCCTGCCGTCCTCGCACGGTTGCCAGCCTACGAGCGCCGTGCGCGATTATTGAGGGCTTACCTTTTAAGTTAGCGGGGATTGAGCCCAGTTGCAATTAGTAGGACATGCTCTATTGGCCATGGTCTTTAGTAAGGGAATTCTCATCAGCATCCAAACCGGTAAAGGGGTCGCTCATCAGCATGGGTTCCACAACTTCGGCGTAGAATCCCTTGGCGTTTAAAACATCGCTTCCAAAGTTCAATTTGCCCGGAGGCCGCAGATGTCCGCTCCTCGTTCTCACGGACTTCCCAGTCCTACAATCTGTGCCGCAATTGTGATTGCAATGCTGGCCATGCTCGCGGTTCCAGCGGCCATCACGCTGCACACAGTTCACATTCCTGGGCCGCCTATTCCTGTGAATCAGCATTCAACACCCCACGGCTACACCTGGAGCCTTCTGCTGTTCATCGTTCCGATTGCGGTTATCGGGGGATGGTTCTTGCCGAGCGAAGGCCTACGTATTCCGCAGCGGGCGTCCTTTTGGACGCTTGCCATTCTTGTGCCGCTTGGCTTCCTGCTCGATTTTGTTTTCGCGCAGTGGTTCTTCTGTTATCCAAACCTCGGGGCGACTTTGGGCATTCCTGCGGCTGCGCTGGGCCATTCTGTTCCCATCGAAGAGTATGTGTTTTATCTGACCGGCTTCCTGGTCGTTCTTCTTCTCTATATATGGCTGGGCGAGTTCTGGTTGGCTGCGTACAACGTGCCGGATTATCCGGCCGAAGCGCAGGCGGTGGGCCGTCGGCTGCTGCAATTTCACCCGACATCTCTGATTCTTGCCCTGCTCTTGATCGGGGCTGCCTATGTTTACAAGAAGAATTTCGCGCTGCCTGCCGACCGGGCGGGTTTCCCCGGCTACTTCACCTTGCTGGTTGCCGGGGGACTTGCCCCGGCGATAAGTTTCTTTCCGGTTGTGCGGGGTTTCATCAACTGGCGCGCTTTCAGCCTTACATTCATCTTCATTCTGCTGACCAGCCTGATGTGGGAAGCCACGCTGGCTGTTCCTTACAGTTGGTGGAACTACCAGCACCGGCAGATGCTCGGGTTTTTCATCGGGGCGTGGGCTGGCCTTCCACTAGAGGCAGTCTGCGTTTGGATTGCAGTGACTTACGCTACGGTGATCGTTTTTGAGGTCGTGAAGGTGCGTCTTGCAGCTGCGCATTCTCCGGGACAGGAGCAGGGCGGTTCGCCAGCTTTGTTGGGAATGCCGCTGCGAGGAGGAATCAACTGAATTACTGCCTATGATCGTTTTGGCGACTTAAAATTCAAGCGACTGAGCTTTGTTCGGAAATATTCGGGTTCGAAACGGTCTAGCGGAGCGTATGCAGGTCGTACCTTTCCCTTCGCGGCAAACGCGTGCCCACTACAGGCATGAGCTGCGCACTCTCACCTACGTTACGCTCAATGATGCCAATCCGGGCGTCATCCGCAACCTCAGCAGCGCCGGCATGCGGTTTCAGGCCGTCTCTCCTTTGCGCCAGAAGCAACGCGTGGGGCTTCGGTTCAATCTCAATGGTCCTCGTGTCCGGGTGGAAGCTGATGGTGAAGTAGTCTGGGCCGATTGCGCCGGGCAATGCGGAGTGAGATTTATCGAGCTGCCAGCTCGAACTTCTCGCAAAATCGATGAATGGACATTCTCGAATCTTCTGGAGATTGCAGCGCGCAGGAGTGACGAGCATTCTGTTTTCGTTTCAGGGAGCTTGCCTACGCCACGCGAAGGAGATGGTCTTACTCTTTCATCGGCTACCCGGGCGCCGATTCGGCTTGATCAAAGATACAGCCCGTCACCCGACGCGCAGCAGAATTGGCTTTCGCGTCCGCTTTCCGCGAGGACAGTGGCGTTGGCGGTGGATGGGTTGCTGGTGCTGGCGGCCATTCTGTTGTTCGCTCTGATTTTTCTTTCGATCACGCACGAGCTTCCATCCTGGCCTTTCACGCTGGGATCGGTGCTGGTCATCGCGCTCTTGATGCTGGCGGCGTATCGGAGTTTATTTGCTGCGTTCGGAGGCGGAACCCTGGGCGCGCGTTTGATGCAGGTCACGTCGAGTGCGGAGTGCAAGAAGCGGAGGGCCGGCGTCAGTGACTGAAAAGCCGCGTTAATTCGTGAGGCTTAATCGCACGAGCGGAAATGTCGCGGAAAAAATCTCCACGCGCCAACAAGGGCTTCCCGCAGGCGGTGAAGCGCAGGCATATTTTCGATAGCTTTGCGGCACGACTAAACGTCGTGCCCTTCCCGATCCTGGCTCGGCCCGAGTTCGTCCCAACCCTCTGGAGCGCGTGCCGTCTCCCGGTCCTGCTTAATTCGCAAAATATTGCTGGGCCAGCCAAACGCGGAGCGTGTTTTGCATTGGCTCGGCGATCTTGACGAAGCGAATGCCGACATTTCCCCGTTGGTCCGACCACGCAACTTCGACGTCGGCTTTCACTTCGCAGTCCGTGCCGGGGAGCGCGAACGAGGCTCGCGACAAGTCGCTGACGTCAAAACCCTTATCGACGCGCACTTGCACTCCACCCTGACTAAGATTGATGAGTTGCGCTCCGCTATGTTTTTGCCGCCGACCTTTCAGCGTGACGGCCACATCCACTCCGGCGCGGTGATAACGCAGGCGGCCATCGAGGATCATATTGCGGGCGGCGGAAAGCGTGCGCACAGCCTGCTCCACGGAGATCGGCTTTTCGAAGGCGAACATCGCGCCGGTGGAATCCATATCCGGCCGGCCTTGCGGACAGCCCATGATCACCAGCGGCACCGTGCTTACGCGCGGCGCTCCTTGCCGCAGTTCGCGAAAGAACTGCCCTGTGCCGTTCAGATCACAGTCGACGATGAGAGCATCAATTTTTGATTTTGTGATTCGTTCCAACGCTCGTTGCGGTTCGCTTTCCACCGCAACGTCCATATGCAGACTGCCGAGAATGCATTCCAGAACGCTGACTTCCTGCCAATCGCGGGAAACCACCATCGATGAGAGTGTCATGTGTTCACTCTACTCACCGGGGTAATTGGCACGTAGATCACTAACGTAATGTGGACATTCGGAGCTGACAGCCCGTGGTGAAACTCGAATCGCCGCTTTCAGCGCCTGAAGGCGCGTTCATAATGCGGTGCTTGCGGCATGCCTGAAGGCATGCCCTGATACGAACCGTATTTGCACGCCCTGATACGAACCGTATTTGCATGCCCTGATACGAACCGTATTTGCATGCTCTGACGAACCGTATTTGCATGCCCTGATACGAACCGTATTTGCACCACTGGCGGCTAGGATTTGGAATTGCGATACCACTCGACCGTTTGCTGCAACCCATTTTCGAAATCTACGGTGGGTTGGTAACCGAAATTTTGTTGCGCGAGAGAAATGTCGGCGAGAGAATGCTTGATGTCGCCGGCACGCTCTGCAGCGTAGATCGGGGAACCTGGGTATCCCGTCAGTTGCTTTAGCAGCTGGAACGTTTCATTCAACGTGATTCGCCGTCCTGTGGCCACGTTGAAGACCTTGCCCGCCACTTTTTCTGCGGGGGCGCTGCAAGCCAGCAAATTCGCGTCCACCACATTGTCGATATAAGTGAAATCACGGCTCTGCTCGCCGTCGCCGAAAATCGTCGGCTGCCGCCCGTCGAGCATGTGGGTGATGAACTTGGCCAGCACGCCCGAGTAGGGAGAAGACGGGTCCTGCCGCGGCCCAAAGACGTTGAAGTAGCGCAGCGCCACGGTCTGCAGGCCGTAGCAGCGATAGAACGACGTCATATAGTGTTCGCTCGCCAGTTTGGCTACGGCATAGGGCGAGATAGGGTCGGGAGTCATCTGTTCGTGTTTGGGTAAGGCCGGAGTGTCTCCATAAGCGGACGACGAGGCCGCGTAAATCACGCGCTTCACCTTGGCGTCTCGCGCCGCCACCAGCAAATTAACTGTGCCGGCAACGTTGGCGCGGTTGCTGCCGATTGGGTCTTTCACCGATTTCGGAACGGATGGAATCGCCGCTTCGTGGAAAACGTAGTCCACTCCGGCGCAGGCCAGATTCATGGCATCGAGATTCAGAATATCCGTCTGGCGGAAATCGATCTGCCCAAGAATGTCCGTCAGATTCTCGTTCTTGCCGGTGGAGAAATTGTCTACTCCGCGAACCTGCTCGCCACGCCGCAACAACTCACGCGCGATCGACGATCCTATGAACCCCGCCATACCCGTGATCAGATAAGTGGCCATGCCCGTTCATCATAACGAATCTTTGTTTAATCTTCGGACGGGCGATTCACAGGCAGATCTGAGGCATGAAAAGCTGTGTTGGCAGCGCTAGCGCCGGCTCTGCTGGCTCTTTCGAAGAATGCGAAGAAACTCGTCGCGCCCCAGCATATGCCGCTCCTCAAAAAAAAGTGTAATCGCCCGCAGGACTGCCGCTGGGTCGGTAACCGCCGATGTGGTTTCGGGCGGAGGTAACGGGGAAGCTCGGTCCAGCCCCGGGCGCGTGCCGAGGATGACGGATGGTTGCGACAGCGAGCGCAACAGTTCGCGCAGGCGCTCGCTATATTCGCCCGGGATGGAGGTAAACGAGATCCCCATGCCCAGGCCCGGATAGACAACGCGCACGGACCCGCGGCACTCTACGCGATGGCCGTTGACCTCGATGGTCAACGCCAGTTCAGCACCGATGTGAAAGGTCGACATGGCTTCGACATAACAGCCATGCATGCTGATATCGGTGAAAGTCGCCCAAGTGGCGACCCCACTAGTGATTTCGTGCAGGCGGGCACTGCCCTGGCAGCGGTAGCGTGGGCTGCGACGTTTTTCGGAAGGAGACGGGCCGGCTGCGGGCGGGGCCAGATTGCCGGCGTGATCCTCCGGAGCCCTTGCCGGCGCTGCTCCAGCAGGACCGCTGCGCTTGAGGGCAGCCAGATAGGAGGCGCCGGCACTTTGATCTTCAGACATGCTGCGGTTTTTGGCTCTAGCTGCGGCCAGTGTCTCTGGATGACTCTATCGGAAGATCGCGAGAGGAAGCTTCGGATGATGCGCGAGTGGCTCAACGGAGGACTAGGGCCGTATCCAAAACGGGAGAAGTTCAGAATTGAGACGTGCTTGCCGAAAACTCCGTCACGGAGTGGCGAATTTTGCTCCAGACTTCATCGCGCCCTAAGCCGGTTTTTGCCGAGAAGGCAATCACGGGAGCGGCAGGGTAGGCTGTCGCCAGAGCGCGCAAGGCGGTGCTCAACTGGTTGTTCGACAGCCGGTCGCTTTTGGTCGCGATCAACAGAAAGTTACGCCGGGAGGCGTTCAGGAAATCCAGCAGCAGTTGGTCGCTCTCCTGCGGAGGGACATTGACATCCACCAATGCCAGACACAGAGCCAATGTCGATCGCTCGTTCATGTAGGGTTCGATGAACTTTGGCCACTCCTGCGAGACCTCGCGCGAGATTTTGGCATAACCGTAGCCGGGAAGGTCGGCGAAGATGACCTCCGGGCGCGGCTTTCCAGGCCAGCGCACTTCGAAGAAATTTATGGCGCGAGTGCGCCCGGGCGTGGAACTGGTGCGAGCCAGCTTTGCGCCTACGAGAGAATTAATGACGCTGGATTTTCCGACGTTAGAACGGCCCAGAAAGGCGATCTCCGGCAGCGTGGGAACGGGGAAATGCGCGGCATCGGTGGCCGACGCCAGGAAACGGGTCATGACCCTCATGATCCAGTGTGCAATGTGATTGGAGAAGTTGGCAAGCGGACCTGAAAAAGAGGCCCGCTCAGGAGCGGGCCTCTTCAAACTGCATTATTCTGCGGTTTACTGATGCGCTGTAGGAGTGTCTCCCGTGCTGGAAGTCAGCGGCGGAGGGGCGATGGGCTGGGTTTCGTCGTCACTCCGCACCGGTAGTGGCGATTCGAGAGCAATCTGCAGCACCTGATCCATGGTGTCGACGAAATGCATCTTCATTGCGGTGCGCAGATTTTCTGGAACCTCGGCCAAATCCTTTTCGTTGTCGCGGGGCAGGATGACTTCGAACAGGCCCGCACGGTGTGCGGCTAATAGTTTTTCTTTTAGTCCGCCAATAGGTAGAACCTTGCCGCGCAAGGTGATCTCGCCGGTCATGGCTAGATCGCGGCGAACGGGAATCTTGCTGAGCGCGCTTGCGATGGCAGTGGCAATGGTAATGCCCGCTGACGGTCCATCTTTCGGAATAGCGCCTTCGGGCACGTGCACGTGCAGATCCAGGGTGCGGTAGAAGTCGCGAGTGAGGCCGAGACGGTGCGCTCTTGAGCGGATATACGACAGCGCGGCTTGCGCCGACTCCTGCATCACATCGCCCAGTTTGCCGGTCAAGGTCAGCTTGCCTTTGCCGTCGACGACGGTGGCCTCGGTGCTGAGGATCGAGCCGCCGACTTCCGTCCATGCCAACCCAGTGACCAGGCCCACTTCGCTCTTTTCGTGGGCCAGTGTGTCGCGGAACTTGATGACGCCGAGGAACTCTTTAACATTCTCGGCGGTGACATCGACCGTGTAATCTGCGCCTTCCTTCACAACTTTGCGGGCAATCTTGCGGCAAACGTTGCCGATCTCGCGTTCCAGATTACGCACGCCGGCTTCGCGGGTGTAGGCGCGGATCAGGGTTGTAATGGCATCGTCGGAAAATTTCACATTTTTTTCCGATAGTCCCGCCGCCAGCATTTGTTTCTTTACCAGAAACTGCTTAGCGATCTCGACTTTTTCTTGCTCGGTGTAGCCGTGCAGGCGCAGCACTTCCATACGGTCCTGGAGAGCAGGAGGGATGGTGTGCATGACGTTCGCAGTGGCGACAAAGAAAACCTGCGACAAGTCGTATTCGACATCGAGATAATGATCGACAAACATGTAGTTCTGTTCGGGATCGAGCACTTCGAGAAGCGCGGCGGATGGGTCGCCACGGAAGTCCATCGACATTTTGTCGACTTCGTCGAGCATGAAGACTGGGTTCTTGGTGCCCGCCTTCTTCATCATCTGGATGATTTGGCCGGGAAGCGCGCCGATGTAGGTGCGGCGATGGCCGCGGATTTCGGCTTCGTCGCGAACGCCGCCCAAAGACATGCGGACAAATTTGCGGCCGGTGGCTTTGGCAATCGACATCCCGAGAGAGGTTTTTCCTACGCCCGGAGGGCCGACGAAACACAGGATTGAGCCCTTCGGATTTTTCACTAACTGGCGAACCGCCAGGAATTCGAGGATGCGCTCTTTGATCTTCTCGAGGCCGTAGTGATCTTCGTTAAGAACTTTTTCAGCGCGGGAGATATTGCGGATTTCCTTCGAGCGCTTCTTCCACGGGACGGCGAGCAGCCAGTCGAGATAGTTGCGGGAAACCGTGGACTCCGCCGACATGGGCGGCATGGCTTCGAGTTTTTTCAACTCTTGCAGGGCCTTGTCTTTGACGTCCTTCGGCATGCCGGCGGCTTCGACTTTTTTCTTCAGTTCGTCGAACTCGCTCTTTTCGCCGCGGCCCAGTTCCTTCTGGATCGCCTTGATTTTTTCGTTGAGGTAGTACTCTTTTTGCGCCTTTTCCATCTGCCGCTTCACGCGCGACTGAATGGTGCGGTCAACATTGAGCTTTTCGATCTCAACATCGAGCACATCGGCGATGCGATTCAGCCGCTCGGAAGGATCAAAAATTTCAAGTAATTCCTGCTTTTCTTCAATGGAAAGCTGCAGGTTGGCAGCGATGATGTCAGTCAACTTGGCCGGGTCTTCCATGCGCACGGCCGAGATCATGGTCTCGTAGTTCAACGCCTGGCACAGCTTCACATACTGTTCGAACAGCGTAGTCACACGCTGCATACCTGCTTCGATCTGGGCATTCATCTCTACCGGGTAGCGGGCTACGCGAACGTTTGCCTGCATGTAGCCGTCTGCATCGGTGGATTGCAGCAGCCGTCCACGTTCGACGCCTTCAACCAAAACCTTAATGTTGCCGTCCGGGAGCTTGAGGCTTTGCACGATGTTGACGATGGTTCCGACCTGATAGATTTCGTTGGCCTTGGGTTCGTCGATGGAGGCGTCGTGCTGGGTGGCCAGGAAGATTTTCTTGTCCGCAGCCAAAGCCTCTTCCAAGGCGCGCACGCTGGATTCGCGGCCCACCACGAACGGCGTCATCATGTAAGGAAAGATGACTACGTCGCGAATGGGCATCATGGGGAGTTTCTTGGTTTCGAATTTTTCCTTGGTTGTGGTCACTTCATCTCCCTGGGTGGTGCTGCCTTCGCCACACTACCGGATTCGCGCCCTATAGCCATCCGGACACGCCTTTCCGGGACTAACTACTGGAACAGTCTACTCCTGTTTCGAGACATCGCGACTATCCCATTTTGAAGCACTGGCGAAAAAAAACTCTGACCGGGACGACCCTTCGATATGGGCGCAGGTGTCCCCAAATCTGGGTTAGCCTGCCTTTTCCATGACCGGGAGGGAGGCGCTGCGTTTTTCAACCATCTCCCGCGTGACCTCGAACTCTTTTAGTTTCTTTTGGCTAGGCAGGGTGAACATCAAGTCGAGCATGAGCTCTTCGAGAATCATTCGCAGGCCGCGGGCGCCTACTTTGCGCGCCATCGCCTGGCGGGCGACAGCGCGGAGAGCCTCATCGCTGAACTTCAGGCGCACATTCTCGAACTCGAACAAACGCTGATACTGCTTGACGATGGCGTTTTTGGGGCGGGTCAAGATTTCAATCAGCGCGAACTCGTCGAGGTCTTCCAACATGCCCATCACGGGCAAACGTCCCACGAATTCGGGAATCAAGCCAAACTTAATCAAGTCCTCCGGTTGCATTTCGGTGAGGAGTTCGAAGTTTCGCTTGCGTGCAGCTACGGCGTCTTTCTCGTTATCGTCGCCGCTGCGGAAGCCCAAGGACTTTTTGCCAACTCTGCGGCCGATGATCTTCTCCAGCCCGACGAACGCTCCGCCGCAGATAAATAAGATGTTGGTGGTATCAACCGGGGTGAATTCCTGATGGGGATGCTTGCGTCCGCCCTGCGGGGGAACATTGGCGATCGTTCCTTCGAGAATCTTAAGCAGGGCTTGCTGCACACCCTCCCCGGAAACATCGCGGGTAATGGAGGGGTTTTCGTCCTTGCGGCCGATCTTATCGATTTCGTCGATGTAAATAATGCCAGTCTGGGCGCGGCTGACGTCTCCCTCTGCTGCCTGCAACAGCTTGAGGATGATATTTTCCACATCTTCGCCGACGTAGCCAGCCTCGGTGAGAGTGGTCGCGTCCACGATCGCAAACGGGACATCAAGCATGCGGGCCAAAGTTTGCGCCAACAGGGTCTTGCCGGTTCCAGTCGGGCCAATCAGCAGAATGTTGGATTTGCTGAGCTCAATGCCATCTCCCGCCGTCTTTTGGCGATTCATGAAGATTCGCTTATAGTGGTTGTAAACCGCCACGGCCAGCTTCTTCTTGGTTTGCTCCTGCCCGATTACGTACTCGTCGAGGAACACTTTTACTTCCTGCGGCTTGGGCAGTTGATTCGGCGTGCTGGTTTGCGGAGTCGCCGTGCGGTCGTCTTCGAGAATGGAATTGCAAACCGCGACGCACTCATCGCAAATGTAGGCACGCGGATAATCGCTGGGCGAAGAGATCAGCTTGGCTACGGCATCCTGCGATTTATGGCAGAACGAACAGCGCAGGATCTCGTCGGAGCCTGACTTGTTTTTCACTCGGCTCTACTCCTTAACATCTCGATATGATTCTGGGACACCGCCCACTTCAATCACTGGACCGTGATTTCCCCAGGCCTGGTACGCCATTCAACCGCGAAAGCCGTGTTTCACTCGACCTTCGAAGGGATCATACCGCTTTTACGGTCTTATAGATGATATCGTCTATGATTCCGTATTCCTTAGCCTGCTGCGCGTTCATGATGAAATCGCGCTCTACGTCTTTTTCTACTTTGTCCAGTTTCTGGCCGCTGTGCTTGGAGAGTAACTGGTTTGTGATCTCGCGCATACGGAGGATCTCGCGGGCGTGAATATCAATATCAGTCGCCTGGCCCGAAAGTCCGCCCATGGACGGTTGGTGAATTAGAATTCTCGAATTGGGAAGCGCCAGTCTCTTTTTGGGCTCGCCCGCAGCTAAAAGCAATGCTGCCATCGATGCGGCTTGGCCCACGCAGAGCGTCATGACGTCATTCTTCACATACTGCATGGTGTCATAGATCGCCATGCCAGCGGTGATCGAACCTCCGGGCGAATTCACATAGAGCTGAATGTCTTTCTCTGGATCTTCCTGAGCCAGAAACAACATTTGCGCGATCACAAGATTGGCAATATTGTCGTCGATCGGCGTACCGATAAAAATAATGTTATCGCGAAGCAGGCGGGAGTAAATATCGTAGGCGCGTTCGCCTCGCCCGGTCTGCTCAATGACCATCGGAACCAGCATCATTTGCGGGTCTTCTCTATTCGATTTCATGATTTACCTGACCTTGTCATCGGAGCTGTCACACTCCGCCCCAAGCTAACCTCTGTCCGGCTCGGGGAGGATTCGATGTGCCCGCGCTTTTGCGAGTTACGCGGACTGATGATAAAGAAAATCGAGGGTCTTTTCGCTGCGGATTCTCATTCGGATTCTATCGAGGCCCCCATCCTCTGTCAAACGAGCGCGCACCGCTTCCGAAGTCTGTTTGGACTGTTTGGCGAGCGCTTCGATCTCCCGGTCTAGTTCTTCGTCGCTGACCTGGATGTTTTCCAAGTCGGCGATGCGATCGAGCAACAGGGAAGACTTCACATCGTTGACGGCCTGGTCCCGCTGGCCAGCGCGCAGCCGGGGCAGGTCCATTTTTTTCATGTCTTCCATCTTCATGCCTTGCGCGGCAAGCGCTCGCAGGCCGCGCTCGAGGCGAAGATCGATTTGACGGTCGACTAACGACTCTGGAACTTCAAACTCGTTGCGCTTTACCAGTTCTGCGACAAGCTTGTCTTTCGATTCGCGTTCGGCGTTGTGGCGGCGCTCGGCCTCCATGTTTTCGCGAATCTGTTTGCGGACTTGAGCGAGGTCGGTGAACTCGCCGAGTTCTTTGGCGAAGTCATCGTTTAGCTCGGGCAGGGCCTTTTGCTTGATGCCGTTGACCTTGACCGTGTAGACGAAAGTCTTGCCCGCGAGCCGTTTGTCGGGAGCGTCTTCCGGATAGACCACGTCGAAGATGCGTTCTTCTCCGGCGGATACGCCAGTGAGATTTTGGGAAAATTCGGCGACCGTGTTCTTGCCGCCGATTTCGATCAGCACGTCATCCATGTGGACAGGATTGGCGGCGGAGGCGTCGTTTGGGTCCTTCGGCTTGCCGTCCATGGAGGCCTGGGCGAAGTCTTTTTCGGCGAGTGTGCGGCCTTCGACGGTCGTGTACGTGGCGTGCTGCTCGCGGACGTTGTTGAGCGCTTGCTCGACTTCCTCGTCGGTGACGGTGATTTCGGGCTTATCGGAGCGTAGCTCTTTGTAGCCTTCGACTTGAATTTCGGGCAGAACTTCGAAGCTGGCCTTGAAGCGCAGCGGCTCGCCATCGTGCATGTGCAAGTCGGTGACGCGCGGCTGTGAAACCGGAATCAGGCCTTGCTTTTCGGCTTCGCGGCGGAAATACTTCGGGATCAACGCCTCGGCCACGTCGCTCTTGATGCCTTCGCCGAAGCGCTGGCGAATGATGGAGGCGGGCACATGTCCCGCGCGGAATCCGGGCAGGCGCGCGCTCTTCTGATAGCGCTGAATCTGCAAGTCGGTTTCGCGGGCTACGTCCGCTGCGGGGATTTCCACGGAAATCTCGCGCTTGACGTCTTTAGGATTGGCTTGCGTTTTTACCGCCTCGGGAGTTTCTGTAGGGCTCACGTTTTACCTTTCACGACACGCCAGCTCCGGCGGGGTCCGTCGAGCAACGGAACCGGGTCGGATTCATGAGGCGTTAACTTGAGTGTAAAGATGAGGGGGGAGCAGCGTCAAACGGCATGGCAGTAATTCACGGAGATAGCGGCTTGGGATGTCGAGAACCAATTGTCAGGCAACCCGCTTCGTGTGATATTGCTCTGTGTCGGCTCGAGCCACAGGAGGTTGGCACGGATGCTGCATCGAAATATGTTAATTTTCGCCGCGGCGCTGACCCTGCCGTGTATCGGCTTACAGGGGCAGCAGCCGACATCGGTGGCACCACCTGCACAAGGAGCGATATCGAAGGCCGACCGCGAAAGAGCGCTGGGCATTCTGGACGGAGTGGCGAAGGGCATTCAGGAGCGTTATTACGACCCGAAGATGAACGGAGTGGACTGGGATGGCGTGTTGTCGAAGGCACGGGCGAAGATCGCAGCGTCCAACTCGCTGAACGAGGCGCTCACGCAGATTGCTGTAGCGGTGGACGCGCTGCACGATTCGCACACCAGATTTCAGCCGCCGGCCCGCCCTTATCGCCTGGACTTTGGTTTCGAACATCAGATGATTTGGAGTTTGTGCTTCGTCACGCGTGTCCGGCCCGGCTCCGACGCCGAAGCAAAAGGGCTCAAGCCTGGCGCGCAAATCCTTACGATCAATGGAACCGCTCCCTCAAGGCAGAATCTTCGGAGCATCGAGTACCTGGATTACGTTTTGAATCCCCGGCCGGAAATGCAACTGGAAGTGCAATCGCCGTCGGGAGAAACGCAGAAGATTGAGATTAAGGCGAAAACGACTCTATCGCCAGACCTGGCTTATCGTCCGGGAGCGGGCGTGCGCTACGACGTAATCCGCGAGAGCGAGAATGATCGCCACCGAATGCGGATGCAATGGACGCAGATTGGCGAAGTAGTCATTCTCAAGTTTCCGTGGTTCTTCTATAGTGCCGATAAAATCTACCTTCTCGGCGGCAAAATCCGCTCAGCTAAGGCTTTGATCATCGATCTGCGAGGCAATGGCGGCGGATCGGTCGATACGCTCAAGGATTTCATTGGTATGTTCTTCGATCACGACGTGAAACTATTCGACAAAATAGAGCGGAAGAAGACTAAACCGGAACTTGCCAAGCGCGAGCGTCCCATTTATTTTCCGGGGAAGGTTGTCGTGCTTGTCGACAGCGAGTCGGCCTCGGCTTCAGAGATTTTCGCGCGCGTGATGCAGTTGGAAAAGCGTGGCACGGTGATCGGGGACAGGAGTTCGGGCAGCGTGATGGAGGCAACTGGATTTTATTTCGCCAGCTCTGGCGTGGACTATGGTGCGGAAGTAACCGTCGCCAACTTGATAATGACTGATGGCAAGAGTCTCGAACACCACGGAGTCATGCCGGACGAGGTGGCACTGCCGCAGCCAGGCGACCTTGAGTCGGAGCGCGATCCCGTCCTGTCGCAGGCCGCAAAGGAGCTTGGAGTGACGATTTCGCCGGAGGCGGCGGGCAAGCTTTTTCCTTATGAGTGGCCGAAGGATTAGACACGACTTTTGTCGGTGCACTAAATCGTCCGACAAGTTTTATCCCGCTGCAGTTGGCTTCCTTCCACTCCGCTTCCAATACAAATATCCTGGCACGCCGACTAGGACGATAGCCGTGCCCCAGAACGCCTCGGTCGGACGCGTGATGATCGTGTTCAGCGTCCACGTTGCTCCCACCAGAACGTAAATCGCCGGCAGCCAGGGATATCCCGTGCAGCGATAGGGGCGGGGAATTTCGGGGCGCTTCCAGCGCAGCAGGAACATGCCGATCACCGTCAGCGTGTAGGAGAGCACCATGCCGTAGATTACGTAGGTGTAGAGCTGGTCGTAGCGGCCGCTCAAGGTTAGCAGGGCGGCCCAGATGGCCTGTCCGATGAGGCTGAAGGCGGGGGTGCGCCACTTAGGATGGATTTCTGCCATGCGTTTGAAAAAGACGCCGTCCTGCGCCATGGCTAGATAGACTCGCGCTCCCGAGAGCGTGCAGGTGGCGGCGGCGCTGAAGCAGGAGACGGCGATCATCAGCGAGAGCCAGACGGCCGTGCGTGGGGAAAACAATGTTGCCGCGGCGGCGTGGGCGATGGTTTCGTGCTGCGCGATTTCCTTGAGCGGCAGCGCGTATAGATAAGTTACGTTCATCGCTATGTAGATCGCGCCAACTACCAACACTCCCAGCACCATGGCTAGCGGCACGTTGCGGCGCGGCTCTTTTACTTCTCCTGCGACCCACGTGATGTAGACCCATCCGTCATAGGCCCAGAAGACTGCGATCAGAGCGATGCCCATGGCGGAGATCAGCTGCGCGGGATGAAATCCCATGGTGAGGCTTGCGCCGTGAGGGTTGAAGTGCGACCAATCGCCTTTGCCGATGGCGAAGCCAAGTACGACGAAGGCGGCCATGGCTGCGAACTTGGTCCAGGTGGAGACGTTTTGAAGGAGAGTGCCCCAGCGTAGGCCGACTACGTTTACATAAGTGAGGATGGCAATTAGAAAAAGGCCGAAGAGATGCGCGCGCGTGATGGTGACGCCCGCGAACGCGAACACTATGTGCTCCTGGGAAACGCCCGGGAAAACTTGCCCTGTGTAGACGGCGGAGGCAACTGCCAAGGCCGCGATGCTGCCGCCATTGGCGACTGAGAACAGCATCCAGCCGTAGAGGAAAGCGACGAGATCTCCGTAGGCTTCGCGAAGATAAACGTACTGGCCGCCGGATTCGGGGAACATTGACCCCAATTCGGCGAAGGCTACACAACCAAAAAGGGAGATCACGCCGCCGAGTACCCAGACGCCCAGGAACATAAACGGGTGAGGGAGCGGGCCGGCGATATCTTTGGCAGTGAGGAAAATCGAGGAGCCGATGATGCCGCTGGCCAGCAAAAGCACTGCATCAAGCAGGCCGAGGCCACGAACCAGGGTGGGCTTCGATTTATCCACCGAAGTTTCCGTGACAAGCCCAGCGACGGTGGAGTCCGTCATCCGATTCCCAACTCGTCGGGGGATTCCAGCGGCGTGCCGCAGCGGCGGCAGATCACAGCCGAGCAATCACCGCAGGTCAGCGGATCATTTACTTCCTTGGCGCAGTTGGGGCAGTAAAGCGATCCCGGTGCGGATTCCGGCGGAGGAGTCTCAGGGCGGGTTGCCATGTTGGACGGAAACTTTAGCACAGAGGCCTGATCGATGTCTTAACGACGGTGGTTTGCTTGACCTCCTTGCTTTCTCTCATATCTAATTTAAACGGGTTGCTTCGCTCGTCAGGAGAAGGTGCAGATGCGTGTTGCCTTTTTGGGTTTGGGAATTATGGGCCATGCCATGGCTACGAATCTGGTCAAGGCCGGTCATGAAGTCACGGTGTGGAATCGCACGCCGGGCAAGTTGGTGGAAGGCGCAGGCGTAGCACCTACGCCCGGCGCCGCAGCGAGTGGGGCGGAAGTGGTTTGGATGTGTGTTTCCGATACCGCCGCCGTGGAGAAACTTCTCTTTGGCCCCGATGGCGTGGCAGAGTCTCTCACCGACGGCATGATCATCGCCGACTCCAGTACGATCTCGCCTTCCGCAACCCTGAAATTTGCCGAGCGCGTTCGCGCCGAAGGCGCCGCTTATGTCGACGCTCCGATGACCGGATCTAAAATTGGCGCCGCAAATGGAACTTTGATTTTTATGGTCGGCGGCGACGAGCAGATCATCGATCGCCTCAATCCTCTTTTTGCCGCGATGGGTAAAAAAATATTCCGGATGGGAGAAACGGGCAAAGGCCAAGCGACAAAGCTGGCGATGAACCTGCAGATTGCTTTAATCTTCGAAGGATTCGCCGAAGCTTTGACGCTGGCAACGAAGCTGGGCGTGGACCCGAAACAACTGCTGTCATTGATCGATGCCACGATGGTGCGCTCCGGCGTGGTGGATTACAAAGGGCCGTTTATTCTGCAGCGCGACTTTACGCCGAATTTTCCGCTTCGCTTGATGCACAAAGATATTCTGCTCACGCTGGAGGCGGCCAAGGAGGCTCGCGTAAAACTTCCTGCCCTCGAAACGGTGGAAGAAATTTACGAAATGGCCACCGAAGACGGGCACCGCGACCTCGATTACGCGGCGACGCTTACGTTGCTGGAAAAGTGGGCAGGAGTGCAGGTGAAAAGCGAAGCAGCGTAGGGGAAATGCCCAGATAGCGGTATTTTGCAGTTGTGCCCGTGAAGACAGCGGCTTGATTCTGTCGCCTCTTGCGACCCGCAAGGAATTACTCCCCTTCATACCTCCGCTATCTTTCAGCGAGCCATCGCCTTAGTAAGTTGACGATCTCTCACCACCAAGTCTGAGCTGCACCGGCGAATGAGGTACGCATTCCTAATGAACTATTAACTATTCGATAACTTAGTAAGCCTCAGTACTTTGACGTTGACAATATTCCGTTAGTTCTTACAATGTGCATGCTTCTGTTTCGCGAAGGAGACTAACGTTATGTCTAGAGTATCGCGCCGCTCGTTTATGGCAGGCATGGCAACGGTATCTGCCGGCCTTTGCTTCCGAAACTATGCATTCGCTTCACCCGCAGCCCGGGTTCGCCATGAGGCACGCACGGCAGAAGGTAAGAAGATGTTGAAGATTTATGCGGATGCCGTCAATAACATGATGAACGCAATAAGAGAAGGAGACCCCAGAAACTGGATTTTCCAGTGGTACACCCATTCTGTGCCTGCTAACGGCATCGCGCAGAACAAAGCTGACAAAATCAATTCGACTTATCCCAGCCCCAGCCCGTTTAAAGATCTAGCCACGGCGATGTGGAATACCTGCCAGGCGCATCCCGGCTCCGAATCGCCGGTTGAAGATTACTTTCTCCCCTGGCACCGCATGTTTGTCTACTATTTCGAGGAGATTATCCGTTACGCCGCTAAGAACGACTCCTTCACGCTTCCTTACTGGAATTACTCCGCCGGCCAGGACAGCGCGAAGATTCCCGACGAATTTCGTTCTGGAGTTCTTTCCAAACCCAATCGCAACACGGGAGTCAACACCGGCAGCCCCATTGCCTCAGATGCCAGACTGGATCCGAAGCCTGCGCTGAAACAGCCAACGTATAGCCCCCAGGGCGTGCAGCAGGGATTCAATTTGGCTCTGGACAGCGGCGTGCATGGCCAGGTTCACGTGTCGGTTGGAAATACAACAAACATGGGCGTTGTTCCCTTCGCCGGCGGCGACCCGGTGTTTTGGATGCACCATTGCAATATCGACCGGCTGTGGGCAAGCTGGAACCGCAACGGCGGCAGGAATCCCGACACGAGCACGTGGCTCGACAAGGAATTTACCTTCGCTGACCGCGATGGGAAACCGGCCAAAAAGAAAAATAAAGAGGTCGACGACATCGCAAAACTGGGGTATAGCTATGATCGGCTTGAGCCCGCGCCGCCGAACTTTCAGCCTGAGGCTCGCATCGCGTTACGCGCCGTTCATAACGCCAATTTTGCCGAGGCACCTTCTCACGCTCTGGCACTCGGCCGCGGACCCGTTCGCCTCGAGCTGGAGCACAGCGCCACCAATAAAAACAGATTGCTTGTGGATGAGCTAAAAGCGCTCGGCACCGAACGCTCACTCTACCTGGTTCTTAAGGATCTCCAAACCAACGCTCAACCCGGAGTCTTGTATGACGTTTACCTCGACCTTCCGGCAAGCGGTTCCACCAACGAAGCGACCGACAACTACGTGGGCACGATCAATTTCTTTAATGCGGATCATACTCACACCGGCGCCGCCAGCCAGCAGTTCTACAGCTTCGACGTCACCGATCTGGCGAGAAAGTTGCAATCGAAAGGCGGTGTGCCGGAGAAGCCTAGCGTGACGATCGCCCCGGCCGGAGAACCCGCGGACCAGGCCAAACCTGTAGTTGGCGATGTCTCATTAGTGGAACAGTAACTTTCATCGATCCATCTTGAAACCGGAAGAGGCTTGCGCAAAGTCTCTTCCGGTTTATTGTCTGCATTCAAGGGGGACCGCTGGCAACCACTGGCTGGTTTGGAAGTAGAATGATGTAAAAGCGGGTAACTTCCGGCAGGATTTCGCGTCTAACCAAGTTGGAAGTTCCTTAGGAGTCGACAGCGGAGCAGATCGTGAGAATCAACAACACCGGCATGATCGTTGCAGCGTCTTTCTTGTTCGGCCTGACTTCGCAGGGCGTGATTCTCCAGAGCCAAGATGCTCGTGGTGGAGTGGAATCTGTGTCTCAGGCAACCGACGCTAAAATGAAAGTGCTAGCTGCCGCTTTGCTGCCGGTCAAGCTGGGACCGGCCCCAATTCGATTGACTCTTGCGCCTCCCTCCGCGGCAGAGGAGCCGACGCTTTCTCTGGCTCTCAAAGCCCTGAAGCCGGACGAGCACCTCTACCTTGTGATTAGAGATCTCAGAGCGTCGGGACCTCCGGGCGTCCCCTATGACGTTTACTTGGATCTTCCGCCGGGTGCTCAACCAAAGCCGGAAGACGCACATATTGTCGGCACGCTTAACTTCTACAATTCGGTCGGCGCCCTGGCCAGCAATCCCGGATTTTTCTATAGCTTTGACGTCACCGAAATCGCTAGATCGCTTCAGGCGCGTAACCTGCTTGGCAGCCGAACCACAGTTACAATCGCTCCTTCTGGAGTTCCAGAAGCCAACGCCGAGGCCGTGTTGGGCCGAATCGAGCTGGTTAAGAAGTAGGTAAAGAGACGCTTCTGGGCGGTCGAGAATGCTAGTACGCCAAGAGAATCCGCAAGTCTCGCAGGTTGTTTCCTGTCGGTCCGATTTCAATCGCATCGCCCAACGCGCTGAAAAACGGATACGCATCGAACTTCTCGATCGCCGCGCCAACATCCATCCCCAGCGACTGCGCTCGTAATAAAGTCGTTCCATCGGCAACTGCTCCAGCAGCGGGGCTATTTCCGTCGACACCGTCAGTTCCCGCGCTCAGCACTGTGATGTTCTCTCCCGCGATTTTTTGTGCGCATGCGAGGGCAAACTGCTGATTTCGTCCCCCCAACCCGCCGTTAGTGACTTTCACTGTCACTTCCCCGCCCGAAATCAGGGCAACGCGCGCGCTGTTTTTTCGCAGGTCGCGCAAGCGGGCGAGCAAATAGTCCGCTGCTCGCTGATAGTCCCAGTCGTCGCACGAATTGTCCACGTGCACCGTAAAACCGGCCCGCTCCGCCGCCGTTTTCGCCTGCTCGATGGCTGCCTCGTTCGAAAGGATCGTCCACCAGCGCGAGCGATGGAAGGCTTGATCGTCAGATTTCGGAGTTTCTTCAAGCGCGCGACGCTCGAACAATTCGCGCGCGGAGTCGGGAAGTTGCGGCAACAACTGATGTCTCTCGGCAATGCGATAACAATCTTCCACGCTCGTTGAGTCAGGAATGGTGGGACCGGATGCGAGAGCATCCAGGGCATTCTCCGGAACATCCGAAACCAGCAGGGAAACCTGCTGTGCTGGAAATGCGGCCTGCGCCAGCCGTCCGCCTTTCACGGCAGAAAGATGTTTGCGGATTGTGTTGATCTCGGCGATGGGCGCGCCTGAATGTACCAGAGCGCGATAAGTGGCAATGAGATTATCTAACGAGATTTCATCGTCGATCGGCTTCTCCACCACTGCCGAGCCGCCGCCGCTCAGCATAAAGATCACAAGGGAAGCGGCAGTCTGTGAATCGAGCAATTTCAGAATTGCATCCGCCGCGCGAATCGACTCGGCATTGGGCATGGGATGTCCGCCATGAAAATAGCGGAAGCCTCGCACCTGCGCGGAAGGCTCGACCGAGCTTGCCACAATGCCCTCTAAGGCGGAATGGCCGGCCTGATCCGCCAGCGCTTCCACCATGGTGTGACCCGCCTTGCCAATCGAGACAACTAGAACTCGTGAATACGATTGCAGGTCGTAAAGGTCTTCACGAATCCGCAATACCCCGCGCTCATATTGCACGTGCCGCGCGAATCCTTTCTTTATGGAGGCCTCGGCCAGCGCATCGCGGAAGATCTCTCGCGCGGTCTTGCGCATCGCCTGGAATCGATGTTCATCGAGGTGCGTGTCGGGCATTGCCAAGGATTATAGATAGTGGTTCTAACTGATGGCCGAAGGCTGATGGGGGACGGCATCCTTCACCCATTGCTCAATCGCCTCGCGCAACTCGCGCAGGCGGCCTTCGAAGAAATGATCCGCCCCTTCGATCAAGACAAGTTCCTTAGGCTCCGGCACAGAAGCGATCAGTTCCCGCAGTTTTACCGGCGGCCCAAACTGATCGCGCGCGCCACTCACAAACAACTTGGGCTTGGCCGAATCGCGGAGAAAATCGAAACTATACACGCGTGGCGTTTCTGTACCGGCGGCCACCGGTGCCACGGGCGTTCCCACGCCGATCAGTGCCTGCACTCGTGGATCGGACGCCGCAGCCCGCAGTCCTACCGCTGCTCCAAAAGAAAATCCTGCAAAAACAATCGGCAAGTGAAACTCAGCGTCGAGCCAGTCGAGAGCTGTCCGAACATCTTCGAGTTCACCTTCGCCCTGGTCGTGCTCACCGTGACTCAAGCCTGTGCCGCGAAAATTGAAGCGCAACGCCGGAAAACCAAAACTGTTCAGCGCTTTCATGGTGTGAAACACAACTTTGTTGTGCAGCGTGCCGCCGAATAAGGGATGCGGATGGCAAATAAGCGCCGCATGGCTCGCGTTCAGAGCGCCGGAGTTCAGCAATGCTTCCAGTCTTCCTGCCGGGCCCTCAAGGAAGAGCGATCGGATGGTGGAATTTTGTCCAATCACGTACTTCAGATTACATGATCGGCCGCGTAATCGCGGGACCGCTGTGGGTTATGCTTCTTCCATGGACGCCATCACACTCACGCGCGAACTCATCGACATCGAATCGATTTCCGGTAACGAGGCCGCAGTCGGGAACTACCTTTACGGAGAATTGTGCCGCATCGGGTATGACACGCGAAAAATTCAAGTCGAGGGGGATCGCTTCGATGTTTATGCCACGTCACCGGAGCGGCCCAATCCGGAGATGGTTTTTTCCACGCACATGGACACGGTCCCGCCGTTTATTAGGTCGTCTGAAGACGAGAGCCGTATTTACGGGCGAGGTTCTTGTGACGCGAAAGGAATCATTGCCGCGCAGATCGCCGCTTCCGAGCGCTTGCGTCGGGACGGAGTTCATGTGGGGTTGCTGTTCGTAGTGGGCGAGGAGCGAGATAGCCTGGGTGCAAAGATGGCAAACGAATTCGCCGCGAGCGAACCGGGGCATCGATGCAAATATCTGGTGAACGGCGAGCCAACAGAGAACCACATTGCGCTCGCTTCGAAGGGGACGCTGCGGGTGGAAGTAACAGCACACGGACGGATGGCGCATTCGGCGTATCCGGAACTCGGAGAGTCGGCGATCGACAAACTGCTCGCCGCGCTTACCCGGTTGCGCGCGATGCCGCTGCCTTCCGATCCGCAGGTGGGACCTTGCACATTGAATATTGGACTGATCGAAGGCGGCCGCGCTCCCAATGTAATTCCTGACTATGCACATGCCGACTTGCTTTATCGGCTCGTCGGACCTACCGAAGATTTGCGCCGGCAGATTATCGAAACTGCCGGCAACGAGGTGAAGATCGATTTCCCGTTGGAGCTGCCTTTCCTTCGCCTGCGCACGATCGACGGGCTGCCCACGATGATTGCCGCATTTACAACGGACATTCCAAAGCTAACCAAGTGGGGTCAGCCCTTGCTGATCGGCCCCGGATCAATTCACGTGGCGCACACGGATGCAGAATTCATCGAGAAGCGGCAGCTTGCGGAGGCAGTGGATTTGTATTGCATGATCGCTAAGAACTTCCTTTGATGGCCAGGCGTGACCGAAAACATCGATAGCGTTGCACAGTCTTACGTGCTGCACATATAACCGTGCTGAGTTTGAACGCGATATGAAGTCCAACATTACTCTTAAACTCGACACGGAATTGCTACGGCAAGTTCGGATTCTGGCAGCCGAAGAAGATACGTCCATCAGCGCTCTGCTTTCCGAGCGGCTCGAGCAAATCCTCCGCGAACGGAATTCATACAGCAAGGCGAAGAAACGCGCACTCGGCCGGCTGTGCGATGGCATGGACTTGCGATGGTCGCGTCCTCGATCCCGCGACGAACTGCACGAGCGCTAGCGATGGCCGACAAATATTTTGTCGACACAAACATCCTTATCTATGCCCACGACCGGACTGCGGGCCGGAAGCACGAACGCGCCCGACAACTTGTGGAGCGTCTGTGGGAGAGCGGAAATGGTGTGCTGAGCACGCAGGTTCTGCAGGAGCTTTGTGTGAATCTTCGTCGCAAAGTGGCTCGACCGTTGCCGCTAGAGGATCTCCGAAGGTTGGTTCAGGACTATCTAAGCTGGGAGGTCGTCGTAAACACTCCGCAATCCATAATCCATGCACTGGAGCTTGAGGCGCGGTACAAAGTTTCTTTCTGGGACGCTCTTATACTTCAGGCGGCCGAAGACTGCGGAGCGGACGCGCTCTACTCCGAGGATCTAACGATTGGCCAGAAATATGGAGCGATTCGCGTGGTGAATCCGCTGATTGGATAGCGCTCCCTATCTTGGATCTTGCACATTATACGCTAATAGCGTATGATACCAAGTGTACCCTATCGGCGTAGTGAGGGCGTATGGAGTTCATCGAAGCGCCAGCTTTTACACGCCATGTGGCGGACTACTGAACGACGATGGTTATCGAGAACTGCAGGCCAAATTAGCGGCAAATCCCGAACTCGGAGATTTGATGACGGGCACAGGCGGATTCCGGAAGGCGCGATGGGCGGATGCCCGGCGTGGCAAAGGGCGTAGAGGCGGGCTGCGGGTTATTTATTACCACTTCAAGTCCGATAGCCAGGTTTGGTTGATGACAGTCTACGATAAACACGAGGCCTCGGATTTAACAGCGAGGCAGAAGAAGATACTCAGGACAGTGCTGGAAAACGAATTAGCAGCGCGGCCCCGGAGGACACGGTGATGGCAAAGAGAGACATTTTTGGCGAACTGATGGAGGGCGTGGCAGCGATGAAGGACCACCGCCAAGGTAAGCTCACGCTTCGCAATTACAAAATGGAAGTGTCGCCGCTCCTCAAAGTGGATTCAAAGCTGTTGCGGGATACTCGAAGGAAGCTGCGCTGCTCTCGGGCGGTGTTCGCGCGCAAGCTGCGGATTAACGAACGAACGCTGGAGAAGTGGGAGCAGGGCCGCGCGAAGCCGAATCCGCAGGCGGCGGCGCTGGTGTTGCTGGTACGCAAATACCCGGATACGCTGGCGCGGTTGGATGCACTGGCGGGGCGTTAGACTCGGCGAGGCGCTTGGGAAATCGGGAAAAGGGACTATTGATCGGTCTTGTGTAGAATGATGGCGGCCTCGCCACTATGAATACCTTCACAGGAGCCAGGGGCAGTGCTTGAACGCCTTACCAACGCCGACATCTCGAGCGCCCTCGACGAAATGGTCATGAGCGTAGGAGTGAAGGAGGAACTCCCTTTCGCTAGCCTCGTTGCTACGCTGGGCACAGGGAATACTCAAGGTTGCATCCAAGAAATAGCATCTTGTCTTGGGTTGCCAATTCTCGTCAATGTTTCCTACGTGTCGAAGGACTTCAAGTCAGGAAATTCTTCCGGATTCCGAAGTAGCGAACTGTCCCGTACGGACTGGAGCGGCCACGGTATTGATGGCATCACTGCTCAGGTTTCCATTTTAGCGTCGCTTCCGTTATACGGCAGTTCATCTCTTTCCGGATACCCAATCGACGTTCGCGTCAGGGAAGGCTGTTCGGAACGCGCTGAAACGTTCATCGCCATCATGGCCCACGAACTGTCCCACGTGCTATTGCGGTCGCTCGGGCACCCGCAGAGTAATAGCGAACTGCACACGGACCTAGTACCCATATTGGTCGGCTTTGGGAGTTGTGTCGCGAGCGGTAGGAAGAAAGTCCGGACTGAGACAAGCGGAGGTACGACGACCACCCGCACCACGACGTACGGGTATCTAACGGATTCGCAGTTCCAATTTGCGGGAAAGAGCAAAAGGTTTGCTCCAGCACCACGACGATGATAAGGAGCGACTACTTAAGCGAGTTGCCCTGACTCGTCGTGACTTCCGGGAGGCTAGTCGGCTGTTGGCGTGTTTGCGCCGGTACGTCGCCTACCTCGACGCGCATCTCCCAAAAAGGATTCGACCCGTGGACGCGAGTCGGATAGTAGGATTTCATACGTGGGGCTACACCCATGGCTGGGAGAGCTCGATCATGGAGGTCCGAAGGCAGGTTGAAAAATCGTCGGACTTTGCGGAAGCCCTGAAACACTATACGAGCAATGCAGTTGATCTGATGAACGAGCGAACACTGGCTCTCCAGGCAGCATCCAAACTGCTACATAAAGCGACCGACGATATCGCAGCGGATCTGAGAACGCTCCGAAGATATGTGAGTCCGATCTATAGGCTTCGGACTGCGATATCACGAAGAGGAGTCAGCGAAGAATAAGCCGGTATCGCCTTAATTTCCTTGCTGCGCCTCTAATATAGACTTAAAGCAATCATGACCACCTCCACCCTAAACTCCCTCTCCCACGCCTCCTCCGCCTACCTGCGCTCCGCCATGCATCAGCCGATTCGCTGGCACGAATGGGGCGAGGAAGCCTTTGCCGCTGCGCAGGGGGAGAATAAGCCGATGCTGCTCGACATTGGCG
>Ga0116105_1000107_pt1 | contig 28113 bp, 24 predicted proteins | sample June2015DPH_6_20_FD_89716 | JGI IMG/M metagenome (GOLD analysis project Ga0116105, IMG submission 89716) | Peatland microbial communities from SPRUCE experiment site at the Marcell Experimental Forest, Minnesota, USA - June2015DPH_6_10 | ecosystem: Environmental > Terrestrial > Soil > Wetlands >... | reverse complement strand
TAGAGGACCTGCACGAAGACGAGCAGGACAAGCATCGTGCGATCCGGATTTGGGGCTTCTTTGACCGGAACCAACGCGCCGGTCGGGTCGGTAGTCATCGCCGTAAGAGAAATGGCCCCGGTTACCTTGTTGCGGGCAGATTTTACCGTGACAACGTTATTGCCCGCTGCGCGTTCCATCGCTTTATAGATCGGGATGTAGGTAAGGACGCCAAGCAGGCAGCCGGCCATCATCAATTTTTTGCGGCCAATGCGGTCGGACAGTGCGCCGACAACCGTGAAGAACGGCATTCCGAGCAGGAGCGCGATGGCTACAACGATGTTTGCAGTTTTGACGTTTATCTTCAGAATCGTCTGCATGTAGAACAAAGCGTAGAACTGTCCGGTGTACCAAACCACGCCCTGTCCGGCGGTGGCTCCGAAAAGGGAAATCAAAACCTGCTTGAGATTCGGCCACTTGGTGAAAGCATCCTTGAGCGGTTGGGTGGAGGTCATTTTCGCCGCTTTGAGTTCGGCGAAAATGGGCGACTCCTTCATCTTCAGGCGAATGTAGAGCGAGATCATTACGAGGATGATGGAGATCAGGAAGGGAACGCGCCAGCCCCAGGCAGAAAACTCTTCCTTCGACATGGAGTTCTGCGTGACCAGAATGACGATCAGCGAGACGAAGAGGCCGAGCGTCGCGGTGATCTGGATGAAACTGGTGTAGAAGCCGCGCTTGTTGTCCGGGACATGCTCGCCTACGTAAACCGCGGCTCCGCCGTACTCGCCGCCCAGTGCGAGTCCCTGCAGGACGCGAATTAGAAGCAGCACGATCGGCGCGAACCATCCCGCCGTCGCGTACGACGGCAACAGTCCAATGGCGAAAGTGGAGAAGCCCATGATGGAGAGCGTTACGAGAAAGGCATATTTGCGGCCGACGAGGTCACCGATGCGGCCGAAGAACAAAGCTCCGAACGGCCGCACCAGAAAGCCGACGGCGAAGGTGGCGAGATATGCGATATAGGCGAAGGTGTCGTTGCCGGGAGGATAGAATTTCGGCCCCAGAATGGCGGCGAGGCTGCCAAAAATGTAGAAGTCGTACCACTCGATCATGGTGCCTACGGACGAGGCCATGATTACTCGCCAGATGCTGTATTCTGGAGTGCTTCTTCCTGCCACAGCCACTGCGGCATTCGCCATAACTGCCTCCATGTTTATCTGCAGTATTTTTCGTCAACCTACAACTAGATCCGCGCCAACTCGGTTACACTTCTGCGGCGACCAATCTCGCCTCATTGCTATTGCTTCTGCAAAATTGCGCTAACTGTCAGCTCCGACCCGGACAACACCGTGAGTTCACGCTTCCACTGGGTGAACCCTGACATGGAAAAGACGACGATGTGTGGCCCGGTGTTCACCGCAATTGCGGATGGCGTGCTGCCGACGTATTTGCCGTCCAGGGTGATTTCTGCGCCCGAGGGTGTCGAGGTGAAATTGCACTTTACTTTTTCTTCTGATTTCTCCGGCAGACTGGCCAGCGTAGCGGTAGGCGGCGGGGCTGGGGCCGGCGAATTCTGTGCTGCTGGCGCGGAACGCGGGGCAGGCACGGGTACAGGCGCAACTGCGGGCCCAGACGCAACCGCGGCCACCGGCGCAACTGCAGCTACAGGCGCTGGTCGACTGTCGTTCGCGTTTGACGCTACCAGCGTGTACAACTGCTTTCGCTCCTTGCCCTTGTCATCCACGTAGAACACGGTGATGCCGTGTTTGTCTTTTCTCGCGTCGAAGCTTTCGCCCTTCGGCAATGGCGCGCAGCGGGAATATTTCGAAGTGATGGTGCAACTGATACGGAACGGCGGCTCGTTGCCCTCCTGCACCAGCAAGGTACTCATCAGAGGCGCGTTGGTAGTGGAACGGCAATATGCGTCGAAGGTAAGCTGATCGCAGTTGAGGGGGACGCCGTTGTTGTCAATCGGCAGCGCGCGAGTTACAGAATCCAGGACGGTAATGCGCATGTTGTTCTTCACCGCGGCATTGGCCAACATGGCTACCAGCAAAAGAGCCGCCTGCAAAGCTGCAATTCGACGCATACTCATCCAACCAGGTCCTCCAAACTCCGCCCATCCATTTGTCGCATATCTGGCCCTCCCGAACGATTCTGGAGGCCAGTCCCACAGTCCGCGTTACATTTTGCTCCCCCTGGCGTGTCCGGCACAATGGCTGTCCCCGAGGAAGCTTGGGAGAACAGGCTAACCGCGGGCTATCGCCCGAGTGGAGCCGTTCCCCCTTATTCTTTGCCAGCCAGTGCCTCAATCTGCGCTGGCCATTTCGATCAACCGACCGCCAGCCCCATCGAGCCGGGTTTCGGCCGCTGGGGATCAGACGGTCGGTCTAGAGCGTTAGAACGTAAAGATCGGTCCGAACTCCGTCCGGTGATCCTGCCATTCGTTGTTTGGCTGCCCAGCAATCGTGTATAGCGTGAGGTGGTCCTCTAAGCGGGTCGCGTAGACCGACTGCTCGAAGGCGAACGAGGCCCAAGCGTTGATTTTGTAGTACAGGGTTGCGATTGCGCTCTTGCCCATCAAAAGCGGTAATGGCGACAAAACATTGGCATTGGAGCTGAACCCAGGATTGTTCAGGTCGTGATTATTGACCTGGTCCTTGCCGAGGGTAAAGTGAAGCTGCCAGCCCGCGTTGTGGCCCTTCGGGTCGGCATTAAACCAGCGGGAAAGCGGCAAGCCGAGCTGGACGAATCCGCCAAAAGCCCGGATGGGCCGCTGTGGTGCAACTACGACATTCCCGGCGGCGTTGGTTCCGAGGACGGCGCCACCGGCAGCAGCCAGCGTGCCACCATCGGCAGTTTCGAAGGGGCCCACGATGTTCGTCAACCCGCCTGTATCGGTGGCGAAAGTGCTGAGTTGGCCGCCGAGGTAGAAGCGCAAGTCGCCTCCGCGGTAAGCGGTCGCTACCAAGGTAAACCACCGCGTGGGTATTTGCGCCACGACTTGGCCGCCCCACATGGGGCTGGAAGCTTCGAAGCCGTTCGGGAAGGCCGCCGCGTAGCTTGCTGGGATAAGAGTTTGGGTTGCGGTGCACTTTGTCGGATCGGAGCAGTAGGACGAGTTGGGAACGATCGACGTGCGCCGGGAATGGAAGCCAGCGACGGCGATTTGCGCTGGGGCCACGCCCGCAGCCGGGTCAAGCTGGTAACTCAATGCCGCCCTGCCTTCATACTCGGGACGATCGGCGTCGGCGCCCTCGCGCTCGCCTTGCCCGAGCTGGGCAGCAAGCCCATTGCCAGCCGCGTTCCCCAGCTTAAGGATTTCACCTGTGCTGGGCATCATGAGCCCGAATTGACCCTCGAGGTTGACATGGTGCGGCTTATCCAGCGTTTGGATGAAGCCCACCCGCACCTGTGGCGAACGAGTGTAGATGTTACCCCAAAATGCCCCATTGAAGGTCGTTTCCACGATGTTCATCAGTGCGCCGGAGCCGAACAGCGTCCAGTCCTGCCCACCTACGAAGAAAAGATCGGTGTTGTCGCCGGCGTGGTAATCCAGGCGGACGAAGGCCAGCCGCAGTTGCGGTTCGTTGTTGCGAATCGAGGTGACGTCGCGATTGTCGACTTCGCTGAAGTTGCCTTCGAAATCGCCCTCGATCTTGCCGGTCAGCGTTAAGTTTTTCGAGATGTCTGGCCATTCCACGTTGAGCCCAAAGCGGGTGGAGCGCGCCTTGACGTGGAACTCTGGATCTTGCGTTGGGCCGGTGTTAAAGGTCGAATTAGGTCCCGCATTCAGCCATATGCCGGGAAACGGGAAGTCGTCGCCATCGGGGTCGCTGCTGTCGTGGACGACCGTAGCCTTGATGAAGCCGTAAGGCGCAAGCGTGATCGGGCCCTCTTTTATGCCCGCCAGGCCGCCAGTCTTGGGCGCGTCAACCGGAAACACCCGGATCGGAGCAATTGCCGGCGCCACCGGACCTAGGGGGGGCCTCTCGCCCGCGACCCGCGAGGGCAAAGGTGGCCGCGGCTGAGTTTGGGATTGCTGTGGCGAGGCTTCCGGACTCGCAAGGACTGCCGAGACGGTTTCTGGAGCCGCAGCCGGAGCCGCGGGAGCTGAGGGTTGGGCAGCTGAGGGTTGTGCCGCCGGGCTCGCCGCGGCGGACAAATCCGCCGCGCTCAGCACGCCTTTGCGGCTGAGGGCCTCGACCAGAGCTTGAAACTGTGCCGAGGGAGATGCGCTCTGAATAGACTTCGCTTCGTTGGGCGCCAGCACTCCCTTCATCACGAGAACGCCGAGCAATGCTGTGACGTTCGCGTCGGTCGCTGGCAGGTTCAGATTTGGGCTTGCCGGAACTGGAGAAGCTTCCGCGCTGCCAGCAGTGCCTGCAGATGTGTTTGATGTTTTTGCTCCGTTATCTTCAGCCAATACGGAAGCAACCGAAACGGCTGCCAATAGAATGGTCGACAGAGACTTCTTCCACGTCAACATTGACGATATCTCCTCTCGGGCTCGGTTTACCCTGGCGCGGTTTGGTCGAACAGACTCCTTCGCCCGAAATATGGTGCGCAACCCTACGTCAACTGGACAAACGATGTCAAGAACAATTCGAGGACGGGAATAGGGTAAGCTCGAAGCCATATAGTGGTTTCGTTTTAGTTACCAATCTCTAACGAGTGGACTTTTTCGGGGGATTCTGCGAGAGATGATGTTATGAAAACAGCTAAGTTGGCTAAATCCTGCCGAGTAGATGACGGCAAGAATTTTCGCTTGAAGGACTTTGATCCCGCCGATACTGGCCGATGGGAATCGGCGGACGAAGCGGAAGAACAGTTGCAGAAAGATGTCGCCCGCATGGAAGAGCTGCAGGCGAAGCTTTATGCGCAGGACCAATGGGCATTGCTGCTGATCTTCCAGGCGCTGGATGCCGCGGGCAAAGATGGCACGATCAAGCATGTGATGTCTGGAGTGAATCCCGAGGGCTGTCAGGTTTCTTCCTTCAAGAAGCCTTCGGATACAGAACTGCAACACGACTACTTATGGCGCACTTCCTGCCAACTGCCAGAGCGGGGGCATATCGGGATTTTCAATCGGTCGTACTACGAAGAGGTGCTGGTGGTACGGGTGCATCCGCAAGTGCTGGAAGGCGAGAAGTTACCGCCGTCGCTGATCACGAAGAATATCTGGAAGGAAAGATTCGAGGACATTCACGATTTTGAACGGCACATGGCGCGCAATGGAACCGTGATCCGCAAGTTTTTTCTTCATCTCTCCAGAAAAGAGCAGAAACAGAGGTTTCTCGCGCGCCTCGACGAACCTGAGAAGCATTGGAAGTTTTCGGAGGCGGATGTTCAAGAGCGCGATTATTGGGACGATTACCAGGATGCGTTCGAAGACATGATCCGCCACACCGCGAGCAAACATGCGCCCTGGTACGTGGTTCCTGCAGATCACAAATGGTTCACGCATCTTGTGGTTGCGGCGGCCATTGTAGAGACGCTGGAAGAGCTTGATCTCGCATATCCAAAAGTCGACGCGGCGAAACTTAAGGAAATCAAAGCGGCGCGGCGAATCTTAGAAAAATAGTGTCTCGCGGGACCGGTCATTCTGTGCTTCTGCTTTCTATTCGTCTTTCTATTCGTCTCAGTCAGCATTACCATAACGAAGTCCATTCCAACGATTCAGTGGTGGGAGAAGCGAAAATGTCGGGTCAAGAAACGTATTCTGGCGATAACTCTGTGAAGACGCTGATCGTAGCGCTTGTAGTTCTGATTGTTGTCGTGCTCTCATTCGGAACCGCGTTGGCGCAAACCCAGCCCGAGCGCCAATCGAAGGCTGCAAAGTCAGCCCAGCCGGCGACCGCAACTGCGGACTCTTCCGCGCCGGAGTCGGACACGGAGAAGGATTCCGAAAAGCCGGAAGACAAGCTGTTTAAGGGCATGAAGTATCGCTTGATCGGGCCTTTCCGCGGGGGCCGTTCGCTGACGGCTGCGGGAATCCCGGGCGATCCCACAACTTATTACTTTGGCGCGACGGGCGGTGGGGTTTGGAAGTCGACCGACGGCGCGATGAGTTGGTCGCCGATTTTCGACAAAGAGGGAAGCGGATCGATTGGCAGCCTGGCGGTTGCCGGGTCCGATCACAACACGATCTATGTGGGGACAGGAGAGGCGTGCATCCGCGGAAATATTACTCACGGGGATGGCGTCTACAAATCTCTCGATGGCGGCAAGAACTGGAAGAATATAGGGCTTCGCGACAGCCGGGCTGTCGGCAAAGTCATCGTTAACCCAACTAATCCTGACATTGTTTTTGTGGCGGCGCTGGGTCATCCGTTCGGGCCGAACACGGAGCGTGGCATCTTCCGCACAACCGACGGCGGCAAAAAATGGGACAAGGTTCTTTACAAGGATGAGAACACGGGGGGCATCGACGTCGCGTTCGATCCTCACAATCCCAACATTCTGTTCGCAGCGCTGTGGCAGACGCGGCGCAACGCCTGGAGTCTGAACAGCGGTGGGCCGGGCAGCGGACTTTATCGCTCCGGGGATGGCGGTGCAACCTGGAAAAGACTTGAAGAGCATGGTCTGCCCAAAGGGCCATATGGGCGGATCGGCATCGCCGTGGCCTCGAACTCAGATCGCGTCTATGCGTTGATCGAGGCGCACAATCCCGATGGTGGGTTGTATCGCTCCGACGACGGCGGGGAGAGTTGGGAGCTTATCAATCCGAGTCACAGCCTTTGGCAGCGGCCGTGGTACTACATGCACATCATCGCCGACCCGGTCGACGAGAACGTCCTCTACATCATGGATGTGGAGGCGTACAAGTCAACCGACGGCGGGCATCTGTTCAACAGGATTCATGTTCCGCATGGCGATAATCATGGACTCTGGATCGATCCGAAAGATACGCGGCGAATGATCGCGTCTAATGATGGCGGAGTGACGGTGACCCTTGATGGCGGCAAGAACTGGACGCGCGAGGACAATCAGCCGACGGCGCAGTTCTATCACGTCACCACCGATACTGCGACGCCCTATCGCGTTTACGGCGCGCAGCAGGACAGCGGAACGGTTGCGATCGCCAGCCGCAGCGATGATGGCTCGATCGATCGCAGCGATTGGTATGACGTTGGCGGTGGTGAAGCGGGCTACATTGCGCCATATCCGCCCGATCCGAACATTGTTTACGCCGCTGACTATCAGGGAAACATAACCCGCTTCGATAAACACATTGGGCAGGTGAAGTCGATCACCGAGCAGCCTGAACTCTCGGATGCATGGGGCGCTGCCAATCTTGAGCATCGCTTCCAATGGACTGCGCCGGTGATGATTTCGCTGCACGATCCGAATACGCTGTATCACGCGGGCGAAAAGCTCTTCAAGAGCACCGATGGCGGCGGGCATTGGCAGGCAATCAGTCCTGACCTGACCCGTAATGATAAGAGCAAACAACGCGTCTCCGGCGGCGAAATCACGCTGGACGATTCTGGCACGGAGTACTACGACACGATTTTTGCGCTGGCCGAATCGCCGATCACGAAAGGATTGTTGTGGGTGGGTACGGACGATGGATTGATTCAACTCACTCGCGATGAGGGAAAAAGCTGGAGCAACATTACTCCGAAGGATTTGCCGGAGTGGAGCCGCATCAGCCAGATTGAGGCTTCGGCTTTTGACGCAGGCACGGCTTACGTCGCGGTGGATCGGCATCAGGGTGACGATCTTAGGCCGTACGTTTACAAAACCAGCGACTACGGCAAGAGTTGGACGAAGCTGACGAACGGAATTCCGGAAGGGTCATTCGTGCGCGCGGTCCGAGAGGACCCAAAGAAGAAGGGCTTGCTGTATGCGGGCACTGAGAATGGAGTTTATGTTTCGTTTAACGACGGCGCGAACTGGCGTCCGCTGAAGCTGAACCTGCCTACGACGCCGGTGCACGATCTCGTGGTTAAGAACAATGACTTGGTCGTTGCAACGCATGGGCGTGCATTCTGGATTCTAGATGACATTAGCCCACTGCGGCAGTTCTCGGATGATGTGGAGAAGAACGATTTGCATCTCTATACGCCTGCGCCGTCGTATCGCATCCAGGCCGGGGCTAGCGACGAACATCATCCTTCCAAGCGAACCGGGCAGAATCCTCCGGCCGGAGCAATGATTTACTTCTATTTGAAAGATGCTCCCAAGGCTGGAACCGAAACGAGGTTGGAAATTCTGGATGCTACGGGGAAAGTGGTTCGTAAATATTCGAGTGCGGAAAGTGAATTGCTAGACGAACCTCCTGGCCCCGACGATAAAAAGCCGGAGAAAGAAATTAAGCCTGAAGCAGGGTTGAATCGCTTTGTTTGGGATTTGCGTTATGAAGAGGCACACCGCGTGCCTGGATATTATTTGTGGGAATACAACGGGGGCGCAAAGGGAGCAGTGGCGGCGCCGGGGCAATATCAAGTGAAACTGACCGTTGGAGCGGAAAGTCAGGTTGCCCCGCTGGAATTGAAACTTGATCCACGCGTGAATGTGAGCCAGGCCGACCTTGCGCAGCAGTTTGCTTTATTGACCGAAATCCACGAGCAATTGAATCACGTTTATGACGCGGTTAACCAGATTCAGGATGTGCGCTCGCAGGTGGCTGGTTTAAAGCGCAGGCTGCCGGAGAACGCCAGCACGAAACCGATCATGTCTTCCGCCGATGAACTGGAGAAGAAACTCGTGGCGGTGCGCGATCAGATGATAAATCTGACTATCAGCGCGAATGAAGATTCGCTTGCTTACCCGCCCCAGATCGACGCCAAGCTGGCTTTCCTGGCGATGGATGTTGGGAGTGCGGACGGCGCGCCAACTGAGGCGGAACAAATGGAGTTCGAGAAACTGAAGCGGCAGAGCGGAGAGTTGCTCAGCCGCTGGGACGACTTGCAGAGACGCGACCTCGCAGCGTTCCAAAAGCTGACGGCGGAAGGAAGTCTCTCGACCGTCGTCGTGCCACCTGCCGGGAGGGCGAGCGAGGCCGAGAGCGTTGATGCACATTGACGCTTGAGCGCGAAGTTTTTTTCCCGGGCAAGGTTGCAACTTACTTCCTATTACTTCCGTGCCACCTTTCTGGCACGGTTGGGCCTTGTGCGGCCGGCCATGCACTGCTACTTTGCCGTTAGTGATGCTGATCCTCCCCTGAGGTGACAGCGGATACGATCTGGGGGTGTTATGAGGCTCATGCATCTTTGTTATGCGGCAGTAGGATTTGCGGTGGCACGGTGGATCTTCCGTAGGGAAGCTGTGGTCGATCCAGTAGTTCGGTTGCGGTCGTCTGGCTTGCTGTAACTTCACTGTGGTTCGGGCGTGCGTCCCGTTGCGCCTCCATTTCGTCAGCGCGCGCCCTTTTTCTTTCTTTGCTTTCCTTCTTCACTCCAGAGTTCTAGCCCTTTGGTGTGCCGGGGTTATCTCGGCTTCGCAATCATCTTCTCAATACAATCCTAGAAGAGTGTTCGCTCCGGTTACCAGGTTGAGCGAGCGTTCGCGACGTGGACCGCTCCCCGCTGCTACCCTTTATGCGAAAGCTGAAATCAAACCGATTGACGGTGATGCTATTTGCCGCGGCGTGTGTATTCGTTCTGGGGCCGCTCCAGACTGCTCATGCTCAGGAAGATCCGAACGATACCCCGCTGGGCGATGTAGCCAGGAGCTTTCGGAAAAAAGTCGCACCCTCTGAATTGGTAATCGATAACGACAATTTCTCTAAGGTTGTGGAACAAGCTGAGAGCCGAAGAGCTGCAGGAACAACGATGACGTTTACTCTGGAGCCGGGTGCAAAGAACTTTCGTGTTTCCACACCGGATGCTAGCTGCACGCTCTCTTTCACGGCAAAGACGAGTGCCCTGCTGTCCGATCCCGTTGTGTTGGACGAACTACCACGGGAGGAACTGGCCAAGCTCGATGGTCCGGCAGCGATCGACGGAGACTCACTGCAATTATCCATTCACAATGGAAGTGAGTGGGAGTTGCGAGAGGTCGTGATCGGACTGACCATTGTGAGGGCCGCCGACGCAGTCAACTCGTCTTCTTATTATGGTCCGGCGCGGGTGGTGCCGGCTGTTGCCGGTTACGCGCATCCCGCGCAGGACTCGACGCAGAAGCAAGCCGATACTACCGTCCTCTTACGGGTGAAAGGGTCGGCTGCGCCCTCCGCTACGGCGCTGTTTCGGACGCAATTGAACTTCGCGTTGTTTCCCGATCAGGAATGGCACTGGGCGATTGTGAGAGCCAAGGGGGTTCCGCCTCAACCTACGGTCGAGTCTATAGCGACGCAGGCTGCGGCGGCAGCCGACCCGATTACGAGCGCTCCGCCGAAGAGCGCGTTGCCTTTAACTCCTCTGGTTCCACAGCACACTCCCGCAGCCGACCACTAATTCGCTTTTCAGATCACTCGAATCCCATAATCTCCATCGAGCGGGTCCTACGAACAGGTCCACGCTGCGTGTTAAACTGGCCTCAATCTCATCCAAGGACAAGCGATGAAATTTGGTGTCATCATTTTCCCCGGTTCCAACTGCGACCACGATGCTTATTGGACTCTTCAGCAGGTCGCCAAACAGCCTGTGACTTTTCTCTGGCATGAATCGCACGATCTGGAAAATTGCGATGCCATCATTGTGCCGGGCGGTTTCGCCTACGGCGATTACCTGCGAACCGGAGCGATTGCGAAATTTTCTCCGGTGATGGAGTCGGTTCGTCGATTCGCGGATGGCGGGGGATTGGTGCTGGGTATCTGCAACGGCTTTCAGATTTTGTGTGAGTCCGGGCTTCTACCCGGCGCACTCATGCGCAACACAGGTTTGAAATACGTTTGCAAGCCGGTGCAAGTGCGCGTCGAGAATGCACTCACTCCTTTTACGAATGCTTGTACGCGTGGAGAAGTCTTGACAATACCCATCGGCCACATGGAAGGGAATTATTTCTGCGATCAGGAGACGCTCGACGCGTTGCGGCGTGAGAACCGTATCGTTTTCCGCTATTCAACTGCCTCAGGCGAGATTTCGCAGAAGGCCAATCCTAACGGCTCCCTGGACAATATCGCCGGCATTTGCAGTGCCGGGGGAAATGTTGTGGGGATGATGCCGCATCCCGAACGTTCTGCCGAGCCTGAACTCGGGTGCACCGATGGCATGAAGATATTCAACTCGCTCGTTGGAGCGATGGCCGCAAAGTAAATTCCTGATGAAAAACTGAGATTCCGTTTGATAATCGCGGAATTACCTGCTAATGTCTCCGCCAAGCGCTTCCCCTAATCGCTAGAATTGTTGTCTCAAACCGTAGGGAGGAGTGTGTCCGATGACCTCGAAGCAGATTCTTGACGCATTCTCTGAGACTCTGATGCGCGACGAACGTATCCTGAGCTCTCGCGAACGTGAATTGTTAACAACCCTGCTGCAAAATGCTAAATCTGCATCGCGCGGCAATCAAGAGATTCAGAGTGCAGTAATGGCGACTATCGGCCGGTCGATTGGGGAGACGGTCGCGCAACGGGCGTTTACGCTTCTCGGCAGCAGCATCGTGGAGCAGATTGTTTCCCGCTCAACGACCTCGGCCGGCGCAGGAGAAGGCGACAGAGGGAGAGCGGTTTTTGCCGGACCGCAGCCGCCCGCCGGACCACAGCCGTTCGAACCTGCGGATGAACCTGCCGATCGCCCAGTAACGCCGCCCAGCGGACCTCAGCCGCCCGCCATGGATCTAAACAGGTGGAGCGAGGTAGAGGGCCAAAAAACAAGTGTAACTGCGAGTGTGGGAGTTTTAGACGCCGCGATTGGGCAAGACCAGTGTGTCGTTTTGGACGAGTTCCTCGCACCACAGGAATTGAAAGAGTTGATTCGCTATACCCTCAAGCATGAGGGAGATTTCCGGAACAGCGAAGTGGTTTCGCCCAGCGGAGGCATGGGAGTTAGCGATTACACCCATCGCCGTTCGCGCGTGCTGATGGAAATGGGGCCGCACGAAGAGGCAATTCTCAGTCGAATCCGGCATGTTCTTCCCCGAGCGCTGGAGCAACTGGGGATGGACGAGTTCCCGGTAACGCGGACAGAAGTGCAAATTACCGCCAGCAATGAGGGAGATTTTTTCCGCGCTCACTGTGATGACGCGCAGGAAATGATCGCAAGTCGCCGCCTCACTTTCGTGTATTTCTTCCACCAGGAGCCACGGCGATTTACGGGCGGGGAACTAAGGCTTTATGACTCGCGATGGAACGACCAACACCCCGGTGCGGGGAGCTACGAGGCGATCGTCCCGCAGCAAAACCAGATTGTATTCTTCCCCTGTTCGAGGCTGCATGAGATTACTCCTGTGCGCTGCGCTTCGAAGGCATTCGCGGATAGCCGCTTCACGGTAAACGGATGGCTACATCAATCGGCGACACCGAGTGGCTCTCGTGGGTGGAAAGACTGATGTGCGGAGCGTCGCGGCAGCGGCATACCGCGACGCTGCCCATGCAGAAATTCCATTGTGTGCTGGATGAATTGCCGTTGCACTTGATCCCGTCAGGCGTTTTGGACAAACAAAAGCGTCAGAACGTATCTTCAGGACCCTATTTCCAAAATCCCGAGTGTACGATTGTCCGCGCGGGGGAAATCCCAAAGGAACTGCAGGCGCGAAGGGATTTGCTAGAAGGGTTCTACTTGCAGAGCAATATCGCTTGGGTGCGCGAGCCGGTCCTGGGCACTTTACGCCCGTTCTGGCTGGGGCCGCGGTTCGAGGCTTTAGTTTCACAACTCTCAGCCGAAAATCTTGAATCATCGGCGCTACCGGATGATGCGAGGCTACTGCTGGCAGGGGCTGGCGTACTTACTTCCGCGGATCACGCTCAGCAACGCTCCGCGGAATGGTCGAAAGCAGTGAATAACTGCGCCCAGCTCTTTCGCGAGAAGAATTATGCGCCGCTTGGCAACTTGATCCATCCGTTTCATTTAGCCGCCTTGCGCCGTTACTATCGGAATGCAATTCGACAGGGAAGGATTCGGCTCGGGGACGAGCAGAGCTCCCGCCGGTACGTCGCCCACAACGAGCCGGTTGCGCGCTACTTCCACCATCAGATCGCCCATGTTGTAGGTGCTGTCGTGGGCGAGCCGGTCAAACCTTCTTATGTTTACTTAGCCTCTTACCTGAGCGGAGCCGAACTGAAGAAACATATGGACCGCGAGCAATGCGAGTTTAGTGTGACTCTTTGTCTAGATTTTTCTCCTGAGCCTCGGGAAGCAACGTCATGGCCGATATGCTTGGATACTCCCCAAGGTATAGTCACCATCTATCAGGCGCTGGGAGATGGTTTGGTCTATCGAGGGACAAAAGTGCCGCATTACCGAACTCCGCTGCGTGACGGGTATAGCTCGACTTCAATTTTCTTCCACTACGTTTCAGAGCATTTTTCGGGGCCGCTCGACTAATCAATCAGTTGCGCTATCGCAAACCAGACACTTCGTACAGAACCGAGAAAACCTGGTAGTAGCTGAACGCGAAGCGCGAAGCATCACGATTAGTGACGAGAGGAGCGATTAAAACCAAGCCAGTGGATGTTTCCGGCTGCAGGTCCTGGACGAAAGTCTCGCGGCCAGTGGCGATATCAACCTTTGTGACTCTTGCTGGAATATGGCCCGGGCGATAGCCGTAGATCGCAGTACCATCTTCCGACCACTGCAACGGGGTGAAGTCTGGTCCGATCCCGGCAATCGGATGAGGAGTACCGGCTGAGCCGGGAGTTAACGAGATTATTGTGCCGTTAAAGGCAAGCATCTGTTTGCCGTCGGGAGATACAAAGCCGCCGGTAACCCCCTCCGGTGTGACAGGGACGGGTTTCCCTCCGGCCAGATCTATAAAATAACAGCGTTCGCCGCGCCCGGGTTCGTTTCCGTTGACGGTAATTCGCTTTCCGTCCGGCAGGAAATGAGAAGATCCGTTGGCGATGGTTTCCAACCCCTCGACTGGAATATTTCTGGGTTGACCTGGCCCAACCGGGTAAAGGGTGATTCGTCCCGGTGAACCGGCGATAATGCCAATTGCCCATTTTCCGTCGGGGGAAAGCCCTCCCGCACTACCTTCTCCCAGCTGCACGGGCGGGGTGCCATCAATTTTGCGAATGGCGACCCAATAGTTTTCCGAAGCGGCCTCGCTCGCGTCCTCGAACAACACGGACTGTCCGTCGCGTGAGATCTCCTTTGCAACATCCCAATCGTGCCACGAAATGTCTGCCGCCTTACTGTTTCGCGCCGCCGCAGCCATGGCGAGGCGTTCGGAATCCAGACTCAGCAGGACGCGTCCATCGGGAGCGATATCCTGCAGGGTCAAGCCTGCCGGGATTTTCAGTACGGTACGGATGTGCTCTTTGTCGTCGACCGCAAGCAAGGCGCGCGTGTAACCGTTTTCTGCGGCTGTAAACCAGACTTCCTTTCCATCCGCCTTCCAGGAGAGTCCATCCGCAGAATCCCAAGTTCGTGAGAGTGGTTTCACATGGCCTGCAAGGTCCATCACACAAACGAGACCTTTGTCGTCCCACAGAGACGGATGGTCGATAAAGGCGATACGGTCGCCATGCGGAGAGAGTCGAATATGACTGATCCAGCCGCCGCTCTGGTACAAGACATGGCCGATGGGGTACTCGATTCGATCTCGATCTTCGGCGTGGTGGACAACGGCCAATTCACCATTGGCATCCCAATCCGCCCAGCGGACGTCTTCCAGAATCTCTCTCGGAGAATTTCCGGCCAGAGGTGCGCGAGCCAGCGTGCCTTTCTCAATTACCAAATGCTGCATGTGCGCACCGTTGAGCACCAGCGCCATTTCGCCCGTCTTGGAAATTGCGAGCAAGTCCGCATTCGGGAGATTGAGAGGCTGAGGTAAGAAAGAATCGCCCACCGTAGAAAAGAGCTGCAGCGGCCTGCCCCCCCAAGCAGCTCCGTAAACGATGGAGTGATACCCCGGGGCAAATCGCGCCGAGTAAATGGTCCCTTGTTCAAACGTTATGCGATGGTATGAGGGAGATTCTGCTTTTTGTTGAACGAGCTTCCCTGTAAGAAGCAGGGACGCAATGAGCAGAAGCCCGGCGATTGCCCAAGGCAGAAATTTTATTTTTCTGGACGGTCCGAATCTGGCTCGCCCTCTCGAGTTCTGAGGAAGGGTTTCCAATGCGAATTCCAAATCGCGAGCTGATTGAAAGCGCTGATCCGGCTCCTTTTCCAGGCAATGGAGGATGATTTGCTGGAATGCAACCGGAATTCGCGCCTGCTCCAGATCGAGTTTTGGAGGGTCTTCACGGAGAACAGCAGTGAGGGTGTCTACTTCGCTTTCGCCGCGAAAAGGTCGCCGTCCGGTCAGCATTTCGTAGAAAATGACGCCCATGGCGAAGATATCGCTGCGATGATCAATCTGCCTGCCCCTCAACTGTTCTGGAGACATATACGCGACCGTGCCGATCAAAGAACCCGGCTTGGTGACAGTGGTCAACGCTTCCACAGGGCGGTCGGCTTCCTGGGGTTCAGCTTGCAGCTTAGCGACTCCGAAATCGAGAATCTTGATTCGGTCGTCGCTGGTCACAAAAATATTTTCGGGCTTGAGATCCCGGTGGATGATGCGTCGTTCATGAGCGGAGATGAGGCCTTCTACGATTTGGTGCGCATAGTCTGCCGCCAAGCGGATGGGCAGCGACCCCTCCAGCAAACGCTGCCTCAAAGTCTTGCCTTCCAGCAATTCACAGACGATGTACGGAGTTCCGGCGTCTAAGCCGACATCGTAAATGGCAACGATGTTAGGGTGGTTCAGGGCGGCTACGGCGCGGGCCTCCAACTCGAAACGGCGGACATGATCTGCGTTGTCACTGGAAGCCGCACGAATGAGCTTCAGCGCGACGTCTCGGCCCAACCTCTCATCCCGAGCTCGAAAAACTTCGCCCATGGCTCCGGCGCCGATTTGTTCGAGGATCCGGTAATGCCCTATAACGCGGCCGTTCATGTGCCAGCAAGCCCCGCTGGCATGTTAGGGACACTGCGCATCGTAGTCAACAATGGAATGCAGCAAACCCACCCCGGAGTCACCACGCCGGAGCTTGCCCTGTTTCGAGCCGCTGTTTATTATCGAGGGAGGCGGGCGGAGCTCTATGAGTATCATGCTATAATGCTCGTTCGCCTACAGATAGCGAGGCAGCCTGTGATTCCCTCTACGGGCGAATCCCGCGCCAATCAAGATTCTTAGATACGAGGTCTAGCCATGTCTGGCCATTCAAAATGGGCCACAATCAAGCACAAAAAGGGCGCGCTCGATGCCAAGCGCGGCAAGATTTTTACTCGCCTTATTAAGGAAATCAGTATTGCCGCGAAGAACGGCGGCGGCGATCCCGACTCCAATCCGCGTCTGCGCGGCGCCATTGTTGCCGCTAAGGCGGAGAATATGCCCGCCGACAACATCAAGCGCGCGATTCAGCGTGGCACGGGCGAACTGCCGGGCGCGACCTACGAGGAATTCTCTCTTGAAGGTTACGGTCCAGGCGGAGCAGCGGTTCTGCTCGAAATTAACACCGACAACCGCAACCGCACCGTAAGCGAAATTCGCCACGCCTTCGGCAAGAACGGCGGCAATATGGCCGAAGCCGGCGCCGTTTCCTGGATGTTCCACAAGAAAGGCGACATTGTCATTCCTAAAGGCGCCGCGAAAGAAGACGATCTGATGAACATCGTTCTCGAAGCGGGCGGAGAGGATTTGAACGACGATGGCGAGAATTGGGAAATCCTCACCGAGCCTTCCGCTTATGAAGCCGTGCTGGAGGCCGTGAAGAAGGCGGGAATCGAACCTGCATCTTCGAGCGTTGCCATGATTCCGCAGAATTACATCAAACTCGAAGGTCAAGCTGCGAATACGATGATCCGGTTGATGGAAGCGCTGGAGGAGCACGATGACGTGCAGAACGTTCACTCCAATTTCGACATCGATCAAAAACTGCTGGAAGAAGTGGCAGGATAGCTTCCGCTTCGAAAGATGTTCGAAAGCCGCCCCTGAGGCGGCTTTTCTTCTTGTGTAGCGACTTCAGCAAAGCTGCGGAGAAAAAGTTTTCAACATAGTGGTGGAAAATTCTGTGGAAAAGGGCGGACGTATCTTTGTAACTGATTCAAGGGGAAACGGTTCAGCATTTTGCACTGGAGCGGGTGCTGGCACAATCGGGCTATGACCCACGGTCGCAATGGGGCGGAGTAAGAGCGTGCGGCACGAGGTTAAGTTTGAAATTCAGACTCGACAAATTGCTGGTTGATCGCGGTCTAGCAGGCTCGCGCGAGCGTGCGCAGGCGATGATCCTTGCTGGCAAGGTCTTGGTGAATGCGCAGAAGATCGAGAAAGCGGGAGCGCAGATTAGCGACGACGCTGAAGTCCGGATTCTCGGCGGGGATCTCAAGTATGTGAGCCGCGGCGGACTCAAGCTCGAGCGTGCGCTGGAACATTGGAATATTGAGGCCAGGGATAAAATTTGTCTGGACGTCGGGGCCTCGACCGGCGGATTTACAGATTGCCTCCTGCAGCACAGTGCTGCCCGCGTGATTGCTATCGATACGGGCTATGGGCAGATGGATTTTAAGTTGCGGCAAGACCCTCGTGTGCGTCTTCTGGAGAAGACCAATGCCCGTTACGTCACGTCTGCTGATATCGGCGAAGTCGTCGATGTGATTGTAATCGACGTGTCGTTTATTTCCGCGACGCTAGTTCTTCCTCCAGTGTTGAATGCCGCCTTTCCTTTGACTCCGGACGAGCGGTTCGGCCGGCATTTAATTGTGCTCGTCAAGCCGCAGTTTGAGGCAGGCAGAGAGTTCGTCGGCAAGGGCGGCATCGTGCGCGATGAAGCGGCGCAAGTGGCGTCAGTGGAGAAAGTCAAACGATCCCTTTTGCTGTTGGGATGCTCCCACCTCGACGCCATCGATTCGCCGATTCTGGGGGCGGAAGGGAATCGGGAGTTCTTGCTGCGGGCGGTTTTTTGATCCATTGTTTGATCCGGTCTGGGGTCGCTCTATCGGGATTTTTGCTCCTCATTCGGTACAATCGTGCTCGGAATCTTCCATCATGCCGATCTCCTCCTCATCTTCCAAAATAGCAGCCATTATCTCTCGTCCGGCGAGGGCCGAGGTCGCCCGGACTCTTCCCGAGCTGTGTGCATGGCTTCACAACCACGGCTACCATGTCATTGTCGACTCGGAAACAGCTAAGTACTCGGACGGGCGGGAAGAAGAGATGCCGCGCTCGCAAATGTCCTCGCGTGCGCTCGACCTGGTTGTTGTACTCGGTGGGGATGGAACGCTGCTCTCCGCAGCCAGAGCTACAGCGCCCGTAGATGTTCCATTGCTGGGGGTGAACCTGGGATCGCTTGGTTTTCTCACCGATGTGCCGCTCCCTTCGTTGTTCTCCATGCTCGACAAAATCGCCCAAGGCCAGGCGGCGGTGGAGCAGCGCTCCCTGATGCACGTCGACTTGTTGCGCGGGGACGAAACGCGGGAAACCTATCTTGTGTTCAATGACGCCGTTGTCAACAAGACCGCGCTGGCACGCTTGAACAATTACGAACTTTTCGTGGACAAGGTTTTTGTCTCGAGCTACCGCGCCGACGGCATGATCGTGGCGACTCCGACCGGATCAACCGCTTACTCGCTCTCCGCCGGCGGCCCGGTGTTGATGCCTACGGTCAATGCTTTTGTGATCACACCTGTGTCTCCGCACTCGCTTACCCACCGGCCGCTCGTGGTGCCAGATTCCGCTCTCATTGAGATTATGCTTCGCAGCGGCGAAGAGGTCGCATATCTCAGCCTCGACGGGCAGCCTGGTCTGGATCTTCGCGATGGAGACCGAGTCCGCTGCCGCCGCTCCGAACACAGCGTTAGCCTGTTTCGCACCGAGCATGACTTCTTTCATGTGCTGCGCAGCAAGCTGAAATGGGGGGAACGATAGCTGATTTCGCACGCGAACAATTCCAGTTACAGTTCTGCAGAGTAAAGATCGCTGAGTTTTTCGCGACGCCTTATGACTCTGACGGATTTGCCGCGCACCAATATTTCCGCTGCTCTGGGCCGCGTGTTGTAGTTTGAGGCCAGCGCCATTCCGTAAGCGCCGGCGTCGAGAATCGCAAGCAGTTCACCTTCTTCTAAATTAGGCAATTCCCGGTCGCGCGCGAAGAAGTCTCCAGACTCGCAGACTGGGCCAACGACGTCCACAATTTCTTTCCTGGCCTTGGGTCCCTTCTGCTGAACCACCGGAGCGATATCGTGGTGAGCTCCATACAGCGCAGGCCGGATTAGATCATTCATGGCTGCATCCACCACGAGAAAGCGCTTGCTATCGTTCGCCTTCTTATAAATCACGCGCGTAAGCAGCACGCCAGCAGGACCTACAATCGACCTTCCCGGTTCGAGCAGCAAATGCACTTTCAGCTTGCGCAAAGGCCGGGTTACAGCAAGTGCATAACGCGCCATGCGATCGAAAAACTTTTCCTGGTCCTCCCCGTAGTCGATGCCCAACCCGCCGCCAACATCAACGTAATCGATGTTGTGTCCGTCTGCTCGCAACTGTGCAACCAGTTCTGCTACGCGCTCGACTGCCTCCTGGAAGGGCGCAACATCCGTGATCTGAGAGCCGATGTGAACGCTGACTCCTGCGACCTTTAGATATCGCGCTGCCGCCGCTTTGGCGTATAGTTCGCGAGCTTTAAGAATTGGTATTCCAAATTTATGTTTGTGTAATCCCGTGGAAATATAGGGGTGAGTCTCAGCGGCAACGTCCGGATTTACCCGAAGCGCCACTCGCGCTACTTTCCGCAATCGAGTTGCGCACTCGGCTAGTGCCGACAGTTCGGATTCACTTTCGAGGTTGAACAGAAGAATCTCGGCCTTCAGCGCCGCGGTCATCTCGTCGGGAGTTTTCCCTACGCCGGAGAAGACCACTTTTTTGACAGACCGCTTATCAGCGACTTTCACTCTTTCGAGTTCTCCGCCGGAGACCACATCGAAGCCGCATCCGGCGCGCGCCAGCAGATGCAAGATGCTTAGATTGGAATTTGCCTTTACGGAGTAGCAGATTGTGTGAGGAACAGAGGTGAAAGCTGATTTGAATGCCGTGACCCGATCCAGGATCGCATGCGCCGAATAAACGTAGAGAGGCGTCCCGTAACGCTTCGCGAGAGCGGGTAGCGGAACTTGCTCGCAGTGGAGAACGCTGTCAGCGCTTTGCCGGAGAGCGCTCTGACATTGGCTCCGAAACACAAATCTGGGCGGTCGTCCATCTTCGGCGGTTGCACTGGGCTGGGTCATTTTCGCCTGGCAGCGCCATGACCGTCTTTTACTTTGATCGCGACTACGGTTTGATCATCAAATGACTCCACGCCCGCCGCGTGTTCAGCGACTGCTTTGAATATCGAGTCGACCACGCAGTCTACCGATCTGCCGGCGCAAGTCGCGATCAATGCCTCGACGCGTCTGCGGCCGAATAGTTCTCCATTTCGATTGCGGGCGTCGAGAATGCCATCGCTGAAGAAAACAAACATGTCTCCCGGCTTCATTTTGAAGCGAAACTCATCGTAGTTCGCGTCATCAAACAGGCCCAGCGGCAATCCGGTCGCTTCAATGACTTCATTCTTTCCTGCATGCACATAGATCGGACGAGGCAATCCCGAGTTAGCCACGAGGAGCGTGCGATGCTGGTCATCCCACACCGCGAAGATGATGGAGACAAATTGCGCCTCGATTCGCCGTTCGGCCAACGATAAATTTACCGCTCGTAACATTTCCGCGGGACCGGGCTCGATGGGAGCGTGCGAGCGCAAGATTCCGCTGACCAATGCCGCGTAAATTGCGGCTGGGGCGCCTTTCCCGCTCACGTCGCCGATGACGATTCCCAAGCGCGAAAGCGAGTACGGAATAAAGTCGTAAAGATCCCCTCCAATGGCGCGCGCGGGAACGAACTTTGCCGCCAGTTCCAGATGTGGCAGCTTGGGCAGCGTCTGCGGCAGCAGGCGCATTTGCAACTCACGCGCCAGCGCCAAATCGCGTTCCAGCCGGCGTTCCTGGCGGGCAATTTCTTCGTACAGGCGTGCATTCTCGATTGCGATGGCGACTTGTGCGGCCAGCGTTATCATCGTGCGGCTGTGGTCTTCGGTAAAAAAGCCGCGCCGCGTGTGCTCCAGATCGAGCACGCCGATCACTTTATCTTTGTAGATTAGCGGAACCGCAAGTTCAGAGCGGGTTTCCGGATTCCCTTCGACATAGCGCGGATCTTTGCACACATCGGGCACCAGGATTGCCTTACAGGTTTGGGCGGCAATGCCGACGATGCCTCGGCCTAGTGGAACCTCGGGCTTGAGATGAATATTTTCATTGAAGCGGAGTGAAAATCGGTGCTGCAGTTTTTCGCCGGAAGAATCCAGAAGCAGAATGCTGAACATCTGATAGTCGATCAGCTTGCGCAGCAACTCCGCAACCCGATTCAGCAATTCGTCCACGTTCAAAATCGAGGACAATTCCCGGGCAATTTCGTTGAGCAGCACCAGGATGCGCGCCTGCCGCGTGGTGCGCGTATAAAGTTGCGCATTCTCGATTCCGCCTGCGATGCGCGAAGCTACCAGCGTCAGCAAGCGGCTGTGTTCTTCGCGGAAGTAACCGGGATCGCGAGCCTCGATGTCTATGACACCAATTACTCTGCTCTTCGCGATCAGCGGCACAGCCAGCTCTGACCGCACGTTCGGAATGGCAGCGATGTAGCGCGAATCCTTGGTTACATCATCCACCAGCACTGCCCGCCGCAATTGCGCGGCCTGTCCGGTAACGCCTTCGCCGACTTTGATCCTGGCCTTCGCGGCGAACTCAGTTGGATAGCCAGTCTGGAAACGGAAGCGCAACTCCTGCGTCTTCTCGTTTACGAGCAGAATCGCAAAAATCTCATAGTCGATGACGCTGCGCACCACTTCCGCGACCCGGCGCAGAGTTGTATCGAGGTCGAGAGAAGTGGCCAGAATGTCTGACACTTCCAGCAATAGCGATTCAACGCGCAGATTATCTAGATTAGTTTGAACCGAACCCATTATTCGTATGATAGCAGCCGTGCTTTGGACCACTAAAACGGAACCGGAGACTGACGGAGCTACTCCCGCGGCACTACGCAAATATCCGCAAGATTGCGATAACGCTCGGCGTAATCGAGGCCATAGCCGACCACGAATTCATCGGGAATCGTAAAGCCCACGTAGTCTCCCTGCAGCGGCAGCTTGCGGCGCGAAGGTTTGTCGAGTAGCGCCGCAATCTTCAGCGTGCGGGGCTGGTGAGCCATGAGCAATTTCTTCAAGACGGTGAGGGTCAAGCCGGTATCGAGGATGTCTTCGACCACGATTACATTTTTGTCTTTCATCGATTGATCCACATCCTTGGTCAGCTTCACTTCGCCGGTGGAGTCCCATCCGTTCTTGAGTTCCTGGGTAGGGCTGGGGCGATTGCCATAACTGGAGACACCGACAAAATCGAACGTGGCATCGAGTTTGATTTGGCGCGCCAAATCGGCTAGAAAAATAGCCGAGCCCTTCAAGACTCCGACAAGGATTACCGGTTGCCCCACAAAATCGCGCGTAATGTCCGCGCCAAGTTCCGCCACTCGCTTCGTAATCTGGTCGCGTGAAATCAGCACCTTGAGTTCTGTCATGGCGTTTCATATTAAACTAAAAGTTCCGCCGCAGCCCACCTCGGGTTCTGCCCGAAAGTCTGCACGACAATTGTTACGGAGGAGTCACCGTCCATGAATCTGAAAGGCATTCATCTCACGTGGCTTGGTCACGCTACATTTCGCATCGAGACCCCCGGCGGTCAAACCATCATTATCGATCCGTGGATTATGAACAATCCGGCGTGCCCGCCATCTGAGAAAAAGGTAAAGAAGGTGGATACGCTGCTGGTCACGCACGGCCACGGAGATCACATTGGAGACGCTGTGGAGGTCATCAAGGAGCACGGTCCGCTTGTAGTGGCAATACCAGAGATGTGCGGCTGGCTGGAGAAGAAGGGCGCGCGAAAAACTTCGATGATGAACAAGGGCGGGACGCAGAAGGTTGGTGATATCAAAGTGACCATGGTGCATGCCGACCACTCCTGCGGCATACAGGATGGCGACCAGATGATCTATGGGGGCGAGGCGGTTGGCTATGTGATTGAGTTCGAGAACGGCGTAAAGATTTATCACGCCGGCGATACGAATGTGTTTGGAGACATGGCGATCATCCGCGAATTGTATGCGCCGGAGATTGTCATGCTGCCCATCGGCGATCATTTCACGATGGGTCCGCGAGAGGCTGCGTACGCCTGCAATCTGCTCAAGCCAAAAACTGTCATTCCGATGCACTTTGGAACGTTCCCGGTGCTTACGGGAAGTCCGGCAGAGTTGAAGAAGCTGGTGACGGGCATTGAGATTTTGGTGATGAAGCCTGGTGTCACCGTGCGTGATTGAAAACGAGCCATTAAATCTCAACCAAAAAATAGCGAGGTAGAAGAGTGCCCGGAACCAAGCCGAAGAAAGAAAGCAAAGCCAGTTGGCGTCACTACAACCTAACCACTGCAGGTCCCATCGATGATTACTTGTATTCGATGCTGCCCAAACGGGACGAAGTGCTGGCGGAGATGGAAGATTATGCCAGCGAGCACAGGATTCCGATTGTTGGGCCGGCAGTGGCGCGCGTTCTGCAGCAACTTGCTCTGATGATCAACGCGAAGACTGTCTTCGAGTTAGGATCAGCCATTGGATATTCGACGATCTGGTGGGCGCAGGCCGTGGGCCACAACGGCCGCGTGATCTATACGGATGGAGATCCGAAGAATGCCGTGCGGGCTCGCGGGTATTTCGATCGCACCGGCGTTTCTTCTCGTATCACGTTGCACACCGGCGATGCACTGGAAGTGCTCTCCGAACAGAAGCAGCAGTTCGACATTATTTTTAACGACGTGGATAAGGAAGATTATCCGCGCGTGCTGCGCATGGTTCCGCCGCGACTGCGCAAGGGCGGACTGTTTATTACCGACAATGTTTTGTGGAGCGGGCGGGTTGCGGAGAAAAAGCCGAAGGACTCAACCACCAAAGCAATTCTAGAGTTCAACCGCCAGCTCTATGATTCGGCGGATTTCTTTACGACGATTCTGCCGATTCGAGACGGCCTTGCTGTTGCGTTTAAAAAGTGACGCAGGGAGCTAGATCGACTTGACCGGAATCGTGAGCAGATCCTCTACCATCCCAACTTCTTTCTGCACAAACGGTTCGGCGTAAGTGACGCCACCCAGCGCTCCATAGAAGCGCGCCATCGATTCCACTCGCGCGCGAATTTCGGCTTGGGCAGGGAAGAGGTCTTTGCCGGTTTCCTGATCGCTAAACTGCGATTTGTAGGCGAGGATCGAGGCGAACTTCTGTTCGAATTGATCACTGATATCGACCACGAACGTGGGCCGTATGTCGTAATAGAGTGTTGCGTAGACAATCTTGAAGGGCCGATGAGGCGCGCTGCTAGCGTCTAATTTCGCCAATCCCGCGAGGAAGCAGGCTTCATATCCCAGCACCGAGCATGTGTAGTGATCCGGGTGGCGCCCTTTCCAATAAGGCAGAATCACCACGCGCGGGCGAGTCTCGCGAATCACGCTCGCGACTTTTAGTCGGTTCTCCCAGGTATTTTCAACGCGGCCATCCGGGATATCGAGGGCTCTGCGCCAACTGGCGCCTAGAATCTTTGCTGCGTCGGCAGCTTCGCGTGCGCGATCTTCGGCGGCGCCGCGGGTACCCATTTCGCCCTGGGTGAGATCGAGAATACCGGTGCGCTGCCCTCGATGCGCTGCCTTCAGCAGTGTGCCGGCGCAGGTTTGCTCAACGTCGTCGCGGTGGGCGGCAATAGCCAGAATGTCGAGGGAGTTCGAAGACATGTCAGTCGAGATTGCCCTGCTCCAGTACCACGTTTTCGCGCACGATCAGCCGATGGGCCGCCATTTCTTTGAGCCTCGGCAGAACGCGGCTTACATGCTCATCAGTATCTACGAAAATAATGACGACTGGCAGCTTCCCGCCAGCCTCCACCAGATGCGATGTTTCCACGCGGTGACGCCCCAGAAATCCTGCGACGGCGTGAAACGCGGTGGCGGAATAGACATTTTCCTTGCGCAGGAAATTCAGAATCTCCATGTGCAGCGGACGGTGATGCCAGTGGTCGGCTTCGTTCAGATAAATCGTGACCTGCACAGCCATTGCGTTAGCCATTGTACGCGCCATCGCTCCATTCCTGCCGCAGGATGCCATAGAGTTCGGAGTCGACGAACTGGTCCCACTTGCAGAAGTGTTGCCGCTGGCAGCCTTCATAGCGCATGCCCAGTTTCTTCAGCACGCGCCCGGAGGCGGGATTGTGTTTAAAGTGCGAGGCGAAGACTCGATGCAGCCGCAACTCCTCGAACCCGTGGCGCAACATTTCTTTGGCTGCCTCGACTGCGTAACCTCGTCCCCAAAATTCGACTCCCAGCCAGTAGCCCAACTCAGCGTGCCTATGTTGTTCATCGATAGTCAGGCCGATACCGCCGATCTGCCGCTTATCGTGGCGGAGAGTTATCGCCAGCCAGAGCCTGTGAGGCTCACAAATGAGGGCAAGGAAGTCGCGCGCATTTTGTTCGGTATAGGGATGTGCAATTCGCAGCGTGGTGGCGGCAACTTCGCGGGTGCCGATCAAAGGCAAGAGTTCGGCGATGTCGGCCTCGGTGTACGGGCGCAAGATTAGGCGTGGGGTTTCTAGGGTAGAATTCGGTCCCATCCTCACAACACCCGCGCTACTGCCATTCCGGCCAGCGCCGCGCCGAGGCACAGCAGATTGTTGCTAATGATATTGGCGAACATCAGGCCCCACTGGCCCTGCTCGAAGTAGGCCATGGTTTCAAAGGCGTAGCTGGAGAAGGTGGTGAATGATCCACAGAAGCCGATTACGACCAGCAAGCGCCAGCGTGGATCGATGAGCACACGCTCGGTCGTCCAGATGATGAACCAGCCCACGATGAAGCTGCCTGCGACGTTGATGAAGAGCGTTCCGTAGGGAAAGACGGAACCGAGTTCTTTGGCGGCGAAACGGCTCAGAAGATACCGCAGATTGGCGCCGATGATGGCGGCGACAGAGATAGCGAGGAAATCTTTCACGATGGAGACTCTCCTACAAATCGGTCTGAATTTTGTAGGAGTTATCAGCCATGCGCTTACGGCTGTCGCGGGCGGTTATGGCGAACTCCATCGCCTTAATCCATTTAACCACAGAGGGCAGCGGCGGTCACGTTACGACGGACCTTTGACTAAACCGAAGTCGACGCGCAAGTTCTGCTTCGCGAGTTGGGTGTCTGCTTGCTTAACAATGCTCAGCGCCCCCGGGGGAGGGGGCGAGGGAGCGTCGATCTGGATTCGAACGCTCTTGGCCTCCGGATACATACGCTGGAACTGCCCGCCCAGCACAAATTGAGCGTAGGCCCTCAATTTTTCCATGAGACCGTCTTGTTCCTCGCTTGACCCGTCCCATTCTCCCGAGTGGACAATCACGACGACGTACTCGTTGTCTTTCTCAAATACGAGATCGACCTTGCTGGGGGGGCTGAAGCTGGGATGCATGGAATGGTCCTCCGTTCCTAGTTTGCGGATTCTACTTCTTCCGCTCGACCAAATATCTTGCCAACGCTTTCAGCGTTTCCCCGCGTTCGCCGAAACTATCCAATTCCTGCAAGGCCGAATTTACCAGTGCATCTGCTTTGCGTTCGGATTCTTCAATGCCGAACAGGGCTGGATATGTCGCTTTCTGTGCCGCCGTATCCTTACCGGCAGTCTTGCCAAGCTGCTCGGAGGTTTGCGTGACATCGAGCACGTCATCCACAATCTGAAAAGCGAGGCCAATCGACTGGCCGAAGGCGCGCAACTTTTTCAGTTCTTTCTCTCTTGCCCCGGCGTAGTGGCCTCCACTCACCAGGCTGGCGGTGATCAGTGCAGCAGTCTTCGAGCGATGAATGTATTCGAGCATCTCCGCCGTCGGCTGCGTATGCTCGGCTTCGAGATCCACCACTTGGCCGCCGATCATGCCGTCCAGCGTGCCGGTGCCGTGCGCGATTTCTTCGATAATCCGTACGCGCGCTTCCGCCGGGCATTCCAGCCGCGCCAGGACTTCGTAGGCTTGGGTCTGCAGAGCATCGCCGGCCAGGATGGCGATCGCATCACCGAAAACTTTATGGCAGGTGGGACGCCCGCGGCGGAGGTCGTCGTTATCCAGGGCTGGAAGATCGTCGTGGATCAGCGAATAAGTGTGCAGCATCTCCAGAGCTGCGCCGAGTTCTTCGATCTTCTCAGGCAGGGAACCTGCGACCATGCGGCCCGCTTCCATGCACAGCACCGGGCGCAGGCGCTTGCCTCCGGCGAATACGCTGTGGCGCATGGCTTTGTGGATGGACGTGGGATGCTGGGTTTCCAACGGAATGAGGCGGTCGAGGGCGGCATCGGTCAGCGAGCGGCCTTGTTCGAGGGTTTCCTGCAGCATGAAGCAGTGAGTATAACAAGGGGCGAGTTAACCAGGCATCGAGTCGGGAACGGCCCCGATTTGAAATCGTTCGAAACCGGTATGAAACGCAACTTGCTGGAAAGCTGGAAGTCGTCCGTTGAATGCTTTAATATCGCTCAAACAAACCCACTTAGCTTGACTTATGGCTGGCGCACGCTTTTATCGGAGTAAGCTGGTGGATTTTTTCTTGTGTTCAAAAAAAAGGAGCGATCTGTGAGTGATGATATCAGGAAGGATGTTTATTCGAGGCGTGGGTTCTTAGGGGTAGGATCGGCGGCATTGGCGGCGGTGGGAATGATGTCGGCGGAGGCCGCGGCGCAAGAGCAGAGACCCTATCCCACGAAGGATGACCGCAGCGCCAGCGCTCCAGGACCGGGAAATGAGCAAATGGATAATCAGAATCCCGATTCCTTCCTGCCGCCTCCCACCGATGCCGGCGGAGTGCAGACGTTTAAGTATCCCTTTGGGATCGCCCACAAGCGCATGCAGGAAGGCGGATGGTCGCGCGAAGTCACGATACGGGAACTTGCGGTTTCCAAGTCGATTGC
>Ga0116105_1000105_pt1 | contig 28351 bp, 28 predicted proteins | sample June2015DPH_6_20_FD_89716 | JGI IMG/M metagenome (GOLD analysis project Ga0116105, IMG submission 89716) | Peatland microbial communities from SPRUCE experiment site at the Marcell Experimental Forest, Minnesota, USA - June2015DPH_6_10 | ecosystem: Environmental > Terrestrial > Soil > Wetlands >... | reverse complement strand
CGGCGTCGGCAAATGCTCCAACTTCCGCAAACTGCGTCGCATTCGAAATCCCGAACCCCACCGCGATCGGCAACCTGGTGATTTTTCTCAAGCGCCGCACTAATTTCTGCGCATCCTCCGCCAACTGCTGCCGCGCCCCGGTGACTCCAGTCCGCGACACCGCATACACAAATCCGCGCGAAGCCCCCGCAATCCGCTTTAACCTGGCATCCGGACTCGTCGGCGCCGCCAGAAAAATCGGCGACAGATCACAAGCCTTCATGGCCCGCAAATATTCATCCGCTTCTTCCACCGGCAAATCCGTAACCAACACACCGTCTAGGCCCGCATGTCGCGCGACGGAACAAAACTTTAATATTCCCATGCGCAAAATCGGATTCAGATACGAAAACACCACCAACCCGGTAGATTGTGCCTGCTGCCTAACCTCGGCTGCCAAAGTGAGAACCTGTGCCAGAGAAGTCCCGTTCTTCAACGCTCGCTCGCTGGCCCGCTGAATCACCGGCCCATCCGCTACCGGATCGCTGAACGGCACGCCCAATTCAATCACATCCGCGCCCGCCTCAATAGCTGCCAGCACGATCTTTCGCGTAGTCGTGAGATCGGGATCGCCGCAAGTCACGTATACCACTAGCCCAGGCTTCCTATAAAAGGTCAAAGGCATGTCGTCATTCTGAGCCACGATCCGGTTTCGGCGGGGCACTTCAACTTAATTTCAAGTTCTCCCGCAAAATCCCAACATCCTTATCTCCCCGCCCGGAAATGTTCACAATCACCACATCCGACTTCTTCATCTTAGGCGCGCGCTTCACAACTTCCGCCACAGCGTGTGCCGACTCCAGCGCCGGAATAATCCCCTCCGTCCGCGCCAGCAAAGTGGTAGCCTCCAGCGCCTCCGCATCAGACGCAGGCACATATTCCGCCCGCCCCGCATCCCGCAAAGCCGCATGCTCCGGCCCAATGGAGGGATAATCCAGTCCCGCCGAAACCGAGTGCGTATTCGCAATCTGCCCCGCCGAATCCTGCAGCACGTAAGAAAATGTTCCCTGCAAGACTCCCGGCGACCCTCCCCGAAACCGCGCCGCATGTTCGCCGAGCGCCTCGCCGCGCCCGCCGGCTTCCACGCCAATCAGCCGAACCTTCTTATCTTTGATGAACTCGTAGAACACTCCAATCGCATTCGAACCGCCCCCCACACAAGCAATCACGGCCGTAGGCAATTTTCCCTCAGCCTTCAAAATCTGCGCCCGTGCCTCGCGCCCAATCACGCGGTGAAAATCACGAACCATCGTCGGATACGGATGCGCTCCCAGCACACTCCCCAATAAATAATGAGTAGTCCGCACATTCGTCACCCAGTCACGCATCGCCTCGTTGATCGCATCCTTCAACGTGCGCGATCCCGATTCCACTCCGCGCACCTCCGCGCCCAGCAATCTCATGCGAAAAACATTCAACTCCTGCCGCCGCATGTCCTCAGTACCCATGTACACCACGCACTCGAATCCCAACAGTGCACAAACAGTCGCGGTGGCCACTCCATGTTGCCCGGCGCCAGTCTCTGCAATCACGCGCCGCTTGCCCATGCGCTCCACCAGCAGCCCCTGCCCCAGGCAGTTGTTAATTTTGTGCGCCCCGGTGTGCAGCAAATCTTCGCGCTTCAAATAAATCTTCGCACCACCCAACTTCTGAGTAAGCCGCCGCGCAAAAAACAAAGGCGTAGGACGCCCCGCATAGGTCCGCAGCAATCCATCCAGTCGAGTCTGAAACTTTTTATCGCGCTTAGCCTTCTCATACTCGCGCTCCAGTTCATCAAGCGCCGCCATCAAAGTCTCCGGCACATACCGCCCGCCATAAACCCCAAACCGCCCCGGCGCATTGCGAGTAGAAGAAACGCGAGGGTGCGCCATCCTAATCTCGCCGCTCTTTGGCGAGATTAGGATGGGGATTTTGATTCCAGCAGTTTTCGGCACCGTAGCCATCTTCATTAATCAACCCTTGTCATTCCGAACCGGCGAAGCCGGAGAGGAACCTGATGTCCTGTCCCCGAGCAGGGCAAGGACTTGTCGCATCACGCACTCCGCCAATCCATCTCCCGCACCGCCCGCACAAACGCCCGCACCTTCTCCGGATCTTTCTTTCCCGGCCGTGCTTCAACACCCGAGACCACATCCACTCCCCAAGGCTTGAGAATGCGCATCGCCTCGACAACATTCTCCGCCGTCAATCCGCCGGCAACTACTAATTTCACGCCGTCACGTTGCATGGCTTCGGCGATCGGTACTGCCTTGTCCCAGTCAAATGTTTTCCCAGTGCCGCCCGGCATCTGCAAATCGCCTGAGTCGAGCACAAACGTGTCCATTAACCCTTCGGGAATTACCTTGGGTCGATTCCGTCCGATGTTGGCGAAGTCAAGCTCCGCCTTTTGAATTTCTTCTTTATCGCCAAATAACTTCATGGGCAGCGCCATTAGAAATCGGGCGCGCTTGGGCAGCAGGGACACGCCCAACCCGCTGCCTGCTGGGCCCTTCCGAGAACTATCAGCCGAGACGTACGACTGTGTTCCGGTCAATCCTGCCTCTAGAAGAACCATTGTCGAGTCAAGATCGCTGCCACTCACAAACACCCCAATCTTCTCCACACTCTCCGGCAACTTCCCGACAATCTCCCGCGCCGCCTCAACACTGATATTTCGTGGACTCTTCTCATAAAACACAAACCCCACCGCATCCGCTCCCGCGTCCACCGCAGTCAGCGCATCCTCCAAATTCGTCATTCCGCAAATCTTCACCCAAGTCATTTCCAAACCCTGTCATCCTGAGCGGAGCGAAGGACCTATGCAACCGCTGCCAACACCCAAGTCCTCAGCCTCTAAAAAGCGACCCCGCGCGGTGTTGTTTGCTCGCGACCCGTCAACAACTCCCGCAGCATCTCCCCCGGCCGCTCCGCCCGCATCAGCGATTCTCCAACCAAAAACGCCTGATAACCAGCCGCCCGCAACCGCGCAATGTCTTCGCCCGACCGAATGCCACTCTCCGCCACCCGCACCACATTCCCCGGAAGTTTTCCCGCCAACCGGAACGCCGTCTCGGGATCGACTTTGAACGTCCGCAGATCACGAGTATTCACCCCGATCAAATCGCAACCCGCATCCAAGGCAAGCTGCAACTCACCCTCATCATGCACCTCGCACAAAACATCCAGTCCGCGCGAACGAGCGCCACGCGCAAGCATCACAAGTTCCCCCGCAGTCAAAGCCGCCACAATCAACAGCACCGCATCCGCAGAATTCGCCCGCGCTTCCAGCAACTGAAATTCATCCAAAATAAAATCCTTGCGCAGACACGGAATCTTCACCGCCGCAGACGCCAGGCACAAGTTCTCCAGCGATCCCTGAAAAAACTCCGCATCCGTCAGCACCGAAAGCGCAGCCGCCCCAGCCGCTTCCAACTCCCGAGCCAACTCCTCCACGCAAAACTCGGCACGAATCAATCCCTTGGAAGGCGAGGCTTTCTTTAACTCTGCAATCACCGCCACGCCAGCTCGATTCTTCTCCTCAAGCGCCTGCCGAAGTCCGCGGGGAGCATGCCGTTCCGCCCGTCGCTCCAACTCGCGCATATCGGTGGACTGCTTCACCGCGGCCACCTTTGCTCGCGTAGCGCGAACGATCTGATCAAGAGAAACAGGCATACCGAGTGCCTGAATTATACGAGAAGGCGCGCTTCGACAATGTCAAAGCCTTCACTGGCACACACTCTCAAGCTCCTTATACGGTTTCTCCGCATGCGGCGGATACTTAATCTGCTTCACCTGCATCCACTGGTCGAGCAGCGTCCCCGCATCGTGCATGCCGACATCCGGATCGCCCTCATACGCCGCATCGCTCTCCGCCTCTTCCAGCGTCACCAGCTTGAAACCTTTTTTCTTCAGCAGGTCCAAAGCATCCGGCAGGATCGTGCTGCTATAAGCTCCCAAATGCATCAGCAACACATAATTAATATCGTGCCCATAAATTAGCTTCGCCTGCTCCCGCCCTAAATCGAGAAATTCCGAAGCCGTCGCCAAATAGCTCGTCCGCAGCCACTCGATCGACTTCGCATCGCCCTTGGTCGCGCACCGCGCATAAGCGGTGTTCCACAAGTAGTCTTCCCAATCGAGCGTCACCTGCGCAATCCGGTACCCGCGGATCTTCAAATAAGCCCGCACCGCACGCCGCTTCTCCACCGTGTCGCCCTCGCGCAAATACGGATACCGCAACCAGTGCCAGTTGTCTTTCGCCTCCAACAACTCCAGCGCCGGTTCATTCTCATCGATGTCCCGCTCGAAAGCCTCCGCGGAGTTCTGTTCCAGATCCATATGCGAATATGTGTGATTTCCCACCGGCTCTGCCGCTGCCCACAACTTCAGGGCCTGCGCTGCACCCTCGTTCCCTTCCAGCTTTTTCGCATTAATAAATCCGTAAACCGGGGGCACGTGCCGCTTCTTCAAAATCTCCAGGACACCCCTCGTCGTCTCGACCCGCGTCACTCCCGGCGGAAGTTGTCCGTTCAGAGGCAGGTCATCCATCGTGATGGCGAGCTTTTGTGCGGTGGAGACTCCACCAAAAGCGCAGACGAAGGCGGCGAGAAAAAGAAAAATGGCATTCCAGCGGAAAACGCTACAGGAACAGTTCATCCTGAGAGTGTAATCGAGCGGATGAATGAGGACGAGAAAAGATAATTGGCGGGAAACTACTCTTTGTCGCGCGTGGGTTCAAGAATTCATCGGCTATGCACGAGTCGCAAGAAAAAAATCAGGAAAAGAATTTCGTTGGTGCCATCGAAGGGACTCGAACCCCCACACCGTTGCCGGTACATGGACCTGAACCATGCGCGTCTGCCAATTCCGCCACGATGGCAAGTGGACTTCGATCGTCGCGGCGGCTCGAATGCCACCGGATTAGAAGAACCTGCATTTCCATTCTACAAGCACAGACTCACCTGTCAAACGTCCGCGTCCCAAATGTGCTCGACCGCCATAGACAATACGCCCGTTACTCCAGCTTCGCCGTCATCGAAATCTTCGCATTCAACACCTTTGAGACGGGACATCCCTTCTCCGCCGCCTCAGCACACTTTTGAAATGTGGCCGCATCCGCGCCCGGCACCTTGCCCACGACATCCAGATGGCTCTCCGTAATGGTCCACCCCGAATCCAGCTTCTCCATCTTCAAAGTCACGTTCGTGCTGATGCTCTCCGGCGTCAAATTCGCACCGCCCAATTGCACCGACAGAGCCATCGAAAAACAAGCCGCGTGCGCCGCAGCAATCAACTCCTCCGGATTCGTTCCCGGCCCATTCTCAAACCGCGAGGCAAACGAATACTGCGTATCCTTCAACACCCCACCCGGAGCCGAGATCGACCCCTTCCCATCCTTCAACCCGCCCTTCCAAACCGCGCTTGCCTTCCGTTCCATATGTTCTCCTTACAATCTCCAGAAATGAAAACCTTTGTCATTGTAGACGCAGGTTGAACAGATTGTCAGAGGCAAGGGAAATCAATAAAAATCCGAACAACTCAAGTAAAACCCGCACTGCGGACAACACAATTTGCACCGGTTCTCTTCCAACTCCCCGGAACAATTCGGACAAAACCGCTCGCAGCCCGCCGCACCTGATCTTACGACCTTTCGTTTCCCGATTTCTTCTTCCGTTTCCCGCCCGTCAACGTTCATCCGCACACCGTATCCCAATCCTGCATCGCGCACAAGTGTGAGACGCGCATCCTCCGGCCGAGGTCTTCTACGCCCATTCGTGATAGTCGCAACCGCTCGACCTGAGCGTACGATCTCGGGTAATGCGCAAGATATCGACCGAAGCGGCAATAGGGCTCGCGCTGGAACTCCTGGTGATAATTCTTCATCGCTTCCATCTGCGCGAGGTACGCATCACCTGGGGGATATTCGAACTTGGAGTATTCCTGATCGGCGACACGATCGCCCGCGGGAGCTGGGCTGAAACGATTTTTCATCCAGAGCGGCGGCGCAGGAAAAGAATCCGCGTCGGAATTGCTGCGGGAATTGTTTCTGTATTCTTCGGCTGCTGGGTGGTCCGCTTACCCCTCGAAGCAACGGCAACCGCAGCGCCCCCGACAAAAGTCCAAGAAGCAACTCTGGCATCTCCGGTGATGGCGCCAAAGCCGAGCCCACGAATTTTACGGAAAAAAAAGCCGCGCAGAAAGTCGCCCGGGGCAGCAACGAAAAGCCCCTTGGCTCAAAAGCATGGAGCTGCGCGCAAGCCTTCCGTGGAAATTCCGTCAAGGGACTTTTCCCCGATCCGATCATCCCTATCGATTTTGTTGCCCTTGGGCTCGCACCCCCAGAAACCCAGCCGCACCTTGCTCACGCAATATTTTTCTCTTTCCACAGCATATTGCGCTAGAATGTGCCTGCATTGAGAGCGGTCTGCTCTGGCCAGCGACGCGCTCTTGGCCTTCCCCCAGGAGGTAGTAGATGTACCGGCCTTATCAAAGTACCCTGGCGGACTCGCGTCCGTTCCTGGATGTTCAGTCTGTTCTGCGCAATCTGGCTCAGGACTTCGTCACCGCTTTCAACACCGGTAATTACGATCAAGCCGCCGCCATGTACGCCTCCGACGGAGCATTCATGGCACCGCACAACGAACCCGCCTACGGCCCGAAAGCCGTCGAGCGTCTGCTGCGGCAGTTCGGCGACGCCGGTTATCAAGACCTTCGATTAGAAACCGTCCGCGTGGAAGTTTCCGGCGACATCGCCATGGAGATCGGTCGCTACAGCGTAGCCATCCATCAGGCCGACGGCACTATTCGCGCCGATCGCGGAAAATACCTGAAGAATTGGCGGAGGCTCGGCGCATGGCTCATCATAGCCGACTGCTGGAGCAGCAACATGCCCGCCCCGCACTGAGTCGCGAATGGGGCTGAGTTCGCGAATGTGGAACCGCGGCTTTTTAGCGCTGCGTCACTCGCGTTAGAAGTTAACCGGGCTTTAGCCCGCTGAGAGGGGCCCTGCTTCAGTGCGCAGCCCCTCCCATCACAAACCGGCTCGCCCCCGAGCCTCCGCCCCCAGAAACGCTCGCCGCCGCCAAAAACTGCGCAAAGGCCGACGCATAAGGCAACTGGTAACCGGCATACGCTGAAACCCCGTTTGTAGTCGACGAATAATTCAAATCGAGAGTCAATAAAATATCTCCCGCAGGATAAGTCGGCGCACTTCCGTTATTCGGCCCGTTCGTATAAACCTCAAAGTTCTGCACACAAACTCGATTCCCCGAACTCACTCCCGTCTTGCATAATTGCACCAGAAACGGCATCAATCCCGGGAATCCACCGATGCAGTAGGTCGATCCCGCCGGTAGCGCCGCCATCGGCCCCGTCAATCCCGGAGCGCAATCGATTACCGTGGTTCCGGTCAAAGTTTGGAGCAGGCATCCCATCGGCCGTCCCGCCGCATTCGTTGTAAACCGTCCGCAGTTGTAAGCCCAATCCCCCGACGTGCACCCCGAAGCCGCATTCACTGGCGCCGTGCAGTTATTCGATCCCTGCCCCAACAAATTCAAAACATCATTCACCTGGTATCCATTCGTCCCGAGCATGTCGAAGTTATTGTCGTGCGCCAACTGCGCCTCCTGATCCGCATACGCGCAATCCGCCGGCGACCCCGCGCAGTTCATATCCGTATCCAGATTCATCGTCGCGCCAAGTGAAGCGATGTAAGCATCCAACTTCTTCACCCAACTCAAATACTGCGCCCGCTGCTGTCCCGCGCTCGATCCGTAATTCGGCCACAACCCCGAGTTAATCCCCAATGGAGATAGCTCTCCTCCCGCCGGCGATCCCACCCGCACATACCCAACCTTCCCGTTGTAGTGCGCCACCGCCGCTGCAATCACCTGCGATGCCCAATTCCGCAGCGGCAACTCCGAAGGCACCGGTTGAGACTCATACAATTCCGTCAAGGAGCAAGGTCCCAAACTCCCGCCGTTGATCAAAATCGAATTGCTTCCATTCGCCGTGTAGCAATTCCCACCCGCCCCTCCACACTGATAATTCGGACCGCAGAATCCATCCTGCAACGGCGCATGAGCCCCAATCTTCACCCACACCACCGACCCATCCGTAACCGGACCAACTCCCGAAAAATTCGCCGCGGTCCCGCCAGTAATACAAGTGTTGTCGTAACCGGACCCACTCCAGCATCCCGCCTGCAGTTGCCAATAACTCCCGCTCTGCAAAATATATTCACCCGGCAAGTACGCTGTGTTTTGAGCGTAAGGCAAGTACGAAGTATCCGCCTGCGCCTGCGACCACACACAAGCCGGAGTCCACGAATTCGTCCCGCCCTCCGTGGCAGCAGCCAGCAAGAGATTCGTCGGATACGCATTCACCACCGTATCCAAGCTTGTAAAGCTGATCGAAGGCGAACATGCCCCGGTTCCGGTTTCCGTATCCAAATACAAAACACTGCCGCCAGAATTCCCCAATCCAACGACAACCGTCTGACCACTCAGCAACATATTTTTCTGCGCCAGCACTGCCTGATAAGCCACACCGTTCGTCCCCGAAGGCTGAGGCGCCTGCACCGCATAGATTTTTTGCGGGAACGGCGCCAGAGACGAACTCTGCGCGAACCCGCCGGCCCCAATCGCAACCACAATCACCAACGCGCCGGCAGCCTTGGCCAAAATCCTGAACCAATCAAGCACAATCCAAAGCCGCCACCAGTAACCCTCGACAAAATCGAACGAAGTCAAATTTTTCACGTCCTCACCTCATTCATCATTCATCCAAAATAAAAATCGCGGCTGAAGGCCGCGATGTTGATCTTGCAAAAGTCTCTTCATTCCAAGCGTACAAAAATCCCGGACAAACAAAAATCGCAGGCCTCAAAAAGCCCGCGACATCTCTGAAAACTCGTCATTCCGTCCAAAACTTGCCATTCCTCGCGAAGCGAGGAACCAGGTCTTTGCTTCCGCCCCGGAGGAATTATCCTGGAGAGTAGGACCGGATATCGATTGCAACCACGATTTTTACCCTATATATCCAGAATAACAATTTGCATAGGGTAAAAGGGACATGTTCGCTAAAAATATTTCCCCTTCAAATTCAACAAATTGACTCCAAAATGCCTCGCTGCCCCCCTTGACAACATTCGTGACAAAAGCCAAGCAGCGGCCGCGCACGAAAGCAAACTTGAAACTCTAGGCTCTCGCAACCGCCCGTTTGCGCGATAGCACCCACCCCAGCAATCCCAAAATCACAAGCCCAGCGAGCAGCCAGAATCCATGGCGGCGGAAGATTGTTCCCATCAACTCCACGATGCGCGGGCCGAACCATAGCGTAAGCAACGAGAGGACTAGAAACCGCACAAATCTTCCGGCAAAAACAGCTGCCAGGAAATCGCGGAACTTCATCTCGAAAACAGCCGCGCCCAACACAAACAGCTTGAACGGCGTCGGGGGCGGCAGCATTGCGGGAAACATCAGCGCCCAGAATTCGTGCTGCTCGAAAGAGCGGTGGATTCTCTGAAACCGTTCTTCCGATATGCGCTTGCGTAGCACCTTCTCGCCTCCCAGATATCCAATGAGATAAAGCGGAACACTACCCAATGTTTCTCCGAGTGAGGCCATCAGAACATAGAAAAGCAAACGTTTGTGATCGTTATAGACGTAGGTCGCGACGATGGCGTCCACGGGCATGCCCAACAAAGCGGCATCCGCAAAAGTGATGACGAACGGTCCCCAAATCCCAAGGTGCTGCAGCAGGCCCCAGATCCACGCCGTATACCGCGCCAGAATGTGTCCGATTATTTTCAAAAGGAAATTTAGTGTACGTGAAAGCGGCTTGCGAGGGACAGCAGCAGACGTAGGCGTGGGCTGTGGAAAGACTGCACCGAGCAAAGCCGCAGGGAATCTGCTGTCGCTCGATGCCAACCCTCAACGCTCCCACCCCTCGAGCCTCGCCACAATGCGGCGCGTCAGTCGGCTCATCGAACCGAACCGTCCCTCGCCCGGCACGATCGTCCGCCTTCCTCGGCGGAAATGATGCCGCTTCAGGAACCACCATGCCTCCATGTACCTCTCGTATTTATGCCCCTCGCGATGCGGCGTCAGCCCCACCGCAGCCATTCCTAAGACCTGCGTGACCGGACCAGACATCTACTGGCACGATGTAGCAGGCAAAATAATCTAGCTCCTCGGCCGTGTACAACCGATTGCCAAACCCATGCAATTGGCAAACATAACAACCCTCCACCAACACCCCGGTGCATTTCACCTGCACCCGCATGAACCGCCCATCCTGCTCCACGGCAACGTCGTACGGAGCCGAATCGCCGCAGCGCTTCGCCACATTGAATCCCATCCCCTGAGCCACCGTAATAAAAACCAGCTCCGCCCACTCCCCGCGCCGCTTGTAGGTAGCAAACTCAGTCCGATCCCGTAATCTCATAGATTTCTCGTCGAGTCGGCTCAGCGGCGACGGCCAAGGAAGAGAGCCTCTAGCCAGCCCTCGCAGAATCCGCATCCTCCCACAAAAGCAAAAGACGCAGCCTAAGCCGCGCCTTCGTTCCTCGATTTCGATCCTGTAATTCTATTATATCAATCCGCAATAACCCAAAGGGACATATTTGCAAAAATATATCTCCTGAGTTTGCACCTAGATAGCCCAAATCACGGAGCCCACGCCTCTTGACAAGACTTGACGACCGTTCCCAATCGTCGCGCAGCCCATCCTGAAGGTGAGGAGCCTAAAACGGCTGTCATCGCGGACGGGGCTGAAAGTCCACCGAGGAACCCGCCCCGCCGCCCTGGACTCTACGGCTACAAATGCTCCGTCTTCCCATCCAGCAAACTAAGCGCATGCGGGATCAACTCAATCACCGCCCGCAGCGATTCCACCGCGCCACTCGGACTCCCCGGCAAATTCAAAATCAAAGTCTTGCCAGTCACGCCGCAAACTCCGCGGCTCAATGCGGCAAACGGAGTCTTCTTGTAACCCTCGCTCCGCATCCTCTCCGCCACGCCGTCGATCACACGCTCGCAAACCGCCTCTGTTGCCTCTGGAGTAACGTCGCGCAACGCAACCCCCGTACCCCCTGTGGTCACAATGAATCGGACGCTCAGCGCCAGATGCAGCAGCACATTTTGGATCTGCATCGAATCGTCCTGCACTGTTTGCTTAGCGGTTATCTGAAAACCGAATTGCGTCAGAACTTCGGCCACGGCCGGCCCCGAGAGATCAACGCGATCTCCGCACGCGCAAGAATCGCTGACCGTAACCACTGCGGCAGTAAAAGCCACAACCGGCTTGATGTCAGCTGTCGAGGAGGACATCTTCTTCCTCTTCGGTTTTGCCGCTGCCGGTCGTTGACCCTCCAGGGCTACTCGGTGTGGCTGAGGCCGCGCTCGCGCTTGCGGCGTTTTCCTCGCTCGCATCTGCGCCGCCATCGCGCTGCGATTCATCCAGAAGGCGCAAACCTTCCATCAACAGCCCTTGCGTATTGAGCTGCGTGGTTTCCTGATCGGTCTTGCCTTCGAAGTTGAGTTCGAAATTGCCGCCGGTCCAGCGCAGGACTTTGAAGACCGCCTGATCGCCGACCAGTGATCCATAAGTCGCGTGCTTGACTTGTCCTTCGACAAAAAATACTTCACACTTCTCGCCGGCGTTGCTCAGCTTGAGCTGGCAGCTTTTGCGGCCCATCTCAAGTGATTGCATGAGGTCGATCACGTTCATCTGCGAGAGATTTCCGCGGACCACACCGTCGGAGGGCGCGGTCTTGGCCATCTTCTCCAACGCGATGCGATCCACGGTGCGCTTGATGCGCTTGGTGGCTTCTTTCAAAAAGAATGGCTTGGCCAAATAATCGTCGGCGACATCTTGTGGCGAAAGTCGTTCGTCGATGTCGGCGCGACTGGCCATCAGAATTGCCGAGAAATGCGCCGTGGCCGGACGACTCCTCAATTTCTCGACAAGTTGCCGGCCATCCATGCCAGGCATGCGGTAGTCGCACACGACGAGGTCGGGCGGATCGTCCACTGCTTTCAACAATGCATCCGCCGAATCGGTCGCCGCTACCACATGCGCGAACGGCGCGAGAGCGTGCTGCAACATTCCCAGCACCATGGGATTGTCGTCCACCAGCAGCAGTTTGATGTTGTTCTCCATCTGTCTACTTCACTCGGCGGTAATTCCCGCTTTTGCCGCCGGTTTTGCTTTGTAGAACAATCTCCCGAATCTCAATTCCCTTATCCAGCGCTTTCAACATATCCAGAATCGTGAGGGCGGAGATGCTGGCGGCAACGAGAGCTTCCATCTCGACACCGGTTTCCGCCGTCGTTGCCGCTTTTGTGGTGATTGCGACGCCATTCTCGCACACGCGCATCTCGACATCAACGTGCGAAAGCGGCAGCGGGTGGCACATGGGAATTAGATCGGCAGTGCGTTTGGCGGCCATGATTCCTGCGATACGAGCGACTTCGAGTGGATCGCCTTTGGGGTTTCGCGGCAACGACCGCAACACTTCCGGTTTGATAACGACAAATGCGCTCGCCTCAGCTTCGCGTCTGGAGGCAGATTTGCCCGAGACATCGACCATGCGAGCGCGGCCGGAATCGTCGTAATGTGACGGCTTTGTCACCATGGGGACACTCTATCTTACATGGGATGAAGGAGAGAGCAGCCGTCTCACCGCGGCATGACTGCGATCCATTCGCCAGCGCGTATGTGTTCTCGATCGGGCGGGACGACGATGAGGCAGTTCGAACGGGATCGCGCGGCGATATCGCCCGAGCCGTGCCACGGAACGAGTTCGACTTGAGAGTTCTCGTACTCGCCGGAGAGGATGGCGGGCAGAAAGCGGCGGAGGCCGGATTTTACGCGGATTTCAGATTTTAGGCGCGCATGCAGGAATGTTAGCGGTTGAGGGCGCATTCCCGATAACGCCTCGAGCATCACTCGGACGAAGAGTTCGAAGGTGACCATGGTGGAGATGGGGTTGCCAGGCAGGCCGAAGAAATACTTTGTGGTCCCTGTTTCGCCGACAGGGGTACCGGCGCCACGCGCAACCCGGCCGAAGACTACCGGACGTCCGGGCTGGATTTTTGCTCCCGTGAAGAAAAAGTCGGCGTGCATCTCAGTGAGGACTTGCTCGACCAAGTCGTAACGCCCCATGGAGACGCCACCGGTCATTAGAAGCATGTCCGATTGCAGACCATTTTCGATTAACTCGCGCAGCCGACTTGGCTCGTCGGGAGCGATGGGCAGGAGAACAGGTTCACCTCCCGCCTGCTGAATCTGGATCGCTAAGGAATAACTGTTTGAGTTGCGAATTTGTGCGGGGCCGGGTGCGCTGCCAATTTCCACAATTTCGTCTCCCGTGGTAAGCACGGCGACGCGCGGACGCATGAATACCTGGAGGCGCGATTTACCTACTGAGGCGGCAAGTGCGACGGCGGTTTCATTTAGGCGCGTTCCGCGATCGAGAAGGACGCTGCCGAATTGGGCTTCTGCACCTCGTGCAACGATGTTTTCGCCGGGAGCAATTCCCTTTGTGACCTCGACGCGCTTGCCATCGACCGCCGTATATTCCACCATGATCACGGCGTCCGCCCCCTGAGGCACTGGAGCGCCGGTCATGATAGAGAACGTTTTTCCTGGAGTCAGCCGGACATTGAGTTGATCAGCCGAAGGGCCGGCCTTGATTTCTCCGATTACTTCCAGATGCGCCGGAATATCCGCCAAATCAAGAGAGCGCACGGCATATCCATCACGCGTAGAGCGCGGGAAAGGAGGAATGTCGCGGTCGGCGGCAATCGATTCGGCTAGCACTCGATTGGAGGAGTGCAGTAAATCGACCGACTCTGTAGCGGCAGCTGCCAACTGCGAGGCGTGCTGCTCGACGGCGCGGCGTGCGTCTTCGAAGCTCAATACCAAAGATTGAAACGGCGAGGCAGACATGGAGAAATGATAGAGGAAAGTGTCACCGCGCTGAAGCGCAGCTCTTCAATGTGAAGGCGTCTCGGCGCGGCTGAAGCCGCGCCCCTTTCAACCTCTACCGCACCAACTCCTGCCCAAGTACCGCAGGATTGCTGGCGAAAGAAAGGCCAGTTTCGAGATCGATGATGCGATCCCGGACCAGTTGGGCGATTTCGCCGTCGAAGTGCTGCATGCCTTCGCTGGCTGAAGATTTGATGGCATCGAGCAGAGTCTTGCCATCTCGTTCGCCTTTCTCGATGCACTCGCGGGTGCGTGCGTTGACCTTCAGAATCTCGGCAACGGCGATGCGGCCGCTGCGATCGGGTTTCGGAAGCAGGCGCTGACAAATGATGTAGCGGAATGTCTTGGCGAAGCGTTCGCGAATCTTCTGCTGTTCCTCCGGGGCGAACGAACTTACAATGCGCTCGACGGTCTTGGGCGCGTCCATTGTGTTCAGGCTGGAGAGAACAAGGTGTCCGGTCTCGGCCGCTTCGAGAACGATCTCGATGGTTTCCCGGTCGCGCATTTCCCCCACGAGAATTACTTTGGGCGCCTGGCGCAAGGCAGAACGCAGCGCGTAGGCGAAGCTGGGCGTGTCGCTGTGCAGTTCGCGCTGATGAATCGTCGAACACTTGTGGCTGTGCAGGTATTCGATGGGATCTTCGATGGTGATGATGTGGTAGTACTTCTCGCGATTGATGCAATCGAGAAGCACGGCGAGCGTGGACGACTTGCCGGATCCCGCAGGCCCAGTCACAAGCACAATACCGTCACGCAGTTTGGCTACTTCCGAAAGATGGGCCGGCAGGCCCAACGACGCGAGATCCGGAATCGAAGTGGAGATTACGCGCATGACGACGGCGCAACTGCCGCGCTGGATAAAAATGTTCGCGCGGAAGCGAGCGACGCCAGCCAAACCGTACGAGATGTCGCAAGAACCTTGTTCGCGGAGCGCGGCCAGGGCCTGTTTGTTATCGCCAATCAGATCGGCAGCGATGTGGCGGGTATCGTCGGCAGTCAGGCTCGCCATCCCCGGAACTTGTACAGGAATAAGCTGCCCGTAAACTTGCACCTGCGGCGGGCGGCCAGGAGAAAAAATCAGGTCGCTAATCTTCTCGGCGGCGCGTAGCATCGCCGCCAGCAGAGTGGGCGTCGCCACCTTGCCGCTGCCGGAGTAGCCTTCCAAGGAAACCGATAGTGCTGAGATGCCGGGTGCTGCCATTCATCCTCTGCAAAAGTCCTGCCTGCGCTGGGAATCGCAGCACCACAGATTGGGACAACGCGGGGAGCAGATGTTTATACTTTAGCGCGGCAGCGAACGAAGAGTAAGGCCAGTAAGTGCATAGTCCTTAGTAATGAAGAAGTGCACAAAAAAGGCGGCTCATAGAGCCGCCCTTTGGCGTGTCGCATGCGTTTACTCTAGTTCGACGACTTCTTGGGAGGCGTTTTTTTCTTCGTCCCAAAGTTCGTCTCCACAGAAGCGCCTATACTGGCCAGCATCGCCTTGGCCTCTTCAACGTGAGCACCGGTCGGCTGCAATTCCAGATATTTCTGGAAAGCTTCCGCGGTGCCTGGGACAGCAACCATCTTGTCACCCTGCAGAGTGGCTTTGCCCAGAAGGTTCACGCCCTTTTGATAGTAGGCTTCGGCGCGAGTGGGATCGGCAGCGATGCATTTATCGAAGGCGGTAACGGCCTGGTCGGCTTTACCTGCGTTGGTGAGGACCGCGCCCTCGTTGAAGTAATACTGAGCGGCTGCGGTAGGATCGGCCTGCGCAGCCTGCTCGTAGGTTTTAACCGAGTCGTCAATCTTCCCGTCTTTGGAGTACGCTTCAGCAAGATTGTTGTAGTAGGCGGCCAGGGTCTTGGTTCGATTCGGATCCTTATCGTTGGTGGCAGCCTGTTTGAGCGTCAGAGCCTTCTGGTAGGCGTCGACGGCAGAATTCAGGCGTTTTTGCTTTTCCGCCGGGTCGGTCTGTTTGATGGCGGACATGCGATAGGCATCTCCGAGCTTGAACCAGATGAGGTCGCGCGTGGCGTCCATCTCGTTCGCCGCACTCAGGTCGGCAATTGCGGTTTCGAAATCGCCGCCATCCGAGGCCACCTTCGCCGCCGCCAGCTTCTCGTTCAGCGCCTTTACGGTGTTAACTTCTTTCTTCTGTTTCTCCTGCTGCTCCTGCTCGGCTTTGAGCTGTTCAGGGGTCTTGCCTTGTCCTTTTGCGTTTTCCGCGTTGAGTTTCTTCAAGTCGAAGTCGAGAGTGTTTTCGTCGAGCGTAACCTGAAATTTGTTTTGATGGAAAACCTCTTTGTTGGCTTTGGCGTCGTCAGCATTTTTGTAGAGCGTGACATTGTAGCTGCCACCTCCCACGCCCAAGGAAAAATACTCACCCTTCTTATTGGTTTTTAGAGTGTATTTCTGGCCGTTGTCCTGATTGGCGTACACGACGATCGCATCGGCCATCGGGTTTCCCTCGACGTCTTTGCAAACGCCCTTTACTGTGCCCGAGGCACCTTGGGCGAAAGATGGAACCGCGCAGAGCCCCAGCACTATGAAAGCGACCGCAAACACCACGTAGTGTTTTTTCATGATGGCCTCCCGGCCCGAAAAAATTGCTGATCGTTGATTTCCGATTATTGAGTGAAAACCGCGCGCCCGTAGTATAGGCGGTTTTTCATTCAATAATAGAAAATCAGACACGCACCGCAGCGGCGTACGGGATTGGATCCTGAAACCCCGCTGCCGCAAAGGCCCGCAGGCGTAACGTGCAGCTATCGCACACGCCGCAGGCAACATCCTCCTTGCTGTAGCATGACCAAGTTAAATCGAATGGGGCGTGCAATTCAAGGCCAAGGCGCACGATTTCAGTTTTGCGCATTGCGATAAGCGGGGTGACGATTTCGATTTTTCCTTCCTTGGTCCCGGCTTGAATCACGCGGTTAAAGGCTTCGTAGTAGGTGGGGCGGCAATCGGGGTAACCGGAGCTGTCCGGTTCGACCGCGCCAATAAAGATTTTCTGTGCGCCGAGAACCTCAGCCCAACTGACGGCAACGGAGAGAAAATGCGCATTGCGAAAGGGGACGTAAGTAACCGGAATGTCCAAGCTATTCACTGGAGAGATCGGAACGGCAATGCTCTCATCGGTAAGCGCAGAGCCGCCGATGGCGCGGAGCGCCTCGTTGCGGACCAGCAGTTTTTCGCGGATGCCCAGGCGTTCGCATATCGCCTCGAAGGATTGCCGCTCGCGCTGTTCGGTGCGCTGGCCATAGCTGACATGGAGAGCAGCGACATCGTATTCGCGCGCGGCGAGAACAGCGCAGACACAGGAGTCCATGCCTCCGCTTAGAAGAACTACGGCGCGTTGGTTGGTGTTAGGCATCCTGAAAATTCCTAGACTCCTTTCAAGGCCGGATCCCAGATAAATTTGTGCAACTGCAAGCTGAGGCGTGCGGGCACGTTGTCGGCGAGCATCCATTCCGCCAGTTCCTGGGGATCAAGCAGGCAATGCGAACTGTCACGCGCGCCGGTCGCCTGTTTGCGGAACGCAGGGGAGAATAGCACCGCATTTACACGCTCCGACAGATTATGTTCGCGAGTGAAATCCCGGGCAAACTCGTAATCGGTGCGGCCACTCAGGACGAACTTTACTTCATCTCTAGCGCTTAGGGCCGCGAGATTCTCGAGTAGAAATGTATTGGCTTCCCCGGAGTCAGGACATTTCACGTCCACGATCTTAATGACTTCCGGCGGAACGCGCTGCAGGGGCCGTTCTCCGCTGGTTTCGAGCAGCAGGCGATATCCGCCCGAGAGCAATTGCCGCATCAGAGGAATCAGTTCCCGCTCCTGCAGCATGGGTTCGCCGCCGGTGATCTCGACCAACCCTCCGTTCGGACTCAAACGCATTACTTCATTCCCAACTTCCTCCTGCGTCATTTTGCGGCCACCTTGGAATGTGTATTCACTGTCGCACCAGGTGCAGCGCAGATTGCATCCGGTGAGGCGTACGAAGACACAGGGCAGGCCAGTGTAGGTCGATTCCCCTTGCAGCGATTTGTAGATTTCAGTAATTTGCATCGCAACTGGAAGTGGCGGCTACTCGCTGTACTTGGCGGTCGTTGTGTCAGTCTCGAAAACCGTAACGTCTTTCACCCGGACGCGGCCGTCGGTCACGCTTTTCAGGCGCGTGTTCGATTCGTCATAAAAATACTTGGCTAGATTTTCCGCCGAGGGGTTTATGACGGTAAATGGCTCGATGTCGTTGATCATTTTGTGGTCGAGCCGCTCGATAACGTGCCGCATCACGTCGCGCAGATCCTTGAAATCGAGCAGCAGGCCAGCTTTGTCGAGTTCAGCGCCTGCCAGGGTAACTCGAATTTTATAGTTATGCCCGTGCGGATTTTCGCACTTGCCCTTGTAGTTGCGCAGGTAATGGCCCGCGGCGAACGAATCGTCAACTGTTACTTCGAACATGCACTCCTCGGCAGCCAGGCGGAAATTTCACGCCTGCCGCGATATTTCTGAACTTTCTATTGTAGCGCCCGAAGGCGTAGTCCGGCTTGACTCTGACGGGAGGCGAATGTAGCTTGCCTATTCTGGTTTTTTTATACGTAAGGAGTGAACATGCTGTCTCGCAAATTGCTGTGTGCGGTTGCCTTTGGGACCGCTTTTGCGGCGAATGGAACCGCGCAAAATAAGGCGAATGAACCGGAAGTCGACGTTAAGGCACACTACACGAAATATGAATACAGAATCGCGATGCGCGACGGCGTACATCTTTTCACATCGGTATATGTGCCGAAGGACACTGCGCGCAGCTATCCGTTCCTGATCAATCGAACTCCTTACAGTGTCGGGCCGTATGGCGAGGATCAGTATCGCAAGCAACTCGGACCTTCCATGGATTTTGACAAGGCAGGATACATCTTTGTTTTTCAGGACGTACGCGGGCGTTATATGTCCGAAGGAACTTTCGTCGAGATGCGTCCGCACATCGACGATAAAAAGTCGAAGCAGGATGTCGACGACAGCAGCGATCTTTACGATACGATCGACTGGCTGCTGAAGAACGTTCCGATTAACAATGGCAACGCGGGTATTTGGGGAATTTCGTACCCAGGATTTTTCACTTCTGCCAGCATCATCGATTCGCATCCCGCGCTCAAAGCGGCTTCGCCGCAGGCCCCGATGACCAATCTCTTTATGGGTGACGATGCCTACCACGGCGGAGCGTTTATGCTCAACGCCAACTTCGGCTTTTACAGCAGCTTCAAGCCGCAGGAGAATCCGCAACTGCCGCCGAAGACTGCCGTGCCCTTCGATTATGAGACTACGAGCGGGTACGACTTTTATCTTAAAGCTGGGCCGATTTCAAATCTCGATAAGTATCTGGACGGCAAGAGCGCGTTGTTTGACGACCAGATGCGACACGACACCTACGACGACTACTGGAAACCGCGGAATCTGGCAGCACACATGAAGAACATCCATTGTGCGGTGCTGACGGTGGGGGGATGGTTCGATGCGGAAGATTTGCAAGGGCCATTCAGCACATTCCACGCTATCGAGAAATACAACTCGGGAATTTTCAACTCGCTCGTAATCGGTCCGTGGGTACACGGCGGGTGGGCGAGATACGATGGCGAGCGCCTGGGCCGCGTGGAATTCGATGCGAAGACCGCCGAATACTACCAGAAAAATATTTTGTTTCCGTTTTTCGAGCAGTATTTGAAAAACAGTGGCGACGCAACGTTGCCGAAGGCATACGTCTTTGAAACGGGAACGAACGTTTGGCGGCGGTATTCCGGGTGGCCGCCGAAACAGGCGGAGTCGAAGGAGCTTTATTTCCTCGCGGGCGGCGGACTTTCATTTGAACCACCGACAGATGATGCAGCGGCATTCGATGAATACGTTAGCGATCCCGCCAAGCCTGTGCCGTTTGTGAATTATGCTTCGACTCGCGTGCCGCAGGAATACATGCTTTCCGATCAGAGGTTTGCCTCAAGCAGAACCGATGTGTTGGTTTATGAAACTCCCGTATTGCAGGAAGATGTCACTATCGTTGGTCCGATTTCGCCGAAGCTTTTTGTTTCGACCAGCGGAACCGATTCGGACTTCGATGTGAAAGTGATCGATGTTTATCCGCCCGATTATCCCGACAGCAAGTTGGATGAGCTCAGGCCGGAAGAGAAAGACAAGCCCCGAACTGACGTGTTTCAGCCACCGTTTTCGATGGGCGGCTACCAGCAACTGGTGCGCGGCGAGCCCTTCCGCGGCAAGTTTCGTCATAGTTTCGAAAAGCCTGAGGCATTCACCCCCGGCAAGGTAGAAGAGGTCGACTTCACCATGCAAGACGTGAACCACACTTTCCGTCGCGGGCACCGCATCATGATACAAGTGCAAAGTTCGTGGTTTCCGCTCACGGATCGCAATCCGCAGACCTTCGTAAATATTCCAGACGCGAAGCCTGCGGACTTTGTGAAGGCCACGGAGCGCGTCTATAAGACCCGAGGGCAAGCTTCGGGAATTGTGGTGGAGGTGCTGTCGAATCCGGGTCACGCAGAAGAACGCAGGTAAGCGCACGGCCGTTCGTCTTGCGTTGGCTGGTTTACAATTACGGCAAAGTGGGACGCCTTCTGTCGTGCATTCGCGCCTGCGAGCGGACAGCGAGGCAGTAAGGACTGGTGCTGATGAACGTCTTATTGCTCTCCATGCCTGATTCGTTCGAGCATATGCCCCCGGCCGCGATCCGTATGCCGAATGGCGCACTTACATCGCTGGCGGGGAATATCGATCCGCATCATCGCGTGGCCGTAGCTGACTTGATTCTGGTTCACCGCAAGGTTCGCGAAACCGTTACGAGGCTTGTGCACGAAGTCAATCCCCAGGTTGTCGGTTTGTCGATCATGACATTTCAGCGACGTACGGCGGGAAGAATTATTGATCTGGTTCGCTCGCTGCAGCCGGACGTGAAGATTGTCGTGGGCGGGTACGACCCCAGCCTCGCACCGGAAGCCTACGAGAATATGGGCGTCGATTACCTGGTGCGCAGCGAAGGGGAAGTTACGTTTCGCGAGTTGTTGCGAGCAATCGAGCGCGGCACCGGAGTCGAGCAGATTTGCGGACTGTCCTATAACGCCGGCCAGGGCTGGGTCCATAACCCAGGGCGGCCGCCGCATCGATTGGAAGACAGCGAGATCCGCATGCCGAACCGCGCGGCGCGCGTTCTAAAGGGATACACAATGATGGGCCGGCAAGTGGATGTGATCGAGACCTCGCGTGGCTGCACCTTCGATTGCAGCTTTTGCTCGATCATCGAGATGCGCGGGCGCAACTTCCACACCTATTCTTTCGAGCGCGTGCTGTCCGATATTCGGGATGCTCGCGACCATGGCGCGCGCACCATTTTTCTGGTGGACGACAACATCACGCTGAACGTGCGCAGGTTCGAGGCTCTGTGCGAGGCCATCATTGGCGCGGGACTGCACACGCTGGACTATTTTGTACAAGCCATGACCTCGGCAATTGCGAACCATGGCGAGACGCTCGCTCCGCTCATGCACCGGGCCGGATTCCGTTACGTCTTCCTTGGAATTGAAAATATTCTGGAAAACGATCTCGAGTTCTTGCGGGCGTCTGCGAAAAACACAGAGCGCACCAACGGCCACAACACGGGGAACGCCACTTTTCGAGCCATTGACTATTTGCACCGCAACCAGATGTACGTTGTTGGCGGCTTGATCGTGGGCAGTCCGGGCGATACGCGAGAGTCGATCGAAGCGAACCTGGAGTTTGCCCGCCGCTACGTGGATTGGCCTTATATTCAGCATCCCACGCCGTATCCGCGCACGCCAATGACGAAGGACTTTCGCGACCAGGGCCTGATCATGAACGAGCGACTCGAGGAATATGACGGCACAACTGCGGTCGTGCGCACCGAGCATTTGCCTGCCGAAGAAGTCGAATTCATGCGCTGGCAGGCCGAGCGCTGGATGAAAGTTCATCACATTCCTGCGGCGTTAAAACACGATCCCAAGTGGGTGCTATTTCGCGGCTGGAAGATGCTTCGTCACACTTTCCGCGGAAGCACGCTGCGATCGGCGCTCGGTTTGGAGAGCCAGAAGAAAGTCTTCGAACGCTACCGCGCGATCCGGCGCGCAGAGCGGGAGTACGTGTAAGAGGACGCAGTTTCCGATCACCCACTTCGCCAAGGGCCTTTATCCCTTACAATTCCGACTGAGATGATCCTCGATGCCTTGCATCGTGTCGCGAATCGCGGCCAGTCGCTGGCGCGCGGGGAAGCTCGCGATGTGATGACGGAAGTGCTCGCCGGGAATTGCACCGACGCTCAGATCGCCGCACTGCTGACTGCGCTGAGGATGAAAGGCGAAACGGTCGAAGAGATTGTAGGCTTCGCAGAAGCGATTCGGGCGGCGGCAACTCCATTGCCGATCGCGCTGCCGCAATCGGGCGCGCTGGATCTGAGCGGCACTGGCCGCGATGCGTTGCTTGAATCCTCACTAGTTGATACCAGCGGCACCGGCGGCGACGCCAGCGGCACCTTCAATATTTCGACCGCTACCGCCTTCGTGACGGCGGGCGCTGGAGTGCGGGTTGCAAAACACGGCAACCGCAGCATCAGCTCAAAGTGCGGCTCGGCCGACGTAATGGAGTCCTTGGGCGTCAATATCCAAATCTCTGCGGAGCGTGCAGCCGCGTGCCTGCGAGAGGTGGGAATCTGTTTTCTGTTCGCGCCCGATCTGCATCTCTCCATGAAGCAGGTGCAGAAGGTGCGCCGCGAGTTGCGTCTCCGCACCCTGTTCAACCTGCTCGGCCCGCTAACGAATCCAGCGCGAGCGTCTGGTCAAGTTGTTGGCGTGTACGCACTCGACATGGTCGAGAAGCTGGCGGAAGCGCTGAGCATGTTGGGATTGCACCGAGCGCTCGTGGTGCACGGACTCGATGGGCTCGACGAAATCACAATTAGCGGGCCGACGCGCATAGCCGAGGCTCGCGACGGCGCGGTGCGAACATACGAAGTCGATCCCGAAGAATTCGGCATGAAGCGCGCCGCACTCGACGATATCTGCGGCGGAGATGCAGCCGAGAATGCAACCATTATTCGCGAAGTGTTGAGCGGACAAAAATCTCCACGGCGCGATGTGGTTGTGTTGAATACGGCGGCGGCGCTGGTGGCTGCGCGACGAGTGGACCGTCTGCAAGAGGGAGTTCCGCTGGCGGAGAAGTCAATCGATTCCGGGGCGGCCGCTAGAAAGCTGGAGGCGATGGTGAAGTTCGCGTCCGCTATTTAGGGGAATCGTCAAGCACGACCCTAAATGTGTTGTTCGTCGTATCGCTTTCGGGCACGCTGCCGTCGTTGACCACAACCTCCTCGGGTGCCTTCGGGACGGCAAAGCGAGTTACGCTGCTGCTCTTGCCGCGAACTACAAGCCGCTGCGTGATTTCTCCTCCCTCAAACTTGATGGTCACCGGAACCTCCGCCCCCGCCAACCCTTGGTTGCTCACCGTAACCGTAACCATGTAACCGTCCGGCAAAGTCTTGCGTGGGAAAACCGAATCGATCTTGAAGTCCGGCAGACCGCGGTCACGGTAGATCCAATCGTCGAAGAACCACTCGAGCTCTTTTTGCGTTTGTGCCTGGATCAGTCTTGGCATGCAGGAAGGCTCTTTGTCTTGCTCAGGATGGTAGGACGCGATTGCCTTTTTCAGCGCCTGATCGCCGAGCATGTCGCGCAACATCCACCACACGCGCATGGCTTTGCTCCGGTAAGTTTCTTCGTCGAGCGTATTGACCAGCGAGCGAGCGGTTTCGTCGTCGGTGCCAGGCGCGATTTGTTTGTCGATCGTGGCGAAGGCAGAACTGTGCAACCTCATGTACTCCAGGGCAGTCGGACGTCCCTTCTCACGTTCAAGGTATAGAGCCTGCGAGAAATGAGCGAGCCCTTCGGAGATCCACGGTCGATACGACCAGATCGTGACGTGTGTCAATTGATGGATAGCAGCTAAAGCATGCTGTGTGGAATCCGAGCCAACAAGAGGCATAAGCAGCAATCCGCCGTCTTCAAAGGCAGATGAGTTGGCGTCAGGAAGATCGGCGGCCTTCGCCCGCTCAAGCCGAGGACCGAACCAATCCACAATGAACGGAGCAACCTTCTCAGCTTGTTCGGCGAAGTTGGCCGCGGCTTCATCGTGGCCCGGCAGGTAACGTACTTCGATCGCAGTATGATCGAGACCCTTGTAATTGGCGATGACGATAGTTGGCGTGTTCAGCCTCGCAGGCTGGCTCAGGCATTCCGCTTCAGCATGCAGGTTGGCGCCCATTTGCTCGTAGTTTCCTATCGAACAAAGGAGATCGTTGAACATAATCTGCGGCACCTCAAAGGCGTGCATAGTGATTGAAACTTTGAGCTGCATCGCCGACCCAGATTCACGCCGTTTCCAGCGGCCAACGGTGTCGAAAAACGCGCCGCCTTCGGAGAGATCTGCAGCTTCGGTCGCAACCGGATACCACGCCACATAACCCACACCGCGAACCGCGGTGAAGTTTGCGCTGATCTGGTCCCAGTCGGTAGCGCGCGCCGTCGAATCGGGCGCTCCGAGGCGAGAAAGCCGCGTGGCATCGAGAACGATTACGCCTTCGTAGCCGATGTCTAGATCCATCGTTGCCTTCGGCGGCACTAGCATCGGCAACGTTACGATGGCTTCTGAAAGCTCACCCGTATGGTCGATATCCGAAGTGAATGGTTGCAGCACAAACTGCAAAGGCTGGCCGCCGGCCCGGATTAAACTCCAATGCAGTGAAGAAGAAATCTGCAGGACCGCGATCTTTTGTGCTGTTTGCGAATCGTTGCGCAACGTGATTCTGCCTCGGACGCCGAGTCTTTGCTGGTCGGGCTCGACGCGAACATCGAGCTTGTAGTTGGAGAAGGTGAACGCTTCGCGATCGAGAGAAAAGGCAAGGACCGGAGCAGACAGTACGAAAAGGTACAGCAGACAACGCGACTTCATTCTTCCTCTGATGCGGGTTTCTCGCAGCGAGCGCGCCGCTGCCGCACAATCTCATACATCACCACCGCGCCCGCAACCGAAACGTTCAGCGACGGCACTTTGCCCAGCATCGGAATCGATACGAGGAAATCGCACTTCCTCTTCACCAGGTCGTGCAGGCCTTTGCCTTCGGCGCCGAGGACCAGCGCACAATCCATGTTGTAATCGATCGCGTCGTAAGTTTGTTTGCTGCGCTCGTCGAGGCCCACGGTCCATATATTGCGCTCTTTCAATTCTTCCACCGTGCGAGCGATGTTTGTAACTTTCGCGATGGGCAAATACTCGCTCGCACCGGCGGAAGCTTTGGTCACAGTTCCAGTAACGGGTGCGGCGCGGCGTTCCGGAATAATTACGCCATCCGCGCCGGCGGCGTCGGCAGTGCGCAAAACCGCGCCCAGGTTGTGCGGGTCTTCCACGCCGTCGAGCACGAGAATGAACGAGTACTGCCCTCGTTTGGCGCCGATCACATCGTCGAGGTCACTGTACTGCTTGGCCGACGTGACTGCGACCACGCCTTGATGCGCCGCGTTACCCGCCATGCGGTCGAGCTCCACTCGCGAAAGAAATCGCACGGGCACGCCGAGCTTGCGGCACTCTTCGATCATGCGCTGCAGGCGGATGTCATTCCGCTCCTTCGCCATGCCGACCCATTGAAAGGCGCGTCCGCGCGCCTTTAGCGCTTCTCCGACGGCGTTGATGCCGTAGATATAGTTCATGAAGTATTCAGTGTATCGGAAGCCGTGGAAGAGCGGGCCGTGGAAGAGCGGCGTTTCAGCGCCGCGAGAGCGTCATAAATCAGGCGGGCTTTCGCCCCGGTGGTTCGCGCCGAGAACTTCGATAATTTCCGCGGGTTCGGGCCTCTCCGTGTAATCCTCGTTAGCGGAAGCAAATAACACGCTGCCATCGCGATCAATGATGTAAGTAGCGGGAATCGGCAGCTCCCAGCTATGGTCGCCATTTACGAGTGGAAGATTCACGAAGGTGCGCTGATAGAGTGCGCGCTGTTCATCGGAGACCCGATACGTAAGCCCGAACTGCCGCGCGACGTTGCTACCCGAGTCCGACAACAACGGAAAGCGCAACTTGTGCTGGTCGCGCATGAAGAATGATTGCCTCACAGTCTGCGGCGAGATGGCAACGACCGTCGCGGCCGCCTGTTCGATCTCTGCCAGGATCAGATTCATCGCCTCCATCTGCGCCACACAAAACGGGCACCAGCGGCCGCGGAAGAAGCAAAGCACGAGGCGACCCTTCTTCAGCAAATCGCACGAAGAGACGAGGTTGCCATCGTGATCTTGAAGCTCAAATTCCGGAATCCTCGAGCCAACAGCGAGGATATTTGAGGCAAGACTTTTCTGCTTCAGCTCCGCAATTGCCCGCGCATGAACGGCTTGCGTCTCCGCCGGGACGTATTGCGCGATTAGCTCCTTGCGTTCGGCGTAAATTTCGCGTAGCGAGCGAAGGTCGCTTTCTGGGCCGGACACCTCTAGAGATCGCCATTTCATGATATTGGTTGCTGAAGCTGAGACCGAGAAAAAGCACCCTGGTCCACTTCGCGCACCACCGACACTTCAAAATTGCTCGGTTTGGCGCGCACAACGATAGGTCTTCCTTCTGCGAATCGTTCGACGTAGTCCGTCAGTGAGTCAGTCGACAAGAACGGCTCTTCGTGGAGGCCGGTATAAAGTTCGCCCTCAATTCGAAACGAATAAGCAATCTCTACCGTAGAGCACCCGAGCCCTTCGGAACTTCTGGGCGGCGCGGTTACCGTTGCAGATGCCAAAACCCACCGGCGGGAGCCAACAACTCTCGGCCACTGTATGACTACGCGCAGAGAATACACGAGAGCCTTGAGCACATACTCGAACAGAGCGTCCATGTGAAGCCGTCCGGTTCCGATTCGCAGCCCACCAAGACAGTAACCTCAACTGACAGCCGGCAACTGCCTCCTACATTCCCGGCATCTTCATCCCCGCCAGCCGCCGCGCGAAGCTCGGTTTGCCCATCTGCTTGAACATTTTTTTCATCTGGGCGTACTGCCGGAGCAGGTTGTTCACTTCCTGCACCGTTGTGCCTGATCCTCGCGCGATGCGCTTGCGGCGGCTGCCGTTGATCACTTCGTGATGATTGCGTTCGTGCGTCGTCATCGAGTTGATGATGGCTTCCACGCGATTGATCTGTTTCTCATCCACGGTATCGGCGGCTTTCTGCAGACCGGAGAATGGGCCGATGCTGGGTAGCATCCCGATCAGGCTCTTCATCGATCCCATCTTTCGCACCTGCCGCAATTGATCGCGAAAATCTTCCAGCGAGAAACCGTCGCCGCTGAGGGCCTTAGTGGCCATCTCTTCCGCTTTTTTCTTGTCGATCTGCTGCTCGGCGCGCTCGATCAGCGAAAGAATGTCGCCCATGCCGAGGATGCGCGAAACGATGCGGTCTGGGTGAAACGGCTCCAGCGCATCGTACTTTTCGCCAACGCCGATGAACTTGATCGGCTGCCCCGTGACCTGCCGGATGGAAAGCGCAGCGCCGCCGCGAGCATCGCCGTCCATTTTTGTGAGCACCACGCCGGTGAGCGAGAGCTTTTTGTGGAACTCGTCCGCGGAGCGAACCGCATCTTGTCCGGTCATCGCATCGGCGACGAACAGAATCTCCGACGGATTCAGCAGCTTCTTCAGCGACTGCATTTCGTCCATGAGCTCGTCGTCAATGTGCAGACGTCCGGCGGTATCGACGATGAGCACGTCGCAGCCGGAAATGACCGCTTCGCGCCTCGCCTCTTTCACCAATCGCTGGACAGTCGCGGTGTTCGCCTCCGTCACTTCGCCTTGATAGATGTTGACCTTCACCGCGTCGGCAACCACCTTCAACTGCTCGCGCGCGGCGGGACGATAGACGTCGACCGAAACCAGCAGCGGACGATGGCCTCCGGCCTTGAACCAATTCGCCAGCTTGCCGGAAGTCGTCGTTTTGCCGGAACCCTGAAGTCCCGCCATGAGCACGACCGTCGGCGGCTGCGAGGCGAACTTCATGCGAGCCGTGTCTTTGCCCAAGGTCTCAACCAGTTCGTCGCGGACGATCTTGATCACCTGCTCGCCCGGCGAAAGAGCCGTCAACACTTCCTGGCCGACGGCTTTGGCCTGAATGCGGTCGATCAGTTCTTTGACGACTTTGAAGTTGACGTCCGCTTCGAGCAGCGCGAGTCGAATCTCGCGCAGAGCTTCGGCGATGTTTTCTTCGGAGAGGCGAGCCTGTCCGCGCAGGGACTTGAAGGCGCGCTGTAGTTTTTCCTGGAGATTCT